>ERZ795042.1544-NODE-1544-length-14671-cov-4.456691_pt1 | contig 14671 bp, 9 predicted proteins | sample MGYA00375126_ERZ795042 | MGnify/ENA primary metagenome ERZ795042 (study PRJEB30171, sample SAMN05518105) | compost metagenome | isolation source: Feedstock adapted compost from Newby Island compost facility, Milpitas, CA | place: USA:Newby Island compost facility...
ATTTCCGCGCGTCGTGCTTCCGGCGACCGGTCGCCGAACAGGTCGCGTGCGGCGGCCGCGGCGGCGAGCTCCCGGGCGCGGGTGATCAGCTTCCGCTCGATGCCGTCGAGCCACGCGCGGGCCAGGCGAGTCTCGGCCGCTGCCAGCTCCGCCTGGAGCGCCGGCCGGGCGTCGGGATCCGCGGAGAGGTACTCGTGAGCCAGGGGCGGTATCGCACGGAGCGCGCGTCGGACCGCGGGGTCGAGAGCGACCCGGTCGACGACGTCGTCGAACCCCGCGCCCGCGACCAGGTCGAGCGGGTCGAGGAGCGCATCTCCCTGGCGGATGCGACGGTCCAGGTTCGGGAGCGGCTCGACGCGGCGCCGGGGACAGGCCCGGTCGGGGCCGGTCGCCGGGCACTCGTCATCGCGTCCAGCCGCCGAGCCCTCGCCACCGCGACCCGCGGCCGGACCCTCGCTCTCGCGGCCCGCTGGTCCATCGTCGACCGCGAGCGCGAGCCAGAGGCGGAGGGCGCAGAGGAGCGCGGCGTCCTCCTGGAGGTCGACGCCGTGGAGCGAACGCGCGACGACGTCGCGTCGGACCGCCGCCCGATCTGTGTCGCCCAGCGCCACGCGCAGGCGCGTGAGCCGGGTGAGCGCGCCGAGGAGGAACGCGCCGGAGCCGCACGCGGGGTCGAGGACACGCAGCTCGCGTAGGGCGTCGAGGAGTGAAGTGCGGCGGTCCGGTGAGATCCAGGATGCGTCGCCGTCGCGGACCAGGCGCGTCGCGTCGCGAGGATCCACGCCCAGCGCCTCGGCCAGGTGTGTCTCGAGGGCGGTGGTCACGAGCCGGTCGACGACGGCGGCCGGTGTGTAGAACGTCCCGCTGGACCGGCGCCGATCGGCGGCCATGAGTGCCTCGAAGACGCGGCCGAGCATCTCCGGGTCGACTCCGACGTCGCCCGCGCCGTCGGCCGCCGCCTCCACCGCCTCGCGGGTCGTGAAGCGGTAGCGCTCCAGGAGCCCGTCGAACGCGCCGGCGATGACGTCGTCCGGCAAGTCCAGCGCGGGGTTGCGTCGTTCCAGCGCATGCCGCTCGAAGAGCCCGCCGTTGAGATAGGGCAGGTCGCCGAGCGCGCGGGCCTCCGGCGTCCGACGCTCGGGTCTCGTGTTGAGCGCGCCGAAGAACAGCGGGTCCAGGACGGCGCGGTAGAACGTCCCCTCCGCCGGCGCCCGTCGCCAGCGGTTCAGGAGCGACGGCAGGAACATCGGGTCGCCGGCCAGATGCCCCTCCCGTTGCAGGAAGTAGAGGAACATCAGGCGCGAGAGGAGCAGGAGCGCGAGCGCGTCGCGGTCCGACGCGGCGTCGGGCGCGATCCCGGTCCACGCCTCGGCGATCCGGGCGCGTTGGGCGCGGAAGTCCCGGAAGAACTGTCGCGTCACGCGGCTCCGGTCGAGGGCGCGCGCGTGCCGGATCGCCAGCGCCACACCCGCCTCGCCCTCGCGCGCGGCCAGCTCCTCCAGCGTCTCGATGTCGGTCCGCCGTGGCGCCGCCCGGTCCACGGTGAGCTGCCGCAGCTCGTCGCCGAGGCCGAACGAGGCGAAGGTCAGATAGCGATAGCGGGGGCTCGCGAAGACGAAGAGGTTGAGCCTGGCGGGGTTGTGCGCCCGGATCCGGCGCGCCACACGGGCGACGGATTCAGGCGCTGCGTCTTCCAGCTCGACAACCAGGGCGGCCAGCCCGCCCCGCTCGCCTGCCGCGTACACCCGTCGCACGCCGTCCACGCCCTCGAGGCCACGGTCGGCGGGTGACATGCGCGGCAGAGGCGTGGGTGCGGAGAAGCCGAGCGCACGGAGCAACGGCGCGACCCTGGCCGGGCATGTCGCGACCCGCAGGAGCGCATCGAAGGAATCGGTGGATCTGGCCACGCCCCGGACGAAGTGGCCGGTACCGGGGCGAAGCCATGGGCAGGTGAGACGACCCCTACGCCAGCTCCCACCCCCTCACGTCCGGCGCGTCCGGCCGGACGTCCGGCGCGTCCGGCCGGACCAGCACGACGTCGCCGGGATTGGCGGGGTTTACCACGCCCAGGACGAGGACCTCGCTGCTGAACCCCGCGACCCGCCGCGGGGGGAAGTTGACCACCGCGAGCACGTCCGTGCCCACGAGCGTTTCGGGCGAGTACCGGCGCGTGAGCTGGGCGCTCGACTGCTTGACCCCGATCGGCTCGCCGAAGTCGATCCACAGCTTGATCGCCGGCTTGCGCGGCTCGAGGAACGGCTCGGCCCGTACGACCCGGCCGGCGCGGATGTCGAGGGCGAGGAAGGTGTCTACCGTGGTTTCCGGTTTGGTATTCATCCGAAAACGAACGCCAGAATGATCTCGAGCACGATCAGGGCGACGATGGTCGCCTCGAGGAGCTCGGCGCGTCCGGTGGCCGCCTCGTCGTAGAGCATCTGGTAGGTGTCGCGGATGATGGCGAGCTTGCGGTCGACCGCGTTGCTCCAGGCGCGGACGCGGAAGAGATCGAGCGCCACCGCGTAGATCCGCGCCAGGTACACGTCCTCCGTGACCTTGAGCGCGTTCTCCACCCGTTCCGTGAGCTCCGTCACCTCGGCGACGAGGCCGTGAAGGTCGCGCGCGAGGGCCGCGTAGCGACGGACGGCAAGGCCGCGCACCCATTTCCTCATCTCCGCCACCCGGTCGTACATGCGCGGCAGCTCGCGGTCGAGGAGCTCGTCGTAGTAACGCAGCTCCAGGAGCTGGGCGTTTGCGACCTCGAGCACGTCGGCCACGTCCGTGTCCCCGGACGGCTCGTAGAGGAACGCGTGATCCCAGGTCAGGACGGCCAGATCGTCCGTGTAGTACGAGTAGGTGTGGCGCAGCAGGTCGGCGCGCGCGGCGGCCGACAGCGGCTTCATCTCGCCCGAGAGGAGCGGCACCAGGTCCACGCGGCTCAACAACTCCTCCGCGAGGAGCGGCTCGTCGAACTCGCGGACCGCCGTGATCTGGTAGTCCTCCTCGAGGCCCCGGAAGGTGCTGCGCTGGATCGCCGGACCGACCAGCTCGAGGAGCCGGTCGCGGAGCTCGGTCCAGAGCGCCGCAGCGTCCTGTTCCGCGACCGTCCGCTTCACCGCGATCGAGAGGGCGACGAATTCGTCCCAGGACAGATCCGACGCGTGGAGACGCAGGGCGATCGACACCACACCGAAATCGTAGATGCGGGCGATCGCGTCGATCGTGTACCAGGTGCCGTCCAGCTCCAGCTCGATCGGGCGCAGCCCCACTTCTACGGGCGGAACGCCGAAGGCGATCGCCTTCGGATCGGCCCTCCTCAACCGGATCCGCGTGACCGCCGTGGGTGCGACCCGCGTCGCAATCGCTTCGATCTCCGCCAGGTCGATCGTGTCGGCCACGTCGTAGAGACGCATGGCCACGATGACCCCCTGGCGGACGCCCGGCGCGTGCGCCCGCTCAACCATGCTCGATCAGTCCAGGAGGGAGGTCTGTGCACGGATCAGGGACGGGACCTCGTGGCAAGCCCGACAGCGCGCCTCGTACGACTCCAGCCCGCCGACCTGGATCGTCGGGCCTTCCGCCGGGGCCGGCTTCCCGTTGACCAGGCGCTGGTTTCGCGTGGCCAGCGCGCCGCACCGGATACAGATGGCGTGGAGCTTGTCGACCTTTTCGGCGACCGCCAGGAGAGCACCCATCGGCCCGAACGGCTCGCCGCGGAAGTCCATGTCCGTGCCTGCGGCGATGACGCGTACTCCGCGGTCCGCCAATACGTTGGCCACCCGCACGATTCCGTGATCCAGGAATTGGACCTCGTCGATCGCGACGACCTGCGTGTCCGGCCGGACCTTCTCCATCAGCTCCGTCGAGGACTGGATGGGCTCGGCCTCGATGCTGGAGCCGTCGTGGGAGTGGATCGCCCGGATCCCGCCGTAGCGGTCGTCCAGGTAGGACTTGAAGACCTGCACCGTACGCCGCGCGAGCAGTGCGCGTCGCACACGCCGGATCAGTTCCTCGGACTTGCCGGAGAACATGACCCCGCTGATGACCTCGATCCAGCCGCTTCTCAGATTCTGGTGCATACGGGGAGAGTCTAGGGTGTCGGCCCCGTCGCCGTCCAGCACGATGGGACGCGGGCCCTCACAGTACGGAAACAAACGCCGGGGCTCCTCGCCCCGGTCGAACGGAGGATCGCCCCGCGCGCTGTTCCAGCCCTTTGGCGCCGTTCCGCGGATCCACGCCTGGACCGCGCCGACGAAGGGCCCGGACTACTTTCGTACGACTTCGTCCAAGTCTTCGCCGACGTCGACGTCGACCGATGCGCCCGCGAGCGCCGGGACCCGCAGTCCCTCGCCGATCGCGTGGTCCGGCGGCAGCGGGATCGGGAGTCGCCCGGCGACCATGACCGAGCCCGACAGGGCGCGCGCCGCCGCCCGCTGCGCGACCTCGGACTCGCTCCATGCGAGCATGTAGGTCCGCGCGCGCGGGACCTGGCGCAGCAGATACGGGTCGCCGAAGCTCACCACCACCGCGCCGTTGGCGGCCAAGGCGTTGGCAAGATCCGCGACGGACCTGGGGAGTCCCAGATCGCCCTTCCACGGCGCCGCGCGGGCGAACGAGGAGAATACTACGACGTCGGCGCTCCGGGCCGCGCGGCGCGCCCGGGTGATATCGTTCGCCCTCGAGCGCTTCCACAGACGCACGGTCTCGACCTTCGCGCCGCGCCGTTCCAGCGCTTTCGCGAACTCCTTTCCGTCGTCGCTGTGGCGCGAATCGGTGTAGACGACCTGCACGACGCGCCGACCCTCGAGCGGCGGGAGCACCGCGTCCTCCGGCCCGCGGACCAGCGTGACCGAACGGTCGGCGATCCGCTGCGCCCAGCGCTGGTGATCCGGAGCCGAGAGGATCCTGCGCAGCTCGTCCAGCGCGACTTCCCGCTCGTTGTCCAGCCCGACCGCCGCCTTCGCCGCCAGGATCCGCCTCACCGAGGCGTCGATCCGCGCCTCGGTGATCCGTCCCGTCTCGACCGCCGCGACGACCGCATCGATGGCTTCCTTCGCGCTCGGCGGCATCAGCAGGATGTCCGCGCCTGCCCGCACCGCCGCGACGGCGATCTCGCCCAGCGTCCGGCCCTTTCGGATCCCATCCATCATGAGGCCGTCGGTCACGATGAGCCCGCCGAAGCCCATCTCGCCGCGGAGCAGGTCCGTGAGGATCGCGCGCGAAAGCGTGGCCGGAAGATCCGGATGCTCCGGGTCCAGCGCGGGGACGGCGAGGTGCGCCGTCATGATCCCGGTCACGCCCGCCGCGATCGCCGTGCGGAAGGGCACCAGCTCGACGGTCTCGAGCCGCCAGCGCGTGGCGTGGATCACCGGCAGCGTGAGGTGCGAATCCTTCTCCGTGTCGCCGTGACCCGGGAAGTGCTTCGCCACCGTCAGGAGCCCTTCAGATTGCGCGCCTTCGACGAAGGCGGCCACCCGCTCCGCCACCTCGACCGGATCGGCGCCGTACGCCCGCGTGTTGATCACCGGGTTCGCCGCGTTCACGTTCACGTCGGCTACCGGCGCGAACGCCATGTGCACGCCCGCGGCGCGCGCCTCCCGCGCCGTGATGCGACCCGCCTCGTACGCCAGCTCCGGTCCGCCCGCCGCCGCGATCGCCATGTTGACCGGGAGCACCGTGGCGCCCACCAGCCGCGTCCCGGGACCCCACTCCAGGTCGGCGCCGATCAGGAGCGGCACGTCGGCCGACCGCTGGAGGTGGTTCAGCCACGCCGCCGTGCGGACGGCGTCGCCCTTCCCCACGATCAGCCCGCCGACCTTCTCCTCGACGACCAGCGTCCGCGCCCGGCGTGCTTCGGGGGCGTTCAGCTCACCCCCCGGGATCCACGGCATGACCATCTGGGCGACCTTCTCGCGCAGCGTGAGCCGCGACAGCGTCGCCTCCACCCATGCGGTCGAGCGTAGGCCCTCCCGCGCGGTCACGGGAGTCGCGGGCACCGGGAGGGGCGCCCAGGGCCATTGCGCCAGCGACGCCGCCACCCGACCACGAGCCCTGCGCGCTAACGCCTCCCCGCCAGCCGACAGCCGTTCCTCGAGCCACTCCTTCGAGAACGGCACGGCCGCGAGTCCGCCCGCGTCCAACCCACCGAGCGGCGCCGCACGGGACGCCCGCGCCTCCGCCGCCGCGACGTCGACGCCCGTCGCGGGCAACGTCGGTCCGGGCGCCAGCAACGGCGTGGGCGCAGCAAGCGCCAGAAGCGCGGTCAGCGCGAGATGCCTGGTCATTGCCATCTCACTGCTCTGGGAACCCGGTCTCTCCTACCTATAGGATCGACCGGCGAGGAACGTGCCCGCGGGTTCGGCTACTGCTGTGGGGAGAGCGGCGGGAAACGCACATACCTCCAGCCAACCGAAACGTACGGCAAGATGATGGCGAACTCGCCACCGACGCAAGGGCGACAGCCGGTGGACCGTGATGGCCGCTCCGCCGACGGTCACGACGTCGCGGCTACTGCCTTCATACCGTGGCTACTGCCCTCACGGCGCGGCTGTCTTTCTCTACGCCGCGGCGGGCGAGCCCTTACCCCGCGTGCTCCGGCGTCCGCGTCGTTCGCCCGCCTCCTCCCGCAGGCGGGACACCAGTCCCCTCAACGCCGCGATCACCCTGTCGTCACCCTCGCGCAGCATCGCCGCGAGGATGTGTTTGCACACCTTTTCCCTCCAGATGTGGTCGCCGCAGTCGCAGCGAGGCATGCGACGGGTGTAGAGGTCGACCCAGTGCGGCTCCTTCCCGCCCCAGACCCGGTAGCGTCCGTGCCCGAGCCGCCGCACCCGCAATCCGAGCGACCGCTCCAACCGCGCCGGATCCACCCCGCCCGCGCGCTGCAGGTCCACATGCGCACGCGTCTCGCGCGTATCCACTCTCATTGCCGGCACCCATGTCATACGTCCAAGTCGTGACACCGCAATGAGATATACCCCGGTCACCCTTCCGATGTCCCGCATTGTGGAAGGACATGCCCGGCCACTGCTCACCGTCCCGCTTGACACGTCTGACGGCGAGGACCAATCTTCTCTTTCCGCCCTCTCTCCCCACAGTCTCCGTGAATGCGACCGATGCCCGTCGCCTTCTCCTGGCGGCCGGGCGCGGACCGCGGGGAATGGCGGGAGACGCGCGCTCTGTTCACAACAACGCCGCACGGCTTCCGGCGCTGACGCCGTTCGACGGCAATGGCGCCCGACCACGCCAGGGGACTGTATGAGCGCTGACAACCTATTCTCCACCGGCCCGATGCCTTTCGCCCAGCAAGCCGAGGCGCTCATCCGTACCCTCAACGGCGTGCTCATGGCTCGCGTCATCGCCGACGAGAACGACCGTATTCAAGAGGTCCACGCAATCGTCGACGACGGCGAGGCTCCGGCGCAATTCGCCCGAAACATCCAATCGGCGCTTCTCGCCCAGTTCGGGGCTCTCGTAGAGCTGGAGAACATTTTCATCAACCCCGCGCCTTCGGGCCTTCGCAACGGTGCGAGGAAGCACGGCGCGGGAGCCGCGGCCGGTGCCCCCGTCGACGCCGCCGTTTCCGCCGGAGTGCACACGTATCCGGATGGCCGCAGTGGATCTCCCGATGCGACGCCGTACGGCGCGATATCCTATGCAGCTGCGGCGCCCGAGGGGATGTCGCACGCCGCAACGCCTCTCGATCCGACGGCATCCCGGCCCCAGCTCCCGGGCTTGGTTCCCTCCGTCGGCGCGCTCGAGATCGAACGCGCTCGAACGCACCGCGTCCGCTGCCGGTTGTCGATCCAGTGGGCGAACAACAGCTTCTGCGGCACCGCCGAAGTCGTGGACGGCCCCGGCGCGCCTGTCGAGGCGGCAGCTCGCGCCACGATCGCCGCGCTCAACGGCAGCGGCTGGGCGCCGCTGCTCGCTCTGGAGGGGATTCGGACCACCGAGATCGCCGGACGCCGGTACGCGACCGTCGCCGTACGCGCCCACTTCGGGCGCAGCGTGCGCTACCTCGCTGGTGCCGCCGCAATCGAACACTCTGCCGAGGACGCCGCCGCCGATGCTACGTTGCAGGCAGCGGCGCCCTTATTGATCATGGCACAGCCTGGGCCGCGACACTCCCTCGCGGCCGCATCGTGATCGCGTTTTCACCATCCACCCGCAAAAAGGAGCCCCCGTTCTGCTTAGCGGAGACCCAGCAGCGTAGTAACAGCGGAGCGTCGCGACCTGCCTAGCACACACGGTCGACGCCACTCCGAAGGGAGGTGACGCTGGTGTTTTCGGCACTTTTTGAGTTCATCATCGCGATGTTGAGCCTGCTGAATCCAGCGTGGATCCACGTCGCTGAGTGACTGCAGGCGGGGGCTCCTGGATGATATGAATAGAAACGCGTACCTCTATCTCGTTGTCGTAAGCCTTCTCGCGACGGCTGTTCTACTCGCTCACGACTGGTCAAGGCTAACTGGTCTTACAGGGGACCAGGTCCTTGGCTTGAGCGTGCTTATTGGACTCAGCATCCTTTCGGAAGCGTTAGCTGTCCATATCGCCGTCGTTGATTCCCAACGTGCAATCCGCTCGTCATTAGGTTTTCTTCCGCTGCTAACGTGCGCGATAATTTTCATACCCGAAGCAGTCATTCTGGCGGCAATAATTATTGACGCATTCACCGAGATCGTTCTCGCAAAGATCAAAGCGATATGGAAGACGTTCCTCAACATTAGCCACTCGGTATTATCGATATCATTCGGTCTATGGACGTATCAGCTCCTCGGTGGAACATACAGTTCTTCTTTTGATTTCAATTTTATCGCGTTTCTTGGTCTGACAACCAGCTTCTTCTTCATGAATATGCTATGTGTTAGTATATTCTTTACCATACGAAAAGGAACCGATTTCTTCGTTGTTTTTCGTCAGGTAGCAGGACCGGGGGCGATCAATTTCTTGTACGGTGTCTTGGCAAGCCCTATCGCCGTATTTGCTGCATTTCTTTACGATAGGATGTATATAGGAGGCATCCTCCTCATTATTTTTCCAATTTTCTTGATCCGATATTCGTATTTGTCGAAAATTCAGTTGCAGCAAAGCAATAGAGATCTATTACGCGTATTGATCAAGACTATAGAAACCCGAGATCCGTATACGTCTGGTCACTCCCTCCGGGTGTCTCGCCTTGCCCGCCTTATCGCGGAGGAGATGGGTTGTTCCCTGAAACAGGTAGAAATTATCGAAACTGCAGGGTTGCTTCATGACATCGGGAAAATTGACAGCATATACGCGGAGATTATCCAGAAAAGAGGTATATTGACGGAGGAGGAACATCGGGTTATCCGGACGCATGCTGTGAAGGGAGCGGAGCTGCTGCAAACGCTAACGTCTTTTCCGGATGAAGTCATTCGGGGCGTTCGACATCATCATGAAAGATACGACGGTAAGGGTTATCCGGACGGGTTAAAAGGCAAAGAGATACCGATAGCATCTCGTGTGATAATGCTGTGTGATTCAATTGATGCAATGCTTTCGGACCGACCGTATCGTCCGGCAATGACCGTTGAGCAAGTGGCAGAAGAAATTCGACGGTGCGCTGGCACTCAATTCGATCCGGATATTGTAGCAATCGTTCTGCGGGGGGAAACGCTGGAAAAGGCGGCGGCACAGATCAGGGAGGAATCCGCGCTAGATCTCGTTGGCGCTTAGGGACCATGCGGTTGTCCGATACTGCTATTTACACCCCGCCTGCGTCGCCGCCTATTGGATTCAGCAATTGCTCCTCGGATCACTCAGGCGATAAATCCGGGCCCGTCAAGTAGACGCGTACGGCGCTCTCAAAGCGGACTCGGTCGATTCCACCCGCGGCAACTTCGTGTCGAATCCAGGATTCGACGACCCACTCCCAGCCAAGACACTCACGGACTTCGGTCGGCCGACAGCCGAGGAGCCGTTTCATTTGATTGCTCATGGTGAAGCCGTCTGGGTAGCCGACCCGGGCGGCGATGCGAAATACTGTTGCTCGCTCCGCCTGGAGATGGATACTCGCATACAGGAGGCGGGCAAATTGGAGCCAGTGAGACGGCACCGGTAAGCCGGCGGCCGCAAAGTGTCTACCTAGCGTTCGGCGGGAAGTACACATACGCCGGGCAAGGGCGGAAATGCTGCACACGGACGGCACAAGGCGAAAGATCTGTTCAACCTCTTTGCGAATTTCTGGCGTTTTCAGGAGTCCGCGATGCTCCAGGTAAGCACCGACAGTACGAGGGAAATTGCTTGGCGGGAGGGAGAGGATCTGCTTGATGTACCGGGGAGCGACGATCGAACCGGTTGGTAGCACAGCTCGCGGGTACAACGCATTTACGAACCTGAGCAGCGGCATCGCTCGGCCGAGTTCGGTGGCGGGGGGAAGTATAATGAAGAGAGGAACACCATAAGGGCGGTCGGCAAGCCATCCGAACTGGTCTTGCTGTTCGTGGCCGTCTACGAGCCACCAGATGATCGCCAGCCCTCTGGGAGGCAAATCGTCACACCTCCAATCCAGGTCAAGGGGGAGGAACTGGTCGTAGGGCGGTGCGAACAAGGCCAGTCGAGTGGCGGACGCCGGTTCGAGAGGCATGAACATCGGTACCTCCGGGTTGAAGCGGAGAAGTGGTTCGAGGCACCGCGGAGACTACGACCCACTCATCATCTGCCCATCACAAGAACATCATCCTCGCCCCTGCCTTACGGTTGCGGGAGTTCTCGATCGAGCCGTGGAGGGAAAATGGTCGAGATCCGTACTCTGGGTGAGCTCAGCATCTCCCATAACGGGAGGCGCGTTTTCCTACCCACGAGGAAGCATTACGCGCTGCTCGTTTACCTCGCTGCGCACCAAGGTCATCCCGTTTTTCGAGACCGGCTCGCAGCGATCCTTTGGGGTGAATCGCCAGACAAGAAGGCGCGCCACTCGCTCAGCCAAACCCTTTACGGTATTCGCAAGAGCATACCGGGCTTGCGTCTCGAAACGACCGTACACGAGGTGCTCCTTCCGGCAGGATCGTTGACTGCTGATTTCGTCATGCTGTGCGATGCCGTTGATGAAGGCAGGTACCGGGACGCACTTGCTCTATATGCGGGGAAATTCCTGGAGGGATTTAGCATTCCGGACGCCTACGACTTCGAAGAGTGGCAACTGCGCCAAAGGCAGTCTATTGAGCAGCGCATACATCAATCTCTGACCCATCTACTTCGTGATGCTGAGGAATCAGACAATTGGAAGGACGTGGATCGTCTTTCCGAACGTCTGTTAAGCATAGATCCATACCACGAACGGGCGATCATTGCGCGAATCCGAGCCATGGCACACCTCGGCGGTCGCTGGCGAGCTCTTGAAGAATGGAAGCAAATCCGGGACAGATTCATTCGAGACATAGGAATCATTCCACGACAACTGAGACTGAACGTAGTACAAGCGATCGCGGAGTGCGGAGACCAGGACGACGCCGCATTGCAGGAAGATGACTCACGTTCAAGCCCAAGGTTTGTTGGACGTACGGAGCAGTTTAATCGGCTCCGCTCGGCCTGGAACGCCGTTCTGTCAGGTGACCTTCGGATTGTCGTGGTGCGCGGTGAAGCGGGAATCGGCAAATCGCGCTTCTGTTATCAGTTCTTACGTTTAGCCGCGATTCAGGGCGCCCGGTGCTTCGAGGGTCGCTGCTACTCCACCGAGAGTAGTATTCCCTTTAGTGGTATTGCTGACGCGTTCGCTAGCAGGTTGCGTTCAGCAGATATCGATAGTCTTCCAGCCGAGTGGTCACAAGCATTGACCTACGTGCTTCCGACTGTGGGTACCCGACCCCCGCAACAGCCTTCGCACACTGGGGAGGAGCACCGCCGCAGAATATTCGAGGCATTCGCCTATATGGTCGATCGCCTAGGCGCCACAGAGCCGTTGGTCATATTTATCGACGATTTCCAGTGGGCGGACCACTCGACAATGGCGACTGTCCATTACATCGCTAGACGAGTGACATGTCGTCCTATTCTCATATTAATTACCCTGCGGAATGAAGACGTGGTTGACAACCACGCTGTTAAGATATTTTGTGCGGAGGTCGCACGGAATCCGAGATTCTTAGAAATACTGTTGCCTGAATTTAACGACGACGAGTCGCATGCTCTCATAAAGTCCTTTTGTGAGCAGCATAACCTGGACATCACAAAAGAATTTGAAGGTCGTTTGATGAAAAGGGCTGGCGGAAGACCCTTCTTCATAATTGAGCTGCTTCGGGCGTCTATGGAAAGGGGTCGAGCCGCTCGGGAGAATGAGCGCGAGCATCGGCCGTACGGGGAATACCCACTACCGAAATCCATCACATCGGTGATTGAGCGGCGGCTAGAAACGCTAACGGAAGACGAGGTACAGATCGTAGGAGCATTGGCCGTCCTCGCTAGGGGTGCGAGCCCAGATCTACTTGCACGTCTGGCAGCAACTTCGCCGATCGCAATCTCAACGGCAATAGGCCGCCTTGTCAGAAGGGGAATCGTGAAGGAGCGCGGCGGAGAGATAGTGTTTTCTCATGACATAATGCGAGAAGCCGCATACAAATGGATCGGAGGGTACACGAGGCGCACTCTCCATGAACATATAGCTGACGTTCTCGCTGGCGACGGAACGTGCCCGGAGGGAATTCTTGCAGTGCACTACGACCTAGCCGGGGCAAAGGCGAAAGCCTTCGCCCATTCCCTGGCGGCAGCAGAGGCTAGCGACTGTATGAACAGTGCCGTCGAGACTGAATTCTACCTGAGAATGGCTCTCCGTAACAGCTATGATGAAGAATCTAAATTAGTTGTCCTCGAACGTATTGCACATTTTCTCTACAGGATGCGGAGGCACGTTGAAGCGGAGCCCTTCTTTGATGCTCTACGACCGTATTTTGAGCGCTCAGATCGGCTTGACGCTATGCTCTTGGCGGAGGTGAATCGGGTTTCAGCATCCCTCCGGCGAGGACAATTATCGGCCGAGGAAGCGGCAGCGCGTCTTGCGGACTGCGTTCCCGTTGCTGAGACCCTGGGAAATAAAGATCTGGTATCTTCAATAATGCGCGAACTGATTTCTGCGGCACACTCGGTGAGCGACAGGGTGGCTGTATTACGGTGGTCACAAAAGCTGGTCGAACCAGAATATGTATCGGAAAAGACGCCGAACACGGTGAAGAATTTGGGGGTAGCGGCAGCAGTGTTCGGCGTCTACAAATCGGCCCGAGAGGGTCTGCGATTAGCTGATCGCGCCTGCGAGCTCTGTTACGAGCTAGAAGATGTTGTCTCGCTCGCTGGGGCACTAAGAGCTCGTGCAAACAATCGAATGCACCTGGGGATGTTGGAGCTTGCACGAGAAGACTATCAGCGTGCGTTGACCATAGCACGGCAGATGGAAAATTACGGTGGATTATTGGACACTCTCATTACCGGGGCGCTGATAGAGGCGGAAAGCGGTCGTTGGGAGGAAGCCGAGGCGATATTTCGGGAGATCTCGCAGGTGGCCGCTGAGACAGGGGCAACGCATGAATCGATAATCGCTAAGACCAATCAATTGGTCATGACATACGAACGTGGCCGGTCAGAATCCCTCTTCGCTTTGTCCGAACGTATCTTGGCCGACAACAATATGGTAAAGAATAGATGGTGTGACCTCACCGCCTGGAGCATCCTCGGCCTGTGCGCCTTGGATCGCGGGGCGGTCGAGGAGGCGCGGAGGTGTCGGGAGGAAGTATTGCGGCGCTACCAAGGGAAGGATTTCTGGATCTCGGACGTGTCGTATGCGGAGATCTTCCTTGCGCGGCTGTCCAGCCTTGAGGGCAACGTCGAGCGTGCGGTGGAGCGATTGGAACAGGCGATCGCTGCTTACGAGGATCGGGACGTTCTCTGCAGGTCGCGTATGCAGCTCGAGCGCGCTCGCCTCCTGCGGGAGTTGGATCCCGCGGAGTCGCGGCGGGAGGCCGAGGCGGTTCTGGAACGCGCGCGGGAAATGGGCGCTCGGCCACTCATAGAAAAGGCTGAGGCGATCCTGGCGTGGGCGGGGGGGATGGAACAGATCCCGGGCGCCGTTACTACGAGATAGGGGACCGAATGGACCCGACGCACATGTATTCCGGCCCCGGGTCGAAAATATTCCGGCCACAGGTCATAGCATTCAGCGTGGGTACCACGTCGGATCGGATCGCCTGAGGACGGCGGGAAATCCCTGTCGAGGCGATCCGAAGATCGACTTCGTGAGGAGCACCGAGTGGATTGCCACCGCTCGGCTCCGACGATTCTGACCTCACTTGCGCTACATTTCCTCGATCCCGATTCGCCGATGATGGTTGATTCCGGTGGGTTCCTGGACTCGTCAGGTGCGCCGGACGGCGTGCCTTGTTCCACGATCGTGCATTCCGATGCGCATGCTTCACGGATAGGGGAGATGAGGGCTGCCTGGCGTCAGCTGACCGACTCCACCGGCCGTACGTATGCGGTCCGGCCCTACACAGGCACCGATCGAGAGGCGCTCCAGGCGATGTATGAGGCGTTCGAGCCGAAGCGAGTGGCGCAGGGGCTCCCGCCTGCGGAACCGGCCGGGATCCGTCACTGGCTGGACCGGGTGCTGGCGCGCGGCGAGCACGTCGTCGTCGAGGAGGACGGGCGCATCGTGGGGCATGCG
>ERZ795042.1547-NODE-1547-length-14652-cov-102.061040_pt1 | contig 14652 bp, 15 predicted proteins | sample MGYA00375126_ERZ795042 | MGnify/ENA primary metagenome ERZ795042 (study PRJEB30171, sample SAMN05518105) | compost metagenome | isolation source: Feedstock adapted compost from Newby Island compost facility, Milpitas, CA | place: USA:Newby Island compost...
ATAGCGGTTGCAAAAAACAACCGCAATCAATAAATCAAAATCATGTTGAAAAAAGGGAGGAAAAAAAGATGAAAAAGGTTTTGCGTGCTGTGGCGTCGGTCTGTCTCGCTGTCTTGCTGGTCGTCGTAGCCGCTTGCGGCAACAAGGCTGCCCAAACAGGGTCATCCGGTTCAACCTCCGCCGGTCAACCGTCGTCGCAAACCCAATCCGAGGAAACCATTCTCATTAAGTTTCCCTTTGTCACCTCCATGGCGAGCGAAAAGGGAAAAGCGGCCGAGATTTTCAAAAAATTGGCGGAAGAAAGAACAAACGGCAGGGTGAAAGTCGAGCTGTATCCTTCCTCGCAGCTTTTCAACGATGAACAGAGTCTGGAGCAGCTTCCCAGAAACACCATTCAATTCATCGCCATTTCACTCACCAAACTGGTCGGTTACGATCCGCAATTCCAAATCGTCGATTTGCCCTTCCTGTTCAAAAACGAGGAGGCCGTACTCCGCTTTTGGGACGGGGAAGGCGGAAAAATTTTGGGCAGCAAACTGGAAAGCGCAAACATGAAATTTTTGGGCGTGTGGACCAACGGTTTTAAACATTTTGTCAGCAACAAGAAACTGCTCAAAACTCCGGAAGACTTTAAAGGCCTGAAATTCAGAACCCAGGCGGGCAAAGTGCTTGAACAGCAGTTCAGCGCGCTTGGCGCCGGATCGGTGACGCTGCCGTTTTCCGAAGTTTACACCGCGTTGCAGCAGGGAACCATCGACGGTATTGAAAACACGTTTGTCGACATCTATGGGCAGAACTTCTTTGAGGTGGCCAAGTACTTGACGTTGTCCAACCACGGCCGTCTTGATTACGGTCTGATTACCAATCTGACGTTCTGGAACGGACTTCCGGACGATATTCGCGCCACGCTGGAACAGGTGATTGCCGAAGCCACCGCCCAGGAGAGGGAGATCGCAAGGAATCTTGGCAATCAGTATTTTGAAGAGATGAAAGATGAATTTAACGAGATTTACGAACTGACCCCGGCCGATATCGAATTGTTCAAACAGGCGTTGCAGCCCGTCTATGATAATTTCATAAAAGAACACGGCGACGAAATTCTGAATCTGGCCATCCAGGCCAATCAGTAAATCGCGGCACGGGTCCCTTCTCTTCATTACAACGCTCGTCTGCGTGTCACTTGGAGGCTGACGAATCTTGAGAAAAAGGAAAGACATCTACAGAGCGGTTGAAGATTGGACTTCCGGTTCGCTCATCGTCGGTGGACTGGGACTCATGCTCTTCGGCGTTGTAATGAGGTATTTTTTCAACAAACCGTTGTACTTTGCGGACGAGCTGTCGCTCTACATTGTGATTTGGGGGGCGCTGCTGGGCACGGTGGTCGCCTTGCGGGACAATGCCCATATTCGCGTGGATATCGTGTACCGGTATTTGCCGGTTCGCTGGAAGTACAGGATGAACGCCTGTGCCAACGCCGTCGGGATCGTCTTCTCCCTGTTTCTGTTGGTTTACGGCATCAAGGGAATCTTTCTCGACAAACACAGCGTGTATCAACTCAAGTTGACCTCACTCGGGATGGGAATCGAGCTTTGGAAAGTGTACCTGATCCTGCCCGTCATCGGGCTTATGTTTCTGGTCCGGTTTGTTCAGCGGTTTATCCGGTCCGTGAGAGGATTGCCCGAAACGGAAGAGGATGAAGGAGCAGAAGCGGAATGGAAACTCTGATCCTTCTTGCGGTTTTGGCGGTATTGCTGCTTTTGCGCGTGCCGGTCGCGATCGCGTTGGCCATATCCGCTCTGCTGGTGTTGCCGTCGCAAAATTACGGATATGAAAGCGCCATCACCGATTTGTTCAACGGATTGAACAACATTTCGTTGATGGCCATACCCGGATTTGTGTTTGCCGGAATCCTGATGGCCAAGGGCGGAATATCCAAATACCTGATCGAATGTCTTCGCAGCTGGATCGGGCATATCCCCGGTGGAATGGCCGTCGTCTGCGTTTTGGCCTGTGCGATCTTCGCTTCCATCAGCGGCTCCAGTCCGGCGACGGCGGCCGCCATCGGGTCCATCATGATTCCGGGGATGGTGCAGGCGGGGTACAGCAAAAAATACGCCATCGGGCTGGTGGCCGTTTCGGGTACGCTCGGCATTCTGATTCCGCCGAGCATCACCCTCATCGTCTACGGGTATGTCGCCGAACAAAAAGCGAGTATCGGCAAGTTGTTTACCGCCGGTATTCTGCCCGGACTGTTTTTTACCTTTACGCTCGTCGTCTCCGCCATTTTGTACGCCAAGCGAAACAAGTTCGGTTCCTTGCCCAAAGCGAGTTGGAAAGAACGCTGGGTTTCGACGGCAAATGCGTTGCCGGCCGCGATCATGCCGGTATTCATCCTGGGTTCGATCTATTCGGGGATCGTAACGCCCACCGAGGCGGCCGTTCTGTCGTGCTTGTACGCCTGTCTGGTATCCGTCTTTGTCTATAAGGAAATCACCTGGAGAAGTTGGCGGCCGATCATCACGGAAACCGTCAACCTGACAGCCATGATCTTCCTGGTGATCGCCGCCGCCACGTTGTTCAAGCAATACCTGACGTTGTCCCAGGTTCCCCAGCTGGCGATGCAATGGATAGCGGAAACGGAGATGAACAAATATCTGTTCCTGTTATTGGTCAATCTTCTGTTCCTGATCCTTGGCGCCTTCCTGGAGTCGGTGTCCATTGTGTTGCTTACCTTGCCGATTCTTTTGCCGATGTTGGGGACCCTCGGAATCGACGTGTACCATTTTGCCATCATTATGACCATCAACATGGAAATCGCCATGATCACACCCCCGGTCGGTCTGAATCTGTTTGTGGTCAGCGGAATTGCCAAAGAATCGTTCGAGAAAACCGTTGCCGCCGTCATGCCGTTTCTCTGGATCATGCTGCTTAACCTCGTGATTGTGGCGCTTTGGCCAGGCTTGTCGCTGTACCTGATTCAATGAACTCATCCCTTGCAAGGAGGAAGCCGCCATGACGCACATTTATGAAGTTCACCCCATCGAATCCGAAAGACACAACATGCCGTACGCGCCGGGCATCCGCGTGGACGGGGGCTGCTCGCTGCTGTTTATTTCCGGGGCGACGTCTTCGCCGCTCTACCACAAGCATCCCCATGTGCCGGAAGAGCATATCCAGCCCCACGACATTCGCGAACAGGCGCGGCGGGTGTTCAACAACATCAAAATGGTGCTCGACGCGCAAAATTTGACGTTCCGCCACATTGTGAAGGTCACGAGATACCTGACCGACATGCGAGAAATGGACGACTTGAACGCGGTGCAAAAGGAATTTTTCGGCGACTGGAAACCGGCAAGCACGACGGTGTGTGTCAATAACCTGAGCTCGCCGGGGGCCCGCGTGGAAGTGGAAGCGATCGCGGTCATTCCCGCCGATAGCGGGAAATAAGGCTTGATCGTTGTATCTTGAACCCCTAAAATGAATAATAGATAATCGATAATCGATTATTAAATTGAAGAACAGGGTGGGAGGAATGTCAATGACTTACGGAACGATGGCTGTGGACCACGAACTAAGAATCGATTTCGACAAACTGCGGCGGGATCGGTTGCAAAAGACGCGGGATCAGATGGAAAAAGACAATCTTGGCGCACTTCTCGTCTACGATCCGGACAATATCCGATATATCACGAGCACGAAACTGGGCGAATGGTCCAACAACAAACTGGCGCGGTATTGCCTGCTGCCGAGGGGAAGGGATCCGATTCTGTTTGAAATCGGCAGCGCCGTCCGGACCAAAAGGACGCTGTGTCCGTGGCTGAAAGACGTACGGCCCGCGAAGACGGATATGCGGGGGACGATGCCCGCCGAGCTGGGCATCGTGGACAAAAGCATCGCGGAAATTGCCTCGATTCTGAAAGAATACAACCTGCATGAAGCCCCCGTCGGCGTGGATATCCTGACCGTTCCCATCATGCAGGCGTTCATGAAACACGGGTTGCAAATCGCCGACGGCCAGCAGACGATGCTCAAGGCCCAGGTGATCAAGACGGAAGAGGAAATCCAGCTGCTGGAAATTGCGGCGGCCATGGTGGACGGAGCTTACTGGGATGTGTTCAATTTCATCAAGCCGGGTGTCCGCGAGAGCGAAGTCAATGCGCTGATGAGAAGACGGCTCTATGAAATGGGGGCGGAAAACGTCCACAACGTCAATGTGATCAGCGGGCCTCGCGCCTATCCGCATCCCCACGATTGCACGGACCGGATCATTCGTCCGGGCGACATGGTGTTCATCGACGTCGTGAACGATTACAACGGGTATAAAACGTGCTATTACCGCACATTTGTGTGCGGAAAGCCGACGGAACGGCAAAAGCGGATTTACAAACAGACCTACAAATGGCTCTACGACGCGATCAGCATGGTCAAACCGGGCGTTTCGACGGCGGATATCGTCAAGTGCTGGCCCGACTACAAGCAATTGGGCTATGAGAACGAGTATGAGGCCCTGGCCTTGCAAATCGCCCACGGCGTCGGCATCTCGCATTGGGGCAAGCCGATTATCAGCCACCAGAATTCGCTTCAGCATCCCGAATATCTGGAAGAAGGCATGCATATCGCCTTCGAAACCTACTACGGCGAAGAAGGGGACGCGGCGCGGATCGAGGAACAGATCGTCGTCACCAAGGACGGCTACAGGGTCATCACCAAATTTCCTTGCGACGAACTGCTTTCATGCTGGGATTTTTGAAAATCATGATACGGGAGGGTGCGGCAGATGGCCAGAACGCACCATATCGCCGTGATCCCCGGTGACGGCATCGGTCCCGAAGTGATCGCCGAAGGCGTAAAGGTGTTAAACCGGGTCTCGCAACTCGACGGCGGATTCCGGTTTGAATTCACGTACTTTCCCTGGGGATGCGAATATTACGTGAAGCATGGCCGGATGATGGACGAAGACGGACTGGAACAGCTCAGACGGTTTGAAGCGATCTATCTGGGTGCGGTGGGGTACCCGGGGGTGCCGGACCACATCTCGCTCTGGGATCTTCTGCTGAAAATTCGAAAAGGATTCGACCAATACGTCAATCTGCGTCCGATCCGCCTGCTGGAGGGCGTGACGAGTCCACTCGCGGGCGTTACAAAAGAGCGGGTCGACATGATCGTCATCCGCGAAAACAGCGAAGGGGAGTATGCGGGCGCCGGAGAATGGCTGTTTCGCGGCCAGGAAAACGAGGTCGTGCTGCAAACCAGCGTATTTTCGCGAAAGGGAACGGAGCGGATTATCCGCTATGCCTTCGAGACCGCCCGCAAGCTCGGAAAGACGCTGACCAGCATCAGCAAGGGCAACGCCCTGAATTATTCCATGGTGTTTTGGGATCAGGTGTTCCAGGAAGTCGCGAGGGAGTATCCGGACGTGCCGACAAGTTCCTATCTCGTGGATGCCGCGAGCATGTACTTCGTCCGCAAGCCCGAACTGTTCCAGGTGGTCGTCGCCTCCAATCTGTTTGGCGATATTCTCACCGACCTCGGGGCGGCCATTGCCGGCGGGCTCGGTTTGGCGGCGGGGGCCAATCTCAATCCCGAACGAAATTATCCGTCCATGTTTGAACCGATCCACGGTTCGGCTCCCCGCCATGCGGGGAAAGGAACCGCCAATCCGATGGCGGCGATCTGGGCGGCAAGCCAGATGCTCGACTTTCTTGGATATGAAGATTGGGGAAAAAGGGTCTTGCGCGCAATAGAACAGGTCATCGTGGAGCAAAAGGTGCTCACCCCCGACATGAAGGGCACCGCCACGACCAGTCAGGTTGGCGATGAGGTCGTCAAAATGCTGGGCCGATGAACAAACGTGCCGGGAAAGGGGGAGGGACATGGACAAACTCCTTTACATCAACGGGAATTGGACCGGAGCGCAGCTCGAAAAAATGGCCGTCAACAACCCGGCCACCGGCGAAACGATCGGAACCGTGCCCAGGGCGGGAGTGGAGGAAACCCGCCTGGCGATTGAAGCGGCCCATGAAGCTTTCCCGTCCTGGTCCGCGCTGACGGCATATGAACGTTCCGCGTATTTGGAAAAGTTCCACGATCTCATGGTGGATTCGGCGGATGAGATTGCCAGGGTGCTGACGCTGGAAATGGGCAAACCGCTCAAGGAAGCGCGCGGGGAAGTCATGTACGCGGCTTCCTTCATCAAATGGTTTGCCGAAGAGGGGAAGCGGGTCTACGGCAGGGAGATTCCTTCGCACAGAGCCGACACGAGAATGCGGGTCATCAAGCAGCCCGTGGGCGTGGTCGCGGCGATCACCCCCTGGAATTTCCCCGCGGCGATGATCACCCGCAAGATGGGGCCGGCCCTGGCGGCCGGATGCACGATGGTGATCAAACCGGCAAAATATACGCCGTTTACTGCCATCAAGCTGATCGAACTGGCGGAAAAGGCGGGATTCCCGAAAGGCGTCGTCAACCTGGTGACAGGCAGCGCTTCGGAAATCGCCCGCGAATTCATGAGCAATCCGAAGGTCAAAAAGGTGACGTTTACCGGTTCCACCGAAATCGGAAAGGAACTGATCCGGCTAAGCGCCGACCAGGTGAAAAAATTGTCCCTTGAACTTGGCGGGCACGCGCCGATCATTGTGCTCGACGACGCCGATCTCGACAAGGCGGTGCGCGGCGCGGTCGCTTCGAAATTCCGCAACGGCGGGCAAACCTGCATTTGCGGCAACCGGATCTATGTCCACGAAAAAGTTTACGACCAATTTATCGATGCATTCGCCGAGGCAATCCGGCGGCTGAAAGTCGGAAACGGCATGGATCCGTCGACCGATATCGGACCGATCATCGATCGGGAAGGTTTCGAAAAAATCGACGCGCACGTCAAAGACGCCATCAGCCTCGGAGCAAGCTGCGTGGTGGGCGGAACGGGACACGTGACAAACGGCGCGTACTTCTACCAACCGACGCTGCTCAAAGACGTCCGTCCCGGCATGCGGATTTTGAGGGAAGAAACGTTCGGACCGGTCGCTCCCGTGCAGAAGATCGCTTCCGACGAGGAAGCGGTGCGTTATGCCAACGATACGCCATACGGTCTCGCCGCTTACGTGTTTACCGAAAACTACAGCAGGGGCATCAGATTGGCGGAGGCGCTCGATTACGGCATCATCGGTTGGAATGACGGATTGCCATCCGCCGCGCAGGCGCCCTTTGGCGGGATGAAGGAAAGCGGTATCGGGCGGGAAGGCGGCATCGAAGGAATCGACGCTTTTCTGGAAGTGAAGTACATCTCCATAGGACTGTAAGAATTGGAGGAATGAAAATGGTCATCCGAAAAGTGAACATCAGGGATGTCCAGCCCGACAGAAAATTGCGGAAAGAGGACGGCTGGGTCAGGATGGACGTCAGGTGGGTATGCACGGAAGACACGATGGGTTCCCAGCTGGCGGTGGTCGGACACACGATTTTCGGACCGGGAGGCGGCGCCCATGAACGGCACCGCCATCCGAACGCCGAAGAGATGCTGTACGTGATCCGCGGGCACGGCATCGCCATCAGCGGCGACGAGGAATTCGAAATCGGTCCCGGCGATTTGATCTACGTGCCGAAGGGTGATGTTCATTATTTCAAAAACACCCATCCCACGGAGGAACTGGAGACGCTTTGGATTTACGCCGGGGCTCCTTCGCTGAAAAAAGCGGGTTACATCAAGGTGTAAGCAAAAGAACGCGCAACGATCACAACGATCAACCATGAAAGGGATGGCGTGCGATGAAAGTCGGATTTATCGGGCTTGGCAACATGGGGCTGCCCATGGCGGAAAATCTGCTGAAGAGCGGCAATGAACTGATCGTGTACAACCGCACCCGGGAAAAAGCGCAACCGCTGTTGGAAAAAGGCGCCCGTTGGGGGGATTCGCCGGCGGACGTCGCCCGGCAAAGCGAAGTCGTGTTCACGATGCTTGCCGACGACAAAGTGGTGGAGGAGGTCACGCTGGGCGAAAACGGCGTGCTGGGCGCCCTTCCGGAAGACGCGATTCATGTTTCGGCCAGCACGATCGGTCTGAAAACGGTGACGAAACTGGCAAAAGCGCACGCGGAAAGGAACCGGCAATTCGTTTCTTCCCCCGTGCTGGGCCGTCCGGACGCCGCCGCCGCCGCGCAATTGCGGGTGATGGTCGCCGGCCCCGCCGCGGCGAGGGAGAAAATTCGGCCGCTGCTCGAGGCGATCGGCAATCGCATTTTTGTTTGCGGTGACGAAGCGCCGATGGCCAATGCCGTGAAACTGGGCAACAACTTCCTGATCGTTTCGTTTATCGAATCCTTCGCCGAAGCGATGACCATGGTGCGCAAGCACGGTGTCGATCCGGCGGTATATCTGGAAGTCGTCAAATCCTTCTTTGGTTCCCACGTCTACGCCAATTACGGACAAATCATGCTGGATCGGCGCTGGCAACCGGCGGGGTTCAAACTTCGCCTCGGCTACAAAGACGTGAAATTGATGCTGGAAGCCGGCGAAATGGTCGAGGCGCCCATGCCGGTCGCCGACGTGATCAAGAACCGGTTCATCGAGGGTCTTGCCCGCGGTTGGGGCGAACTGGAATGGGCCGCGATCCTGAAAGCGGTGGAAGCGGACGCGGGTCTGGATTTGGACCGGACGCCTTGATCGCCTTTCAAGCGGCAAGGGGGAAGCGCAATGATCGAAAAATTGCGGAAGTACGGCGTCGACGCCGAAAAACTGGTGGAGATTTTCCGGCAATGCTGGCTCATCCGGAATTTCGAGGAGACGGTGGAAGAGCTTTTTCAAAAAGGGAAGATTTACGGCACGATGCACCTGTGTGTGGGACAGGAGCTGACCGCCGCGGGAGCGTGCTCCCTTCTCAAGCCGGAGGACAAGATTATCAGCACCCACCGGGGACACGGGCATTGCATCGCCAAAGGCGGGGATATCAACCTGATGATGGCGGAATTGCTCGGCCGGGTCACCGGATACTGCAAGGGAAAAGGCGGATCCATGCATATTGCCGATATGGACAAAGGCAATCTGGGAGCCAACGGCATCGTCGCCGCCGGTATTCCCATTGCGGTCGGTGCGGCACTGACGTCAAAGATGAAAGAACTCGGTTACGTGGTGCTCTGTTTTTTCGGCGACGGCGCAACCAATGAGGGGGCGTTCCACGAAGGACTGAATCTGGCTTCCATATGGAAGCTTCCGGTGGTGTTCTTCTGCGAAAACAACCTGTACGCCATGTCCGGTCCCATCAAAGAAATGATCAACATCGATCAAATTTCCAAGCGCGCGGCCGCCTACGGAATCCCCGGCGTGACCATTGACGGGAACGACGTGTATCAGGTCATCCCGGCAACCGCCGAGGCGATCGAGCGCGCCCGAAGAGGCGAAGGGCCGACTTTGATCGAGGCCGTCACCTATCGCTGGAAAGGCCACTCCCGCAGCGATGCCAGGAAATACAGAACCCGCGAGGAAGAGATGGAATGGAAGACGAACAAAGACCCGATCGCCCGCTTGAAAGGGGAATTGCTGAAGCACGGCATTCTGACCGAAGCCCAGGCGGACGAAATCCAATCCGAAACGAAGCGGGCAGTGGAGGAAGCGGTGGCATTCGCGGAAAACAGTCCCTTCCCATCCCCGGACAGTTTGGAACAGGACGTGTATGCCTGATTCTGGAGCGATGAGGAGGAATTCCGCGTGAGAGAGATCACGTTTTTGGAAGCGATACGGGAAGCGATGAGCCAGGAAATGCGGACAAATCCCGACGTGTTCATCATGGGAGAGGACATCGGTCTGTACGGAGGGGCCTTCGGCGTCACGAACGGCATGCTGGAGGAATTCGGCCCGGAACGGGTGCGCAGCACGCCCATTTCCGAAGCGGCGATTTCCGGTGCGGCGGTTGGCGCCGCCTTGACCGGAATGAGGCCGATTCTGGAAATCCAGTTTTCCGATTTCATCACCATCGCCATGGACAACATCGTCAATCAGGCCGCCAAAATACGGTATATGTTCGGAGGGAAGGCCCAGGTGCCCCTGGTGATCCGGACGCCTTCCGGATCGGGGGCCGGATTTGCGGCGCAGCATTCGCAAAGCCTGGAAGCCTGGATGGTGCATGTTCCCGGGTTGAAAGTCGTTCAGCCGTCCACCCCCTATGATGCCAAGGGTTTGCTGAAAGCGGCGATTGACGATAACAATCCCGTCATCTTTTACGAACACAAACTGCTCTATCGCTATAAAGGAAACGTGCCGGAGGAACCGTATTCCATCCCCCTTGGCGTTGCCGATGTCAAGCGGGAAGGCCGGGATGTGACGATTGTGGCCACGGCCATCATGGTTCATCGCGCCCTGGAGGCGGCCGAGCTGCTGGAGCGGGAAGACGGCATCCGGGTGGAAGTGATCGACCCGAGAACCCTGGTTCCCCTGGACGAGGAAACCATCATCCGTTCCGTGAAAAAGACGGGACGTCTGGTTGTCGTCCACGAAGCGGTGAAACGGGGAGGCATCGGCGGGGAAATTGCAAGCATTGTCGCCGAAAGCGAAGCCTTCGACTACCTTGACGCGCCGATCGTGCGACTGGGCGGACGGCCCGTGCCGATCCCGTACAATCCCGAACTGGAGAAACGGGCCGTACCTCAGGTGGAGGATATTGTTCAGGCGGTCAGACAGCTCCTGAACAGAGCGTGAAGGAGGGGGGGCAGTGGCTGAGGAAATCCGGATGCCCAAATTGGGAGCCACCATGGAAACGGGCACCATCGGGACGTGGCTCAAGAAGGAAGGCGACCGCGTTCAGGCGGGCGAGCCTTTGCTGGAGATCGCCACCGATAAAATCACGATCGAGGTGGAAGCGCCGGCAAGCGGGATTTTGCTGAAAACATACTACGGTCCGGGCGACGTCGTTCCCGTGCAGGAAATCATCGGATATATCGGCGAACCCGGCGAAGTCGTTCCCGATTCACCCGGAGCCGTGTTCCCCGCCGGAGACGAAATCCCGCAGCCAAGCGACGGGAAAATCAGGGCGACGCCGGCGGCGAGGGCAGCGGCGCGCAGGCTGGGGATGGATCTGGCTTCAGTCCGCGGGACGGGTCCGAAGGGACGCATCCAGAAGGAAGATGTCGAAGCTGCTTATCAACAGTTGCAACAACAGGTGAAGGCGACGCCCCTCGCCCAAAAGATCGCCGGGAAAGAAAACATCCGGCTTGCGGATGTTCAAGGTTCGGGCATCCGGGGCAAAATTACGCGCGACGACGTCGAAGCGGCCATCGCCGCAAAACGGGAAGCGTCCGAGTCCGGGGAAAGCCGGGTGCAAACGCGCAAAGTGGAGGGAATGCGGAAAATCATCGGCGAGCGGATGAGCCAAAGCGCCTTTACCGCTCCCCACGTCACCCTTGTCACCGAAATCGACATGTCCGCGGCGGTGGAGTTGCGCAAGCAGCTGTTGCCCATCATTGAAAAGAAGACCGGTTTCCGCTTGTCATATACCGAAATCATCATGAAAGCGGCGGCCCTTGCGTTGAAGCTGCATCCTGCGGTAAACGCTTCGCTGAAGGGCGACCATATTATTTTCCACGACCATGTTCATATCGGATTGGCCGTGGCGGTTCCGGACGGCCTCGTGGTTCCCGTGGTCCAGGACGCCGATCGCAAAGGTCTGGCGGAATTGACGGCGGAATGCAAAACCCTGGCGAGGATGGCCCGCGAGAACAAGCTGACCCCCGACCTGCTGTCGGGAGGAACCTTCACCATCAGCAATTTGGGCATGTACGCCGTCGACGCCTTTACCCCGATCATCAACCCGCCGGAGTCGGCCATCCTCGGCGTCGGCAGAATTCACGAAAAACCGGTGGGGGTTGACGGCTCCATCGTGCTCAGGCCGATGATGACCGCCAGCCTGTCCTTCGATCACCGCGTCATGGACGGCGCTCCGGCGGGAGCCTTCCTGACGGAATTGAAACAACTGTTGGAACAACCTTTTCAAATGCTGCTTTGACGGGGGAAACCATGGAAACGTATGATGTCGCTGTTGTCGGCGGCGGGCCCGGAGGATATGCGGCCGCCCTGCGGGCCGCCCGTCTTGCCGGTTCGGTGGCGTTGATCGAGAAGGGACCTCTGGGCGGCACCTGTCTCAATGTCGGCTGCATTCCTTCCAAAACGCTGTTGCGCCACGCCGAAGTCATCGAACTGATTCATAAAGCAAGGCAATGGGGCATTGAGACCGGTCCGCTCTCGTTTTCACCGGAACAGATGCTGGCGCGCAAAAACCGGGTGATCGAAAAACTGCGCGACGGCATCGCCGCCGTGTTGAAATCCCGGAAAGTCGCCGTTTTCCAAGGGCAGGGCGTCGTTCATCCCGATCGGACCATCACGATCCACACACCCGAAGGCATGCGCACGATTCGGGCCGGCAGCGTCATTCTGGCCACCGGATCACAACCGCTCATTCCTTCCATTGAAGGGATGGATCGCGTGCGCTTTCATACGACGGACACCATCTTCGACACGGCCAGGATCCCCAAATCCCTGGCCATCATTGGAGGCGGCGTCATCGGCGTTGAATTGGCCTGCATCTATTCCAGCCTCAATGTTGAGGTCACGATCATTGAAGCGGCGGACCGGATCCTCCCCGCGGAGGATGAGGAAGCCTCCCGGTTCCTTCATCAGCGGTTGACGAAGAAAAAGGTGAAAATATGGACCGGCGCGACCGTCCAGGAAATGAGGCAAGCCGGCGACGGCATTTCGCTCACGGTGAAAGACGCGTCGGGCGGCGTCGGGTCGCATCATGTTGACGAAGTGCTGGTGGCGGTGGGCAGGACGCCGAACCTGTCGGGATTGTCCGAACTGCGTTTGGAGATGAACGGCCGCTTCGTTGCGGTCAACAGCCATTTGGAAACAAGCGTGGACGGTATTTACGCGGTCGGCGATCTGATCGGCGGATGTCAGCTGGCCCATGTCGCGTCCGCCGAAGGGATGGTTGCCGCCGCCAACGCTTGCGGACAACGGCAAAAGATGGATTATCGGGTCGTGCCCAGATGCATCTATACGCTGCCCGAAATCGCCAGCGTCGGCATCTCGGAAGAAGAAGCGAAAAAACGGGGTTTTCGCGTAAGAACGGCCAAGTATCCGCTGTCGGCCAACGGCAAAGCGTTGGCCATGGACGAAGACGGCTTTGTCAAGATCGTGATCGGCGAGCCGTATGGCGAAATCCTGGGGGCCGTCATGGTCGGTCCGCATGTTACGGAAATGATCTCCGAGATCTCCGCTTTCATGTATCTGGAGGGGACCGTGGAGGAATTAGCCGGAATGATCCGTCCGCATCCGAGCTTGATCGAAGCGATTGGCGATGCGGCAAATTCGCTGCTCTAAGAAAAAAAAAAGCGGCCGTCATGCCGCGAGCCCGCTTAGCCGGCCGGGAAGCCGGAACCCCTGCCGGATTCACGCCGACGGCATGACGGCCGCTTCGATTTCCTCGTTCAGCTCGAGGCGGATCTGGTCCGGAAACACGCGCTGCCCGTATTCGGTGAGCAGGTACCGGGTGATGGCCTCCTTCAGGTTGGCCTCCACCAGGTAGCGGCTGCGCCCTTCCACCCAGGCTTCCGCGTTGAAGCCGAGTTCGTCGTCATACATGAGTTCCACTTCCACCGCCGTCACCGGCACCTGATGGCGCTCGGCCAGGTGCAGGCAGACGGCGTTGATGATTTCGTCCATCGACAGCCGCATCCGTCAATACCCCCGGTTGCGGGGGGCAGGCTCTTGCCGCCGTTTCCTCTCGATGAACCGGTGGTAGAGATGCACGGCCAGCATGAACAGAAGAAGCAGGGCCGTCGCATTGATGAGGAATCCGACGAGTTCGGCGAAAAATCCGCTGCCGAGCATGCCGCCGAGCAGGAGGCCGGCAAGTCCACCCGCCGCCATGCCTTTCCAGAATCCGCCGCCGGTCATCGCGCCGCCGGGCGTTCCCGTTCCGGCCGGGCCCGTGCCGCTCCGGGCGGCCGTGCCGGCGGTGTTGGCGCCGCTTCCGCCGTTGTTTTGCATCACGTTGTCTTCGGCTTTTTTCGGCGTGGTGGTAAAGGACCTTTTGCCGGAGCTGAAGCGGACCTTCGCCTCGGCATGCTCCATGTGCGGGGCCGCGAAGGACAGAGTGAAGGCAAGCAGCGTCAGCAAAATCAGCGTTTTTTTCCACATGTCGGGTTTTCTGGCCTCCGTCGTCGATATGGTATCCGTTTGTTTATTACGGCCGTGGCGCGGTTTGGTTTCAGGTTCCGAGGGGGAAGCGCCGGCATCAAGGCTCCGCGCGTTGAAGCGCCAGATATTCGTCTCCGTCGGTGACCAGTTCCAGCGCCCCGGTATGCGGGTCGATGATGAGCCCGTGCACCGGCGTGCCGGGCGGCAGCAGCGGATGGCGGCGGACGATTTCCACGCTGCGCTCGACGCTGTCCCGGACGCTGTCAAATCCGGTCAGCCAGCGGTTCAGGTCGATGCCGGCGTGGCGCAGCGTGCGGATCACGTCTTCGGACACGCCCCGCGCCTGCATGCGGCGGACGGTCTCGGCCGGATCGATCCCGGTCATGCCGCAATCGTGATGGCCGACGACGTACACCTCTTTGGCGTTCAGTTCGTAAAGCGCCACCAGCACGCTCCGCATGATGTTGCCGA
>ERZ795042.1551-NODE-1551-length-14582-cov-3605.733255_pt1 | contig 14582 bp, 8 predicted proteins | sample MGYA00375126_ERZ795042 | MGnify/ENA primary metagenome ERZ795042 (study PRJEB30171, sample SAMN05518105) | compost metagenome | isolation source: Feedstock adapted compost from Newby Island compost facility, Milpitas, CA | place: USA:Newby Island compost...
CGCATGGTGCCCGCACATTATGTGGTGCGATTGCAACTGATTGGTTGTCCGGATCCCAATCCTGTGTATAAGCGCTATTTTGAGCCTGTAAGGGATCGTTTACCGGCCGATCTGGAAGTGATTGGCCGTGCATACATCGGTGCACTGGCCGATGTCTGTCAGAAATGGTTGATGCAGATTCCACCCCGGGAACCGGTTGGTGTGCTGTTTTCCGGTGGCATCGACAGTGGTTCGGTGTTTTTAGTATTGTATCATCTGTTGTTGCAGATGGGCATGCAGCCACAAAGGCTCAAGGCATTTACCCTTTCTGTGCGGGATGACTCGGGTGATGCCATGCTTTCGGCCGATGCAAGTCAGGCCCAGGATTTTCTGAATCAACTTGGATTGAGCCTGTTTTTAGAAGTGATGGAAGTACCCGCATCGGCAGTAGATTATCGGGAGGCTATTCGCGTGATAGAAGATTATAAACCGCTGGATGTAGAGGCGGCAGCCATGACGCTGGCCCTTTGCAAAGAGATTCGCCGGCAGTATCCCGAATGGAAATACCTGGCCGATGGCGACGGCGGCGATGAAAACCTGAAAGATTATCCAATTGAAGAAAACAGTGAGCTTACCATTCGCAGTGTGTTGAATAATCCTTTGCTTTATCATGAAGGATGGGGCGTCGATAAAATCAAACATTCACTCACCTATTCAGGCGGCATGAGTAGGGGACATGTCCGCTCATATGCACCGGCTCGCATGCTGGGATTTCAGCCATTCAGTCCCTATGCTTTGCCCGAGGTGATAGAAGTATCAGAAGGTATTCCATTTATTGAACTCACGCAATGGAGCCATGAAAAATTATATGCATTAAAAGGGGAAATCGTAAAAAGAGGAGTAAAAGCCATCACCGGTATCGACATGCCAGTTTATCCCAAGCGTCGTTTTCAACACGGAGCCGTACCACTTCAACTCAAATCCCGGATATTTCCCGGAAATGAACACCTGTACCGCCGGTATTTTCAATCGCTTTATGTCTGATGATGAATCGGAAGCCAGAAGTGCAGCTGAATCCTTTTATTCCTTACCATTTCTTACACGAGCAGGAGCCCGATTCGGCAGGTGTTGTTCAAGAAGTAAATACCATTTTTCTGGCCAGTAAAACCTGTGCCTTTTCCTGCATATTCTGTGATTTGTGGAAAAGCACCCTGGAACAGTCGCCCCCAAAAGGCGCATTTTTGCATCAAATGGATTATGCCCTGAAACGCTTGCCCGATGCGCAGGTGGTAAAATTGTATAATAACGGCAATTTCTTTGATGTGAAAACCCTCTCGCCCGACGATTATCCTGATATCTGCAGACGACTTAACCGGTATGAACGGGTGATCGTAGAAAATCATCCGTTGCTTTGCGGGCCGATATGCCTGAAGTTCCAACAACAACTTGCAGGACAGCTGGAAGTAGCGATGGGGCTGGAGACCATTCATCCCGGAGTCTTACCCCGATTGGGGAAACAATTCAACAAAGCAGATTTTTGCCGGGCAGCTGATTTTTTATTAAGCCATCATATCGATGTCCGGGTATTTGTATTGCTGAATCCACCTTATCTTACCGAGCCCCGGGAAAGTGTTTACTGGACACTGGAGAGCATACGTTTTGCATTTGCGCAGGGTGCAACCTGTTGTGCCGTAATTCCAACACGAGCTACCACAGCCGAAATGCAGCGATTGGCCCAGCAGGGTAATTATCAAATACCCACCCTGGATATGCTGGAGGATGTGGTGGAAAAGGCCCTGCAGGATGGCTATAGACGGGTATTTGCCGATACCTGGGATATCGCCTTCATGGCCAGATGCCCGCATTGTTTTGAAGCTCGAAAGCAAAGGCTGGAGCGGATGAACCTCACGCAACGGCTGGAGGCTCGTATTCACTGTGCATATTGCCAGACCCATGCTTAAAGCTATGCGCATGCATGCTCGATATGATGTGTTGATTGCCGGAGCCGGATTTGCCGGCTCTCTGGCTGCCCTGATCCTGCAACGGCTGGGGTTGAGGGTATGCCTGGTAGAAAAAGCCCGGCATCCGCGCTTTGCCATAGGTGAATCTTCGACCCCTGCAGCCGACATGATACTCAGGGATCTTGCCCGGGAATATGACCTGCCCTGGTTACAGGCACTTTCTCGTTATGGGACCTGGTGTCGCCAGTTTCCGGATGTGATGCGGGGCTTGAAACGAGGCTTCAGCTTTTATAAACATCACCCAGGTAAAGCATTTTATACAGATGCACAACATAGCCATGAGCTGCTGGTTGCAGCCAGTGCAGATGATGAACATTCCGATACCCAGTGGTTGCGTGCAGATTTTGATGCTTTTCTGGTAAGCAAGGTACAGGAAGCTGGTATTGCCTACTGGGATGAGACGGAGATTGTGCATATGGCTGATGACGGTGTGCTGTCGTTCGTGTTGCAGCACGGGGAGGCGTGTGATGATGTGCGGGCCGATTTTTTTATCGATGCCACAGGAAGCCCGCATCTGCTGCAACGGCTCTTTCAGGTGCCGTGCACAGCCGATAATTTTTATACGAACTCTTTTGCCGTGTTTTCTCATTTTGAGCAGGTACCGCTCTGGGAAGATATGGTTAAACACCTGGGATACGATACAGGGGATTATCCCTATCGTGCTGATTTTTCGGCGCTGCATCATATCCTCGATGAGGGCTGGATGTGGATGTTGCGTTTTGATGATGGCCGCGTAAGCATAGGTTTTGTGGTCAACGGCTATCTCGATCCGATGGAAGGCATGTCGGCCGTTGAGGTCTGGCATCGGCTATTGGGTCGATATCCATCTCTGCAGGCCTTAATGCAGAGCGCTCGACTTTCTGCACAGCCGGGGAAGTTGTTGCGTTCGGCACGTTTACAAAGACGACTGCAACAGCTTGTGGGTCCTCGATGGGTGGCATTGCCCCATACAGCGGGATTTGTGGATCCATTGTTCAGTCCAGGTAACGCTTTTACGCTTTCCGGATTGGAAAGCATTATCCGGATTTTTCAACAACCTCAGGCCAGAGATAGGGAAAAGGCCCTTCAGCAATATGCGCGAGAGATTGAAGATGCATTGCAACTGATGGATAAACTCATCGCCGGCTGTTATCGCACGATGGCGCATTTTCAGATGTTTCAGGCATGGAGTATGGTATATTTTGCCTGTACGCTTGCCTATGAGCAATATCGGATGAGCCGTATGATGTGTGCGTCGGAAGCGTTGCCGGAAGCGTTCTTGCTGGCAAATCGTTCAGAAATCCAACACATGGTCAATGCGTGCTGGCGTGCACTGGAAGATTTTCAGCGAAAGGGAAATTATGGGTTGCGTCAGATAGAGGCCTTTACGAATCTCATCCGCCAGCACATTGCTCCTTTCAATACGGCAGGCTTGCTCGATCCTTCGGTACACAACATGTACCGACATACTACGGCTCAGGTTTAATATTCAGGGTAATGCTGTCGTGCCATTTAACAGGGCATTTTTGAAATCCCGGGCATCAACCCTGCGGGTATTATATGTGCGCAAATAACGTTTATGGGCGGAGTCAACAGGATAATGTACCTGTGGTCCGTAGGGATAGGCAGGCATACCATGGAAAGGTAATGGCTCAACGGTCTGGCTGCAGGCCGTATTCAAATCCCCATCTTTCACCCATCCTTCGGTGTAAAGCACAAAATCACGTGTCCAGCCTTCAGGTAATGCAGGAAGCCGGGTAGCATCGAATGCCAGGGCAATTTCATCACCAGCGTTGGCAATGATATATTCATCATCGGCCTTTTGCAGCAGGGGTAACACATCGCCATAGCGTGTATAGTATCCTGTGAGATCACGCCAGTGCTGGCCCGTACTCACCCGATCATAATCATACCATTGCGGACCATAGGGGCTTCCCCGGTGATAGGAAGCGGAATATCCCCGATAGTGTAGGTCGGCGCTTTGCATGGAAATCGATGCAATACGAATAGGAGCTGCGGGTTGAGTGGTTGTAAAAAATGCTTGATCCCAGTAGATCTGCATGGTCGTTCGGATACGAATCCGTCGATCATGAGGCGTAAGAAATTTATGGGATAAATTCACCACAATCATTTTATCTCTGCCCATGGGGAATCCCATATTGGGGATGACGGTTTGCCATGCACCAGCTTGATTGATCACCTGCACAATCGGCGACTGTTGGTGATAATGCGATGTTTGGCTGAGCGCGGTATTGATGCTGGCATCAGTGGGCATAATCCATCCGCGTAGAAATAGCAGGAGGCTATCGTCGCGCACCGCTGCAGGGCCCAGGTCTAAGATGAGGTCGTGCAGAGGCGTTAATCCCTGGTATTTTCCAGGTGAAAAATCAGACACATACTGAAAATCGTAATGTTGCAGAAGCGGCAACAAATTGTGACCATGCCCGTCTGTAGCGCGAATGGGTAGATGGGGTCGGGTTACCTGATACAGGATCAGGTCGGGATAGGGCGGAGGCACAAAACGTTCATCTGTGTACACCTGTACAGAATCTGGATGATCTATTGCAAAAAGCCTGAGCTTATCGAGGTAAATCGTTTCCCAGAGCTCTTCGGTGATGCGTAGCTGATAAAGCCCATTGCGGGGTTGCAGCGCCTGGCCGGGAATGAGCAGGTATTCTTTCGAGGGTTCAGGAGATGCGTAGGTGGTATCGCTGCCGTGAATGGCAAATGGTACCCCCAGAATGCTACGCCACATGATGTCTTTCAGGAAAATAAATTTTTTCCCATTCCAGGTGTAAAGGAACGGGCAGGATCCTTTCAGTTGTTCCTGTTCCAGAATGCGCTGTTTGCTGGTGGGATCCAGTACGGTTTGCGGTACTCCGTTAGGCCAGAGGATACGTACAGCGTCAATGCGTCGGCGCTGGCCAACACCAAATTCGGTAAGATTGCTTTTCACGGTCTTCAGCTGGTATAGATCGCCGGCTTTTAGTTCGATCTGGGCACCGATACCGGCGCGGTTGTTTTTGCTGTTGCCGTAGGCGAGTCCGGTGAGTTGTATCTGAATAAAATGATTCAGGTTACCGCCGTCGTTGCGCAGCAGACGTGTACCCGAAGGGCCAGCCAGAAAAATATCTTCGTCTCCATCCAGATTGAAGTCAGCCAGGCGCATCCGATAAGCCTGCAGATTTTCTTGCGGAAGGAGATCACTGACGTCCCTGAACCCTTTTGCTCCTTCATTGTGAAACAATTTAATCCCCTGTGTACCGCCCTGCAGGGGAATCCCGGCTACACAGATATCTTCATGGCCATCGTTATCTATATCCACGAAGGCTGCATCATATACCCGCACATCTTTCAGCGCCCGTGTAAGTTGCGCTGAGGCCAGTTTATCAACGACAAAATGATGATCCGGTCGGTTTTCCAGCAGGGTGCAGGTACCGTTTTGTCCTCCGGCAATCAGGATATCCAGCAAACCATCGTTGTTATAATCCCCGAAAGCAATTGCGGTACCCGTGTAAGCCGGGTTATCCAGGCCCACCGAATCACTGATATCCTGAAAACGGCCATGTCGCTGATTAGCAAAGAGTTTTACACCATGTTGATCCAGGCAGATGATGTCCAGATCTCCATCATTATCCCAGTCTCCGAAGTCCATGGACATGGTGCCATCCCTGTCGTTCAATTGCATGGCGCTGGTATTTTCGGTGAAAGTCCCATCGCCGTTGTTGCGGAAGAACAGATTGCCGTTTTTACCTGCGGCATACAAATCCAGATCGCCATCCTGGTCGAGATCTGCAAACAACATGTGGGTAACCTGTTCGGCATGGCTTAATCCGATATCATCCCTGATACGGCTGAAAGAACCATCGCCATTGTTTTTATACACCACAATACCAGCTGTGGTCGATACGAATAAGTCGGGATACCCATCATTGTCATAGTCCGCAAAGCAAGCATCGAGGTCCATGCCCCGATGATCCAGTCCTCCCACCACCCTGCAAGCACTGAAATTGCCCATGCTGTTGACCAGCAAAGCAGCATGTGAGCGATTACCTGAAGCAGGATATGCCGTGTATAGGAACATATTACCCTCGGCATCATAGTCGGTTACTGCCAGCACGGCGGGAGGCTGGGAACTGCCCTGTATGCTGAAGAGCCCGCTGGCCGAGGTGGCATCGGTAAACCTCAGTTCATGGAGGATATCGGCTGCAGATGAAGTTTCCCCGGTACTGGTATCGAGAGCCAGATTGCGAATATTGGTTTCCACATCAAAATAGCCGGCAAACATCTGAGGCATTTGCAGTTCGTCCAAACCTGTAGCATAAGCACCGGTTAACTTCATCTGGTTATGAAATTGCTTGATGTATGCCAGAGCTGCCTCGGGTTGATGGTTTTGAAGCAGGCGTATCGCTTGTTGAAAGGCCTGCCGGGCTGCAGGCAAGAATTCCGGTGCTATCTTCTGGATGCTCTCCAGGTAAAACTTTGCAGAATCAGGCTGATGATCGGTGGCCAGGAGTTCGGCAAGCATCAGACGAGGCACCAGATTCGCCGGTCGCAGATGAATGATATGCAACAAAGCCTGTTTTTGATTATCAGCAGATGAATCCAGGCTTACCAGTCCGAAATAAGCCCGTACATCGGTAGAATCATTCCGTAACATGGTTTCAAAGACCGATTGGGCCTGTGGAATCTGGTGTTTGGCAAGGTACACCTGAGCCAGGGTAAGCCACAGATCGGGTTGTCGGGAAAATCGATTCAGTCCGGATCGAGCAATCTTTTCGGCATCATCATAGTTTTTTTTCAGGAGATACAGCCGACAAAGCGCGATGTAGTTAGCGACATCTTGTGGGTTTTCCTGCACCGCCTTTTGAAAAGCTAATTCGGCTTCATTCAGTTTATTTTCCGAAAGGTATTCTAGCGCCAGTTCCCGCGGCGTGTGTCCGGATGATGAAGATTGCGGCTGAGTCTGGTTTTTACAACCTAATACCAGCCACAACCCTATTGCTGAACAAACAAGCAACAACTGATTTTTCATGCAAAAAATTCTCTTCTCAAAAGTAAGATGAAAACTGGTATGCTTTTGGGACTGAATACAGAAAAGCGAGGTAGTTATGAAACACAAATGGTTCATCATCGGCCTGTGTACATGCATGGTCGCAGGCATGGGTTTGAAAGCATCCGCACAACACCGGTATAAAGATTGGGATGATCACCGTGAAATGGTGCTATACGACAGGGGACACGGTCATTTGCCTCCGGGCTTGATGAAAAAAATGTATGGCGCGCGTTCAGCACGTTGTTTTGCTCCGGGCCACAGGAAATGGCATGAACCTCGAACTGTTTATGTAGTGCCTGCGCCCCCACCGGTTGTTTATGCGCCACAACCCCAACCAGGTGTACATGTGTGGGTGAACGCACAAGTCGGTTTTTAAAAAGGAACTGCTGAAAAACCATGCGCATGTGCTGGTGAATCTGGCACATGCTTTTTTATTTTGTGATTTCCAGAAATACAGTAATTTACTGTTTTGCTTTATGAAGATGAATCGCATATATGTCTGGCTCTGTACTGTTGCACTTTTAAGCAACCATCCCGCTGTTGCACAAACGGCCTCGCCGGCAACCCTGTTTCAGGATTTGTTTGTGGATGTACAAATGCAGCAGGTATTTCCTGATGGAAAAACATTTGTGGATTGCATCCCTAAGTTTTCGCCCGATAGCATCTTAAAAGCTTATCATCAACAGAAAAATCAGCCCGATTTCAATTTAAAGCAGTTTGTAGCTGCATATTTTCGCTTGCCGAAAAATCATGTTTTTCCCTACCAATCCAATATTCAGGCAGGTATCCGGCAGCATATTGAAGAATTATGGAACATACTCACACGCACACCCGATCAGCAAGACACGTCGCGATATGGTTCTCTCATTCCGTTACCCTATCCTTATGTTGTGCCGGGCGGACGTTTTCGTGAAGTGTATTACTGGGATTCTTATTTCACCATGCTGGGCTTAAAGGAAAGTGGCGACACGACATTGATTGAAGATATGGTGAAAAACTTTGCCTATCTCATCAACCGTTTTGGTTTTATACCCAATGGCAATCGTACTTATTATCTCACGCGTTCCCAACCTCCTTATTTTGCCTTGATGGTTGATTTGCTGGCCAGTTTAAAGGGCGATTATGTTTATGCTACTTATCAACAATCTTTGTTGAAGGAATACGCTTACTGGATGCAGGGTGCTGAAGCATTACAGCCAGGTGGGGCAATTCGTAACGTGGTAATGTTACCCGACAGCAGTATCCTGAATCGTTACTGGGATGCCAGCAACCAGCCACGCGAAGAATCATATCGTGCAGATGTTCTGGCTGCACGCCAATCTCAGGAGCCTGATACCATTTTTTACCGGAACATACGGGCGGCTGCCGAATCGGGTATGGATTTCAGCAGCCGCTGGTTTGCTGATGAGCAGCATATGGGTACCATCATTACTACCGATCTGGTTGCAGTGGATTTAAATTGTTTGCTGTATCATCTGGAGAAAACCATAGCCAGAAGTTATGCGGTTATGGGCAATTATTTGCAACAAAAACAATATGCTCATCGTGCTGCATTGCGAAAACAGGCCCTGCTGAAATATTGCTGGGATAAACAGCGGCAGGTATTTACGGATTATAATTTCGTACGCCAGCAATATTCACCACGAATTTCGCTGGCCAGCATGTATCCGTTGTTTTTTCAACTGGCCGATTCTTCACAGGCTGCAGCCATGGCCCGACGTATCAAAAACCAATACCTCCAGCCCGGAGGTGTGGTCACCACCCTGCAACAAACCGGCCAGCAATGGGATGCCCCCAACGGCTGGGCTCCGCTGGAATACATCACCATTCAGGGATTACGGAATTATCATTACGATGCGCTGGCCCGGCAAATAGCCATGCGCTGGATACAGCTCAATCGCCGGGTGTTCATGAGCACAGGTAAACTCATGGAAAAATATGATGTCATCCATATTCAGGAAAAAGCAGGCGGAGGCGAATATCCCACACAAGACGGTTTTGGATGGACAAATGGCGTTTTATTGAAATTAATGAATGAATATCAAGTAAAAGATTGATTTCTTTCGCTTTTTCAGGCATAAAAGATATTTTCTTTAACAACTTGAAAATCTTTGCCGTACGAGGCTTTGCGGCCATCAGTGCTATAGCTGTTTTTGTAAATTGCATGAACTCAATTTCCGGATATGGAGAATGATGTTTTCGAAACCATGCAGGCCAGTGCAGCTGCTGATGCATCGCGTGATTATCCCATACGAATTGTAACGGCTGCCAGCCTGTTCGACGGGCATGATGCCGCCATCAATATCATGCGTCGCATCATGCAAAGCAAGGGTGCGGAAGTTATTCATCTTGGACATAACCGCAGTGTGTACGAAATCGCCAAAGCCGCACTGGAAGAAGATGCTGATGCTGTGGCCATAACCAGCTATCAGGGCGGACACATGGAATTTTTCACCTATCTATACGATTTATTGCACGATAATCAGGGTGAACATATTTTAATTTTTGGTGGCGGTGGGGGAACCATTTTACCGCAAGAAATCACCGAATTGCATAATTATGGCATTGCCCGTATTTATTCGCCTGACGATGGCCGTCAGATGGGCCTGGAAGGAATGATTGAAGATGTGCTTCAACGTTGCCGGCAGCAACGAAAAATGCGATCGGTAAGTTTTTATGAAACGCAACCATCCATAACTTCCCCGGCCAGATATGTTTTACAGACAAGCAAACCCGTTGTGCAGATTGCCCGGGCTATTACACTGGCCGAGCTCAAAACAGAGGAAGGTGGAATAGCGCAAATCGAAAAAACAGCCCCTGTACTGGGCATTACGGGAGTGGGTGGTTCGGGTAAATCTTCATTGACGGATGAGATTGTGTTGCGTTTTCTGGAAGCCTATCCCGGGAAGACGGTGGCCATTATTGCGGTAGATCCGTCGCGGCGACGTACCGGAGGAGCCTTATTAGGAGACCGGATACGGATGAATACTGCGGGTGATCCACGTGTGTATATGCGTTCGCTGGCCACACGTAACCAGGAAAGCTCTTTAAGTAAAGCCATTCAAGCGGCTCTTCGGGTGGTACAGGAGGCCGGTTTTGATCTGATTATCCTGGAAAGTGCAGGCGTGGGACAGGGTGATACATCCATTGTGGATCATTGCGATGTGAGCCTGTATGTGATGACGCCCGAATATGGTGCTGCCTCGCAGCTGGAAAAAATCAATATGCTGGATTATGCCGATGTGATTGCCATCAATAAATTCGACAAAGCCGGTTCGGAAGACGCCTATCTGGCGGTATGCAAGCAATACCAGCGCAACCATGGACTCTGGCAGGCCAGGCCCGAGTCTTTACCCGTGGTGGGTACCATAGCCTCACAATTTCATGATAGCGGTGTAAACCGGTTATTCCAGCTATTAATCGAGCGCATGGAATCGAAAACCGGTGCCTCGTTTGGCAGACCACAGTTGAACATTGCGGCAGATCAGCATCCTGTTTTTCCCGCCATCATACCGCCGAGGCGTGCCCGTTATTTGTCCGATATCGTAGATACCATTCGCCGGTATAATCAATGGGTAAACACGCAAACTGAGCTGGCCCGCAAATGGTATCAGGTGGAAGGCACCATGGCACAGTTAGCCGACGGCAGTTCTGAAAAACAGGCGCTTGAAAAGTTAAAGCAGCAACTGCTGTCGGAACTCGATCCGGATTGTCGTGCCCGAATTGAATCCTGGCCTGCCTTACGACAGGCCTATCAACAAGATGAACTGGTTTATCAGGTGCGTGGTCAGGAGGTCCGTCAGCCCTTGTTTTATACAACCTTGAGTGGTACGCGATTACCCCGGGTGATATTGCCCCGATATCAGGACTGGGGCGATTTATTGCGCTGGCAACTACAGGAAAATGTGCCGGGCAGTTTTCCCTTTACGGCAGGTGTATTCCCGCTGAAGCGCACGGAGGAAGAGCCCATGCGGATGTTTGCCGGGGAAGGCTGTCCCGAACGTACCAACAAGCGGTTTCATTATCTGGCGGCAGAACAGCCGGCCCGTCGTCTTTCCACGGCGTTCGACAGCGTAACCCTGTATGGTGAGGACCCCGCAGAGCAGCCCGATGTATATGGGAAAATCGGCAACAGCGGCGTGAATGTAGCTACGCTTGATGATGCCAAAAAGCTTTACAGTGGCTTTGACCTCTGTGATCCCCATACTTCAGTAAGTATGACCATCAACGGTCCGGCACCGATTATTCTGGCTTTTTTCCTGAATGCAGCCATCGATCAGCAATGTGAAAAATGGATAGATGCGCATTCCCGGTGGGATGAAGTTCATGCGCGCATGGCCGAGCTTTTTGCCCATCATCCCCGGCCCAGGTATTACAATCCGCTTTCTCCCGAACGCCTCCCGGAAGGCCATAATGGCCTGGGCCTGCGCTTGCTGGGCGTAACGGGCGATCAGGTGTTGCCTGCCGAAGTGTATGAACAGATCAAAGCCCATACCCTTGCACAGGTGCGCGGCACCGTACAGGCTGATATTTTGAAAGAAGATCAGGCTCAGAATACCTGTATTTTTTCTACCGAATTTGCCCTGAAGCTGATGGGCGATGTGCAGGAGTATTTTATTCAGCATCGGATGCGGAATTTTTATAGCGTATCGATCAGTGGTTATCATATTGCTGAAGCGGGTGCTAATCCTATAACACAGCTGGCTTTTACACTGGCTAATGGATTTACGTACGTGGAATATTACCTGAGTCGGGGTATGCAGGTTGATGATTTTATGCACAATCTTTCTTTCTTTTTCAGTAACGGCATGGATGCGGAATACAGCGTGATAGGGCGTGTGGCTCGACGTATCTGGGCAAAGGCCATCCGTTATCTTTACAAAGGCAATGAGCGCTCACAGAAGCTGAAGTATCATATTCAAACCAGTGGCCGCAGCTTGCATGCGCAGGAGATTGACTTTAATGATATACGCACCACCCTGCAGGCATTATATGCGATTTACGATCATTGCAATTCCCTGCATACCAATGCTTATGATGAAGCCATCACCACGCCTACAGAAGAAAGCGTACGACGGGCTATGGCTATTCAACTCATCATCAACCGCGAACTGGGCACCGCCAGGACAGAAAATTTTATTCAGGGTTCGTTTTTAATTGAAGCGCTTACCGATCTGGTGGAAGAAGCCGTGCTGGCCGAATTTGAACGTATTTCCTCCCGGGGTGGCGTGCTGGGTGCCATGGAACGGATGTATCAGCGAAATCGCATCCAGGAAGAAAGTTTACATTATGAAGCATTGAAACACAGCGGTGAATTGCCTATTGTTGGGGTGAATACATTCTTGAATAAAAAAGGGTCGCCCACGGTGATTCCACATGAAGTGATTCGCAGTACCAGAGAAGAGAAAGAACAACAAATCTTTAACCTGCGTGCTTTTCAATCCCGCCATGCCGAACAGGCCCCTCAGATGTTATCTCGCCTGAAACAGGTTGCCCGACAGCAGCAAAATATTTTTGCCGAGCTCATGGAAACGGTTAAATATTGTTCACTCGGTCAGATTACACATGCCCTTTATGAGGTAGGTGGCCGCTACCGCAGAAATATGTAATGTAAAAATGCACATGAGCCAATACACAAAATAACGGGCAATCTACCATAGGCAGATTACCCGTTTCACCTCAACCTGTATTTGCCTGATTGCCTGATAACCGACAAACAAGCCTCTTTATAAATCCATTTTTCTTCGTGATTGTGGAAGCGTGAGTGTAAGGGTGCGGGTTTCGTTGTTGCGTTTGATTTTCATCGTTACAGAGCTGCTGTGCTGAATGTTCTGAATGGCCCGCAACACATCATCCACTTGCTGGATGCGTTGCCCGCCTAATTCGGTGATGATATCGCCGGGCTTTACGCCGGCCTTGGCTGCCGGCATATCGGGCGTCACTTTCAATACTTTTACTCCGGTATTTCCTTCGGTATCCTCTATGGTAAGCCCCAGTTTAGGTGAGGCATGGTTAAAGGCAAATGGTTGAAAATTGTCGTAAGGCCAGTCAGGGGGCAGTGCAAAACCAGGAGCCTGAAAATGCCGGTATGTTCGCGTATTTGGCATCGGAAAATTGGGGAAAGGATTAACCCCAAATAAATCTACGGGATTATTTTCCTGTTTACCCAGACGTGCTTTAGTCGTGTAAGTCTGGTCATTGCGCTTGTAGGTAATGGTAACCTCATCGCCCGGTTGATAACTGCGAATGACATCGGCCAGCTCCTGTGGCGAATGGATAACATGAGCGTCAACGCGGGTAATGATATCTCCAGCGAGCAATCCGGCACTATCGGCTGCCGTGCCCCTTACCACTTCTTCTATTTTTGCGCCATCTTGGTCGCCGGCCTGTGTGGTCATTACCCCGAGCAGTGCAGGTGCGGCATGATTGGAATCGCGATCCTGAAACGGATAAATGCGAATATGTGGATTGGGAGATGATTCGAAAATATAACTATTCCCATCGCGCAGTGGAATTTTTCTTTCAATCACGGTCAGCGAACTATCGGCATACTGATCGTATTTCTTTCCGTTGATCCACACTTCTCCATTTTTAATATGAATATCCAGATTGGGATTCATTTTACCTCGCTGGCGAATAATAATTTCCTGATATGATTGAGGTGTAGATTCACCTGTGTGATCCTGAGCAAATGCCGGTGGTGTAAGTCCCAGGCTGCTAAACAGGAGAAATAAAATCCAGCGTTTCATACAAAATAATTTTTTAGAAAGTGGACATAGCAAATTTACTTTTCCCGAACAGCCATAGCGACTAAGGAACTGTTAAATCGCCGGTTGTTAATCGAAGGGAATGTTAAAGTTGTGGATTGATGAGGAACGAATGAAAAGCGCTTCGAAGGTGTTTATAGAGAGCCTGTATCATGATTCAACAAGCTTTTTGATTTGATGGATGACGGTTGAAAGTGATGCGATATTCTTTCCTCCGCCGGTGGCTATGGTGGCCTGTCCGCCGCCACCACCCTGAATCAGCGGTGCAATATGTGTTTTCATCCATTGTCCTGCATGCCAGTGATGTTGAGCTGCGCTGTATTCATCTATCATCATCAACACCTGCGCTTTGTTTTGAATGCTGGCGCCAAGCACAATCACATAAGTGGGCAACAGGTGATCACGAAGGTAAAAAGCCAGTTGTTTCAATGCATCGGTTGAAGGCACATCCACGATCTGACCCACAAAATGCACGTCGCGTAATGTTTCCATCTGTTGTGCTAATTCTTTGGCCTGTTGTATCAACCATTTTTGTTCCAGCGATTGATAACGTTTTTCGATTTGTGATTTTTCTTCGATCAGTTTTTGCAATGCGTCGATCAGGTGCCGTGGGTGATGCAGCAATTCCGATGCTTCAGCCACCAGTTCCATTTGCTGGCGTACATATTGCCAGGCGGCTTCACCGGTGAGCGCTTCAATACGCCTTACACCCGCTGCCACAGCGGTTTCAGAGGTGATGAGAAAAAAGCCTATTTCACCTGTGTATTGAACATGTGTGCC
>ERZ795042.1556-NODE-1556-length-14534-cov-6.148284_pt1 | contig 14534 bp, 8 predicted proteins | sample MGYA00375126_ERZ795042 | MGnify/ENA primary metagenome ERZ795042 (study PRJEB30171, sample SAMN05518105) | compost metagenome | isolation source: Feedstock adapted compost from Newby Island compost facility, Milpitas, CA | place: USA:Newby Island compost facility...
GCATCAACCCGCTGCACTCGGGGCGTAGCCAATGTCGCCGGATTATGGCAGGCAACGTCACGCGACCGTCCCCACTGACCCAAAACCGACCCCAGAACAGTCGAACTCCACAACCCGGTTCCTCCCCGAGACCAAAAAACGCGGGGTATTCCGGAACTCTCCGCATCGGTTATAAAAGACAGGCCTCTGCGGTAGAATGCGAGATAGTTGAGGCTCTTCCAGGCCCTGGAGCGGACGGCCGATTTACCCGCCACAATGGGGGCCTATCTTTCGGCTAAAGGAGGAGCAGTCATACCGGAGTTTCGCGCCATGACAGACCCGCGGAAGTTCAATTCCCCCGAAGAAATCATCCTGGGGTATCTCAACTTCTCGGATGGTGTCCGGGATCCCCAGTTTTTCCAGGCATGGAATGCGCTTTTTGTTTCCCTGGGTCTGACCGACTCAACAAACAGGGAAGCCGACACCCAAACACCGCGACTTGAGAAACTCCGGAAATACCTTGTGCACAGCGGTGAGGAACTCGCCCAACAGAACACCGCATTTTCCGACTTGACCCGAGCCCAATTTGTTCTCAACTTTCTTTTTGACACCGTCATCCCGGCGTACCGTGAGTTTCACCGGGACCTGTTGAGCCACTGGAGCGCCGACGATTACTGCCATCCCTTTTTGCTCGCGCGATTCTGCGAGGGGATTCTGGCAACCCTCGCCGGCACGGATGGCGAACCTGCGGTTTCTGAAACACTTGTCCAAGCCACCCTCAAGCAACTCAACGACTATCTGGGGTACCGGCCGATCGCTATTCTCGAAGGCGACCGTCGGTGCAAACCGTACGATCATGAGTACGTCTGCGCGGTCCCTCTCTGGGTGAAAGGAGCCGGAGCCGCTGCAGGGCGTTATCAGACGCTTCTCGAAATGGCTCTCAACATCCTGCGGGAAACCCCCGAAGAGTTGCGTCGTGCGGCCCTTTTCGATCTCGAACAACTCGAGGAAATCGTGCTCGATCCTCGCGGATATGATATGGATCACCCCGTCCAACAGCGGCCGAATTACCTCTACGGACTGTGGGATCCTCACAAGCTCAACAGGCGGGGATATTACTGTCGGTTCGTGCTCCACGACGCTCACATCGAGAGCGTTTTATCCCGTGTCGAAGAAGCAGACCCGGCAGATCGTGAGGAACGCCTGTTCGAAGCAGCGGCTGTTCTCGCCGGCACCACCTTGATGGCCTCCGGTATCTGCGGGGATCGGCCGGGCGGCATCCTCTCGACTATTCCAATCGACCGCTGGCTCCACGGCATCGCCAGACTTCGCGACCAGTTTTACACGGATTTGTTGAACCGCTGCAGCGGCCCAAGGCGGACCCGATTGGAGGAAGAAGCACGGCAGCTCCGACAACCCTTCGGCGGAACCCGTCAGGCCCTCAACCAACGATTGTCGGCGTATCGATCTCAGGAATTATGTGCCGCTGCGTGGGCCTACTGCTTTGCGCGAATGGGGGCGATCCAGGAAGCCCGCCGCTGGATGCACCGCATCCACTCAGGTGCCGCCCGCATCCGCTGTGAGATTCGGTGTCAGCTCAGCGAATGCGAATGGCTTCTCCGCCGTGGGAGGATCAAGGAGTCGGCCGCCCAGCTGACTGAGGCTGTCGATCTGCTTCATCGCGCGATCGCCTGTGGGGCAGTTATCGACCCCTGGTGCATTCTGGGATTTGGTGGCCTGTTTCCCATTTTCGAACACACCCGGGATTCGATTTACGACCACCGTGTCGATCAGTTGGTCGGTTTGATGAGGGAACTGTTCCAGCAATTCGCGGCGCTACGGCGGGAGGCGGCCGCTTCCGGCGATCTCGACCTGGATGCCCAGATCGCCCAGCAGGCCGCAGCGCTGGCGGAATGGTGGGACCAGTTCGGAACCACGGCCATTTCGGATATCAACAGTTTTATAGCACGGGAGGAGTGTGAGGCCTCCGAGCAGGTGGCGGGCGTTCTCCACGACTGGCGACAGCAACCCAGCGAAGCTCACAATCTCGCATTCTGGCGCGAACACGCTGAATCGCTCCGATCGGCGATCAGCTACGGACTCCTCGTCGATACCCTCGTCCAGCACGGCGACCTGCGCGCTGCGATGGCCCTTTTGGTGCATTGGGCTTCCCGGGCACACGAAGTCGGACTGGGTAGCGGCGAGATCTCGTTCCAGGTCATCGTACTGCGATGGTTCCAGGCTTTTTGGAAACAGGAGAAAAACGCGCACCATCGATGGGATCAAACCCGCAAATTTTTGGACTTTCTGGAAGCAAATGCGGAAGACTTTTTTCGCGTTCCGAAACTCTCCGAACTGCTCGGACGGACCGAACGCCAGGCCGCTCCTTTCAGCGGAGAAGAAGAGCCCGACAGCGGAACGGAAGATCTCTTCGAGGCGGCTTACGAGGGTGTCGTATTCCGTGACAGCGCCGATGACGGTTATGAAGGATCGATCGTGGACGATGACATTCCCACCGACTTCGGCCTGGCTACCGTCCACAACGAAATTTTTGACCGCTGCAATTTTCTCAGCGCCATAATGCTGATTCGTTTTGACTCACTCCTTGGAACCCTCTATCAACTCCCCGAGGACGAATTCACCAGGGAAACACTGATCAACTGGTATCGCCACAGCCATCGCGTCCAGCAGGATCTCCTTCAACTGGCTGAGGATTTGCGACGTTTTCCCGTACCACCTCCGGGCAACTCGCTGGACAGCATGATCGAATTTGAGCGCCGGAGAAACATCCGCGAAACACTTTTGGAGCGGGCTCTCCATGCGGCACTGGACATCGCAAACCTGAGATTTTTGATCAGGGCCGCCATGGGAGAGCGCTTTCCATCTGAACTGAGCGCCGGCGACGAATGGGAGGACGTTTATTCTGGTCTGCTGCGGTCTGTTCTTTTCTCGCAACCTGAAGTCTTCGAGGAAACTCTAGAAAAAATCCCCGCCCTCGTCAGCGAAAGACCGGTCCTTTACCAGCCCATTACCCGCGGCGGTTCACCCAAAACTTACTTCGAAGCTCGGGTACTCCATCGTTCTCTCGGCCTGTTGGTTTACCTGGCATCTCGGGCAGGTTGGGTTCTGCCGGCGCTCAGTGTCGTCAGCTTCGTCAAGAGCGCCGAGCAATCCCAGGTGGAAAGTGGCGGAAAGGTCTCGGAGATCGAACGGCTGTTTGAGGCCCTTGCCGAGGGCATCATGGCGGCACTTGTTTCGGCACCTCAAAATCCCAAGATCTCCGCCGAAGAACACCGGCATCGCATTCTCGAAAACCTGATCACCGTCGGACAGGTGCTTGCTGATTTCTGGATGGCCCTGTCCCAGGAAATTTATCTTTCCACCCTGGAAACGACGCCATTTCAAAAACAATGGCGCGATCTCCGCAAGTTTATCATGGATTATGGCCAGGCCATTTTTACTCCCACGTTTATGGCCCAGGCGAATTTGCGCGGTGTATTGACCACCGGGACACTGCGATGGCTGGAAGCGGCCATTGAATCCGATGAACCCCGGTTTCACAAGCTGGGCGACGACGTGCGATCAGGGGAACTCGCCCTGTCCAAGGCGGGCGAATACCTCCGTTTCATTATCGAGAGCATTTTGGAAAACTATGAAGACTATCTCGACTATAACAGCATGACTGTCCAGTCCGATTATGGACAGAATCTTTACATCCTTCTGGAATTCCTTAAAGTCAAGGCAGAATTTCTCCGCCGCCAGTGGATGCTCAAACCCTTTATCGTCGCCCACCGCGTCCTTCTCCTTCATGACCAATGGGAGCTGGCCGAAGCCTGGGAAAACGAACTGGCTACGCAGTTCCGCGGCTGGGATGAGGTCTTCCTCAAAAAATACGAACGGCTGCGGAAGATGCATGGGATTCATCTGGCCGGCTTGTACGAACTCTTGAAAGGCGGATGCCTGCGACCGCTGCAGGAGGCCCATGTCGCAGCGCTCGTCCGTCCTGCCATGCGGGAGCTTTCCACCGGCCAGCCTGGCCGTCACTTTGAACAATTCGCGCAGCGCGCGGAAAAATTGGGGTCGTTCCATATTCCTTTCGGTTACCGACGGCCGGACTGGATGGAAGACCTGGAACAGGCCATCGACCGGGCGGAAATCGATCTGGAAGTGCTCGAACGGCCGTGGGAATGGGCAAGGCCAGCCTGGCAGGCAGGGGCTTTTCCGGTCGCCCAGTCCGACGACATTGTGAAGCAGGTCACCGACTGGGGACGCGCCATCCGTCGCGGATTCCGCGTCCTCTTTTCCTTTCCGCGAGACGAAGAATAAATTCCGCTGCCGGCCAGAACAGATCACTTTCAAACCATGGCGGAGTCAACAAGCACGACGCCCACCGCACTGTGGCACGACGCCTGTCATCGATTCTTTTATTCGTCCGCGGACTGGTAACATTACACCTGAGCTGACGGTCCCATAACCATTCTTTGACGACGGGCTTCATAAAGAAGAATAGCTGCCGCTACGGAGACATTGAGGCTGTCCGCACGTCCCAGCATTGGAATGCGGACAGATTTCACCCAATCCTGGCGCCATACGGGGCCCAGACCTTTTGCCTCGCTTCCCAGAATAATGGCTGTAGGTCCCGTCAGGTCTTCTTGGAAGTAGTCAGCGGCCCCATCCACCCGAGCCGCCACACATTTCAGACCATGCTGGCACAGAAACTCCAGCACTTCGTTACTGCTGGCTGCGACAACGGGCAAGCAAAAGATGGTCCCCAAACTTGCCCGAATGGCGGCGGGATTATAGACGTCACACCGTAGATCTGCGGCCACAACCGCAGCAGCCCCAGCGCCGTCAGCCGTGCGGATCATCGCCCCAAGGTTCCCAGGTTTTTCGATCCCTTCCACAACGAGGACAAGGGGTGCTTCTGAACCATCCTTGAGCGTGAGGTCCTTCAGGGAGAATGTGGGACACCGAGCGATAGCGACCACTCCCTCCTCTCGCTCGCCATATGCGACTTTTTCGAAGACGCGTTTGGGCGTCTCGAGGATCGTGATGTTCCGGCCGGCAAGCATCTCTACGAGCTGCTTCGCCTTTTCGGTAGCAACTGTGGGGCAGTAAAACACCTCTTCGACGACCACCCCGGCCTCGCAGGCCCGCTCGATTTCGCGCACCCCATCGATGATGATACGTCCCGTCTTGCGCCGTTCGTCCGATTTACGAAGGGCGATGGCTTCTTTGACGCGACGGTTTTGAAAACTCTCAATGCGCAGCCACATATTATCTGTTATTCAGATTCACGCTTTAACGTCTTTATTCGTCCGTAACCGAAAGAATCTCGTACTTTATCCATTGCCTACGCGCTGTCGCTTCGCAATATCCTACATTTTCCTCCTATTATCCAACAGTGTCAGGTTCCCTGACCATTTTTATTAGGCCGGCTGGACCATTCATTTTCCATTCATGCGGCACAGTTCCAATGACGTCGCGAGAAGGAAATGCCCCCACAAAGGAACTACAAGAATTTTACGGCATGGAAGCTGGCCGCACCGAAGCGGACAATCCTGTGCCCCGGATCCCAGGCCGTACCTGCTGTGGTAGTCCAATACACCGACCGGACCGCCGCATGGCAATCCCGCCGGCTAGTTTCCTTTCGAGGCCGCCCCTTTCGGCAGACACAAGACGACATCCTTTCTGCGCTCGGGTGGCTCAACGTTTAGATACACAAGTTGACCATCTTTATATTCTCCAGTGACAACCGTGCGACCGGGGGCGTGCAACCGGAAGCGCACGTTCCAGTCCCGCGGCCAGGCCGGTAATAAGAAGATCTTTTTTCCATCCTTTTGCAGTACCATACTCTGGAGGGCGATCATTAACACCGATCCATGGTCCTGATCTGACACCCAGTCGAAATTGGGCCCCCAGAACGCGGGAAATCGCGATTCGCTGTTCCACTTGCTGGCGCGAGCCACGACATATTCGCGGGCTTCCTCCGCCAGCCCCAGATACGCCATGAAAATATCATCCTGGCGCCAGCCGACATGTCCCCGATCAAGTCGGCTGTGCAAAGCCTCTATCCCCAAAGCACGATTCGGCTTTTCGAATGACACTAACCGAAACGGAAATACAGCATAAAGCTCCGGATTTTCAATGTTATTTTTAGTCGCGTATTGATCCGCAGGTGCCAGCATTTTGACCCCGTCAACATCGCGCACTGGCAAATCAGGAATTTTTGCCCGGAGCGTCTGCCAGCGCCTGCGTGTTTCTTCACCCGTTAACTCGGGAGGAAGCGACAGGAGCCGCTCAACAACGGCCCGCAGACCGGCGATTTCCGGCATGGGGTTTGTACAGTCCCACCACGTTTCTAAAGCCTGAGCGGGGTGCATCACCAGTTTGCCGTCGCTTCCCACCTGGTAATGTTCATGAAAGAAAGCAAGCACATTGTCAATCACAGGAAGTGCTGTTTCTTTGAGGAATTTCTCATCTCCTGCATACTCGTAGTAATCGAGCATCAGCCACGCTAATTCGAGTCCGCTGACCCATTCCCACTTGTGCCAGCGACTCGCCTGGAGCTTGTCTTCGCCCCGTTCTTCGAAGGGTGTCCAGCCGTATGTCTCACTAAAAACATCGCCCCAAAAGTAGATACATTCCGGTATAAACAAGCCACCGTGATTGAAATATTTTTGGGTGCGGAATTTAAAGAGGGGCACAAGATCTTTTGCATACATCTGAAACAGCGGCTGCATGAACTCAAAATCCCCCGCCGCGCACATCGCGTAGTAAGGCAAGCGAGTATTTTGCCACCAATATCCGGGTCCCCATCGCCGATAGTCGGCATCTCCTTCTTTTCCCGGCCACGCAACCGTGAACAGGGAACCGTTAAATTTGATAGGATACGGCCCTTTTCCGGCACAGGCGTTGATGAACCGTTGCAGACAGTAGCCGCGGGAAACAGTGTAGGCCGGATCTTCCATGGGCACTCTCTTTTGGGTGACGACCTCACCATTAAGAAACAGCTTCAGTTCGCCAGAGTGGGGATTCATCGTGACCGCCACGTGGTGCCATTTCCCGGCAGGTAAGGCATCTTGGATCTGCACAGTCTCGTTGCCTGCAATCCAACGCAGGCTGTTGCCGGGATAAGTATCGAGGAGAAATCCGTCATCGCGACCGGGAGTCACCTTATCAACGATGCGGCCACCACCGCGTGGGAGCTGCTCCGGTTTTACCCAGGCTTCGATCGTCAGACCAGAATCGAAAGTCATGTTGAGCGAATTCTCCAGAGCGTCCCCGGGGCTTGGGAAACCCGTGTACACAGCCCCTGGCACAGTCATCGGGTCGTGGGGGCCAACCTGAGCGAGTGTCCGAATGTCGTGATCACTGAGTGGCACTTCCCAGAGAGATACGCGGCCTAACTCGCCCCTGAGGCGATTGTCCCCTGCCTGATCCCAGCCGATTCGAATCCTGTGTTCGTTCTGGGGCACCATTCGGATTGTTGGGTGCAGCGGCGAACGGGAAGCGATGATGTAATGCCGTCGCCAAAATTCATTCCACCAGCGGCGGTGCGCCTCCCGATGTGTTTCCAGCGAAACAGCTTCATACTCGTTCTTGAGTTGCACGATAGAATTCAGCCATTGGTCGGGCGTCCCTGGATAAAGCGTGGAAACGAATATGGCAAATCGATGGGATGTGGCCTCGACAGTTTCCAATTGCTGGGGACTCAGCCGGCGTCCGTTTTCTGCGCACACCACCGCACCAAATATTCGGTGGAGCAGGGGATCCGGCCGGGGAAAATCCGCCAAGCCCTGGATTCTGGCCGTGAGGGCGGGTCCGATGGATTCCGTGTTGTAGTGGTACCACCCAATTCCGAAAGAGCAGTTTTCAAGCACTGTATCCGGCCGGACGATGAGTCTGCCGCGTTTTCCCTCGGGATGCTCCCGATCCATAAGCACGTCGCTTACCTCCAGGTGCTGAATTTCCACCGGCTGGATTCGCCAGGGTTCGAGGATCGCGGTCGCTCTCGTCGGCCGGGCGGAGGTCATCTCGATATGGACGACGGAAGCTTCGGCATCCACCCACACCTGAATGGTCACCGCTTGTTCCGCACCACCCCAGCAGGCCACCATCGTGGCATCGCGGAGCCGCAGCCGTTGGCGAAACTCCCGCGACGTGTCCGGTGAGGGCTGAAGCCTGAAACGGACTCGCCCGAGCTTGAAAAGCCGGCCATACTCGTCCCATGCGTCAGACCGCGCTAAATACAGCAGCAAGGATCCGTCCTTTTCGATCCAGGCATTGATAGCTACCTCGCCGTTGCCGAGAGGCATCGATCCCCGACAATCTTCGCTGGGAGACTGCCACTCCACGTCGTAGCTGTCCGGCCACGCCGCCTCGCTTCCCGCGACAGAGCGCGGTCCAATCAGTAAGAGACATGCCGCGATCGCAGCCACGCAGCATCTGGCCATGACTGTTCTCCTTGGGTGGGTAACAACCGCCATTTCTTGCAATTCCGTTGAGCTATGATCGGAGATTTCCCGCATTAAAAACCAATGCTCGCAGAGCCGCAAGGTCCGGCCGCGATTCGAAAGCCATACACGAACCAGCCGCATGGGCGATTCGTTGGTCGAATTGTGCAGCGGTTCACCAGGACAACAACCTGCTATAATAGGTCACAAACCAGGCTACCGGTAGTCGTGCAGACCCGAGCCCAGGGAGACCGCCATGCCGAAGAAGACAATTTCCAGCCGTGCATTATTGCTCACCGGTTCTGCAGGTTCCGCTCCACAAGCCCGCTGTAAATCCCAACCTCTGTCCATTGGGATCTGGCGACGATTTATTTTGCTCGCTCTGATGGTTTTGTCAGCGAACGTTACCCGCCTTGCACCGGGCGAGCAGAAGCCCAGGTACACCGTGACGGAAACCGACGACCGAATCACTGTGGTGACACCCCATCTGGAGCTGGCCATCCAAAAGAGAGGATACGTCAGCGGTATCGCCGCGCAGTCGTTTGTCGATCGGAAAACGGGATTCAGGGACGCCGGGTTCGGCCTGGATATCGTGGACTGGCTTATGGAGCCCGGTTCGGATGAGTCATACCGGAGTACGTTGCCGCCCGATCTGGTGTATGAGTTTAATAATCTCTATCATGGTCAAATTCCCAAACGATCGATCGAAGGTCCACAGATCTGCACAAAAGCCAGAGAGCTTCATCCTCGAATCGTTCGCGGGAGGGACTTTGTTGCCATCCAGCAGGAATTTCGTTATTATCTCGCGGCACCAGGGAAAAACGCGGGTTCTGTCTGGCGGCAGTGGATTGTCGTTCCCAGTAATACCCGGTACTTCTTTACAATGGACAGTGTCGAAACTGTCAATGATAGTCCTGCGTTATTTCTTCGTATAGATATGCCGGGCCACATCCGACACAAAAAAGGAGGCACTTTCGACCTCATATATTTGAGTTACTTCGGTTTTATTCCTGCGAAGGAATTTTTTAAGGACTTTCCACCGGACGCTCGTTTCCGATACGTCCGCGGAGGGCAGCCGCTGCCTGATCGGTTCATTCGCGCCTATCGTCTGCGCGACCCCAAGACGGGCGACAGAGGGCCGTGGTTGGCGGGAATGACCCTCGATCCCGCGATGGTCTACGACGCATGGTGCCACCAGCGAGGCTATGTGTGCATGATTGAAGAGATTGGCGGTTATCCGATCAAGGCCGGCCAGACCTTCAGCGCCGCATACATCGTCGGATACTTCGACACGATCGGGGAAATGAATATGACCTACGACCAGTATGCCGGCGCCCGCGCGATTGAGGTGGACGAGTCCATCCCGCAGTGGCGTCTGATACCGGCCCGGTAGTGTTTCTCCTGTAGAGCGGTCGCGGGACCGCACTATCAGAACGGGGCAAAGTGCTTACAAATGCACCGATCCGCCGAGCTTCGGCCGCGCCCCCTACGTTTATTCGCAAAGATGAGAGAAAATGATGGTTTCAGGCAATGCTCGTGCTGCATCGGCAGATTGTCAGCGCAGGACGCAGCCGTGTTGCCCGCCAATTGTCGAACAATCTGCTGTGCGTTGACTTGACGTGAATCTCAGCCGCTTCAACATAGCGGCATAGCAATGACCGGGAAGTGATGGAAAGGATCCTCGTATGAAATTGCCGATTGAATACACCACGTCGCTGGTTGAAGTCTCGCGTCAGGCAACTGCCATCGAGCGGGAAACCGGTGTTTTGCAAGAGGACATCGCGTGGTTGTGGCCAAGGTTGCTCTCCTGCCGCGATCAGGTTCTTGCGGATGTCGAAAACAAGAAGAACGGCCGGCCATCCCCAATTTTCCCGGAGCCTGTCGATTCACGGTTTTTCGACCTGCCGGAGGAACTTCTGACGACATCGCACTCCGAACTCGACCGGATGGTGGAGGTCGCCCACAAATTCGGGCAGGAAAATGATTCCGTCGTGGTCCTGGGTATCGGTGGCTCTTACATGGGTGCGCGGGCCCTGTTCGAAGGATGCTGCCATCCCCACCACAATGAGCTTCCACGTGAACGACGCGGGGGCCATCCCCGACTCTACTTCGAGGGAAACAATTTGGATAACGACACGATGGCCGGGCTTATCCAATTGTTGGAAAATCGCCCGGATGAAAAATGGGGCATCGTCGTCATCAGCAAGAGCGGGTCCACGATCGAGACGGCTGTCGCCTTTCGGATATTCGTGGAGGCCCTCCGTGGTCACTGCCAAAAGAAGGGGCTATCCCTCGGAGAGCATATTCTTGTGGTAAGTCAGGAGGGGAGCAATCTGTGGCGATTATGTCAGTCCCTGGGCGTGCCGACATCTCACATGTTCGCGTTCCCCAATGACGTTGGGGGCCGGTTCTCCGTCCTCAGCGCGGTCGGGCTCATCCCCAGCGCCGTCGTCGGCCTTGATGTGAAGGCTTTGCTGGAAGGAGCCGTGGCTGCCAATGCTGCGTTTCAGACAAATGATTTGGCAGAAAATCCTATCTTGAAGTACGTGGCGATCTGTCATCTTATGGAAGTGCAGCGGGGCGCTTCCACACGCGTCCTTGCCACCTGGGGCAAGCGTCTGGAGGCGGTGGGCTTGTGGTATGATCAGCTTCTTTCGGAAAGTCTCGGCAAAAATGGACAGGGAGCCACACCGCTGACCGTTGTCAACACCCGCGATTTGCACTCGCGGGGCCAGCAGCATCAGGAGGGCCGCCGGGACAAGCTGTTTACGAACCTCTGGCCTGGCAAAGAGTGCCTTGTAACCCTTCGCATCCCCCGCTGGGACACCAATGACGATGGACTCAATGAGTACGCCGGCCGAACCATCCACGAACTTCTCAATGCCGCACGGCAGGGAACCAATCAGGCATACGCGGAGGCTTACCGGAGAACAGCGGAGATAGTCATTCCCCAAATCGAGGAACGCTCGCTGGGGGCCGTGTTCCAGTTCCTCATGTTGGCGACTGTCACGGAAGGCTACCTGATTGGCATCAATCCCTACGGTCAGCCAGGTGTCGAGGCGTACAAACGGCACATGCGCCAGTACCTGCGGAAAACCTGACGGAGTCTCTTTTCCAGGGCAGGGCAGGGCAGGGCGGGGCAGGGCAGGGGAGAGGCATCCCTTTCCAATGGAACGTGACAGGTCAGCTCTACGGATCGGCACGCCGGGTCCTGTGGGCGAGCGCAAGTGTCCGCCTGTTCGGATGGGAGATTCTGCTGAAGTTTGCCACGCCTGTATAATGGCGATGATCAAACGTAGGTAGAGAGTCATAGCTGAGACGCTTTGGTGATCAAACGACGGGTTTACTGACGAACAACGAGGAGGTGTTGAACGAATGGCCACAGAATTGCAATGGTTGGGTCACGGCAGTTGGCTGATTCAAACGAATGGGACGCAGATTGTGCTCGATCCGTTTCTGGACGACTCACCGGTGGCCCCCGTCAAATCGCATCAGGTGCAGGCTCAGTACGTCCTTGTGTCGCATGGGCACTTCGACCATATTGCTGATGCCGAAAAGATCGCCAAGGCGAATCAGGCTACCGTCATCTCTACTTATGAAATCTGCGAATGGCTGGCCAAGCGGGGCGTGGAAAAGACCCACGCCATGAACATCGGCGGCAGCTACGAGTTTTCCTTCGGCCGGGTGAAAATGACTCCGGCGGTGCATACCTCGATGCTTCCGGATGGCAGCTACGGGGGTGTGGCCGCGGGGTTTCTCCTCACCCTCCCAGAGGGCAAGGTCTATTTTGCCTGTGATACGGGCCTTTTCCTGGATATGCAACTGATCGGGCAGGAAGGATTAGCCCTCGCAGCACTCCCCATTGGGGATAACTTCACGATGGGGCCTGAAGATGCGCTCCAGGCGGTTAAATTTCTCCATCCCAAAATGGTGGTTCCCGTTCACGCCAATACCTGGCCCCTTATCGCGCAGGATGTCCAGGCCTGGGCGGAGCGTGTTTACAAGGAGACCGCCGTCAAAGCTGTTGTTCTGGAACCCGGCGAGTCTTTGACACTCCAATAAGACACCCGACTCGGCACGTGCTTCCTGGTGACCGAGAAGCGACGGTGTTGATTCCCGTCAAGCGTTTGTAATAAAAAGAGCCGTCTTCTGCCTCCGGCGGAATGCGGCCGGTCCACCCGTGGGGGAACAGTTTCTTCGGCTTAACCTCCACGGGCCCTGCAGGACTTACGACCAGGCCTACTGCTTGGACTCCGACTGACTGCCCTCAAGATCGGCGGGCTTTTTAACGTAGACCCAACCGTCGCGGATAGCAACCTGGTAGGTTCGCGCGCGAAGAGAAGCCACATCGAGACACTGGCCGTCGGTCAGCCGAAACGCCCACATGTGCCGGGGACAAATGACCGCCCCCTGATAAATCTGTCCAGCGGAGAGCGAGTCACCCATGTGCGGGCAATAATCGTCCACCGCGAAGACTTCCTCTCCCACACGAAAAAGGGCGATGTCATGGCCCTCTGCGGAAAACAGGAAACCTTCTCCCTCTTTCAAGGAGGTTAGTTTGACTGCCCTCCACCACTGCTCGTCATGCCACTCGAAACTTCTATCCGTCACAGTCAACTCCGTGATTGAATGGCGGTTCTCAAACCCGAATCGGTGCCCCTGGTTTTCCCAATCGGCTCGCCCTGAATCTCCCGGTGTCCGGCGTGCCGACTCTCATCCCATCCATTGGCGTCGGTTGGGGTGTTACCCTCGCCGAGCAAAATGATTCTCCGTTAAAATAGGCCTGCTTTGGGCGTGCCTTTCAATTTTAATGAGTCTGGCAAGAAAAAATTTTCGTCTTCCGGCCGGCGAAAAACCGACGGGCGCAGCGCTGCATTCGGAAAACTGATCCTGGGAGCGATATCGATGCGGAGCAATGCTGTTAAGCGCAAGATTCTTAAAGGTCAGGTCGCATGGGGAACGTGGATCACGTCGGGGGACTACCACGTCACGCGTGCTCTTCTGCCGCTGGGCTTTGACTGGCTGACGATCGACATGGAACATGCGGCCGTGGACTGGTCGGACGTTGCTCGCCTCGTAGGGGCGATTGCCGATAACAATGTCGTCCCGTTTATCAGGGTTCCCGAGGGAACGCCGTTTTATCTCAAGCGTGCCCTCGACACGGGGGCATTCGGGATCATCGTGCCGATGGTGGAAACGCCCGAAGAGGCACAGCAAATCGTCCGTGGGACGCGATTCCCACCCGACGGCAACCGCAGCGCGGGAGGAGCCCTCCATTTCCTCCACTTTGCGGCAACTTTGGAGGAATATCTAGCGCGGGCAAATCAGGAAATCATGGTGGTTCTGCAAATCGAAAGTCCTCGCGGCGTCCAGAATTGTGCAGCCATCGCCTCCGTTGCTGGGTTTGATGTGCTGCTGGTAGGTCCCCTCGATCTGGAGACGCGTCTCCGGGCAAAATCGCCCGCCGGCGACGTCGGTCACGCCTTTGCAGAGCACGTCCAGAAGGTCATCGGTGCGGGTGAACGTTTCGGCCGGATAACCGGAATTCACGCGAGAAGTCCGGAGGAAGCCCGATTCTGGGCAGAGCAGGGTATGCGGCTGATCGCGGTGGGAACCGACATCGGTATGCTCACCGAACGAGCTCGCGAGCATCTCGCGGCACTTTCCAGTGCGACCTGCGGGGGGGAATCCCAGACCGCTGCGGATGTGTAGGGCAATCGGCGTGCGAGTTGCTGACCGGGAGTCTGCCGCCCGTAATACTTTATTCCTGTGACCCCTCAGGATGTCATGCCCTTGGTGAGCAACATGAACGCGGTCTCGAGGTTGATTTCCTCCTCCTTGAACAGTTTGATGGCATAGCCCTGTTCGAGCAGGAGGCGGGGCAGTTCCCGGTAGTCTTCGACACCCTTTTTGAGGGTCACATACAGCCGGTTTTGCCGAATATCCACGCTCTCCACCAGGTCGTGGGAGTCGAGGAGACGGGCGGCGCCGTCCGGCTGATCCCATAATTCAATGCACAGCGTGATCTTCTCCCGAATTCGCCGCATCACCTCCTCCAGCTCTCCGCAGACCTTGAGAACGCCCTGCTCGATGATCCCC
>ERZ795042.1562-NODE-1562-length-14498-cov-32.484248_pt1 | contig 14498 bp, 12 predicted proteins | sample MGYA00375126_ERZ795042 | MGnify/ENA primary metagenome ERZ795042 (study PRJEB30171, sample SAMN05518105) | compost metagenome | isolation source: Feedstock adapted compost from Newby Island compost facility, Milpitas, CA | place: USA:Newby Island compost...
GGTCTGTCTGCTGACCCCGAAATGTTCCGCGATTTCGTTTTCCGACGGAATCCGCTCTTCCGGCTTGTACTTCCCCTCTTGCAGCCAGCGCAGGATTTCCTGCTTGAGCCTCATGTACTTCGGCGTTTTGGTCTCGTCCATCTGTGCACCCCGGTTTTTTCTGTCAACCAGCACCATTATAGCACAGGGCGCCGCGGAAACATGCCGTCCGCCACAAAGTTGTACGGACCTATTCCCACACCACGACGGCCTTGATCACGCCGGTCGAAGGGTCCGTCCACTCGTTCCACCGCCATTCCAGTTCCTCCGAAGGCGCACGGTGGGTGATGAAAGCTTCTGCGCGGATGAAGCCATCGCGGAGCGTCTCCAGGACCCACGCGAAATCCTCCCGGGTGGCGTTGCGGCTGCTGAGCAGCGTCGTCTCCCGCCGGTGGAACTCGGGATGGGAGAAGGCGAAGTCGTCCCTGACGAGACCGACGAACACCAGCCTGCCTCCATGGGCGACATACCGAAGCGCATCCATCATCGACCGGACATTGCCCGTCGCGTCGAACACCGCGGACGGGAATTCTCCGTCGGTCAATTCCGCCACCCGTTCGGCCGCTCCCTCTCCGGCGGTCACCGTCTCGTCCGCCCCGCCCCAGGCCCGGCTGAAGGCAAGCCTCGGCTCGCTCAGGTCCATGGCGATCACCCGCGCCCCGCGCCGTTTGGCGAACGCCATGACGCCCAGCCCGATGGGACCCGCGCCGATGACCAGGACGTTTTCCCCCGGCATGACGTCCGCCCGCCGCACCGCGTGGGCGCCGATGGCCATCGGTTCGATAACCGCGGCCAGATCCGGAGTCAGATCGTTGACGGCCACCAGATGGGTCAGCGGCACCTTGATCAAATCCCGCATGCCCCCGTCCGTGTGGACGCCCAGGACCTTGAGATGCACGCAGCAGTTGGTCTTGCCGTGGCGGCAGGCCAGACACTTCCCGCAATGCAGATAAGGAATCACGGCCACACGGTCGCCCGGCTTCAGCCGCTCCGTTCCCCGCGCCTGCCCGTCCTCCTCCCCCACGGCCTCGACGGTGCCGGACAGTTCATGCCCGAGGATGCGCGGATACTCAAAATACGGCTGGCGGCCGGCAAAGGCGTGGTAATCGGTGCCGCAGATGCCGACGCGCCGGATGCGGACGACGGCCTCTCCGGGCCCCGGTCCGTCCGGTTCCGGCACCTCCGCCCGGACGAACTTCCCCGGCCGTTCGCAGATGATCGCGTTCACGATGGGTTGCGCACCTCCCTGTTTTTACCTTCTATTGGAATCTTTGGAACTTGCCTTTTCAATTATAATTTTTTCCCATATTCTAATTATGCTGGTGAAAAACTGGAAGACTGTCCGGGAGGCTGGCGATGAAAAAGTTTTGCTTTGCTCTCCTGATCGCGGGCATGGTTGGCGCATGTTTCGCGGGCGCCGCCGGCGCGGAAACGTCCGGACCGATCCGCGTGAGCATCGACGGCGACAAACAAATCTACTCCGTCGATCCGATCCTGATGAACGGCTCCGTCATGGTTCCGATGCGGGCCATTCTTGCATCCCTCGGGGCCGGGCTGCATTACGACGCCAAAACCAGGGTGATTACGGCATCGAAGGGGGATACGCGGATTGTCCTCAAGGTGGGCAGCCATGTCGCAAAAGTCAACGACCGGGAAGTGAAAATGAATCAGCCCGCCGTCGTCATCCAAGGTTCCACCTTTGTGCCGGTGCGGTTTGTAAGCGAGGCTTTGGGCGCGGAAGTGAAATGGGTGCCGCAGGTCAACACTGTTGTCATTTTGAGCGCCGAGATCCTTATGCTGGACGCCGCGCTCAAAGAAGACAACCTGGAAAAGTTCGCCTCAATTCTCAAACAGGCCGGAAACCCGACGTTGGCCAACAGGTCGTTTTTGTTTGTCCTTAACCATAAAAAAGGAACCGAGTGGGTCGCGGCGGCGCTCGACGCAGGAGCCGATGTGTTTAAACCGTTCAACATTTTTCATTACGCGATTATGTACAAACGGACGGATGTCGTGAAGTTTTTGCTGGATGACGGATTCGTCGACCCCTCGGCGGGTTCGTCCGATTTTCCGGGGTATTCCTATATCGGGCTTGCCTTTTTCAGCGGAAATATATATACCTCCGATGTCAGAGGCAACCCGTTGGGTACGATTCAGGCGGGACCGTCCTTCGAGATTGCCGAAGCGCTGTACGAGAAAGGATTCCGGGCAGAAACCCTGGATGCCTATTGGACCCTGGCTTCCGGCCAGCCGGAGTGGTTCGACTGGATGCTCGCCCACGGGGCGGACCCCGACGGCGAGATACCGAAACTGGTATATCTGGATGAGGCCGAAAACCGGATCGAATTCCACTCGATCCAAACGATGCCGGACCGCAAAGCGACGGAAAGGCTGATCAACGCCGTCTATTCGGTGGTCAGCTGGAATCCAAGCCCCGAAAACTTGCAAATGCTCGAAACGTTGATCGTAAAATACGGCGCCAGCCTGGATCCGCTGACACAAGCCGAAAAGAACCGTTTGCTGCAACTTGCGAAATCAAAGCAAATGCAGTCCCTTGTGGACTCATTGATAAAAGCCGGAGCCAAAGTATAAACATGAACGCCGCCGCGGTACGGTTTGCCGCGGCGGCCCGTTTTTTTCTGTGCGGACGGGTCACGCTTCGTCGCGGATCGCCTTCAGCCGCTTCATGACGTCGTTCGCGCCGCGCCCGAAATAATCGTAAAGAACGGTATACTCGCGGTACAGCTTGTCGTAAACGGCGACGTTTTCCGGGATCGGACGGAACGTCTCTTCCCGGACCCGCGCCATGTTCGCGGCCGCCTCGACGATGGAATCGTACCCGCCGGCCGCCCTGCCCGCGGCCACCGCGCCGAACATGGCCGCCCCCAGGGCGGAAGTGTGCTTCGACGCGGCGATTTTGATTTCCCGCCCCGTCACGTCCGCGTAAATCTGCATGAGCAGCCTGTTCTTCTGCGGCAGGCCGCCGCAGGCGTACAGCTCTCTGACTTCCAGGCCGCCGCTCTCGAACGCCTCGATGATTTTCCGCGTGCCGAAGGCCGTCGCCTCGAGCAGCGTCCGGTAGATTTCCTCCGGCTTGGTCAGCAGCGTGCAGCCCGCGATGAGCCCCGACAGGTCGGTGTCCACGAGGGTGGAGCGGTTGCCGTTCCACCAGTCGAGGGCGAGCAGCCCGGTTTGCCCGGGTCTGTAAGCAGCCGCGCGCATTTCCAGCCACTCGTGCACCCCGATGCCCCTTTTGTCCGCTTCCTCTTTCACGCAGGCCGGCACCGCCTGTTCCACGAACCACTCGAACATGTCGCCGACGGCCGCCTGCCCCGCTTCATAGCCGTAATATCCCGGAATGATGCCGTCTTCCACGACGCCGCTGATGCCTTCGATCCATTTCTCTTCCTCGGCGATCATCATGTGGCAGGTCGACGTCCCCATCACCATGACGAGCTGGCCCGGCTTGACCGCGCCGACCCCCGGAACGGCGGCATGGGCGTCCACGATGCCCACCGCAACAGCTGTTCCCGGCAGGAGCCCCGTGATTTCCGCCATTTCCCGCGTGAGCCCGCCCGCCTTCGCGCCCAGCGGCAGCACTTCGCCCCGCAACTTCGTTTCCGCGAACGTTTCCATGCGCGGGTCCAGCGCCCGGAAAAATTCCCTCGACGGATACCCTTCCCGCTTGTGCCAGATCGCCTTGTACCCGGCCGGGCAGCAGCTGCGGACGAAATTGCCGGTCATCCGGAACACGATCCAGTCCGCCCCTTCGACAAACCGGTCGGCCGCTTCGTACACCTCCGGCGCCTCATTCAGGACTTGCCATACCTTCGGAACCATCCATTCGGAGGAAATCTTTCCGCCGTAACGCGGAAGGAACCGCTCGCCCCGCTCGGCGGCGATGGCGTTGAGCCGGTTCGCCTCGTCCTGGGCCGCGTGGTGCTTCCACAGTTTCACCCAGCTGTGGGGGTTGTTTTTCCATTGGGGCAACAAGCAAAGCGGCACGCCTTCCCGGTCCACCGGCATGATCGTGCAGGCGGTGAAATCGACGCCGATGCCGATCACGTCCTCCGGGCGGACGCCGGATTGCCGGAGCACCTCGGGAACCGAACGGCGGAGCACTTCCAAATAGTCTCCGGGATGCTGAAGGGCCCACTCGCGCCCAAGCTTCACCCCGCCTTCCGGCAGCTCCTCGTCGATGACACCGTGCGGATAGGGCGTGACGTGGTCCGCCACTTCCGCGCCGTCTGCCAGATCGACCAGGACGGCCCGGCCCGACTGGGTCCCGAAGTCGATGCCGATGGCGTATTTTCCGCCCATCGCGTCCTGCCTCCTTCGCTTTTGTCCGCTGTTACCATGATAACGCGTCCCCGCGGTTCTCCGCATCCTGCCTGTATCGGCCGGGCCAAAAAAATCCGGATGCGGCGCCACCCGGGCATGATGCGCCCGCGGGCGGCGGCACGTTCCCCGTTCAGCCGGCGGTCCCCCCAGCCGCGCAAATGGCCGAGAACTTGCGGAAGGCTTCCTCCCAGGACGGCCGTTCCGCCGGATCGGGTTCATAGACGTCCAGCGGGAACGAATGCCTCACAAGGCTCCGCGCTTCGCGCAAATCCCTGCAATGGCCGAGGGCGATCAGCTGCACGAGAATGTTGCCGACGGCGCTGGCTTCCGCCGGACCGGCCCACACAGGGCGCGCCAGCGCGTTGGCCGTGAAACGGCAGAGCAGTTCGTTCCGGATGCCGCCGCCGACCATGTGCAATCCGTGGAACGACCGGCCGGTGAGGAGCTCCAGCTGATCCACCGCCTGCCGGTAGCGCAGAGCCAGGCTTTCCAGGACGCAGCGCACCACCTGGCCTTGGGTTTCCGGTTCCGGCTGCCCCGTCCCGCGGCAAAACCCGCGGATTTCCTCCAGCATGCTGTCCGGGGCGTAGAACCGGAGGTCGTCCGGATCGATCAGGTGCGGAACGGCGGCGCCCTGCGGGCCGCCTCCACCAGATCGGGCCAACCGGACGGAAGGCCCTTTTCTTCCCATTCCCTCCGGCATTCCTGCAAGATCCACAAGCCCGCGATGTTTTTCAGCAGCTGCCAGGTGTTTGCCGCGCCGCCCTCGTTGGAATACGCCAGCTCCATCGCCAGCGGCGTCAGCAGCGGCCGGTCGAGCTCGGTGCCGAGCAGCGACCACGTGCCGCACACCAGGTAAACAAACGGTTCTTCGCCGGCCGGAACGGCCGCCGCCGCCGATTCCGTGTCGTGGGTGGCCACCGCGACGGCCTCCACCGGCGGAACACCCAGCTCGCGGCACACCGCGTCCGACAACGGCCCGATGCGGGTGCCAGGCGGAACGACGTCCAGAAACAGGCGCGGCGGGATGCCCAGGCGTTCCATCAGGGCCGTGTTCCATTGTTTCGTGAGCGGGTTGAGCAGCTGGGTGGTGGTGGCCATCGTGAATTCGCAAACCTTTCGGCCGGTGAGCAGATAGGCCAATAGATCCGGGGTGAGCAGCAGCGTCTCGGCGGCGTCGAGCTTGGGCGAGCGGGCTTTGGCCATCGCGTACAGCTGGTAGATGGTGTTGAACGGCATGAACTGCAGCCCGCCCTGCTCATACAGCTCCCGCTTGCCGACAAGCGCGGCGACTTCGTCGATCAGCCCTTCTGTCTGGGCATCGCGGTAGTGGTACGGGTTGCCGATCAGCTCTCCGTTGCGGTCGATCAGCCCGAAATCGACGCCCCACGTGTCGATGCCGAAGGATTCCGGTCGAAAGCCTTCCCGGAACGCCTTGCGGATGCCGGCCTTCACTTCCTGCAGCAGGCGCAGGATGTCCCAGTACAGATGGCCGCACGTTTCCACCGGGCCGTTGGGAAAGCGGTGGATTTCCGTGACGGCCAGCCGTCGCCCGTCCTTTTCCTCCAGCAGTTCGCCGGCCAGCGCCCGGCCGTTGCTGGCCCCCAGGTCGAAGGCCAGCACCGCCGCCCGCCGGCCCGACTTCCCTCCGGATGCGGCTTGCGGCATGGACCCGCGCACCTCCGTCACTTCAGGTTTTGCAACAGCCGGATGCGGTAAGCCTCGGCTTCGAGCGAGGCGATCTCCGCCACTTCCTCGTCGGTCAGCGCCCGCGGCTTGCGGACGGATGCGGCGATCAGCCAGATCTTGGCGCTTTCCTCCACCACTTCGGTGCGGTAATACGCTTCGCGCAGATTCCGTCCCACCGCCACCAGCCCGTGGTTGCCCAGCAGGATGGTGCTGGCTTTGCGTGCGGCAGCCGCCACCATTTCCGCCATTTTGGCGGTGGTCGGCAGCACGTACGGAACGTATGCCGTTTTGCCGACCAGGGCCGCCTGGTCCGGGAACATGACCGGCAGGTCGTCCGCCACCAACGTCAGCGCGATGCAGTATGGCGGATGCGTGTGCACCACCGCCCGGATGTCGGGATTGGCCCGGTACAGCTCCAGGTGCATGAGCACTTCGGAGGAAGGCCGCCATCCGTTGTCGGTGACGGTTCCGGTGTTGATATCCACTTCCACCCACTGCTCGGGCTCGATTTCATCCAGCGCGAAGCCGCTCGGGGACAGGTACATCTTGTCGCCGCAGCGGGCGGAGATGTTCCCGCCGGGTCCGACCACCAGACGGGCGGCCACCGTCTTTTGCGCGTAGACGCACAGCTCCCGCCGGACGGCAGCAGCCGCCTCGTCCGGTTCCATTCCGGCGTTCTTGCCGTGTTGCTCCATGGCGCATCCCCTTTACCGGTACAGCGGCCCGAAGGTCCGGCACGCCCGGTAGTCGGCGCCCTCCGGATCGGAGGTGCCGAACAGGCTCCACGCCTTCGGCCGGAAAATGCGTTCCTCCGGCACATTGTGCATGTTGACCGGAATCCGCAGCATGGAAGCCAGCGTGATGAGATCCGCGCCGATGTGCCCGTAGCTGACGGCGGCGTGGTTGGAACCCCAGTTGTTCATCACGTCGTACACGGAACGGAACGCCCCGCGGCCGGTCAGGATCGGCGCGAACCAGGTGGTCGGCCAGGTCGGGTCGGTGCGCAGGTCGAGGGCGTCGTGCACTTCCGGGGGCAGGTCCACCGAATAGCCTTCGGCGATTTGCAGCACCGGTCCGATTCCCTTTACGAGGTTGATCCGGCACATCGTCATGGGCATTCCGCCGCGGGTCAGAAAATCGGTGGAATAGCCGCCGCCGCGGAAATACTCCACGTTGGCCGGCCGGAACAGCGTCGCCTTCAGGCAGCGGTCCACCTCGTCGGGCGTGATTTCCCAGAACGGCTTCATCGCCGGTTTGCCGTCTTTCGTCTGCTGGCCGGTGCCGTCCAGGGCGGCGGGTCCGGAGTTGATCAGATGCAGGATGCCGTGCTGCGCGACGCCCTGCAGGGTGTGACCGGTAACCCTTTTGACCGCTTCCGGGCTCCAATACGTGCGGACGTCGGCGAAGATCTGCGCGGTGTTCGTGAGCAGATACCCGAACAGCATGGCCACGCCGTTCAGGGAGTCGTTTTCGGTGGCCATGATGTAGGGCGCGCGGATGCCGTTCCAGTCGAAGGAGGAATTCAGGATCGCTTCCATGAAATCGCCGTTCGGGAAATGGTCGGTCCATTGCCGCTGGCCCTGGAACCCGGCCGCGATGGCGTGATGGCCGAGCGCCTCCTCTTCCCATCCGAGCTCCGCGAGACGCGGGTTGCCGACCATGAGGTCCCGGGCGATCATTGTCATCTTGACGGACAGTTCCCAGTCCCTGTCTTTCTCCGCGCGGGACCGCTGTTTTTCCGGCTTGTTGTTGTCCGGCCCTTCCCTGCAGTTGGCTTTCACCCATGCAAGCGCTTTCTCGAACTCCACGGGATCGTAGATGCCCCTGTCAAAGCGCCGCACGAATTCCGACATGTCCACATATTCGGTGCGCATCCCGAGGTAGTCGTGGAAGAAATCGTCATCCACCTTCGACCCGACAATGCCCATGGACACCGAACCGATGCCCAGATAGGACTTGCCCCGCATGTACGCCACGGCCAGACCGGCGCGGGCGAAGCGCAGGAGCTTCTCCTTCACGTCTTCGGGAATGGTCGTGTCCCCGGCGTCCTGCACGTGCTCGCCGTAAATGCCGAAAGCCGGCAACCCTTTCTGCGCGTGCGCCGCCAGCACCGCCGCAAGGTACACCGCCCCCGGACGCTCGGTGCCGTTGAAACCCCATACCGCCTTCGGGATGGCCGGGTCCATGTCCATCGTTTCCGTCCCGTAGCACCAGCAGGGCGTTACGGTGATCGACACGCCCACGCCGTGCCGGGCGAACTTCTCCGCGCAGGCGGCCGCTTCCGCCACGCCGCCGATGCAGGTGTCGGCGATGACGCATTCCACCGGCTGCCCGTTCGGATACCGGAGATTTTCGGACAGCAGCTTCGCCACCGCCCTGGCCATGTTCATCGTCTGCTCTTCCAGCGATTCGCGAACACCTTGCCTTCTGCCATCAATCGTGGGACGGATGCCGATTTTCGGAAATCCGCCCAACCAGCGATGTTCCGCCATTTCGATCCCTCCGCGCTTTTGGAATGATGACGTTTCCAACTCCGATAATGTTATCGGTAACTCTAACCTAACAGCTGGACGGCTTGCTGTCAATCACCTTTCGGGTTAAGATAGAAAGCGGCAAACCATCCCGCTCATCCTTGTCGAAACAAAGGAGTCCGGTCATGTCCAGGGAGACGGAACCACGGTCCAAGGTCACCATTTACGACATCGCGGCCCGGGCGAAGGTATCGCCGATGACCGTTTCGAGGGTTATCAATAACACCGGCAAAATCAGCGAAAAAACCCGCGCCCGCGTGCGGCGCGTCATGGAAGAGCTGAACTATGTGCCGAACCAGATGGCGCGCAGCCTGGTGCTGCAGGAAACGCGCATCCTGTTTCTCCTCATCACGGACATCACGAACCCGTTCTTCACCACGGTCGCCCGCGGCGCCGAAGACGCCGCCCGGAAACTGGGCTATCACGTGCTCTTCGGCAACAGCGACGAAAGCCTGGACAAGGAAGCGGAATACGTCCAGACGATCCTGTCCATGCGGGTGGACGGCGTTCTGTTCGCCCCCGCCGGCGACCTGTCGCGCCCGCATCTGGAGAAGCTCAAGGCGCACAAAGTCCCCTTCGTGCTGCTGGACCGGGAAGTGCCCGGCATCGAATGCGACGCGGTGCTGGGCGACAGCAAGGAAGCCGCGCGCCGGTTGACCGAACTCCTCATCGAACGCGGGCACCGGCGGATTGCCATGGTGAACGGCTCCTCCGTCGCATCCAGCGCCCGTCTGCGCCTGGAGGGATACCGGGAAGCGCTCAAGATGCACCAACTGCCGTTCGACGAACGATACGTGCATGAAAGCAGCTTCAGCCGCCTGGCCGACCTTTCGGCCATGGAAGCCTGGTTCGCGAATCTCCATCCCGCTCCGACGGCCGTCTTCGCCGGCAACAACGTGCTGGCCGTCGAAATCATCCAGATCATCCGCGGGCGGGGCCTCAAAATCCCCGAAAACGTCTCGGTGGTCTGCTTCGACGAACTCGGCGCCGCCACGGAGCTGGACCCGTTCCTGACGGTCGCTGCCCAGCAGGCCTACCAGCTCGGCTATCTGGGCATGCAGCTGCTCGTCGAGCGTATCCGGGAAGGCGACAAGGCGGGGCCGTGGAAAAAGCTCATGCTTCCGGCGGAACTGATCGAACGGCGGTCGGTCGCCAGTCCGCGGACGTAATCGGCCATTGCATGTTAAACAAAAAAATCGCCCCTGGATTGCCAAGCCCACCAGGAGGCGAATTTCCGTTTTTCACCGCGGCGGCTTCGCCTCTTCCCGCTTCTCTCCCCGTTCTTCGAGCGTTTCGTACAGCTCCGCCCACCGGGCCAGCTGCCGGCGCACGTGTTCCCGCATCGCTTTCGGTTCCAGAATTTCCGCCTCCGGCCCGTACTGGAACAGCCAATGCAGAAATTCCCGCTCGTGGTTGACGGTCACTTCGAACAGCAGCCCGCCGTCCGGCAGATCCGTCATCACCGGCCGGACGAACATTTCCTCTTCCTTGACATACCGGGCCGCCTCCGGCGAAAAGCGGATCTTGAACCGGATCAGCTGGTTGCCGCGTTCGATGGACCAGGTGTGTCTGAGATAGGATTCGATGTCGAAATCGCCCCGCTCGAACCGGCGATCGGTGATTTCCACCTTGCGGAACCGGCTGAGGCGGAACGTTCGCACTTCCCCGGTGAGATGGCAGAAGCCGATCACGTAGAACCGCTGTTCCCGCGGCACCAGGTAGTACGGATCGATTTCCCGCTCGGTGGTTTCGTTGCGGTACTGCGTATGGTAGACGGCGGCGATGGTTTTCTGCTCCAGGATGGCCCGGATGACGGGTTCCAGGAAATTGTCGCTTTCCTCGCGGTAGGCGGGCGTGCCCATGCGAATAATATCGGCGATGCGCTCCAGGATGTCCCGTTCGCGCGCTTTCGTTCCGTAATGCGCCGCCATCACCTTGTCATGGGCCGAGGCGAACCCCGGCAACTTGGAGCCGTCGACGACGGAAGGCAGAAGGGAAAAGGTGAGCGCCTCCTGCTCCGTGAAATTGAGGGGATACATCGCGAATTTGCCCGCAAAACGGTACCCTTTCCCGTATCCCTCGCTGACGATCGGAGCAAACAGGTCCAACAGGCGCAAATCGCGATAGATCGTCCGTTCCGTCGTCTCGCAAAGCTGCGCCAGTTCCTTCGCACCGATGCCCGGCCGGGCCTGGATCGCGTTGAGAATTTTCAGAATGCGGATGAGGCGTTCGTTCACCCCGGCTGCCCCCGCCATGCCCAAACGTTTCTTTTCCCTTCCCATTGTAGGTTCAGCGCCGGGAACCCGTCAACGACCGGGCGTCCAGGCCGTCGGATCGGTCAATTGGACGGAATCGTGCGCAGCGTCCATGACGATGGTCCAACGGATTTCCATCGCCTGGGGGACCAGCCGGGCGATAGCCATGTCGCGGGCCACCAGCAGGATTTCCGCAAAAATTGCCTCGTCAAACGTGTCGTATATCCGACCCGCGCTTCGGCATCCCCTCGGAACGGTATGCGGGCTGTTGGCCACGTAGCCGATCCTTCCGAGCGGCGCCATTTCGACGCGAATCGCTTCGCCGTCAAACGGATTTTCCGGCTCTTTCACCAGGCGCACCAGCTGTCCCGGTCGGAGAAAACCGGTGCCGTAGTAATGTTTGGTCCCTGCCACGGCGACCAGAATGTCTTCCTTCACGGCAAGCACCCTCCCGACAGACTTCATGCTCGCAAGTTTCATTCTATCGGGAGAAAGTGACGGCAGGTTGTCAGTGAACATCTGTTCGCGCATCGCCCAGACGAGCCGCAAGTGCCAGCAAAAAAGCCGAAAGAAACGCGGTCATCGCCAGCGCTTCCACAATCTCTTCGACGGATTGCAGGAGACGCTCCGCCGCCGGGTCCAGGCTGCGGATGTCCACCGTGTCCAGGGCCGCGCCACAGAACGCCATAACAAGCGCCGCCGCGAAAAACCGCCGCGACGCGGGTCGGACGCCCAGCAGCCGCCAGATGCCCCACGCCGCCGCAAGGCCAGCCAGGGCGTACAGCGGAATGAGCCAGTCCCCTTCTTCCATCCAGGGGAGCAGCCGGATCCCCGTCGGCTTCAGGAACCGGTCGCGGATGCGCTCATGCACGGCGAACCGTTCGTCCAGCGCCAGCAGGGCGAACCCGGCGGCGACCGCCAGCCAGCCCGCCCGGACCGCCCGCCGCTCTTCCCGCCTCCATGCGTCCCAGGCGAGCAGAAGGCACGCGAACGAGGAAAGCGCGAGCAGCACGCTTTCCCACCACGCCAGCGGAGACGTTTCGGGAGCCACATACCGCCAGTATTCCGGCCAGGCCATGGCGATGAGCAGCAGACAAAAGCCCGCCGTCGCTCCCCAGAGAGGCGCCAGCAGTACCGCTTCGGCCCTTGTCCGGTTTCCCCGTTCCCCCGGTTTCATCGACGCGGTTCCTTCCCTTCTTCCCATTACACCGTATTGCGCGGATTTCCGGTAGCGAACCCGCACAGATTGTCGATCCACGTCTCGTAGCCGCGTTGGATGGCTTCTTCCGAATACCAGGCGGTGTGGCCGGTTTGCAGAATCCGACCCTCGGAGATTTGCCGGTCGGCCCGCTCGTCCCTTCCCATCAGCGGAAAAATGTCATCCACCGCATAGCCGCGCAGCTGCCCCGCGTCGATCGCCTCGACGACCGCCTCCGGATCCACCAGCGTGACGCGGGAGACGTTGATCAGCGTCGCGCCCCGCTTCATGGCGGCCAGCTCCTTCCGGCCGATCAGGGCCCCGCCCTGCCAGGAGGCGGGCAGATGCAGGCTGACGACGTCGCTGGACGCCAGCAACTCGTCCATCTCCACCCAGATGACACCTTCGGGACAGCGGCGGGGATCGCAGCCGAGCACGTGCATGCCGAAGGCGCGGGCAAGCTCCGCCACCCGGCTGCCGATCCGGCCGAGGCCGACAAGGCCCAGGGTGCGTCCGCGCAGCTCCCAGCCGAGCACCGAGGTGCCGGCCGGCACGCGCCCGCGCACCCGGTCCTGGCTGAGATGGATGCGGCGCGACATCGTCAGCATGAGCCCGATGGCGTGCTCCGCCACCGATTCCGTCGAATAGTCCGGCAGGCGGCTCACCGCCACGCCGTGCCGGTGCAGCCATTCCAGGTCGACATGGTCCACCCCCGTGGCGAACACGGCGATACCCTTCAGGCGCGGCAGGCGCGAAAGCCAGCTTCCGTCGATGACCGGCACGGACCGGGGCGTAAGCCCCGCATAATCCATTCCTTCCAGCCGGGATACGAGCTCGTCCGCGGAAAGCGGTCCCTCTGCGGAGCTGAACGTCACATCCGCCACCGCTTCCAGCCTTCGGGCCTGTTCCTCCGTGAACGAATCGCGGCCCCGCACCGTGATGACGGCGATTTTACACCGGTGCTGCATCTGGGTCCCTCCGCTGTTTCTGGTTTTCATAATGTAACATTTTTTCCATCCCCTGTGCAAACCGACGCCCGGACGCAAAAATAATGGCCGCCTCCGGCGGCCTCAAAATTGCGCAACGCATCCCGAACCGTCGCCCGTCATCCCGCAAACCGGGCCAATTCCGCGTTGAACCGGTCGCGTTCTTCCCAGAACAGGCCGTGGCCGCTGTACATGAACGGGACCAGCCGCGAGTGACGGATGCTGCGGTGCTGCGCCAGCGCCTGCGCGAACGGAACCACCCGGTCGTGCACGCCGTGCAGGATGAGCGTCGGGACATCGATCTGCGGCAGGTCGGCGTCCAGGCGCTCGTCCCGCAGCATGCGCAGGACGGCCGCGGTCGACCATCCCGCCGCTTCAAGCCCGATCCGCGAAAACCAATCCGCAAACGCGGGGGTGGCAAACTGAAAGAAAAAAGTCTCCGTGACGCCGCGCATCATACGGGGCCGGTCGTTCAGGGTTTCCGCCAGCAGCCGGTTCGCGGTTTCCCTCGGCAACCCGACGGGTGCGGCGGCGGCGATGAGCGCCAGGCGGGATACGCCGTGCCCCCGGTGGCGGGTCATGTAGCGGATCGCGATGGCGCCGCCCGTGGAGTGGCCCGCGAGGGTAAAGTCCCGCAAGCCCAGGGCATCCACCACCGCGCGCAGATCGTCCGCCAGCCGGTTGAATTGATAGCCATGAAATGGTTTGTCCGCCTGCCCGAAACCTCTCCAGTCCACCCCGATGCACCGGAAACCCCAGGCGGGCAGCACGTTGAACTGGTATTCGAATTGCCTGTGGCTGAGCGGCCAGCCGTGCAAAAATAAGACGGATTTGGCACCCGAAGGGTTGAGGTCTTCGACGTAAAGGCGAACCCCTTCATCCACATTGACAAAAAAGCCCATGGCGATACCTCCGCGGCCCGAAAATGCTGTCGCCTACAGAGTACTCGCCCGGGCGATCCGGGGTGATTGGATATCAGGGGTTCATGCGGCCGAATCTCTTTTGTGTCCCGGGGAAAAATCCGATCCTTCACTTCTTCGCTCAAATCCGTGCGGGCGATTCTTCCGGTTTCACGAACCGGCCCGCACCCATCCCACATAATGCCGTTCCTGAGCGTCGTCAACGTTGAAGGCGACAAACAGCCGGTCGCCGGAAGGCGCCCATTCCAGGCAGCTGATGCGTGCGTAATCCGGCGTGACGAAGGCAGGTTCCGCACCGTTGTCGCGGCTCACCACGATCCGCGTTCCCGGCATCGGATCGTCGACGCTCATGCCGGTTACGCCGAGCAGATAGGCGAGACGGCCGCCGTCCGGCGAAAACCGGAACAGATGCGGCATGATGCGGGCGTAGCCTCCTGTGAGCTCGTAATAGGGATTGTTCTCGTCATCTTCCTTCGTATAGCGGGGGCTTTTTTTCGTGTATTCGTCCAGTCCGTCCGGCCACGCCACCCGTTCGATCTCGT
>ERZ795042.1563-NODE-1563-length-14495-cov-1019.579224_pt1 | contig 14495 bp, 8 predicted proteins | sample MGYA00375126_ERZ795042 | MGnify/ENA primary metagenome ERZ795042 (study PRJEB30171, sample SAMN05518105) | compost metagenome | isolation source: Feedstock adapted compost from Newby Island compost facility, Milpitas, CA | place: USA:Newby Island compost...
CCAAGAACCATCCGGAGGTCAAACTGGTGGCGCTCCTGGTGGACGAGCGGCCCGAGGAGGTGACCGACTTTCGCCGCTCGACGCCCGCCATCGTCTTCGCCTCGTCGAACGATCGGGAGGAGGACAACCATATCCGCGTTTCGACGCTGGCGCTGGAGTTTGCCAAGCGGCTCGTCGAGCTGAAGCACGACGTGGTACTGCTGCTCGACTCGCTCACGCGCCTGGGCCGCACGTTCAACCTTTACGTCGAAAGCAGCGGCCGCACGCTTTCGGGCGGACTCGACGCGCGGGCGCTTCAGATTCCGCGGCGCATCTTCGGTGCCGCCCGTAACATCGAAGGCGGCGGCTCGCTGACGATCATCGCCACGGCGCTCATCGAAACGGGCAGCCGCATGGACGAGGTGATCTTCGAGGAGTTCAAGGGCACCGGCAACGCCGAGATCGTGCTCGACCGTGAGATGGCCGACAAGCGCATCTTCCCGGCCATCAACCTGCGCAAGAGCGGCACGCGCAACGAGGAGCGGCTCATCGGCGACCGGATCGAACAATACCATCGGCTGTTCCGGGCGCTCAACTCGCGGCCGCCCATCGAGGCCATGCAGGCCCTGCTGCGCCACATGCAGCAGACGCAGTCGAACGAAGAGCTGCTCAACAGCCTGGTGCCGGTGGAGTAGGCGCAGGACCCTGAAGGCTCGGGGACGACGCTTGCTACTCGCTTCAGCGGTTGTCCGCTCCGGTGCTTTTCATCGCCTCGCGCCAGCCTTCCCGCAAGGGAAGCATCGGCGCTGTGCACCCACAAGCCGCGCGCTGCTGAAGGGCGTTCAGGGGTGCGAACGTACGTTTCTATAGTGGGATCGTTGATTTACCGGTGCATGAGGGTGCCACACCTCGTGTGGCGGACGTGATCCGGTGGGTGTGATAGGGCGGACACAGGGGGCCGTCCCTACGGGATAGGGAAAACGCCAAGGATCTGTAGGGGCGCACCACCGTGTGCGCCCATGCTTTCTCGCGTGCACTATGATTTTCCCGAAATCGTAGTAGTACGCCACGGAGGCGTCAGCCGAAGTGGTGAGCCGACCCTTCGCTTCGCGCCCGGCCGGCTTCGGGGCCTGACGGGAACCCACGGCCTGCTACGCGAAGTTTCCTTTACATATGGCCAGCCTTTCCGCTTATGGCGATTCTGACCGTACCGAAGGTGCTTCGTGAGAAGCTTGGCGACGAGGGCGTCGAGGCGCTCATTGCGTTGCTGAATGAGGCGGCGCGTCACGAGCGGGACAATTTGCTGGGGATCCTGGCAGAGCGTTTCGAGCGGCGAGTGACGGAGGAGGGCAAGCGGCTGGAGGTCCAGATGGCCGAGGTGGAAGCGAAGCTGGATCATCGGATCACGGAGGAAGTGTCGCGGCTGGAGGTGCAGATAGCCGAGGCGGAAAAGCGCCTGGACAATCGGATCACCGAAGTAGAAGCGCGTCTGGAGCAGCGCATTACGGAGGAGGTGGCAAGACTGGATCATCGGATTACAGAGGAGGTGGCAAGACTGGAGCACCGGATCATGGAGATGGAGGCGGGTTTGAAGGTAGTGATCAGTGAGCGGTATGCGGGTCTGGTGCGGTGGATGTTCCTTTTCTGGGCGGGGCAGATCGGGGTGATCGTGGCGTTGTTTGCGCTGTTTCTGTAGGCGCGGGCGTTGCCCCTCAGGCTCTTCGGGCCAGCTCTCCCGCCAGGGGAACAGGGTGTAAGGATGGGTGCGGCATGGGGCTGGCGTCGGCGGGCGATTTCACCACGGCGGTTTCTTCTTCAGGCATTGAAAAAAACGGTGCGCTCAAGGTAACAGGCGATCGGTGCGGGTGTCTGTAGGGAAAAAGGCTGGCCGACCCATGTCCCGCGAAGCGCACAGCTCGGGCGAGCCGCTTCTGCGCTACCAGGTGCCCATCAACCAGTGGGACGAGGCCGATCGCCCCCGCGAAAAGCTCATGCGCCGGGGACCGTCAGCCCTCTCCGATGCCGAATTGATCGCGCTGATCTTCGGCAGCGGCACACGCACGAAGCAGGGATCCATTTCGGCCGTGCAGCTCGGGCAGGCCCTGCTCCGGGCCTACGGCTCGCTCTACGCGCTGGCGCAGCGCGACCTGAAAGAACTGACGCGCGTGGCCGGGGTGGGTCCGGCCAAAGCCGTCCAGCTTGTGGCCGCCTTCGAGATCGGCCGCCGCGTCGAAGCGCAGCGTCCCGGCCGACGGGTTCAGGTGCGCACGCCGGCCGATGTGGCCGCCTGCTACGGACCGCTCCTGCGCGACCTCAAGCGCGAGGTCTTCAAAATTGTGCTGCTCAACACGGCCAACTACATCATCGCCGACTACACGATCAGCGAAGGGGGGCTGGCCGCCAGCATCGTCGAGCCGCGCGCCGTCTTCCAGCGGGCCATTCTCGACAATGCGGCCGGCATCATCTGTCTGCACAACCATCCATCGGGCAATCCGGAGCCCAGCGCCGACGACCTCCGGATTACGCGCCAGCTTGTCGAGGCCGGCCGCCTGCTGGGCATCCCCGTCCACGACCACATCATCATCGCCGGCACCACCTACACCTCGCTGGCCGAACGCGGGCTTATGGGGTAAGCTCGGCACGAGCTTCCTCGACCGAGCGCACCAGATGGGCACCCCAGGGACAGTAGCTTCCCAGCGTATCCACGAAATCGTCCAAATTGGCCTCGACGTACTCGGGCGTTGCGTCGCATACCTCGATGCTGACTTCGGCCAGCTCCCACCGGTCCGGCACGAAATGCCAGGACCAGGGCACATTGTGGCCGCCGTCGCCCCGGGCGATCGGTCCGATGGGGAACAGCCGCCGCTCCGGAAAGGGCCGGTCCAGTTCGGCCTCGGCCTGTGCGATCACCGCAGGCAGGGACGTCTGCGCCCGGAACAGCGCGCCCGTGGCCGTATGCACGAACAGGAACGTCCGGGGCTCTGGCGGCGACTCCCCGGTGCAGGCGCCGAGGCCCAGGAGCAACAGCACGCCTGCCAGAAACCCTATTTTTGCAGGGTTTGACAGGAATTCAACAGGAAGGCGTTGCGTCGGGCGCATCGTCGGGCTACTTTTGAACGCTCCTTCTTTCGTCAAAAATAGGCCAGCAACCACCATGCAGGATCGCCTCGAAAAGATCGTTTCGCTCTGTAAGCGGCGCGGGTTTATCTTTCCGTCTTCGGAAATCTACGGAGGGCTGGCGGCCGTGTACGACTACGGTCCGCTGGGCGTCGAGCTCAAGCGCAACGTGCAGCAGCGCTGGTGGGAGGCCATGGTCTACGAGCACGAGAACATCGTCGGGCTCGACGCGGCGATCCTGATGCACCCCATGGTCTGGAAAGCCTCGGGCCATGTGGATGCCTTCAACGATCCGCTCATCGACGACCGCCAGTCGAAGCGTCGCTACCGGGCTGATCAGCTCATCGAAGATTACATCGAGAAACTCCGGGCGAAGGGCGAAACGGAACGGGCCGAAGCGCTGCACCGGCGGCTCATCGAAGCGCTCAACGCCGAGGACATGCCGAAGGCGCTCTACCAGATCATCATGGACGAGCGCATTCCGTCGCCCGATTCGGGGGCGTTCGACTGGACCGAGGTGCGACAGTTCAATCTGATGTTCGTCACGCACGTGGGGCCGGTGGCCTCCGAAGAAACGAAGGTCTATCTGCGCCCGGAGACCGCCCAGGGCATTTTTGTCAACTTTCACAACGTGAAGGATTCGTCGCGGCTCCAGATCCCCTTTGGCATTGCGCAGATCGGCAAGGCCTTCCGCAATGAGATCGTGGCCCGGCAGTTCATCTTCCGGATGCGCGAGTTCGAGCAGATGGAGATGCAGTACTTCGTAAAGCCGGGCACGCAGATGGAGGCCTTCGAAGCCTGGAAGGAAAAGCGCCTGCAGTGGCACATCGAAAACGGCATCCGGCCGGATCACCTGCGCTTCCACGTGCACGAGAAGCTGGCGCACTACGCCGACGCGGCCGTCGATATTCAGTACCTGTTCCCGATGGGCTGGCAGGAGGTCGAGGGCATCCACTCGCGCACAGATTATGACCTGCGGCGGCATCAGGAGTTCTCCGGCAAAAAGATGGAATACTTCGACCCGCAGACGCAGGAGCGCTACATTCCGTACGTGGTGGAGACCTCGGCCGGACTGGACCGCACGATCCTGATGCTGCTCTGCGAGGCCTATGACGAGGAAGAGGTGGAAGGCGAAACGCGCGTGGTGCTCCGGCTGCACCCGCGCCTGGCACCTATCAAGGTGGCCGTGTTGCCGCTGGTGCGCAAAGACGGCATGCCCGAGCGGGCGCAGGCATTGGCGCGCGACCTGCGGCCATTCCTGAACACCTTCTACGACGAGAAAGGCGCCATCGGCCGGCGCTATCGGCGCATGGACGAAGTGGGCACGCCCTTCTGCGTGACGATCGACAGCCAGACGCTCGAAGACGGCACCGTGACCGTGCGCGACCGCGACACGATGCAGCAGGAACGCATCCCTGAAACCCAGGTCCTGGCCTACATCAAAGACCGCCTGCGCCAGTGGAAGCCGGTGGGGGCCACCTGACCGTTCAGCCGCGCAGAACGACCGTTCAGGTGCCCTTTTGTTCGATTCTGTGCGGTAAGACTTGGCTAATTGCACCAGATTGCCCTAACATTAAGCGTGTGTTCTCCGAGGGGGTTGACTTTTGAGGAAAAAAGAAAAATATTTAATCCTACCGTATTGAAAGCGCTTTTAGAAGACAACCAGGAGGAAACCGATGAAGCTACGCACGTGGAGCCTGCGGTTGCTGACGCTCCTGCTTTTCCCAACGCTGGCACTGGCCCAGAATACGGGGAAGTTGTCAGGACGCGTCGTCGATGCCAGCACCGGTGAGCCGCTTCCCGGTGCGAACGTGTTTCTGGAGGGTACGACGCTGGGTACCTCGACGGATGTCAACGGCGAGTACACCATCTTTGAGATTCCGCCGGGGACCTACACGGTGGTGGCCAGCTTCGTGGGGTATGTGACGGTGCGGCAGGAGAATGTGCAGATCATTGCCGGTATCACCACACGTCTGGACTTCGAGCTGCGTCCGGCCACCATCGAAGGCGAGGAGATCGTGGTGGTGGCGGCGCGGCCGCTGGTCAATCCGACGGCTACCAACGCAGTGCGCCGGCTCGACCGTGAGGAATTTGAAAAGCTGCCGACGCGGGCCGTATCGACCTACTACGCCATTCAGCCGGGCGTGACGCTGCTCAACGGTGAGGTGTACATCCGCGGCGGCCGCCCGGACGAGACCGAGTACCTGCTGGAAGGCATCAGCTCGCGGAGCCTGATCGGTACGGATAACGTCATTCCGGTCATTCCCGAGGCGCTGGAGGAAATCCAGGTCTTTGCCGGAGGCTACAGTGCCGAGCTGGGTGGAGCCAACGCCGGTATTGTGCAGCAGGTGCTGCGCACCGGTGGGCCGAAACTCAGCGGCATGGTTCAGTACGAAAGCGACTTTGTGGCCGATGCCTTTAACAACACCTACTCCTACGGCTACAACGACCTGACCGCTACGTTGGGCGGCCCGTTCATCTGGAATCAGCACCGCTTCTTTGTGGCGGTCAACTACCGGACGACGGACAACTACAGCCCCATGTTCTGGTATGGCGCCAACCTGGATTACAGTGAGAATGGCGGGTTGTGCGTCAACGATCCAGAGCAGCGGTGCATTCCGCCGATCGATGACATCCGGGGGGACACGGCCGTGGCCCCGCTGCGCTGGGAAGATGGCAAGTTGCCGGGCATCGGTCGGCCGCTGGAGGAGTTCCGCCTGAACGGTACGCTGCTGTTCGATTTCAGCCCGCTGCGGATTCGGCTGGGCGGTGCGTTGCTTACGGCCAACCGGCGAATTAACACGCTTCCCATTCGCAACTTCTACAACCAGGAGCGGCTGCCGCGACGGGATGACCTGCGCTGGCTGGCCAGCATGCAGGCCACCTATTTCCTGAGCAGCAATACGTATCTGGAAGGCAATTTCGGTCTTTTCCAGTATAATTTTGAGGTGTATGATCCGCTTTTCGGAAAACCCGAGGCGGATGGTCAGGGAGGAGCTGTCATCAATATTGTCAATTATTACAATCGCGAAGCAGTGCGTGAGGCGCTGTCTGACGATCCCGACCTGGCTGATCTCTACACGCGCTTCTGGCAGGGACAGTACATTCAGCCTCCGTTGTATCAGTTCCACACCTTCCGTTTCCATCGGCCGGGGCGGGTGCTGACTACCTACCAGCGCCGCGAGCAGTCCTACTGGAATCTGTCGCTGGGACTGGTGACCCAGCAGGAAAATCATGAGCTGCGTCTGGGCGGACACTACCAGCGATGGACGTTGCGGGACTATGCGCTGAGTGGTAGTGCCTTGGCTTCTATCCTGCAGGGAACTCCTGACTATATCAACCAGATCACTGCGGAAGCTGATGAGGTCGCATTCCGTATCCGCCAGGATGGTTGGGGTGGTTATGGCTACGACGAGTTCATGAATAAACTAGACAGTGGCCTGGATGGCCCCAAGCATCCGGTCACGGCTTCGCTTTACATCAATGATAAGATTGAGTTCAACGACATCATCGTGAATGCCGGATTGCGGTGGGATTATTTCGACATGGACCTGTGGACGGTCGATGATCTGAGTAATCCCGCCTATGATGCCGGTAATGCAACGGTGCTGGGGGCCGACGAGGCACCGAACGGACTGAAATCGGCTCCGGCCAAGTCGGTGCTCCAGCCGCGACTCGGGCTGTCCTTCCCGGTGACCGACCGCACGGTCTTCCACCTGCAGTACGGAAAGTTTGCCCAGATGCCGGATATGGGCTTTGCCTACACCCGGCGCTCTCGCATGGCGCTGATCTTCAGCGGTCGGTTCTTCTTTGCCAGCCCGTTTGCCTTCGAGCTGGATCCGATCAAGACGACCCAGTACGAGATCGGCTTCAGCCATCAGTTCACAGACTTCTCGGCCTTCGACATCACGGCCTTCTACCGGAAGACCGAAGGGCAGCTGGAAATCATTCGGGTAGATACCGACCCCACTTCACAGGCCAGTGCCTACAATCTCTTTACGAATGGAGATTTCTCCATCGCTCGCGGGATCGAGATCAGCCTGCGGACGCGGCGGGTTGGCGGCGTGATGGCCATGTTCAACTACACGCTCACCGACGCCAAGGGCACGAACTCGGAGCCCGGTGGACAGGTCTCGGCTCTGGAGAATGGTACGGCGCCGCCTTCGCTGTTGCAGCCGCTGGAGTTCGAGCAGCGCCACCGGGGTGCCATTGTGCTGGATTACCGGACCGGTGCCGAGCAGCCGATGGCCCTGCAAAATCTAGCGGTCAACCTGCTGTTCTCGTTCAACAGTGGGCATCGTTTCACGCGGAGCACCGGCGGTATCGGTCAGCGGGGTGCGGACGAAGGCGCGCTGCTGACCGACAGCGACCCGCGTAACCGCGTGCCGCTGGAGCCGCTCAACTCCTCCACGACGCCCTGGTATTTCCGCACCGACCTGCGTATCGAAAAAGGGTTCTCCTTCGGAGGGGCTACGGCGACGGCCTACATGTACATCGAAAACCTGCTCAATCGTCGCAACCCGATCAATGTGTACCTGCGTACGGGCAGTCCGTATGATGACGGCTTCCTGAGCAATCCGGAGCTGAGCGAAGAGATTGTGCGGGGACAGGGTCCGGACTACGTCTACTACTACCAGCAGATCAATCTGCGCAACCGGCAGCACTACATTGCCGACGAAGGCGTGGATCTTTTCGACCAGCCGCGTCAGGTGCAGATCGGGTTGCGACTGGAATTCTGAAATCTATGTCCGGTAAGAGCGTGCCATATTCAGCCATAGAAAAGCATCGAGGAACGACCATGTACACGACCATACAGCTCAGGGCTTTTACGCTCGCGTTGCTGTTGCTTGTGCCGATGAAGTTGGCACATGCGCAGGACAAAGCGGCCCTCATGCGACGTGCTCCGTCCATTACACAGGCGTCTCATCCTCCGCTTTCCGTACTGGATGTCAATAACTCGACCATCTGGCTTCGTAACAATGGAAAGTTCGACTGGGTTGACCCCTTCTCGGATGTAAATGGGACGATGCCCAAAAGAACTTCCGGGCCGGTCTTTGCCCAGGGGTTCGTATGGGGAGGCGTGTTGTATGAAAATGGGGAACGTCAGGGAGTGCGCGTCAACGGCAGTACGTATGAGAGTGGGATGGATCCGGGCCGCGTGCTCTGGGATCCGGTGACGGGCACCGTCCAGGGACCGGACGACCCATCCGACCTGACGAAATACCACGTATGGCGTGTCCATCGCCGCTGGAAGTCGTCATCTTTTGACGTAACGGCAGCGGCGGCATATTTCTTTGGCAAAGACCCGAGTGAGGTGACAGATGCCGACCGGCAGGCAATTTTGGAGCAGTACGAATATGACTGGAACAACTGGCCGGCCGCCTGGGGCGCGCCCTACCAGGAATGCAACGGCGAGCCCGGATATCAGCCGGCTCAGGATCTGAACGGGGACGGGGAGTTTGACTGTGAGACAGAAGGAGATATTCCGGGATATCCGGGGGCAGATCAGACGCTCTGGATTGTCACCAATGACCTGCGTCCCGGTACGTCGGAGCGCAGTTATGGGTCGCCTTCGGTGGGGATGGAGTATCAGTTTACGATCTGGGGCTATGATTTTCCGGCGACCAACCCGCTCGGGAATATTGCCTTTATTCGGACGCGTCTGATTTTTACCGGGCGGCCGGATAGTCCTGCTGATGCGCGGCTGGACTCCATGTTTGTGGTCTGGTGGGTAGATCCTGATGTTGGAGACGCCTCGGACGACTTTGCCGGTAGCGATACGACATTGTCGCTGGGCTATGCCTACAACGCCAATCCCCGCGATAATTCGTATGATCCTTTCAACCTGGCGCCGCCGGCCGTGGGCTGGGACTTCCTGCAGGGGCCAGTTAATGCGCAGGGCGACACGCTGGGCATGACCGCATTCGTCTACTTTGCAGCCGGATCAGACATTAGCGACCCAGACCTGGGTGACTACAGTGGCTCGCTGCAGTGGTTTAACCTGATGCGTGGATACCGTCCACGGCCAGAGTATCCAGCGGGAGATCCGTTTGTGGATCCCACAACGGGGCAGGTTACCAAATTTGCCCTTACAGGCGATCCGGTGACCGGGCGCGGCTGGATCGACGGGCAGCAGTTGCCGCCGGGCGACCGCCGTATCGTTCTTTCGAGTGGCCCCTTTAGCATGGAAAAGGGCGATACGGTCGATGTGGTGGTCGGGCAGATCGCGGCACTGGGGACCAACAACCTGTCCAGTGTCAGCCTGCTGAAGTACTACGACCTGTTTGCACAATTTGCCTACGACAACAATTTCGTGTTACCTTCTCCGCCACAGGTGCCACCGGTGCGGGTTACCGAGCTGGATAAGCAGGTGGTGCTGGACTGGGGCTTCGACCTGAACCAGGTGGCGCAGGTCGAAAGCTATCGGAACTCCGGCTTCGAATTCGAAGGATACAACGTGTACCAGCTGCCTTCGCCTACCGCCTCAATCGCTGAAGGAGTACGGCTGGCCACCTTTGACAAAAAGAACCTGATCTCGATCGTTTTTGACAATGCTTTCGATCAGGAAACCGGCTTCGTGCTTGAAAAGCCGGTCCAATTTGGATCGGATGAGGGGATCAAGCGCTATTTCACGGTCACGCAGGATGCCATCCGCCAGCGTCCGCTGGCCAACGGCGTGACCTATTACTTTGCCATCACGTCCTATGCCGTGCTGACCGAGGACGTAGAAGCGCCGTTCCGGGTGCTGGAAAGCACGCCGGTCGTTGTGGCTGCTACGCCACAACCGCCCAGGCCGGGGGCAAACGAACCGCCGGCACCGGAAAGCGACGTGGAGATCACACATTCCGGTGCTTCGACCAGCGAAGTCCAGGTGAAGATTGCGAACCCGGCCGTGGTGCAGAACGGCACCTACAGCCTGGAATTTGCCTACTACGATCCGGCTACCGGTACGACCAAGACGGAGCTGGCACCCGAAGATACGCTGACCTCGGTCGAAGGCCTCTTCGAACATGAGCAGTACAGCGAGGCGCATCAGTTCAACGTGGGCGATCCCTGGCCGTTGCGCTGGCGCCTGCTTCGTGATGGCCAGCCCATCAGCGACTGGATGCCCCAGATCGACCCGGACGGGCCGGTGCCTGCTCAGAGTGCCCCGGTGATCGAAGGACTGCAGGTGTATGTGCCGTTTGAACCAGTCAGCTTTGGGGCGGCTACATCTGGTACTCCCTGGATCGAAGGCGTCAATTGGGGAGGAACTTGGTTTGGCGGAGGAATAGATTTTGGGTCTCACTTTTTTGGGAGTACATTGGAAGATGAATACTGGCGTGTAGAATTAGAATTCCAGGGGGATACTACAAGTGGTCCCGCCGACGGATGGGCCAGCAAGGGAGCTGTGTATATCAGAGATCTTGCGGGTGACGGTCAATCTCCTTACGAATATGCTTATGCTGGTACCGGCTATCTGCCATTTGCGGCTTATGAAATTATGCCGGATGGATCTCGGCGACAGGTAAATGTAAGCTTTATCGAATTGAATCTGGATTGCAGCAATATGCGATGGGATTTAGGAGCATTGACGGGTCGTGAGGAATGCCAGGCTGTAGGTGGAATAGAATATGTGTTCATTCATAAATCTGACTATAATGAGGGTGCGGATTACAATGACGTGAACTGGGCACCTGCGGCTGATGTGATGTACGGAATGTGGGTTGCCTTATCTGGAGACTACTTGGCGAATCCGTTTACACTAAAACTTGACTACGTTACTGTTCCGCTATCGCCGCAAGACAAATATGAGTTTACCATCCAAGGCATTGTACGAGACGATCCAGAGTTGAAGCGGCAGGCGGTGGAGCAGATCAACGTCTTCCCGAATCCCTACTTCGGCTTCAGCCGGCTGGAGACCAACCGGTTCCAGAAGTTCGTCACCTTCACGCACCTGCCGGAGAAGGCGACGATTCGGATCTTCACGCTGGCCGGCATCCCGGTGCGGGTGATCGAACACGATAGCCCGTCGCAGTTCGAGCGGTGGGACCTGACGAATCAGGATGGCATTCCGGTGGCCAGCGGCATCTATCTGGTCCACATCGACACGCCGTATGGCGAAAAGGTGCTGAAGCTGGCCATCGTGCAGGAGGAGCAAATTCTGCAACGGTATTGATGCATCATGTTGAAGCCAAACGGAGGGCATAGATCATGAAAGCCAAACTGTTTCGCGCAGGGCTTCCGCTGCTGCTGGTCCTGCTGCTGAGTCCAGTCGGAACATTGCAGGCCCAGGAAGCCCGCTACGGGACAAATGCCGCTTCGCAGTTGCTCATCCCCATGGGAGCCCAGTACCTGGGTGGAGGCGGCGCGGCGGCTGCCATTACGGGCATCGAGAGCGTACTCTGGAATCCGGCCGGGCTCGACTACGGCGAGGGGAACGTGATGGTGATGGTCTCGCGGCGCAATTATATCGCCGACATCGGGATCAACTTCGCCGCCGTGGGGCTGCGCTTCGGTACGCTGGGCGCCATCGCGCTGCACCTGCGCAGCTTCGACATGGGCGACATCGCTAAGACAGATGAGTTCAACATGGACGGCACCGGTGAGACCTTTTCGCCCACATTTTTTACCCTCGGGGCTTCTTACGGCCGGGCCATGACCGACCGCATCCGTGTCGGCGCCACCGTCAACCTGAACTACGAAAGCTTCGCCAACGTGTCTGCCAGTGGCGTGACGTTTGATGCCGGGGTGCAGTACGACAACTTCCTCGGCTTCGGCGGGCTTTCGGTTGGGGTGGCCATCCGTAACATCGGGACCTCCATGCAATATGATGGCTCGGCACTGCTGGTGGATGCACGTACGACGGAAGGGGATCGAGCCGTGACGAAGTACAAAATCGTGGCGGCCGATGCGGATGTGCCAACCGTGGTGGACGTGGCGGTCAGCTATCGGGTCTGGGAAGGACTCTCGGTCAGCCTGACCTACATGGAAAACACCTACGGTCCCAGCCAGGTGCAGGGGCAGCTTTCGTACAACTTCCAGGATTATATCATCGTGCGAGGCGCCTACGTGCAGAACACGCAGAAGCAGGGTGACCTGGAAGGGCCGTTCGACAACCGGCCGGCCTTTGGCGCCACGCTGAACCTGCGTCCGGTGCTGGGCGTGAATATGGCCTTCGACTACGGCTTCATTCCTGCCCAGTTCTTCGAGAACAACCACATTTTCACGCTGCGCGGGCAGTTCTGAAACGGAACGCCGCGGACCAGAACCCGGCCCCGCTGCAAGGAACGTTGCGGTGGGGCCGGTTTTTTATGGGCGTTCGGGAACGGAAGGCGACCGGCAACGCCATGGCGGCACGAATCGGGACGGAAACGCTGCGTACAGTCGAAGACCTGCGGCGGCGCCTGGCACGTATCGACGGTCGGGGCTACAAAGCCTACAAAACGCTGCAGGGTGCCTACGATCTGGGCGATTTCGTGCTGCATCTGGTGCATGTGCAGGGGGATCCGTTCGCCACGCCCAGCCGCGTGCACGTCTGGATTCCTCAGCGCTACGCGGGTTTTCCGGAGTGGAGCTATGGCTCGGAGGCCCGGGCCGTCGGGGTGGCCCATCTGCTGGCCCGCACGTTCACCGAAAAGGCCCGGCGCATCAGCCGTCCGCGTGGTAGCGGCCACAGCGGGCTGATCGAAATGGACCGACCCGGCCAGGAAGTGCTCCCCCGCACGGCCGTACGCCTGACGGCCGAGGGCGTCGAAGCCCGCTTCGCCGTTGGCCTGCCCGCCCACGGCCGCCGCATTGCCGCTGACGAAGCCCGGGCGCTGCTCCTGGAGGACGTGCCGCGCATCGTGCGCGAAAGCCTCCGGTTTGCCGCCTACGATCCGGAGACGGTCCGTACCTTCGCCGAAGTCAACGAAGACGCCACCTGGCTTCGGGCGCAGCTGCCCGCCTGGGGGCTGGTGGCGTTCGTGGCCGACGGCGCCTGCCTGCCCCGCCGCTCCGGCGTCGATGAGCGGCCACTGGAGACCGGCGCGGTGCCGTTCGCGTCACCGCCTTCGCTGCGGCGCGAGGTGGTACTGCCGAGTGGCCGCCGTCTGACCGGCATGGGCATTCCGGCCGGCGTGACGCTCATCGTGGGCGGCGGCTATCACGGCAAAAGTACGCTGCTGCGCGCGCTGGAACGCGGAGTCTACAACCACGAGCCCGGCGACGGCCGGGAGTTCGTCGTGACGGTGCCCGACGCGGTCAAGGTGCGCGCCGAAGACGGCCGTAGCGTAGCCGGCGTGGACCTGTCGCCCTTCATCCGCAACCTGCCCTCAGGCATCGACACGCGCACGTTCTCGACGGCGAACGCCAGTGGATCGACCAGCCAGGCGGCCGCCATTCAGGAAGCGCTGGAGGTGGGCACGTCGCTGCTGCTCATCGACGAAGACACGGCCGCCACAAACTTCATGGTGCGCGACCGGCGCATGCAACGCCTGGTGCCCGGTGCGCAGGAGCCCATCACGCCGTTCATCGACCGGGTGCGCCAGCTTTACGAAACGCGCGGCGTCAGTACGATTCTGGTGGTCGGCTCCAGCGGGGACTTTTTCGACGTGGCCGATACCGTCATCAAACTGCACGAATACCGGGTGGAAGACGTGACGGAAGCCGCCCGGGAAATCGCCCGGCAGCTTCCGAGCGAGCGGATGCCGGCGCCGGACAATCCCTTCCAGGACCCGCCGGTGCGACGCGTGCCGGATCCGACGAGCGTGTCGCCGCAGAAGGGAAAGCGTTCGGTCTATGTGCGGGCGCGCGGACGTGAAGCGCTCCAGCTCGGCACGGCCGTGATCGACCTCCGAGCCGTCGAGCAGCTGGTGCACGTGGCGCAGACGCGGGCCATCGGTCAGGCGCTGGCCTACGCCCGCCGTCGCTACATGGACGGTCGCCGCACCGTTCCGGAAATCCTCGCGGCCGTGATGGAAGACATCGCGCGGAAAGGCCTGGACGTGCTCGATCCTGGAGGGCTGCTGGATCTGGCCGGCTTCCGGGCGCAGGAGCTGGCCGCTGCGCTGAACCGTCTGCGGACGCTCCGGGTGCGCGTCGAACCGCCTACCTGAAGGACATGGACATTGACGTTGCGGTTTCGGCCGAATGGGAGGCGCTGCGGGAGCGGTTGCTGCACGGACCGCCATGGCGTACGCTGATGGTGGCCGGTCCGGTCAACGCCGGCAAAACGACGCTGGCACGCTGGCTGACCGCGCAGGTGAACGAACACTACCGGACGCTCTTGCTGGACGCGGATCCCGGCCAATCGCTCGTCGGGCCACCGACCACGCTGGCATTGAGCCGCGTGCCGATCGATCCCAATCGCTGGCTCCGGCTCCGGTTTGTCGGACACATCTCGCCCGAGGGCCATCTGCTGCAGATGCTCAGCGGCC
>ERZ795042.1565-NODE-1565-length-14477-cov-57.457981_pt1 | contig 14477 bp, 13 predicted proteins | sample MGYA00375126_ERZ795042 | MGnify/ENA primary metagenome ERZ795042 (study PRJEB30171, sample SAMN05518105) | compost metagenome | isolation source: Feedstock adapted compost from Newby Island compost facility, Milpitas, CA | place: USA:Newby Island compost...
GTCACCCCAAGAGAAGCCGTGCCCGGCACGCCGGCCGCCAGCCACAGCCGCCGGGAAACGGTCACCGTCGGGCATGGCATCGCCGAACGACAGGTGAGCATGCGGCTCCGGATCAGGAAAACTGCCGCTGCGATCCTGACCTACACGACGGTCTGGGCGACAGGGAGACGCGGCTGGCCTGCGTGGAGGCAGGCACGCTTCCCACCGCGACCAGCAAGCAAAGCGTGCGCCCGCGAAGGGGGGAACACGCGGGCGCACTGCGATGACCAGACAGGCGTGTGCTACGGATTGAGACGAACGGCAAGGAGTTGGGCGCCAAGACGGCCAAGCAAGACGTCGAACTGCTGGGGGTTTTCGCCCGGGTGCCACTCAAACCGCTCGCGCTCGAAGTACTGGACTGTGTAGACCTTGCCGGTATCGGGATTGACCTCCTGCAGTTCTTCGGAGATCGGGAAGCCGAACGTTGCTAGCCCGCCGTTCTGCTCCCAATAGGCCAGGAACCCTCCGCAGAGGTTGTGACCGGTCTCCGGGAAGAAGCGGCAGCCGGGGCGAGGCTGGAAACGCTGGAACGCAGGCTCGCCACGACGCGACTGGGTGAGCTCGTTGCCAAGCAGGCCGAGCAAAACGTCATAGCGCTGGGGGAACTCCCCAGGATGCCATTCGAAGCGGGCACGCTCGAACCACTGGGTCACGAGGCCGGTCTGGGGATCGGTGTATTCCTCAGTGAGGGGATACCCGAAGAGCGCGAGCCCGCCAAATTGACGCCAGTAGCCCAAGAAGCCGCTGCAGAGGTTATGGCGCGTCTGGGAGAAATAGAGACAGTTGGGATTAACGATGGGCTGGGCTGGCTGAGCCGCAGCCGCGAGTGCGCTTGCGGCTGGTTGCCCGGGTGCGGGCTGCGGGCTGGGCGCTGGTTGCGGTGTCGGTTGCGGCTGCGGTGATGGCGCGGGCGTCGGTTGCGGGCTGGGCTCGGGCGTCGGAGTCGGCTGGGGTATGGGTAACGGCGTCGGCTGCGGCGCTGGCGTGATCACGCCAGTCCCAGGCGTCGAGGACTGAGCAAACGTGCAGCCGTTGTCTGCGCAGATCTTGTGCAGCATCGTGAGGAAGTCGCTATTGACCCGCCGCGCAACATTGCTGGTGCTGGACTGGAACAACATGATGCCGACAATACTGAGATCCTGATAGGAAAGAAGCGGGGCTCCGCTCATCCCGACTGTGATATCGGCATCGGTTCCAAGGAACACCTCGGAGACGTTCGTGAAGCCTTGCGCGACCATCCCCCACTGCGTCCCGATCTCCTTATCGGCTGGATAGCCCAGCATAACATAGCGAAACGCGCCACTTGCCAGCGATGACAAGGACAGGTTGACCGGCGCTAGCGTTCCCGTTGCCATGCCGACAGCACGATCCAGGAGCACGAGGCCATAGTCGTAGAGCTCATTGCCGCCACTGTCGATCCAGCCGCGCGGCACAAACGCTTGGGCTGCTTGTGCCACGCCAAACGGAGCAAAGAGCTTGCCGCCAACGACATCAGCGCCCGGGATGATCAGGATGTCGTTAGCAAAGCCCTTCGTTTGAGGATCGTAGATGCACTGGGCAGCGGTCAACGCCACATTAACGCCGATGATGGACGCCGTGCAGCCGTAATAGCGACCGGCTGCATCCTGTCCGATCAGCAGCGCGATGGCCGAAAACGGGAAGCGAGTCGTATCGGCGACCCGCTGCCGGTCATCGGTGCCGACGATACGCTGGTAGTGGGCTGGGAGATCGAGAGTAGCGAGCGCGGCCTCGAGGTCGATCCGGCCTCGCATCTGGCCACGGTATGGGGCAAGGGGATCGGCCTGAGCCTGGGCCGGGATGGCCAGCCACGCCGGCACGCACAGTGCCAGGACCAGCGCGAACGTGATGATCAATCGACGCGACCAGTGGGTCATTGCACTTCCTCCCCTCCCTCTTGGACGGGCGCGGTCGCCTAGCCCGCCCACACCGCACGCAGTCGCCGTCGCGGCCGCCTCGCCGTGTTCGCCGGAGACGGCAGCCATAGCCTACGCTGCAGTGGGAGAAGGATGGGGTTCTCGTGCCGTACCGGCTGACCCCGTCGGGCCGCGATACGGTGAGCATACAATCTACTCGGTAGCCTGTCAAGTATCCTATCGGAACATGCCCTCTGGCCTGACACCCAGGGCCAACGGCCCGCGCGACCTGCCACCATGCGTCACGGTTCCCCTTTGGCCTGGCACCAAAGAAAAACGGCAAACGGCAGCTGGCGTCCAGGAGCAACCAGGACACCGCGGGACGCCGGGCCGCGACCATAGGCACCCCGGAGCAGCTCGCCCGGTTCGGTATCACGGCAGCGCGGCCGGCTGGCGGCGTGCCTGCCCCCGACGCACGCCGGCCGTCACCTGCCGGCCACGGGCCAGCCACAGCCGCCGAATAGCACAGCAGCGCCGCAGGGCACGGCACCGCCGCGAGACACAGCGCGCTAGGTGCGTTATCCCTCAGCCACGACCGGGTTTTCGAGCGTCCCAACGCGTTCGATGGTCACCCGCACGACGTCGCCTGGCTGCAGGAAACGCGGTGGCTTGCGGGCAAAGCCGACGCCAGCCGGAGTGCCGGTCGCGATGAGATCGCCGGGCGCCAGCCGAACAATCTGCGAGAGATAGGCGATGGTCTCGGCGACCGGGAAAATCATCTCGCGGGTGTTGGAGTGCTGCAGCACCGCACCGCTCACCTCCGTGGTAATCGTGAGGTTCTGGGGATCAGGCACCTCGTCGGCCGTGACGAGCCACGGCCCAACCGGCGTCGAGCGATCGAACGTCTTGCCCGGCAGCCATTGCCGGCCACGGAACTGGAAATCGCGCATGCTGATGTCATTGAGGATGGTGTACCCCGCCACATAGTCGAGCGCGCGGTCGGCGGGGATGAAGCGACCAGGCCGGCCGATCACGACCGCCAGTTCGGCTTCATAGTCAACCTGCTGGCTCACCCGGGGAAGAACGATCGGCTCGCCTGGGCCGATCAGGGTACTCGGGAACTTGCTGAACAGTTCAGGGTACTGCGGCACCGCCGCGCCACTTTCGGCCGCGTGGTCGGCGTAGTTGAGCCCAAGGCAGATGATCTTGTCCGGACGGAGCAGGGGAGGACGGAGCTGCACGGCAGGATCATCCAGCGCGGCGACGACGCCAGCGGCGGCGAAGCGGTCGCGCTTGTCAGGCAACTGCTCGATCACCGCAGCGGCGACCTCGCGAGCGCGCTCGAGCCCATCGCGGGCAAGCAGCATCACCAGGTCAGGCGGGCACTCAGCCAGGGCACGGCCGGTCGCGTCGCTGACACCGCGGTCGGCCAGCAGCGTAGCATAGGCCTGGGGCAGATCGATAATCAGGCCATCGTGGACGACACCAACACTCGTCCATCCCCGGAGGGTATAGGTCACCAGCCGCATCGTTCCGTCCTTTCCCACCGTCTTCCAACGCTGGCTGCGCAGCGCAGGCACAGCCTGTCCAGGCAGCATTGTCGCACGTTGCCCAGCCAATGGGCGAGAATCGGCCTGGGCGCTCCGCCAGGCTGGCAGGCGTGGGCACATTCGTTCAGACCGGAATGCAGGCGGCCAGGACTGCGGCGTGGCGCGTCCAGGTTCAGTATGAATGAACAAGAGGGCGGCAGCCATGCCATGCTAGGGTATACTGAGCGGCAGCCGCACATGGAGAGCAGGCACACTGCGACCGGCAAGCGGGGCACGTCGACGAGAAAGGGATCAGGATACCATGGTCGAGCGAGGGCTGCCCAGTGCAGCAGTCCAGCGAGGGGCACAGTCGGCGGCTGCGGCAGCTGGGCAGGCACGTCACGCCCAGGCCGCGCGGCCGGGCGAGCGCGCGCGGGGCGGCGATGAGCGGGGCGTCTGGCTCCTCACCTGGGCTCACTTCTCCCACGACATCTACCCGTCCTTCCTCGGCGTCTTCATCCCGGCGATCCAGTCCCACCTCCACGTCTCGCTCACCCTGGCAAGCCTGATGGTGCCCGCCCAGCAACTGCCCTCGCTCCTCCAGCCGTTCATCGGCGAACTGGCCGAACGCACCAGCCGCCGCTGGTTCGTGATCCTCGGCCCGACGACGGCCGCCATCGCGCTCTCGCTGATCGGCCTGGCGCCGAACATCTGGCTTGCCCTGAGCCTCCTGCTGATCTCTGGCCTGGCCTCAGCCGTCTTCCATGCCCCGGCCATCTCGCTCGTCGGCGAGTTTGGCGGCGAGCGCCTCGGCCGGGCAATGGCCATCTTCATGGCCGGCGGCGACCTGGCACGCACGATCGGCCCGGTCGTGATCACGGCCGTGATCGCGCTCCTCGGCTTCCACGCCACGCCGCTGGTGATGGTGCTCGGCGTACTCTGCGGCGTCAGCCTCTGGCGCTGGCTCGACACCCGGGCAGCCGACGCCGCCAGCCGAGCTCGGCGCGGCGAGCAGCAACTGGGCACGCTCCTCCGCCAGCACTGGCGGCCGATCGTCGTCCTCCTGACCTACACCGGGATCAACACCGCGGCGCTCAGCCCGCTCAGCTACTTCCTCGACCAGCTCCTGGTCTCGCGCGGCCGTAGTGAATGGTACGGCGGCATCGCGCTCTCCGTGCTCTACGCCAGTAGCGTCGCCGGCGGGTTGATCGGCGGCGTGCTCTCCGACCGCATCGGCCGGCGGACGGCGCTGGCCCTCTCGGCTGGCCTCAGCACGCCGCTGATCCTGCTCTACTTGGCGCTGGAGAACGGCAGCTGGTGGGTGCTCGGACTGGTCGTGCTGATCGGACTGACGCTGATGGCCGCACGGCCCGTAACGCTGGCGCTGGCCAACGACATCCTGCCGGAAGCACGCGGGCCGATGTCGGGGCTGGTGCTGGCGATCAACTTCGGTGGGCAGAGCCTGGCAGCAATCGCCTTTGGCGCGCTCGCTGGCTGGCTCGGTGAGACGCCAGCCTTCTGGTGGTTCGCCTGGCTCGGGCTGCTCGGCCTGCCGCTCGTCCTGCTGCTGCCCCGCCGCCCCCGCCTCAGCAGCGCCTAACGTTCCCTCCCCCGCAGCCTCACTCTGGCACCGAGCGGAACGCCTGCCTCCCCAGCGCGTCACAGCACTGCGACGCCCTCTCCCGTGGCACGTCCATCAACTGCATCAGCCCCACGGGCCTGCCGTTCGGCAGGGCAAGCCACGCGGACAAAATCGCTTGGCGGTTTTTGCCCCGCTCGGTGTCTTGATAAGAGTAGAGGGTCACCCAACCGCCTCCGTCCTCGTCCCCTGCTCCCCCGTGGAGTAGCGGGACGTCGGCGGGGCGACCACACGAAACGGAGGGATGATGCCGCCGCCTGCTGAACTACCCGAGCCGGTCGCCGCGCTGCTCACCCGCGCCGCCACACGCCTGCAACGCGCTGACCCCCGCGCACCGTCGTTCGCCGCCGAAGCGGCCGCACTCCGCGCGCTGGCCGTCGCACTCTTGCTCGCCGAACGCGACCTCGTCCGCCTGGCGCAGGCGCTGCCCCGCGTTCTCACGGCACTCGCTCGCCTCAGGCAGCTTGAGCGCGCGGCGTCCGCTGGCGATGCCACCGCGCTCCACGCGGTCTTGGCTGCACTTGATGCTGAGGAGGATCGCTGATGACACCGTGCCCACCGCACCAGCCACCTGTTCCGCCGTCGGCGGGCGGCGCCGACCCGCTCGCGCCAGCCAGCCCCTACGAGGCGATGACGCGGCAGATGGTCGACGCGCTCGCGCGTGATGTGGCGGAGATCCGGAGCCGGCTCGATCAGCTGTTCACGCTGATCGCCGGGAGTGTGCTCGTGGAGTTGCTGCTGCGGTTAACCGGGCTGGGCTAACCAGGGATTCCGGCGCAGGCTCCGCACGCCGGCAGCGGGAGACCCGCGCGGTGCCGTCGACCTCGCCGGTTGTGCGAAGCGAGCGTGAAACGAAGAAAGGAGGAGCACAATGGACGATGCCGTGTCACACGCGGCTGAGCCGATGGAGACGGCCGTGACGCCGGAAGCGGCCCCGGAACTGGCGGGCGCGGCGGCAATGCCGGGAGCGAGCGAGCCAGCGCGGGCAGAGATGGTGGAGCAGGAGGCGACGCTGGCAGCACTCCGCGCGCTCGTGCTCCGCGCTTACCCGAGCGCACCGCCCGAACTCGTGACCGGCGACACGCTCGCAGCGCTCGTCGCGAGCGCGGAGCGGGCCGAGCAACTCGCACGCCGGCTCGCGGCCCAGGCCCTGCCGGCCGGGCAGCCACCGCGCGATCCGCTGCCACTGCCGGTCGAGCAGCTCAGTCCGAGCGCGAAAATTGCGCACGGCCTGCGCCTGCGTCGCTAGCCGAGGAGCGCCCCGAGCGCCGTCAGGGCAAGCCAGCCCGCCCGCAGCCCGAGCCCAAGGAGCGCCAGCGCACACAGCCCACTGATCCAGCGGAACACGCTCGGCCGCAGCGCGCGCCGTCCCCAGGCGGCGAGGCCAGCCAACACCACGCACCACACGAGCGCGGCGGTCAAGAACCCGCCGAGAAACAGGGCGTACGCCCACCGGCCCAGAGTCTCGGCCTCGACCCCGCCAAGCGCGCCGCCGACGCCGAGCCAGAAGACGATCGCCCACGGGTTGGTCAGCGAGAGCACGGCCCCGGTCGCGAGCGCGCCGCGGCCGCTGCCTGGCCCGGCCGCCAGCGCAACCGCCGGCTGCTGCGTCTCCCGCCAGGCGCTCCAGGCGAGCCGCAGCAGCAGCCCGCTGCCCAGCAGCCCGAGCACTGCCTGCGTCGCCGGATGCTCGGCGAGCGCGGCCGCGCCAGCGAGCGCGAGCGCCGCCCAGCAGCCGTCGCCGACCAGCGAGCCCAGCTCAACCCAGAACGCGCCCCAGAATCCCTGGGAAAGCCCACGCCGCGTCGCCTCGGCGGTCACCGCCCCCGGCGGCGCACAGTAGGCAATGCCCAAAACGAACGCCGCGCCGAGTACGCTGGCCACGCTCACCGCTGTCCCCCCTCTCGGCCACCCGCCGCCACGCACCGACCAAGGATGCCACCGGCCACCCCGCCCGGCTTCGGGCAGGCGCCCAGTGGCCGCGGCACGCTGTTGTGCAGCTGCACAATCGTCTGACCAGGGCACGGCCGAAACAGTGGCAACATGTGGCGGCCAGCACGCCGGCAAGCGCGCAGCGCACGGTTCTCGCTGCCAGCGAACGCTGGCGAAGGCGCGGGGAGGCATGCCTCCCTGCCATTGTCCGTGTCACCGGTACGAAAGGAGATGCTGATGGCCCTCACGAAGCTCGAAGCCGCAAAACTGACCAATGACCTGCTCCTGCGCGGCGTCGTCGAGACGATCGTCCGCGAGTCGAGTGTGCTGGCGCTGTTGCCCTTCACCGAGGTCACCGGCACGGCACTGACCTACGTCCGCGAGGCGACACTGCCGGCCGCCAGCTGGTACGACGTCGGCGACACCTGGAGCGAGGCGACGCCGACCTACACACAGGTAACCGCTAGCCTCAAGATCCTTGGTGGCGACGCCGACGTCGATACGTTCCTGCAGCAGACCTACGCCGACCCCAACGATCTGGAGGCGCTGGTGCTCGAGAGCCGTGCCAAGGCCGTAGCCCACGCGTTCTCCGACGCGTTCTACAACGGCGACAGCGCCGCCAACCCCAAGCAGTTCGACGGGCTCAAGAAGCTCGTCTCGGCCGCGCAGACGATCGCGCCGGGGGCAAACGGCGGCAGCCTGACGCTCGATTTGATGGATCAGCTGATCGACCTGGTCAAGCCGGGCCGTCCCGACGCCCTGCTGATGAGCAAGCGCTCGCGCCGCAAGCTCAGCGCCCTGCGTCGGGCCTCCGGCAACCTGCTCGAGACCGACGTCGATGCCTTCGGTCGCCGCGCCCTCTTCTACGACGGCATCCCGATCCTGGTCGACGACTTCATCAGCGACAGCGAGACGCTCGGCTCCGGCACCGGCCTCAGCTCGATCTACGCCGTCAAGTTCGGCCCGGCCGGGCTGATGGGCCTCGAGCACGGCGGCATCCAGGTCGAACGGGTCGGCGCGCTCGAGACGAAGGACGCCACACGCTGGCGCGTCAAGTGGTACGTCGGCCTGGCGCTCGCCAGCGACCTCGGCGTCGCCCGCCTGCAGGGCATCACCGCCAACTAGCCACCGTCGGGCCGGCCCCGGGCTCCCCCGCCCGGGCGCTGGCCCACAGCGGGAAAGGAGTTGCGATGTCGACAACGCCGCTCACCGACCGGCTCAGCCGCGCGCAGGCCCTCGCCGCGCTCGATCACGACCGCCTGGCCCGCTACCGGCAGTACCTCGACTTCTATCAGGGCAACCAGTGGGACCGCCCGCCGCGTCCCGGCGAAACCCGCTTGACGGTCAACTACGCCCGCGCGCTCGTCCGCAAGCTGGCCAGCTTCGTCTTCTCCCAGCCGGTCACGTTCTCCGTCCCCGCATCCCCAGCCGCCGAGCACTACCTGAACCAGCTGGCGCAGGAGCAGGACTGGCACGCGCTCGATGAGCAGACGCTGATCGACGCGGCCGTGCTCGGCGACGGCGCGTTCAAGGTGACCTGGGACGCCCAGGCCGGCCAGCCCCGCGTCAGCGCCATCGATCCAGCCACGCTCTTCGCCTGGGTCGCCCCCGACAACGTGCGCCAGCTCACGCGCGTCGCCCAGCGCTACTGGCTGCCAGCCGCGAGCGCTGCCCAGGCCTTCGCTGTGCCGCTGCCCGCCCTCGACGCGGCCGCGACCGTGCCGGTCGTCGAGGACTGGACGGCCGACTGGCTGGTCGTCGAGGTCGCCGGCCAGGTCGTGCGCGACGAGCCGAACCCTTACGGCGCGATCCCCTACGTCATCTTCCCGAACACGCCGCGGCCACACAGCCTGTGGGGCGAGAGCGACCTGGCGGACATCCTCGACCTGTGCCGCGAGCTGAACCGCCGCCTCACGACGCTCGCCCGCATCCTCCAGGTCAGCGGCAACCCGATCGTCGTGCTGGAGAACGTGACCGCCGCCGACGGCGTACGCGCCGAACCCGGCGCCGTCTGGGAGCTGCCGCCCGACTCGCGCGCCTACCTGCTCGACCTGCTCGCCGGGGGCGGCGTGCGCCTGCACATCGACACCATCGAGCTGCTCTACCGCGCCATCCACGACCTGGCCGAAGTCCCCCGCGCGGCCTTTGGCGACCCACGCCGCGAGCTGAGCGGCGCGGCGCTCGAAGTCGAGCTGCAACCGCTGGTGCAGCGCGTCCAGCGCAAGCGCCGCATCTGGGAGAGCATCTACCGCCGGCGCAACGCGCTCGTCCTGGCACTCGCCGAGCAGTTCGGCGGCTATGACTTCGGCGGGGCGCGCCAGTCGGTCGTCAACTGGGGGCCCATCCTGCCGCAGGACTTCACCCGGCTGGTCGAGGCCGAGGTCGCGCTGGTGCGGGCTGGCATCCGCTCGCGTCAGGGTGCACTGGCGGCGCTCGGTGTCACCGACCCAGCCGCTGAGTGGCAGCGGGCACTGGCCGAGCAACAGGCGCTGGCCGCCCAGGAACAGAACGGAGGGTAGCCGATGGCCACGCTTGGTGACGTCCGCGCTCAGCTCCGCCGCCAACTCGACGATACCACCGCCGCACCGCTCTGGAACGATGCCGCGCTCAACGACGCGCTTGCCGCCGCCCTCGCCGCCTACTCGGCCGCCTGGCCCGATGAGTCGCGCACGACGCTGGCGGTGAGCGCCGGCACGACGAGCCTGCCCCTGCCGCCGGATACGCTGGCCGTTGTCCGCCTGCTCGACCCGACCGGCGCGCCCGTCGAAGGCTGGCAGGTCGTGGCCGGCCAGCTGAGTACACCGCCGCTGGCCGCCGGGAGCTACACGCTCGTCGTCCGGCGTCCCCGGGCCTTCCCAGCCAGCGACACGGCCGCCTTCCCGGTGCCCGACGCTGACGTGCCGCTCGTGGTGGCCGAGGCCGCCTGCCGGGCCCTTGAGCTGCGCCTGGTGGCCGACGCTAAGCGCGGCCCGCTGCCGCCTGATACCACGCAGGCGCTGGCGGCGCTGCGCGCGCGGGCCACGGCCGAGTGGACTGCCCGCAGCCGGCGCGTGCGGCCGGCCTCCGTCGTCTGGTGAGAAAGGAGGAACGATGTCTGCCCCGCTTGCCGATATCGTGCTCGACGGCCAGGGCTACCTCGTCGTGCCCGGCAGCTACCGGCGCGACGCTGCCGCCAGCCCAGCCCTCGAGCGCCTGCGACTGACTGCCCCCGCGCAGTCGCCGGCCTTCTGGCGCACGGTGGGGGCGCTCCCAGCCGAGTTCCAGGCGCTCGGCCCAGGGCCAGCCCGCAAAGACGTACCCCTCACCACCTCGCTCAGTACCACGACGCCGCTCTGCAGCGCCGTCTGGAACGCCCAGGCCCTGCTCGTCAGCGGCGCGGTGCTCTACCAGCCGGTCGTGAACAGCGGCGCGCTCACCGGCCTGAACTCGCTCCGCACGCTGGCCGCGCCGGTGCTCGACGCCACGTTGCGCAACGGCCAGTGGATCTTCGCCCACGGCACGACAGCGGCGATGAGCACCTACGATCTCGCAAGCAGCACCTACACGACCGCCAGCCCGAATTACCAGGCGCGCCTGGTCTGCGCCGACCCCTGCGGCCTGATCTACGCCCCAGCCGCCGCCAGCGACCGGGCACGGGTGGCGCGCTGGATCTCCGGCACGACGCAGGTGGTCAAGACGCTCGACAGCGAGGTGCTGCGCCTCGTCTCCCACCTCGGGCGCTGCCACATCGCCACCCGCACGACGCTCTACGCCGTGACGACGCCCGAGACCGACACCAGCGGCTTCGCGGTGGACGCCGTCGCCAGCCTGCCGCTGCTCACCCAGCCCGACGACCTTGCCTGGGCCGTCTCCCACCAGGGCGTGCTCTACGCATGGATCGGCAAGCAGGTCATGGCCCTTGACCGCACCCGCGTCAACGGCACCCAGCGCTTCGTCGCCACTGGCCTCGGCGGCCTCGCCACCAGCGGCGCTGTCAGCGCGGGCGGGCTGCTGCTCGTCTTCCTGACGGAGAGCCAGAGCGGGCAGCCCCAGGTGTGGGCCACGGCCGACGGCGCACGCTGGTGGCTGCTCGAGCACGGCCTGTCGTGTCTGGCCGTCGCCCCGTTCGGCGGCCAGGCTGACGACGCCGACGTCGTCGCGCTCGGCGGGACGCAGACGCTGCGGGCCTTCCAGCTGCGACCACGGCCGGGCAAACCCGGGCTGCGCGCCGGCTGGAGCGTGACGACGCTGCCCTTCGACGGCAACGCCCGCGACCTGCCGACCCTCTGGACGCGCTGCGGGGCCACACTGGCCTGGCCTGGCGAGACAGCGCCGAGCGGCACGACGACAGTCACGCTCGAGTGGTCGACCGATGGCGGCAAGACGTGGCAAGGCGGCAGCCAGAGCGACACGCTGACGCCGCAGGACGCCGGCTGGACCGCGGCCGTCACGCGCAGCCTGACGCCGCCGGTGGCCGCGCCGGCGCTGCAACTCCGCCTCACGGTCGCCAACCCGGCCAGCTGGTCACCCCGGCTGCTGAGCCTGTGGGTCGAGGGCGAGCGCCTGGCCGCCGACGCCCTCCGCCGCAGCTGGCGCATCGCCGTCCGCCTCGACGACCCAGCTGTGCGCCCAGACGGCAGCGTCGAGCCACGCACGCCAGCCCAGCGCGTCGCCGCGCTCTGGCAGGCGCTGCGCCGTGGCACGCCACTGGCCTTCACCGACATCGACGGCTCGACCGCCTGGGTGCGCCTGCTGGCCATGCGCGAGCGGCACGACGGCCCAGCCTCGGCGCTCGGCAGCCCGACCGCGCTCGAGCTAACACTGCTGGAGTTGCCGACATGAGCCGCCATCGCCGTCGCGCACGACGCCGTCCATACACGCTGGGCCCGCCTGACCCAGCCCACGGGCTGCGGCAGGCGCTCAGCGACATCGCCGCCTTCTCGCGCGCGTTCCTGCCCCACCGCGCGCTCCGCCCCTACCAGGTCGAGGCCGCGCGGGCCGTCCTGGCGGCCGTGCGCCGTCAGCCGGGCGCGCCGCGGCAGCTGGCGTGGGTCTTCGCCCGGCAGTCGGGCAAGGACGAAGCGCTGGCACAGCTGCTGGCCTTCCTGCTCGTCCGCTGCAGCCAGCGCGGCGGCAGTATCGTGGTGGCAGTGCCGGCCTTTCGCCCGCAAGGGCTGATTGCCCGCGACCGGCTGCTCGAGGTACTGGCCGCGCCACGGCTGCGGGCGCTCGGCATCCGCCCGGTCGTGCGCGAGGGTGCGAGCGTTTGGCTGGGACAGGCGGTCGTCCACTACGTCTCGGCGGGGCCGGCTGCGCACGCCCGCGGCCACACGGCCAGCGTGCTGCTTGTCGCCAACGAGGCGCAGGACATTGCACCCGACCGCTGGGACGCGGTCTTCGCCCCGATGACGGCCGCCACCGCTGCACCCCAGCTTGTGCTCGGCACCCCCTGGACGAGCGACGGCCTGCTTGCCCGCCAGCTCGCCTACCTGGAGGGCCATGACCCAGCCGCCATCTTCCGCGTCCCCTGGCGAACGGTCGCCGCGCTCCTGCCCGCCTACGGCCAGCACGTCGCCGAACGGATCGCCCAACTCGGCCCCGACCACCCGTTCATCCGCACGGAGTACGAGCTGGTGCCGCTCGACGACGCCGGCCGGCTCTTCCCGCCCGAGCGGCTGGCCCTGATGCAAGGCGCGCACCCGGCCCTCGAACGCCCGCAGGCCGGCGAGCGCTACGCCCTGCTCATCGACGTCGCGGGCGCCGCCGAGGCCGACCAGCTCACGCTGCGGGCTGACCCGCACTCGGCGCACGACGCGACCGCTGTCACCGTCGTCCGGCTCAGCGGCGGGGCACAGCCGGTGTACGAAGTCGTGCGGCGCTACCTCTGGAACGACGTGGCCTACCTCCGGCAGATCGAGGCGGTGCTGGCACTGGCCCAGGCCTGGCGCGCCGTCGCCGTCGTCGTCGACGCGACCGGCCTCGGCGCGGGGCTGGCGGCCGCGCTCAGCCACGCCTTGCCAGCACGCGTCCACCCGTTCACCTTCACACTCGCCAGCAAGTCGGCCCTGGCTTGGAGCTTCATCGGGCTGATCGAACGCGGGCGCTACCGCGACTACGACGCGGTCCACAGCGACCCCGAAGCCGCTCAGCTCGCCCAGCTCTTCTGGCAGCAAGCGCGCGCCTGCCGCTACCGCGTGCTGCCTGGCCCGAACCGCCTCGTCCAGTGGGGCGCGCCGCCGGGCCAGCACGACGACCTGCTCGTCTCGGCCGCGCTCGTCGCCGCCCTCGACGAGCTGGACTGGCGCGAGCGCGTCGCCCGCGGCATCGTGCCAGCCCGTGCGTTGTGATGGAAGGAGGTTCGTGCGATGCGCCTGCTCGACACCGCCGCCTGCGCGGTGCCCGTCCGTGTCGGGCTGATCCCGCCGGGCAGCCCGAACCGCCCAGGGTTGCCGCTGACACCCCGTTGGCTGACCGTCCACGAGACGGCCAACCCCGCGCCGGGCGCAAACGCCGAGGCACACCGCCGCTTTGCAGCCAGCGGCGGCGGGCCCGAGCACGTGAGCTTCCACTTCGTCGTCGACGACCACGAGGCGATCCAGCTGCTGCCGCTCGACGAGGTGGCCTGGCACGCTGGCGACGGCCCTGACGGGCCCGGCAACCGCACGGCGATCGCCATCGAGACCTGCGTCAACGCCGACGGCGACTGGGCACGCACGCTGGCGAACCTGGTCGCGCTGCTGGCAGCGCTCGGCCGGCAACTCGGGCTGGGCACGGCGCAGATCGTGCAGCACCACCACTGGAGCGGCAAGGACTGTCCGCACCGCATTCGGGCTGAGGGGCGCTGGGAGCAACTGCTGGCCGACGTCGCCGCGCAGCTGAGCGGGCCAGTCCAGCCGGGCACGACGCCGGGTGGCGACACGAGCGCGGCGGGGGCGGTGCGCCGCTTTCCGGAGACGGGCTATGGCATCGGCGGCGGCTTCCGCGCGTTCTGGGAGCGGCTGGAGCGTGCGGGGCTGGCGCTGCTGGTACTCGGCTACCCGCAGAGCAACGAGTTCCGTGCCGTGCTCGACGGCCGCGAGCGGGTTGTCCAGGTCTTCGAGCGCGGGGTGCTGGTATGGGAGCCGGAGCACGCCCCGCCGTGGGACGTCCACCTGGCGCTGCTGGACCAGGTCCGCACTGTGCTCGCCACGCTGCATCGGACAGGTGGGTGACCGGCGGGGGAGCGCGTGGTCAGGGCCAACGGGCCATCCACACGGGCACGTCAGCGCAGCCGGGTGACCTGACGGGCCCGGCGGCCATGCCAGTCGCTGCGCACGCCTGCTCGGCAGACGCGGGGACGGGGCGAGCATGTCGGTGATTAGCGCAGCCCGCTCTGGAGGACACCGCGCTCGAACGCGCGTCGCAGCACGACGAACAGCCCTAACACTGGCCCGACCACCAGGAGCGTCGCTGCTGCAATCAGCTGCCAGGCAGCGCCGGCCTCGT
>ERZ795042.1566-NODE-1566-length-14476-cov-6.875945_pt1 | contig 14476 bp, 8 predicted proteins | sample MGYA00375126_ERZ795042 | MGnify/ENA primary metagenome ERZ795042 (study PRJEB30171, sample SAMN05518105) | compost metagenome | isolation source: Feedstock adapted compost from Newby Island compost facility, Milpitas, CA | place: USA:Newby Island compost facility...
GGGGGGGAGCCGATGGCCGCGCGGCTGTGGTGGGAGCGGGCGGCGCGGGCCGGGAACGTCGACAGCGCGTTCAACCTCGGCGTCTGGCACGAGAAGCACGGCGGCCTCGAGGAGAGCCTCGGCTGGTACGAGGTGGCGGCCGACGCGGGCGACCGGGAGGCCGCGGTGCACCTCGCCACGCTGCTGCTGGAGCGCAAGGGCGACGAGGCCGGGGCCCGGCGCTGGCTGGAGCGGGCGGCCCGGGCGGGCTCGCGGCACGCCGCGCGCCGGCTGGGGCTGCTGTGCGAGGCGGCCGGGGAGCTGCACGACGCCTACGAGTGGCACCGGGCCGCGGCGCTCGAGGGCGATCTGCAGTCCGCGCACGACCTGGGCCTGCTCGCCTACACCGCGGGCGCGGAGGACCAGTCCCGGCAGTGGTGGGAGCACGCCGCGCGCGGCGGGCACATCGAGGCCTGCTACCACCTCGGCCTGCTGCTGCAGGCGACCGGTGACCGGGAGCGGGCCGAGGCCACCTACCGGCTCGCGTTCGCGGGCGGCCACCAGCGCGCCGCCTCCCACCTCGGCGGGCTCGCGCTCGCCCGGGGGGACCTGCGCGAGGCCCGGGACTGGCTGGAGCGGGCGGCGCGTCTCGGCCGGATCGCCGACCAGCGGCTCGCCGCGTTCGTCTGCGTGGAGCTGGGGGACGCGGCGGCGGCCGCGCACTGGTTCGGCCGCGCGGCCGCGCGCGGCGACCCGGAGTCCGCCTACCACCTCGGGCTGCTGCTCATCGCCGAGCACGACGACGTGCACGGCGGCGGGCACTGGTTCCGGCGGGCGGCCGCGCAGGGGCACCGCCGGGCCGCGCAGGAGCTCGGCACGCTGCTCACCGCGCTGGGCCGTCCCGCCGAGGCCGAGCGGTGGCTGGCGCACGCGCCCGCGCCCGCCTGCGCCCCGGCCGTCGATCCGGAGCCCGCGGCCCGCGCCGAGCTCGCCGCGGCCGCGGCCGGACGCCGCTGCGCCGACCCGATCGACCCGGACGACCTCGTGGAGATCCTCGGGACCTGGGAGCACGTGGCGCGGCGGCTGCGCGAGCCGGACGCGATGCGGTGGCTCGCCGGGAAGGACGACCGGCAGGCCGCCGCGATCGAGTGCCTCGAGGCGCTGCGCACCACCGTGCTGTGCCCGGGCAGCGCGCCGTGGCCGACGGCCGAGGAGGTCCGCGCCGCCGTACGGCTCGCCCGCGAGCTGCGGGCCCGGCTCAACCCGAACTGACCGGCCGGGCCGGGCGGCCGGCGTCCGGCCCGGTCAGGCGGCGAGCACCTCCTCGGCCGGGGTGTACGGCAGGCCGTGGGCCTCGGCGACCGGCGCGCTGGTGAGCACGCCGTCGTGGGTGCTCAGGCCGTGGGCGAGCGCCGGATCGGCGCGCAGCGCGTCCCGCCAGCCGAGGTCGGCGAGCTTCACCGCGTACGGCAGGGTCGCGTTGGTGAGGGCGTACGTCGAGGTGTTGGCGACCGCCCCGGGCATGTTCGCCACGCAGTAGAACAGCGAGCCGTGCACCGGGAAGACCGGGTCGGCGTGCGTGGTCGGCCGGGAGTCCGCGAAGCAGCCGCCCTGGTCGATCGCGACGTCGACGAGCACCGAGCCCGGCTTCATCGCCGCGACGAGCTCGTTGGAGACGAGCTTGGGGGCCTTCGCGCCGGGGATGAGCACCGCGCCGATCACCAGGTCGGCGGCGAGCAGCTCGCGCTCGATCGTGTACCCGGTGGAGACGAGGGTGCGCAGCCGACCCCGGTAGATCGCGTCGATGTGACGCAGCCGGTTGAGGTCGACGTCGAGGATGGTCACGTCCGCGCCCATGCCGGCGGCGATCTGGGCCGCGTTGAGCCCGGCCACGCCCCCGCCGATCACCACGACCTTCGCCGGGGCGACGCCGGGCACGCCGCCGGGGAGCACGCCCCGCCCGCCGGTGAACCGCATGAGGTAGAAGGCGCCGACCTGGGCGGCGAGCCGTCCGGCCACCTCCGACATGGGGGCGAGCAGCGGCAGCGTCCTGCCCTTCTGCACCGTCTCGTACGCGATCGCGGTGACCTTCCGCTCGAGCAGCGCCTCGGTGCAGGCGCGGGACGCGGCGAGGTGCAGGTAGGTGAAGAGCACCTGCCCCTCGCGCATGCGCCCGTACTCCTCGGCGATCGGCTCCTTGACCTTGAGGATCATCTCCGCCTCGGCCCACACGTCCTCCGCGCGGTCCCGCAGCTTCGCACCGGCGGCGGCGAAATCCTCGTCGGTGATGTGCGAGCCGAGTCCCGCGCCGCGCTCGATGCTGACCTCGTGTCCGTGCCGGACGAGCTCGTGCACCCCGGCGGGGGTGATGGCGACGCGGTACTCGTGAGGCTTCACCTCGGCGGGCACACCGATCTTCATTGGCCGGGTCCTTTCGTGTACGGCCGGGCGGCGCGCCGTTGCGCCGCGGCCACATGCCGATGACGATGCCGTGGACAGGTGCCGTGCGTAAACGTTTCCGGATACGCGACCGAAGGTCGACGTCGAACGTTGACGCTGAGGTGACAATTCGGTTATCCAGCACCGAGGATGGACTTACCGGGCATCAACCTCCCGGTCCGCGGTACGGCCGCGCCGCGGTGATCGTCCCAGGTCGGAGGGGTTCCGGGACCGGGCGGCGGCCCGGGTCCGGGCGCGGCCGGGCCTCGGTCGTCCCGCGGCCGCCGGGCGCCGCGGCGCCGGGGCGGATCCGCCGGGTGATCGCCGATCGGCAAAGAACCGTCAAGCGCGGCCGGGCACGGCCCGGCCACCCCGGCATCGCCCACCGGCATGTGTTCCAATAAAAGGGCACGAGACGCGAGATAACGGAGTGACCGTTGACTCCCGAGGAGATCGAGAACGCCGTCGCGGCGGGCATGCCGCGCGCGGTCGAGGACCTCAAGCGCCTGGTCGCCATCCCGTCGGTGGCCTTCCCGGGCCATCCGGCGGAGCCGGTGCTCGCCGCCGCCGAGGCCGTCGAGGAGCTGCTGCGCTCCGCCGGCCTGCCCCACGTACGGCGCATTCCGGTCGAGGGCAGCTTCCCGGCCGTGTACGGCGAGGCCCCGGCGCCCCCGGGCGCGCCCACCGTGCTGCTGTACGCGCACTACGACGTGCAGCCGCCGGGCGACCCGCGGCTGTGGCGCACCCCGCCGTTCGAGCCCACGCTGATCGACGGCCGCCTCTACGGCCGGGGCGCGGCCGACGACAAGTCCGGAGTGATCTCCCACGTCGCCGCCCTGCGCCCGTTCCGGGGCCGCTTCCCGGTCGGGATCAAGGTGCTGATCGAGGGCCAGGAGGAGTACGCCGGGGAGCGCCTTGAGGCGTTCATCGAGGCGAACCCCGAGCTCGCCCGCGCCGACACGATCATCGTGGCGGACACCGGCAACCCCAGGATCGGCGACCCGGCGGTCACCACCTCGCTGCGCGGCCTCGCCGCGTTCACCATCGAGGTGCGCACGCTCAAGGAGGCGATGCACAGCGGCCAGTTCGGCGGCCCCACCCCGGACGCGCTCACCGCGCTGATCCGCATGCTCGCCTCGCTGCACGACGACAACGGCGACATCCGGGTGCCCGGCCTGCCCCGTGGCACGTTCCTCGGCCAGGGCCCGTCGGAGGAGGAGTTCCGCAAGACCGCTGGCGTGCTCGACGGGGTGCAGCTCGTCGGCTCGGGCAGCCTCGCCGACCGGCTGTGGGCGTCCTACGCGATCACCGTCACCGGCATCGACGCGCCGAGCGTCGCCAACGCGGTGAACGCGGTCCAGCCGGTCGCCCGGGCCCGGGTGACCGTGCGCGTCCCGCCCGCGGGCGACCCCAAGACCGCGGTGGAGGACGTGATCGACCACCTGCGCCGGGTCACCCCGTGGGGGGCGAAGGTCGTCGTCGACGACGTGGTGCTCGGCTCGGGCTTCCTCGCGGTCCCGGGCGGCACCGCGCGCGGCGCGCTCAACCGGGCGATGGAGCGGGCGTACGGCAGGCCGCCGCGGGACATCGGCGCGGGCGGCTCGATCCCGCTCGTCGCGATGCTCGCCAAGCTCTTCCCGGCCGCCGAGATCCTGCTGTTCGGCGCGGAGGACGACGGCGCCTCCATCCACGCCCCGAACGAGCGGGTGGACCTGGAGGAGCTGCGCCGCACCATCCTCACCGAGGCGCTGTTCCTCGCCGAGTACGGCGCGACGCCCCTCCCCGGCGCGTGACGGCCGGGCCGCCACCGGCGTACCGGCGGGCCGTGGCCGCGGCGCCCGCTCGCGCCGCGGTCGCCGACGCCCGCCCGGCGACGGCCGTGTCCGCCGGGAGCGGCGTCGCAGGGCGAATCCGTTCGCGTCGTCGCCGCCCCGGTCCGCGGCGGTGTCCGGCCGCGAGGTCATCCCCTCCGCGGGACGCTCGGGCCCGCGGCGGGGCGGCCGTGCGGGCACGGCGGGTCCTCCGTGCCGGCGGACGCGGCCCATGCGCGCGTAGAGGCCCAGGCTCGTAAAGCCGGCATGCCCCGAGCGGATCGCCCGGGCGCGCGGCCCTCGCCCGCCCGTGGTCCGGCACGGCGCGCCCGGAGAGCCTCGCCAGGGTCTGATCCGCGCGGCCGTCCCCGCGCTACGCCACCGGCTTAATCCGCTCGGCTCGCCACAACACACGCGATACGTTCGCACTCCGCATTGATCACCACAGGGCGGAGGGAGACCCGCGCATGGGACTGGTCACGGGCAAGACCGCGCTCATCACCGGCGGCGGCACCGGCATCGGCCTGGCGACCGCGGAACGGCTCGCGGCCGAGGGCGCGCACGTGGTCATCACCGGGCGGCGCCGGGCCGAACTCGACGCGGCCGCCGAGCGGATCGGCCCGGCGGCCACCGCGGTGAGCGGCGACGTGTCGAACCCGGCCGATCTGGACCGGATCTACGCGGCGATCCGCGAGCGGGGACGCGGCCTGGACATCCTGTTCGCCAACGCCGCCGTCGCCGAGTTCCGCACGCTCGACCAGGTCACCGAGGAGCACTTCGACGCCCTGTTCGGGGTGAACGTCCGGGGCGTGCTGTTCACCGTGCAGAAGGCGCTGCCGCTGCTCAACCCCGGCGCCTCGGTGATCCTCAACGGCTCGATCAACGCCGACGTCGGCACCGCGGGGCTCGGCGTGTACGCCGCGAGCAAGGCCGCCGTGCGGTCGTTCGCCCGCACCTGGGCCAACGAGCTGAAGGACCGCGGGATCCGGGTGAACGTCGTCGCGCCCGGCCCGACCGAGACCGAAGGACTGATGGGGCTCGTCCCCGAGCCGGAGCGGCCCGCGTTCCGGCGGCGGCTCGCCGAGCGCATGCCGTTCGGCCGGCTCGCGCGCCCGGAGGAGGTCGCCGCCGCGGTGGCCTTCCTCGCCTCCGCCGAGAGCGGCTTCATCACCGGGTCGTGCCTGTACGTCGACGGCGGCCTGACCCAGCTCTGAACCCCGCGGCCGCGCACCGCCCGGCCGGCGGTCCCGCCCGGGAACGCCCGGGCGGGACGGGTCCGCCCGGGCGCGGGACGCCGCCCGCGGGGCGGGCCACCGGTGGGCTCACTTCGCGGCCGCGGGCTCCTCCCGGACCGGCACGCGCTCCGGGCGCCGGCGGCCGCGCACCGAGAACACCACGCCGACGGCGAGCAGCAGCAGCCCGGTGACGAGCAGCGCGATCGGGATGTAGGTCTTCAGCATCAGGATCTGGTTCTTGGCGTCGGTCGCCGTGCGCACCATCTCGTCCACGCTCTCCGGCGTGTACGTGGCGGTGGCGATCAGCGCGGGCTTGCGCTCGACGCCGTCGGTGGTCTTGAGCACCTCGTGGCGGCGCTGCTCCTGCTTGACCGGGGCGCCGCTCACCGGCTCCACCCAGTAGATGATGCGGGCGTTGTACCACCGCTCGATGCGGACGTCGCCGGACTTGTCGATGCCCATCGCCTTCGCCGGCGCGTCGAACTCGTCGATCTTCGTGGCGGGGATGATCTGCTCGTACCGGTAAACCGGCAGACCGTCGATGACCTCCTCACCGGCGAAGTGCGCGTCGAACGCCTGGCGGGTGTTGGTGTTGAAGACCTTGTAGGTCTTCTTCTCCGCGTTGAACGGGAAAAGGAAGATCTGCCCGCTCGGCGCGACCGGCTCGTCGTCGACGTTCGCCCCGCAGCAGTTCACGCCCTCCCCCGTGTACTTGTTGAACGCGCTGCGGAACCGCGTCAGCACGATGCCCGACCGGTTGTTGGTGGTGTCGTTCACCGAGGTGAACTGGTCCCAGACGACCCGGTCGCCCTTCGCCTCCCTGACGTCGCCCTTGGTGGTGACGGTGATGTCGAGGGTGCCCTTGAGCACTTTCAGATCGGCGACGCTGAAGTATTCCGCGTCGTTGGCCCGGAGCGTGGTCACGCGGTACTGATCCGCCGGCGCGGCGATCAATTTGTCGGCGACCTGGAACCGCATGAGCGGCGCCAGTGTCGTGAGGAACGCCCCGAGTCCTACGAGCACGATCCCGACGACGCGGCCCATCGTTTCGCTCCTCCTGGGGGGTGGGGGACAAGGGCTGGACGGCGTACCGTCCTAAACCTGAAACATTATTCCACCCAGGTGCCCTTGATACCCTTTTCCGACAAGTGTCACGAGGACAGGAGCAGGTGGCCGGAACAGGTTACAGGCGCGGCTCCCCCGGCCGCGCCGCCCCCGCCGATCCGCACATCGACGCGCTCGACGGCGTCCGCGCGATCGCCGCGTTCGCGGTCCTCACCTTCCACGTCGCCATCGAGTCCGGCGCCGCGCTCGGCGACGACTTCTTCACCGGGCTGCTCGCCCGCGGCGACGTCGCCGTGCCGATCTTCTTCACGCTCTCCGGGCTGCTGCTCTACCGCCCGTGGGCGGCCGCCGCGCTCACCGGCGGGCCCGCCCCGGACACCCGCGCCTACCTGGTACGGCGGGCGCTGCGCATCCTGCCCGCGTACTGGCTGGTGGTGGCCGCGGCGCTCGCGCTGTGGTCGCGCGACCGGCTCGGCGACCCCGGCACCTGGCTCGTCCTGCTCACCCTCACCCAGACCTACCACCCGGACCCGTGGTGGGCGGGGCTCGGGCCGAAGGGCCTGGCGCAGATGTGGAGCCTGTGCGTGGAGGCCGCGTTCTACCTGCTGCTGCCGCTGCTCGCGGCCGGGCTGGCGGCGTTCGCCCGGCGGGCCGGGGCCGACGTGGGCCGCCGCGCCCGGCGGCTGCTGCTCGGCCTCGCCGTGCTCGCGCTCGCCTCGCCGGTCACGGTCGTGCTCAGCCACCACCCGGTCTACCTGCCGCACCTCAACAGCTGGCTGCCGCGGTCGATGGCGTACTTCGCCTGCGGCATGGCGTTCGCGGTGGTGCTCGCCTGGGCGGAGGGCGATCGCTCCCCGGGCAACCCGGCCCGGCGGCTGCGCCGCTCGGTCGCGTCCGCGCCCGGCACGCTGTGGCTCGTCGCCGCGCTGGCGTACGCGATCGCGGTGACCCCGGTGGCCGGCCCGCGGTTCATCGGCGTCGAGGGGGTCTGGCCGGGCCTGTTCAAGACCGTGCTGTACGCGACCGTGGCGGTCTGCCTCGTGGCCCCCGCCGCGCTGCCGCCCCGGCCGGCCCCGCTGATCGGCCGCATCCTCGGCAACCGGGTCATCCGGTGGCTCGGCCGGATCTCCTACGGCGTGTTCCTGTGGCAGTTCGTCGCGCTGCACGCCTGGTACCAGCTCACCGCGCAGTGGCCGTTCACCGGCGGCTTCCTCGGCAACCTCGTCGCGGTGGCCGCCATCACGATCATGCTCGCCGAGGCCACCCACCGGCTGGTGGAGGAGCCGGCCCGCGGCCTCGGCCGCCGCATCTCCGCGCGCCTGCGCCGGGGCGCGGCCGCCGGCGACGCCGCGTCCGCGGCGGCGCCGCATGTGAAGCCCGAGCACGCGAACAGGAGCAGCAGTGGAGCCCTCCCCTGAGCCCTTCCGCGCCACGTTCGGCCGGTCGGTCCGGCTGCTGCGGGCGTTCCGCAAGGAGCAGACCGACCCGGACTTCTTCTACGGCCTGCTCGCCCGCGACACCGTCGCCCAGCTCGCCACCTACACCGACCTCGCCGGGGCGCTCGTGTGCGACGTCGGCGGCGGCCCCGGGTACTTCACCGAGGTGCTGCGCGCCCGCGGCGCCCGGCCGCTGTGCGTCGACTGCGACCTCGGCGAGCTGATGGCGCGCGACGGCGTGGTGCCCGACGGCGCGGTGCTCGGCAGCGCGCTGGCGCTTCCGCTGCGCGACGCCGCGGTCGACGTGTGCTTCTCCTCCAACGTGCTCGAGCACGTGCCCGACCCGTGGCGCATGGCCGGCGAGATGGTGCGGGTCACCCGGCCCGGCGGGGTCGTGTACCTGTCGTTCACCAACTGGCTGTCGCCGTGGGGCGGGCACGAGACCTCGCCCTGGCACTACCTGGGCGGGCACCGCGCCGCCGCCCGGTACGCGCGCAAGTACGGCCGGCGCCCCAAGAACCGGTACGGCGAGAACCTGTTCCCGGTGTCGGTCGGCGCCGCGCTGCGCTGGGCGCGCGGCCGCGCCGACGTCGAGGTGCTCGACGTCAGGCCCAGGTACCACCCGGAGTGGGCCACCTGGGTGGTGCGGCTACCGGGTCTCCGCGAGGTCGTGACCTGGAACCTGTTGCTCGTCCTGCGCCGCCGGTGAGCCGCCCCGGCGCCGCCCGGCCCACCAGGCGGCGAGCGCGGCGAGCGGGGCGACCGCGAGCAGCACGGGCGGCAGCACGTCCCGCACGAGGACCACCCGGTCGCGGAACGCCTTCGCCTCGGCGGCGAGCAGCTCCACGTCCAGCGGGTCGCTGGTCAGGTCGGCCTCGAACGCGATGAGCCGGTCCACCCCGTCGGCGGTGCGCAGGGTGTCCCGCCGCCGCTCGCGCACCTGCACCGGCAGCCCGCTCTCCGGCTCCACCCACAGCGTGCGGGTGACGGCGACGTACCGGGACACCGGCACGAATCCGTCCGCGCCGGCCTCCCCGGCCCGTCCGCCGCTCGCCGCCCCGGAGCCGCTCCCCTTCTTCTTCGTCGTCTCCGCGGCGTGCTTGCGGCCGGCCTTCTTCCGGTCCTTGTCCTCGTCGTCGAGGCCGAGCGCCTCGGCGGTGTACACGTCGGGCAGGTCCTCCACCTTCACCGGGCCCGCGGTCGCCGTGTACCGGTACACCGGCAGGCCCGCCACGGTGTCCTCCCCGGAGAACCGGAGCGTCACCTGCCGCCGCAGCACCGGGTCGTAGATGGGGTAGTCGCGCTTGGCCGCGGCGAACGGCAGCCGGAACGCGAGCCCGCTCTGCCGCGCGCCGGGCACGTCGTCCACGTACGACTCGCAGCAGTCGACGATCATGCCGGTGCGGCGGTCGAACGCGGTCCGGCGCTCGTGGTAGTCGATGCGCTGGCCGTACTCGGTCTCCACGCTGAAGAACTCCACCCACACCGCGGTGCGCTCGTCGCCCGCCCCGGGGTCGCCGAGCAACGTGGCGGTGGCGGTGACCGGCACGCCGCGGCGCACCGTGAGCGTGGCCGGGTCGAGGTAGCTCGCGGCGCGGTCGGTGAGGTGGTGGATGCGGTCCTGCTCCAGCGGCAGCACGAGCGCGCCCGGGTAGACGAGCGTGCGCAGCAGCACCGCCATGGTGGCGAGGAACGCCGCGACGACGAGCAGCGCCGTGCGCGCCACCCGGCCCCTGCGGATCCTCCCGGTCCCGGTCATCGCGACGCCCCGCGGTACGACGCGTCGGCCGGGGCGCCGCCCGCCGCGGCCAGGGCCTGCGGCGCCGCGGGCCGCGGGCGGTCGCCGGGCACGGCCGCGGCGAGCCCGCCCAGGACGGCGAGGCACAGCAGCTCGGGCACGAGCCCGGAGAGCGGCGCGACGCCCGTGCGGGCGCCGAGCGCGGCGCTCACCCCGGCGAGGGCGAGCAGCACGGGCGGGGTCCACGGCGACAGCAGCGCGCGGGCGAACCGATGCAGCGGGCTGCCGTCGAGTGCGTGCCGGGCCGAGCGCACCTGTCCCGCCCACCACACGGCGGCGGCCGCGAGCGAGGCCACGGCCGCGCCCGCGACGCCGCCGGTCCACAGGCCGATGAGCGGCGCGAGCGGCCAGGTCCACCCGGTGCCGGGCCGGGCGGCGCCCACCGGCGCGGGCCGCCGCCGGCCGAGCGGCGGCACGAGCGCGAGCACGGCCACCGCGAGCACGAACCCCAGCCCGGCGAGCAGCGCGGCCCGGTAGGCGGGGCCGGGCTCGTAGCGCAGCTCGACCACCCCCAAGGCCCCGGCGGGCAGCATCCACGCCTGCCGCCACCCGTCGATCCGGGCCGGGGTGAGCCGGGTCCCGTTCAGGTAGGCCTGCCAGCCTGCGTTGTGGTTCTCGTTGACCACGAGGTACGCGGGCGCGTCGGCGGGCGAGGCGACCCGCAGCCGCCGCTGCTGCGGCCCCCAGGAGAGCACCGTGGCCGCGCGGGCCCGCGTCCCGGTCGCGGACGCCCCGCCGGACACCGCGCCGGACACCGCACCGGACGCCGCCGCGGCCCCCGGCGCCCGGTCGGCCCGGGTCAAGGTGACCGAGCGGATCCGGTACGGGTCGGTGGCGGCCGCGGTCACCCGCGCCGAGCCCGGCTCGAGCCGTACCCGGGCGCAGGCCGCGAACTCGAGCGGGCGGCCGTTCAGCACGTCGTCGAGGGTGCCGCCGACGATCCGGGTCTGCACCGTGCGCCCGCCGACGGTGAGCGTCGGCCCGAACCCGCACGGCAGCCGCAGCGGCACCGGGCCGGGCTCGCCGAGCGGCCGCACGCCCGGGATCATGATCTCGCTGACCTCGACGGCGCGGGACGCCGCCGCGGTGAACTCGATGCGCAGCCGCCGCGCGGTCATCTCCGGGAAGTGGATCCAGCCGTCGCCGCCGACCCAGGCCTGCACCGCGTGGGTGTCGGTGCGGATCGTCACCTTCACCGGCGGCTTGCCGAGGTGCGAGTCGGGGAACAGCAGCCGGATCTCCGAGATCCGCCGCTTGCGGCCGAGGTCGACGTCGAGGGCGGGCCGCCGGTCCGAGGGGTGGGCGTACCAGATCGTCTTCAGGTCGCCGTCGAACGCCGCCCGGCCGAGCGCCGCCGGGTGGCCGGCCGCCGTCGAGGAGGCGGTGACGTGCGGGTACCGCTTCGGCAGGTTGAGGATGCGCTCGGCGGTGCCGGGGTCGGTGAGCACCGCCCGCCCGGTGATCGCGCGGGTCTCTTCGCGCGGCACCGGGAACGTGCGGTCGAAGCCGTACCCGTCCTCGCGGAGGATCTCCAGCCGCTGCGAGCAGGACCACGACGACGAGCCGCGCATGCAGGCCGGCGCGCCGTCCGGCGCGGCGAGCACCACCACGTCCGGGGTGGCGTCGCCGGGCAGCCCGGGCACGGCGAGCGTGCGCTCCGGGCGCAGCCCCGGCAGCGCCACCTCGGTGACGCCGACCCGGCCGCCGGCCCCCGGCGCGCCGTACGGCCCGGCGACCTTGGTGATCCGGATGCGCAGCCGCCGGGTCGGCCCCGCGGGCGGCTCCACCCGCTGCGGCGCGTCGGTCGGCCGCACCGCGACGCGCCGGATCCCGGCGTCGGTCTCCAGCGCGATCTCGGTCACCGTCGGGCCGATCAGGTTCCGCTCGAACGCGATGTGCAGGTACGGCAGGCGGACCGGGGCGGTGAACTCGACCTGCAGCCACTCGCCGGCCGGGCCGCTCCAGCCGTCCGAGCGCCAGCTCGTGCGCGGGTCGCCGTCGAACGCGGCGTACGGCTGCCGCCCGGGCTCCCGGATCGCCGGCGGGGCGGTGACGTCGGAGGAGGCGGAGGAGGCGGTGATCGCCTTCACGCCGAGCAGGCGGGCCGCGGCCGCGGCCCGCGACCACGCCGGGTCGAGCAGGTCGGCCGTGCGCGCCCGCTCCCCCTCCGGCAGCGTGGCCCCGGTGCTGCGCCGCACGTCGCCGTAGACGAGGTCGCGGCGGCGCAGCGTGTCGGTGAGCACGGTGCGCGCGTCCGGCGTCCCCGGCACCCCCGGGTCGTCGCCGAGCAGCACCGGCGCGTCGTCGGTGAGCACCCCGGCGTCGGCGAGGTCGAGCACGCCCTCCGGCGCCCCGGCCGCCCGCACCGCCGCCCCGGCGGGCACCACGGCGGCGACCGGCGCCGGGTCCGGCACCTCGTACACCTCGAGCGCCCGGTACGGCTGGTCCCACCAGCCGGAGGCGATGCCGCCGGACGGCCCGCCGACGAACGGGCCGAACTCGGCGACCCGCCGCAGCCCGCCGGAGTCCTCCAGCGCCTGGTGCACCCGGGCCGGCCAGGCGGTGCCGAGCGCGTCCCGGGCGAGGTCGTTGCGCACGAGCAGGTAGCGCACCCCGATGCGGCGCAGCGCGAGCGTGATCCCCTCCGAGCCGACGCCGTTCGCGATGCGCTCGTCGATCTCCTGGAGCAGCCGGGCGAGCCCGGCCGACCCCCACGGCACGTTCGCGTGCGTCGCCCAGCGCGCGGTCAGCAGCATCTGCATCGGCTCGTCGAGCGGGCGGCCCCACTGGTACTCGCCGCGCTTGGCCCCGGGCACGACGAGCACCATGTGGTCGCCCGCGTTCCGGTTGAGCCAGGCCGCCGCGTCCCGCCAGTACGACGGCAGCGCGAGGAACGGCCCCGGCGGGGTGAGCCCGGCGGTGGCGATCGGGGTGAGCGCGCAGACCACCGCGGCGGCGGCGAGCACCGCCGGGCCGGGCAGGGCGAGGCGCGGGCGGGCCGGGTACGGCAGCCGCATGGGCAGCGCGGCGAGGCCGAGCGCGAGCGGCAGCCGGATCAGCGCGTCGAACTTGTGCAGGTTGCGGAACGGGGCGAGCACCCCGTCGAACGCGGCCCGGACCTGCTCGGCCCACGGGAAGGCGAGCGTGCCCGCGTGCCCGGCGGTCACGATCGCCACCCCGGCGAGCACGCACAGCACAAGGAACGTCCGCTCCGGGGTGGTGCGGCGCAGCATCCCGGCGAGGCCGAGCGCGGCCACGGCCGCGGTGGCCGCGATCAGGTACGGCCGGTGCGCCTGCTCGAACGCGGCGGGCAGCCACGGCCGGCCGTTCTCCGCCAGGTGGGCGAGCCAGCTCGAGGTGCCGCGCAGCGCGTTGAGCACGGAGGTGACGCGCGTGGTGACGTCCGCGGTCTCGATGAACGGCAGGAACGAGAAGATGTACCGGCCGAGCACCAGCAGCGGCACCAGCCACCACAGCGACACCGCGGCGATGCAGCCGAGCCACCAGGCGAGCAGCGCCCGCTTGCGCGGCCCCGCCGACCGGGTGAGCAGGTAGAGGCCGGGCACCACGAGCACGGCGAGCTCGGCGGCCGCGTTCACCCCGCCGGCGAACACGAAGGCCAGCGCGGACAGCGCGGCGGCGCGGCGCGGGCTCCGGCGCTCGTCGCGCGAGCCGTGCACCAGCGGCAGCAGGATCCACGGCAGCACCGCGCTCGGCTGGAACTCCGAGGAGTTGAACCCGATCAGCGCGAGCGCGTGCGGGGCGAGCGCGTAGCCGAGGCCGGCGAGGATGCGGGTGCCCGGGGTGCCGATGCCGAGCGCGCGGGCGAGCCGCTCGGTGCCGAGGAACGCGGCGCACAGCACGAGCGTCATCCACAGCCGCTGCGCCACCCACCCGGGCACGCCGAGCGCGTGCAGGGCCACGTAGAACGGCCCCATCGGGAAAAGGTAGCCGTACGCCTGGTTCTGCAGGTGACCGAAATAGGCGTCGTCCCACAGGTGGAGGGCGCGGCCCAAAAAGCCGAGCGGGTCGACCGCCATGTCCGTCTTGGTCTCGGAGATCAGCATTCCGGGCGCGGTGTTGAACGCGATCGCGCCGAGCAGCAGGCAGGCGGCGAGCAGCCGCAGGCGGTGCCGGAACGCGGCCTCGGGCCGCACGCCCTCGTCCGGGGCGCGCCGGTCGGCCCCGGCGGCCCCGCGGGGACGTGACCGGGCGGCCGGGGCGGCGGCTCTGGCGAAGGGGATCAAGGCGCGCTTTTCTGCCGGCTCACAGGGGGTTTCGGGTCATTTCGGTCTCGCGGGGCGCGAGGGGAACCCGCGTCATCCGACCGTGTCCGCGCTTGTCCAGCTCTGCGGCTATCAGCGCGGTCATCCTAGCGCCGGTGCGCTCCCAGGTGAACCGGTTTGCCCAGGCCCGGCAGGCCGCCTGCACCTCGGCCCGCCGCACCGGGTCCGCCAGCTCTTTCAGCGCCCGGTCGACCACGTCGGCGAGGCGCTCCCCGTCGCGGACGAGCCAGCCGGTCTCGCCGTGCCGTACCGAGTCGCGCAGGCCCGGCACGTCGTAGGCGACGGTGGGCACCCCGAGCGCGGCCGCCTCGATCACGGTGAGGCCCCAGCCCTCGAACTCGGAGGCGGTGACGTTGAGCCGGGCGGCGCCGAGCACCGCGTTCTTCTCCGGCTCGGCGAGGAAGCCGTGCAGGCGCACCCGGTCGGC
>ERZ795042.1570-NODE-1570-length-14461-cov-22.812786_pt1 | contig 14461 bp, 14 predicted proteins | sample MGYA00375126_ERZ795042 | MGnify/ENA primary metagenome ERZ795042 (study PRJEB30171, sample SAMN05518105) | compost metagenome | isolation source: Feedstock adapted compost from Newby Island compost facility, Milpitas, CA | place: USA:Newby Island compost...
CTCGCGTATCCGGAGCGCACGCGGGCGCTCATGCTCTTCGACACCGGTCCTGGCTACCGGAACCCGAAGGGGAGGGAGGCGTGGAACGCGACGGCCTTCCGCCGCGCCGAGGCGCTCGAGCGTGAAGGTCTCGCAGCGCTCGGTCAGGGGGCGGAGGTGCGCATCGCTCAGCACCGCTCTGCTGCTGGCCTCGCGAAAGCGGCGCGAGGGATGCTCGCGCAGTTCGACTCCCGCGTCATCGACTCGCTCGAAGGGATTCGCGTGCCCACGCTCGTGCTCGTGGGCGAGCTCGACGAGCCGTTCCTCGGCGCCACCGACTACATGGCGGCGAAGATCCCCGGCGCGAAGAAGGTCGTCATCCCGCAGGCGGGCCACGCGGCGAACATCGACCAGCCGGAGGCGTTCAACCGCGCCGTGCTGGAGTTCCTCGAGTCCCTTCCGGAGGAGTGACCCGATGCGAGCGATCGTCATCGCGCGCCCCGGTGGCCCGGAGGTGCTCGAGTACCGGGAGGTGCCGGACCCCGTTCCCGGTCCGGACGACCTGCTCGTTCGGGTCCGTGCGGCGGGGGTGAACCGCGCGGATGTGCTCCAACGGATGGGCGGATACCCGCAGCCCGGCCCGAGGGGTCCGTACGAGATCCCGGGGCTCGAGTTCGCCGGCGAGGTGGTCGAGGTGGGCGAACGGGTCGAAGGGTTCCGGCCCGGCGATCGCGTCATGGGCCTGCTGGCCGGGGAAGGGTACGCCGAGCTCGTCCGCGTGAACCATCGGCACGTCGTCCGTGTGCCGGAGAGCCTCGACTGGCCGGAAGCGGGCGGCACTCCGGAGACGGCGATTACGGCGCTCGATGCGTTCCTCCAATGCGGGCTCGTGGCAGGCGAGCGCGTGTTGATCCACGCCGTGGGCTCGGGCGTGGGCACGCACGCGGTCCAGATCGCGAAGGTGCTCGGCGCCTCGCTCGTCATCGGTACCGCCGGGAGCGAACGGAAGCTGGCCGGCGCCCGCCAGCTCGGCCTGGACGTCGGCATCAACTACCGGACGCAGTCCTTCGCGGACGTGGTGCGGGAGGTGACCGGCGGGACAGGCGTCGACGTCATCCTCGACGTCGTGGGCGGCGCCTACCTGGCCGACAACGTGCGCTCGCTCTCCGCGAAAGGGCGGATGATCGTCGTCGGCCTCATGGGAGGTTCGAAGGCCGAGATCGACCTCGGCCTCCTGCTGCGGGGCCGGCTGCAGATCCGGGGCACGACGCTCCGCGCGCGGCCGCTCGAGGAGAAGGCGCTCGCCGTGCGCGCCTTCGAGAAGATGGTCCTGCCGCACATCGCCTCCGGCCGCGTGCGGACCGTGGTCGATCGCACGTTCCCGCTCGCGAACGCCGCCGACGCCCACCGCGTCATCGAAGCGAACGAGAACTTCGGGAAGGTCGTCCTCATTCCGTAGGTGTCGGGAGCGGGGTAGCAGATCGGCTGATAACATCCCTGCTGTGACCGGACTCCTGCCCGGCGAGTACCTGGCGCTCGCGCTCCTTCGGCTGCGCCCGATGCACGGCTACGAGATGCTGCACCTGGCGCACGGGGAGGGTTTCGATGAGGTCGTCCCCTTCGACCGGGGGGTGCTGTACGCCTACTTGCGGAAGCTCGAGCGGCTCGGCTTCGTCCGCTGGCGGGAGACCCGCTCCGGGCGGCGGCCGCCGCGGAAGGAGTACGAGCTCACGGACGAAGGGGAGGCGGTCGTCGAACACTGGCTGCGCACTCCCGTGGAGCGGATGCGGGACGTGCGGCAGGAGTTCCTCCTGAAGCTGCACCTGCTCCGCCGCCTCGACCCCGAAGGCTGCGACGGGCTGCTCATGGCGCAGATCGAGGCGTGCCGCCGGTACCTCGAGGCGGTCGAACGGCGGGCCGGTACGGGAACGTTCGCCGAGCTGCTTCGGGATTCGAAGCGCACGGCGGCCGAGGCCACGCTGAGGTGGCTGGAGGGCCTCCGCGCTCGAGCGTCGGAGGGAGCAGGATGAGCCGCTGGGCGCCGATGCTCTCGGCCGTCGTGCTTTTCGCCGCCGTGGCTGCCTGCGCGGGGTCCGACGGTCCGGCGCGGCTGGACGTGGCCGCGGCCTCCGACCTGTCGCTGGTCTTCCCGTCCCTCGAGCAAGCCGTCGAGCGGCAGTGCGCGGTCGAGATCGTGGTGACGTACGGCTCGTCGGGTCAGCTCGCCGCGCAGATCGAGGCCGGTGCGCCCTTCCACCTCTTCCTCTCGGCGAACGCGCAGTACGTCGAGCGGCTCGTGGAACGCGGCCTCGTCGAGCCCGGAGACGCCGAGCCGTACGCCGTCGGACGGTTGGCGATCGTGACCCGCTCTGGGCTGCCGCCCGTACGGACGCTGGCGGAGCTCGCGTCCCGCGCGGACGTGGCCCGCGTCGCCATCGCGAACCCCGAGCACGCGCCGTACGGCGCGGCGGCCGTCGAGGCTCTCGCCGCCGCTGGAGTTCTCGAGGCCCTCCAGGGACGGCTCGTGTACGGCGAGAACGTCCGCCAGGCTCTCGAGTACGTCGAACGCGGCGAGGCGGACGCGGGGTTGGTGGCAGCGTCGCTCCTCGGACCGGGGAGCACCGCCCCGCTCGTGCCCTCGGACCTCCACATGCCCATCGTCCAGGTCGGAGCGGCGCTCCGTCGAGAACGGCGCGAGGAAGCCCGCTGCGTCCTCGACGCCATCCGTACGGAGGAGGTGCAACGCTTCCTTCGCCGATACGGGTTCGAGGAGGCTCCCCCGTGAGCTTCGCCGAGGTCGACTGGGCAGTGTTCCGCATCTCCTTCCAGGTGGCCGGCGTGGCGACCGTGCTCTGCGTGCTCGCCGGCGTCCCGCTTGCCTGGGCCATCGCCCGTACGCGCCGGGTGGTCGTCCACGCGCTCACCGCGGCGGCGCTGCTGCCGCTCGTCCTTCCGCCGACGGCGGTGGGGTACTACCTGCTCCAAGGCCTCGGGAGAGGGAGTGCGGTCGGGCGGTTCCTCGAAGACGAGCTCGGGCTCCGACTCGTCTTCACCTGGCCGGGGATGGCCATCGCGGCGGCGGTCGTGTCGTTCCCACTCTTCGTGCGGACGGCGGTGGCGGGGTTCGAGCAGATCGAGCCGGAGCTGCTCGAGGTCGCCTCCGTCCTCGTCGGCCCCTGGCGGCGCTTCTTCCGCGTGGTCATCCCGATGGCCTGGCCCTCGCTCACCGCCGCAGCGCTCCTCGCCTTCGCGCGCTCGCTCGGAGAGTTCGGCGCCACCACGATCGTGGGAGCGAACATCCCCGGTCGCACCGCGACCCTCCCGGGGGCGATCTACCAAGCGGTGCTCGCCGGCGACCGCGCGCTCGCCGACACCCTCGCTGTGCTCTCGCTCGCGACCGGCTCCGTCGTGCTGCTCGCTCTCGGGGTCCTCTTCGCCCAGGTTCGCAGGAGGCGGTGGTGAGCACGCCGCCGGTGCTCTCCGTCCGGGTTCGGAAGCGGCTGCCGGGCTTCGAGCTCGACGTGGCCTTCGACGCCCCTCGCGGGATCACGGTGCTCTTCGGCGGCTCGGGCGCGGGCAAGAGCCTCACGCTCCGGACCATCGCGGGGCTCGAGCGCCCAGACGACGGCCGCATCACGGTCGCCGGGGAGACCGTGTTCGACGGGGCAGAGCGGCGGTGGGTTCCGCCGCATCGGCGCCCGCTCGGGGTCGTCTTCCAGCAGCCCGCGCTCTTCCCGCATCTGACCGTCGGGGAGAACGTGCTCTTCGGCGTACGGATTCCGAAGGGGGAGCGGGAGCGCCGGCTCCAGGAGGTGATGACGCTGCTCGGGCTGCAGGGGCTCGAACGCCGGCCGCCTCGCTCCCTCAGCGGCGGACAACAGCAGCGGGTCGCGCTCGCGCGGGCCCTCGTGCGCCGGCCGCCCGTGCTCCTCCTCGACGAGCCGTTCAGTGCGCTCGACGAAGCGTTGCGGCGCACGCTCCGCGAGGAGCTCCTCCGCATCACCCGTGAGCTCGGGCTCGCGGTCGTCTTCGTCACCCACTCGCTTCGGGAGGCGCACCTGCTCGCTGACTCCCTCGTCGTCCTCGAAGGCGGCCGCGTGCTCCAGGCGGGCGCGGCGGCGACGGTGTTCCGGCGGCCCAAGAGTGCGCGCGTAGCGCGGTTGCTGGGGTGGACGAACCTCTGGCAGGGGCGGGTCGTGAGGGCAGCGGGGAGCGAGTGCGTCGTCGCCGTCGGGGGGCGCCGCCTCGCGGTGCGCACGGACGGCGAGCTCCCGGCGGAAGGGAGCGCGGTGACCGTCGGCATCCGTTCGGAGCGGGTCATCGTCCACCGCGGCGAGGTGGCGGCGCCAGGGCCGAACCAGTTCGAGGCGCGGCTCGTGGAGCTCCTCCGCTACGGCTCGACCGCCACGCTCCGCCTGCGTCCTCCCGAGAACGACCTGCCGATCGAGGTCGAACTGGGGGCGCGCGCGCTTGAGGTGCTCCGCGTGGGCGAGCGAACCTCCTGGCTCGTCGAGCTTCCCGCCGAGGACCTCCTGCTGATGCCTCCGGGGCCTCAGTGACGGAGGCGCGGGTCCCAGATGTCCCGGAGCGCGTCGCCGAGCAGGTTCGCCCCGAGGACCACGAGGCTGATGGCGATGCCGGGGAAGACCACGACGTGCCAGTAGCCGAGGCGGGCGACGGTGATGTTCTCGCCGCTCATGTCGATGCCCCAGCTGGGCGTGCCCGGCTCCACGCCGATGCCGAGGAAGGCGAGGGCGGACTCCGCGAGGATGGCGCTCCCGAGCGTCGTGCTCATGAGGACGACGGTGAGGGGCAGCACGTTCGGGATCACGTGCCGGAAGAAGATGCGCACCTCCGAGGCGCCGATCGCCCTCGCGGCCTCGACGTAGCCGCTCCGGGCCTCGACCATCGTCGCGCTGCGCAGCACCCGCGACCCGCCGAAGAGCGCGCCGATGGCGATGGCGAGGATGATCGTCTTCACCCCCTGACCGAAGGCGGTGATGAGCATGAAGTAGAAGACGATGGACGGGAACGCCGCCCAGGCTTCGCCGGAGCGCTGGATGAGGTAATCGAGCCAACGTCCGAAGTAGCCGGACACGATCCCGAGGAAGGACCCGATCGACCCGCCGATGAACACGGCGGAGAAGGAGATGATGAGGGAGATGCGCGCCCCCGCGATGACGCGGCTGAAGATGTCCTGACCGAGCGCGTTCGTGCCGAACGGATGGGCGAGCGATGGCCCCTGGAGGACGGGCCCGGCTCGCAGCTCCCGCGGGTCGTACGGCGCCAGGGCCGGGCCGAAGACGCCGAGCACCACGAAGCCGACGATGACGAGCAGCCCGAAGACGCCCGTGGGATGCTGCCGCGCGAGCCGGCCGAGCCGGACGACCCGGGAAGGCCGCCGGGGAACGTACTCGAGAGGACGGAGGGCTTCGCTGACGCTCGACATGGTCACGTGTACTTGATGCGCGGGTCGATGAGGGCGTACGTGAGGTCGACGATGAGATTCAGGCCGACGACGACGAGCGCCGAGTAGAGCACGAGGAACTGCATCACCGGGAAGTCGCGCTGCGCCGCCGAGATGAGGAAGAACTGCCCGAGCCCGTTGATGCTGAACACCTGCTCGAGGATGACCGCCCCGAAGAAGAGCGCCACGAGGTAGTTCCCGGCCAGCGTGATGATCGGGATGAGCGCGTTCCGCAAGCCATGGCGGACGACGACCGCGTACGCGCTCAGCCCCTTCGCCCGGGCGGTGCGGATGTAGTCCTGCCGGAGCACCTCGAGCATCGCCGAACGGGTCACGCGCATCATCAGGGCGGAGCCGCCCACGGCGAGGAGGAGGGTCGGCGGTACGTACAGGCGGAGGTTGCGGACGGGATCTTCGAAGATGCTCACGTGCCCCCCGATGGGATGCGTGTAGTTCCACCAGATCGAAGGCAGGACGATGAGGAGGATGAGGAGGAAGAAGTCGGGCACGGACTGTCCGAACACGGCGAAGACCCGCAGCCCGTAGTCGAAGAACGTGTTCTGGCGCACTGCCGCGATGACCCCGAAGGTCACTCCGAAAAGGGTTGTGAAGCCGAGGGAGAGGAACATGATCTCGAAGGTGGCGGGGAAGCGCCGCAGCACCTCGTCGAGGACCGGCTGCCGGCCTCGGAAGGTCTCCCCGAAGTCGCCCTGCACCACGTCGCCGAGCCAGATGCCGAACTGGACGAGCACGGGTTTGTCCAGGCCGAGCTCCCGCCGCAGCCGCTCCTGGTCCTCCACCGTCGTGTTCTGCGTCGACATATAGGTGACGGGGTCGCCGGCCCAGGGCAGCCGCAAGGTGAAGAAGGTGATCACCGACACGAGGCCGGCGATCAGGGGGAGGTAGGCCAGCCGCCGCATCGCGTACTGGCGCATCGGCCCCCTCAGCTCCGGCGCTTGTCGATGTAGAGCCGGCCGTTGAAGAGCCCGTAGCTCCCTCGCCCAGTGACCCGTCCCTTCACGTACCACCAGTAGGCGGTGAAGCTCTTCGCCACGAACGTCGGAATCAGAGGCGACCCTTTCTCCCAGGCAAGGCGCTGAATCTCTTTCATCTCCTCGAAGCGCGCCTCGTCGTCCAGGATCGTCCGCGACTGCGCGATGCGGCTGTCCAGCTCGTCGTCGAAGAACCGCGACCAGTTCTCACGGCCGCCGATGTTCTTCAGGAGGGGCAGGAAGTAGGGGCTCGGCTCGTCGTAGGCGAGGGTCGGGAAGACGACGAGGTCGGCGAACTCGCTGCCATACAGCGACTTCTGCAGCCACGTGCCGAAGTCTTCCGCGACGATGCGGACGTTGACACCGAGGTTCTTCTCCAGCTGCGACGCGACCGCCTGCGCGAACTTCGGCCAGTTCTCGCCGAGCGTCGCGTACTTCAGCTCGATGGTGGTGTCTGCCGGGAGGCCGGCTGCCTGCCACAGCTGACGCGCCTCCGCTGGGTCGAACTTCCAGTACGTCTCCTCCAGCTCGCTCTCACTCAGGGTCACGGCGGCGAAGGCCGGGGGGATGATGCCCGACTTCACGCCCTGGCCGAAGGTCATGACGTCGATGAGCTCGTCGCGATCGAGGGCGAGGCTCACCGCCTTGCGGGCGCGGGGGTCGGCCCAGCGGCCGTCCGCGCGGGTGAGAACCACCCAGACGGCGCGGGAGAGGTCCTCGTCGATCTCGACGTCCTCCCCGTGACGCTGCACGATCTGGTCGCGCTCGAGCACGTTCGCAAGACCGACCGTGTCGATCTCCTGCGCCGAGAAGGCGGCGAGGGCCTGGGCTTGCTCCTGGATGAGGAACCATCGTTGCCCCGCCAGGTATGGTTCGCCTTCCACCCGCCAGTTCTCGAAGCGCCGGATGCGGAAGTTGGTCCCCGATTCATGACCCTCGAACACGAACCGACCGCTCCCGATGAGGTCGGTGTCCATGAAGTCGGGATTCGCGCAGATCTCCTCGGGAATGATGGAGCTCACGATCACCTCTCCGAGTCCCGTACTCGTGAACGCCCATGCGTCCGGCTGGTTGAGCTTGACGATGACCGTCTCGTCGTCGGGGGCATCGATGCCGGCGAAGACGTCGGTCATGAACGATGTCCGGCTTACGCCGGGCTGCTCGATCGCCGTCTCGTAACTCGCCTTCACGTCGCGAGCGGTGACCCGCCGGCCGTTGATCGGCGGTTTGTCGTGGAAGTACCCCTCGCCGAGCTTGAAGATGATCCGCGTCGGCTCCGGCTGCTCGAGGGAGGTGGCGAGGAAGAGTTCCGGCTGGAGGGTGTCGAGCGGCGTGTAGAAGAGGTGGTCGAAGATGGTGAACCCCCACGTGAGCCCGGAGTCGAGCCCCTTCCACGGGTTGATGGTGGACCAGGGCGCGCTCTGCCGGAGGCGGAGCACACCGTCCTTCGGGATGTCCGCCGGCGAGACCTCGGGCGTCGGCGTCGCGCCCGGTGCGGTCCCCGCCGGCGTCGTCGCAGCCGCGGTCGGCGCGCCCGTGGTGTCCGTGTCGTCGCCGCAGCCGACGAGCAGCCAGCCAAGCCCGGCTGCTCCGATTCCCATCCCGCCCAGCAACCGGCGCCGCCGAACCCTCGCCGACCAGAGCCCATGGTTCTGCATCGCTTCGACCCCCCTTTCGAGTGCCGCTCCTCCCTGTCCCCGAGTTCGTCAATCGATTCTATTCTCGCTGTCAATACGTCCTCGGGGCCCGCGAGAGATGCGTCGCCGCCGCGACCGCCGCGGCGGCGAGGAGTTCGAGTGCGCCGAGGGCGGCGAAGGCGGCGCGGTACCCTACCGCCTGGTAGAGCAGCCCGGTGAGTACGGGGCCCGCAGCGAGGGCAACCGACACGCCGAAAGCGGCGATCCCGTTGAGCAGGCCGAAGCGGTGGGCGCCGAACCGCTCGGCGATGAGGGCGGCGCGCGACGGCTGGATGGCGCCGAAGCCGAGGCCGAAGAGGACCACGAAGAGCGGTACGGACGCCGACCAGCCGGCGAGGAGGGCCCCGAAGCCGGCGGCCTGCGAGAGGAAGATTCCCGCGACGACCCAGCCGCGGGGGACGATGTCTCCGAGCGGCATGAGCAGCAGCCGTCCCGGGAGTGCTGCGAGGCCGATCCCGCCCACGGCGGCGGCAGCGCCCCTCGTCGCGTACCCCTCCCCTTCCAGGTACGGGACGAGGTGCACGAAGACGCCGCCGATGGCGCAGGAGGTGGCGACGAACGCGGCGACGAGGAGCCAGTACGAGGAGCTTCGGAGCGGCGCTCCGCCGCCCACGAAACCTTCCCCGTTCCTGCAGTGGAGCGGCAGGACCAGAACCGGCGGCGGAGGCGGCGGACGGCGGAGGAGGAGCGCGTAGCACGGCGCGAGGGCGGCGAGGATCGCGGCGTAGCCAATCGCGGTCGCGCGCCATCCGTACCGCTCGATGAGCACGCTCGAGAGCGGGACGAAGACGACGCTGGCGAGACCTGCCACGAAGGTGAGCACCGCGAGCGGGCGGCCTCGCGCGTCCTCGAACCACCGCGCGACCAGCCAGAACGCAGGTTCGTACAGGATCGCCGCCATCGCCAGGCCGATGAGGAGCCACGCCCCGTAGTGGACGGGGACCGCCTCGGCGGTACCCCACAGGGCGAACCCGAGGGCACCCAGGAGCGCTCCGCCGGTCATGATCGGCCACGGCCCGACGGCGTCGAGCGCCCGCCCTACCGCGATGGAAGCGGCACCCATCGCCAACAGCCCCAGGGAGAATGCCCCGGTGACCGTGGCGCGGCTCCAGCCGAGCTCCGCCTCCATCGGCCGAACGAAGGTCGTGAACGCGTAGTACGAGATCCCCCAGGCGAGCAACTGGAGGAGGGACAGCGCACCGACGAGCGCCCAGCGGTACGGAATCGGCAACTCCCGACCAGGACTGCCGGGGTAGTCTACGATGGTTGTCGCGCCGAGCGCCCTCTGCTAGCGTTGGTTCGATTTTGCAACTCTCAAGAGGAAGGAACGTAGGGGAGTACGATGCCGAAGCGCCTTGCGATCTCCGTCGGCTTCACCGGCAGCCCGGAGCAGAACCGTCAGATCATCGAACGCGTGAAGATCGCCGAGGAGGTGGGGGTCGAGGCCGTCTTCACGGCCGAAACCTGGGGCCGGGACCAGTTCAGCCTCCTCACGCAGATCGCGCTCGCGACCGAGAAGATCAAGCTCGGCACTGGGATCGCTCCCGTCTACGGGCGCTCCCCCGCGGTCCTGGCGATGACGGCGGCCACGCTCGATGAGCTCTCCGGCGGCCGGTTCATCCTCGGACTCGGAACCTCCGGCGCACGCGTCATAGAGCACTGGCACGGCGAGAAGTTCGAGAAGCCGCTGCGCCGACTGCGGGAGTACACGGAAATCATCAACATGATCGTCCGCGGCGAGAAGGTCTTCTACGAAGGGGAGATCTTCAAGCTCCAGCGGGGCTTCCGCCTGCTCTTCCAGCCCGTCCGGCCGCACATCCCCATCGCCATCGCCTCCATCTCGCCGAAGAGCATGGAGCAGGTGGGGGAGATTGCGGACGCCTGGATGCCGATCTTCTGGCCGAAGTCGAAGTTCCAGGAGGGGAAGGAGATCGTCCGCCGCGGCGCGCGGAAGGCGGGCCGCCCGGAGGATGCGGTCGAGTGCTGGGCGAGCATCACCATGGTCGTGAACCCGAACCTTGAGCAGGCGCGGATCCAGGCGGCGGGACCCGTCTCCTGGTACGTCACGAACATGGGGGACTTCTACTGGCAGATGCTCGCCCGCAACGGCTTCGCCGAAGAGGTGGCGGCGATGCGGAAGGCAGCGGAGACCCACAAGCCGCTCCCCTTCCAGACGAACCCCGAGATCATGGCCGCGATGGGCGACCGGCTCCTCGACGAGGTCGCGGTGTACGGCGACCTGGAGACGGTGGCTGCCGGTATCGAGGAGCGCCGCCAGCTCGGCGTCGACATGCCCATCGTTCAGCTGCCGCCGGGAGACCTGAAAACGGTTGAGCGGATTCTCGGCACCCTCGTTGCCTGAGGCGGACGGAGGAGGGCCTTCCCTCCTCCGCCCCTCACACGCCCAGGTGTCGGGCGACGAACTGGAGCGCCTCGAGGACTTCGTCGGGCGAGTGGAGGAGGAAGTCGGAGAGCTCGGCGATGGCCGGCGGAGTTTCGGGTCCTCCCGAGACCCCGCCGATCACCACGACCTTCCCCCGCTCCCGGAAGGAGAGCGCCGCGCGGAACATCGCCACGTCGGTGAGATCGTCGCCGAGGGTGAGGATCGAGTTCGCCCCCACGTGGTCGACGAGCGCGCGCAAGGCGGCGTCCTTGCCGCCCTTCGCGTCGGGGAGCACTTCCAGCACCATTCGGCCCTCTCGAAGCCGTAGCCCCTCCGGGAGGGGCGTGAGTGCCTTCCGGATGAGGGGCTCGAGCTCCGGCGCGGTGCGGTAGTGGAAGGCAGTCGAGATCGCTTTCCGTTCGATGTGGAGGTAGACGCTCGGCGCGGCCTCGAGCACCCGCTGCTCCGCCTCCTCAAGCGCTGCGGCAAGGCGGAGGCGGTCGACGTCAGGCAGGAACGGGCTGTCAAAGGACGCTTCGAGCCCGTGGCTGCCGATGACGAGGACCCCTTCGCACGGCACCATCCGTCGCGCGGTGTTCAGGTCCCGCCCCGTGACCACCGCCACGGTGACACGCTGGGCAAGGCGGTCGAGCACCGCAAGCGTCGTCGGCGGCACGCGGGCGTCCTGCGGCCGCTCGACGATCGGCGCGAGGGTCCCGTCCAGGTCGGTCGCGAGCAGCCGCGGTTCGGGTCCATCGGCGAACGACCGCAGCCGCTCCAGCACGTCAGGTGCGAGCATGGCACTCCTCCAACCGGTTCAGGAAGCGGCGGGCCCAGGTGCGCGCATCGTTCCGCCGCACCTCGGCCACGAGCCGGTCGCTGATGCGGCCGGGGCGTCCGTCGAGCGCCTCGATGATCTGACTCGCGAAGCGCTCGGTGTCGAGGGGATCGACCGGCACGAGCCCGTCCGTCTCTCGCCCGGCGTAGACGGAGGCGGCGCCCGCGTCCCGGCCGACGAGCACGGTCGCCCGCCGCGAAGGCTCCTTCGCTCCCTGGGCGACGACGGCCTGGAGCGGAACGAGGTTCATCCCGTCCGCGAGCGACGGGGCGAGCACCACGTCTGCCGTCCGCAAGAGGGCAACGACCTCGTGCCACGGCAGGGCGCGCTCCTCTTCCAGGAAGGCGGCTCGCGCCGCTTCCGCGGCGCGGCGGGCCGCATCCGTCGCGCCTGCGAGCTCCTGGCGCAGCCGCTCGTAGGCGGGCACTCCCGCTCGGGTCGGCGCCTCGAAGGCGACGTGGACAAACCTCGCGCCGCGGGCGTACGCGGCTGCGACTGCGCGCAGGCGCTCCGGGATCCCCTTCGTGTAGTCGGCCCGCTCGAGCGCGACGACGAGCGGCAGCCCTCGTGCGCGGAGCTCGGCGAGCCACCCCGGCTCCGGTTCGCCTCGGTGCGCTTCGACGTCTTCCGCGTTCACCCCGACGGGGATCGGTTCGACGGCGACGACGTGCCCCGCGAGGCGGAGCCGTCCCTCGCCGAGCGCCTCCGCCCCCAGCAGCTCTACGGCCGCCTCGTAGAGCCGCATCGCGTCGGCCGGGCTCTGGACCCCGACGAGGTCCGAGGCGAGGACGCTCCGGAGCCAGCTGCGGAACCGCTCGATGGCGCCGTCGTCACAGACCTCGCGCACGGCCGCCAGGTTCGGGAACGGCGTGTGGAGGAAGAACCCGAGCATCCCGGTGAACCCTCGCTCGCGCAGGAGGCCGGGGACGAGCCCGAGCTGGTAGTCGTGCACCCACACCCGCTCTCCCTGGGCGGAGAGGGCGGCCTCGGCGAACGCCGCTGCGACCGCTTCGTGCTGGGCCCACGCTGCTGCGGAAGGGGTGCATGGTACCGGGAAGTACGAGGTCAGGCGCGGGAACGGGCGGACGAGGTGGAGGAGCGGCCAGAGGAAGCCGTTCGCGGCCTCCGCGTAGTGGCCTCGCCAAATCTCTTCTTCGAAGAAGAGCCGGCGGTGGCGCAGCGCCCCGCGCGGCGTCCGCAGCTCCTCGAACCCCTCCCGGTCGACGAACTCGCGGTCGAACCGTCCGCGGCCAGCTCCGATCCAGAGCGTTCCCGAGCCCACGACGGGCGCAAGCGCCGCCACGAGCCCCCCGCTCACCCGCGCCGGCGCCGGCTGCCCGGGGGGCGCGTCATGGTCGAGGTAGGCGCGGTTCGCGAGGATGATGAGCTCTGGTCCGCCCATGGGGGCCAGTATAGGCGCCGAGCGCGAAGCCTCGTCGGGCGCCGCTATACTGGTGCCGATGTTTCCGGACGATCTCCCCACCGGGCTTCCCGAGGAAGAGGCCCCCGAGGATGCCTTCGACTTCGGCGACATGCGGCGTCGCATGGAGCGGCTCTTCGCGGAGAGGCAGCCGCGCTCCCGCCCGGCGCCCGCTCCGTCCCAGGGAGGGGGCCTGAGCGGGCTCGTCTTCGCCGGCTTCGCGGTGTACTGGGGCCTGCCGTTCCTCCTCCGCCGCCGCAGATGAAGACTCGCCTCCTCCTCGTAGGCAGCGGAAGCCTCGCCCGTGCGGTGCTCCGTGCCATCGAGGGCGAGGCCGAGTTCGAGCTCGTCGGCGTCGCAGCGCCGGTCGGCGCCGAAGAGCTCGCGGCCCCGTTCGGCGCACGCGCCCAGAAGGACTACCGGCGCCTCCTCGAGGACGAGGACGTGGACCTCGTGGTCGGAGCGGCGCCGACGGACGTGCAGGCAGACGTGGCGGTCGCGGCGGCGGAGTTCGGCCGAAAGTTCCTCTGCTGCGGTCCGCCGGCTACGTCCGCGGAGGAAGCGGACATCATCCAGCGCGGCATCGAGTACGGCGGCGGATACCTCCGCGCGGAGGCGCTGGAGCTCTTCCATCCGGACTACGCGCTCACGTCTGCGTGGGCCGAGGCGTTCGCGCCCCTCGAGCGCGTCCTCCTCCGCTGCCGCATGGAACCGCCGAGCGCTGCCTGGCGGTGGGATCCGGATCGGTGCGGGGGCGGCGTGCTGGCGCAGCTCGGCGCGGTGGGACTCCAGTTCGGTCTGCTCATCCTCGGCGCGCGTGTCGTGGCGGTGGAGGCGAACCTCGAAGGCACCGAGGGTCCGTTCGGCCTGATCGACACGCGCGCCCACGTGAAGGCGTACGCGCAGGACGGCTCCGTGCTGGAGCTCGACATCGGCTGGGAGAGCCCTCCGTTCGGATGGAAGGTGGAGGTGCACGGTGAAGGGGGTTCGTACTTCGGTCGCCTGCCCCGTGAGCTGTCGGACGAGGTAATCAGGGCCTGGCTGCGAGGGACGCTGGCCGTGCCGCGAAATCCACCTTCGCCGCTTCGCCTCCTCGACATCGTCGAGGCTGCCTACGCGGCGGCTGCGCGCGGTGAGCGCCGGGAGCTTCCGTTCCGAGGGGGAGCGTGGCGGGCGGCGGATTACTGGCTCGGTCCGCCGCGGGCCTGAGCGACGAACTCCGCCGGGATGATGGCGCCGCGGCGCCGCAGGTCCTCTCGCAGCTCGGCGGCATCGAGCTCGGCCGGAGGGACGCCGCGGGCGAGCGCCAGGGCGCAGGCCGCCCCGGCAGCCTCGCCGGTCGCGAAGCAGGCGGGGATCTCCTTCGTCGCGTGGTGGACGCGGTGGTCGACGGAGATGCAGCGACCGGCGACGAGGAGGTTCTCCAACGTCGGCGGAAGGAGGGCGCGGTACGGGATCGCGTACACGGCTCCGTACTTCGTCCAGTGGCCCGTGACGGCGACGGTGTCGGGGAAGGGCGTATCCATCTCTTCGCGGCGGAGGACGTGACGGCCGAGGAGCCGGCGGGACTCGGTGATGCCGAGGAGGGCCGCCACCTCCGCCATGTACGCCCGTTCGAACCCCGGAACGGAAGCGCGGAGGCGGTCGAGCTCCTCCCGCACGAGTCGGCGGCACTCGATCTCCGC
>ERZ795042.1579-NODE-1579-length-14389-cov-79.858937_pt1 | contig 14389 bp, 13 predicted proteins | sample MGYA00375126_ERZ795042 | MGnify/ENA primary metagenome ERZ795042 (study PRJEB30171, sample SAMN05518105) | compost metagenome | isolation source: Feedstock adapted compost from Newby Island compost facility, Milpitas, CA | place: USA:Newby Island compost...
AAGGCATTCCAGAGCAGTCTGCCTTCGATTCTGACCGGTAAGCCGTTCTCAGCGGCTGGTGCCTATAACGCCCACCGGCAGCTCGCCTACGTCTCACTCATCACCCTACCGGATACAAAGACGCTCCAACAGTACACCGAGGTCGTCCTCGCCAACACCCACTACACCCGCGCTCTCGAGGCCCAAAAAGCACTCTCCTTGCCGCCCCGGCCGAATGTTGCTCCCAAGCCGATTCCGGAACGGCTCGGGGAGCCATCAGTCTTCAAGCATGTCATCCTGATCGTCAAAGAGAACCGCACGTACGACCAGGTGCTCGGCGACATGCCTGAGGGCAACGGCGATCCCTACCTCTGTGTCTTCGGCGAATCGATCACACCGAACGAGCACGCTCTTGCTCGCGAGTTCGCCCTCTTCGACAACTACTACCTCCCCGCCAAAAGCTCAGCGGAGGGGCACCCGTGGGCAGCCACAGCGTATAACACCGACTGGATCGAGAAGAATGTCCGCGCCTGGTTCCGCGGCTATCCTCACACAATCCTCGATGCCATGGTGCCACCCAGCACGGGCTTCATCTGGGACGATGTCCTGAACCACGGCAAGACATTCCGCAGCTACGGCTTCTCAACACTCCCCGTGCTCGATAACCCGAACTTGACCTGGACAGACCTCTGGCAACTGCGACAGCGTGGTCAGATGCCACCTGGTCTCCGTGTCCGTGGCACCATCGCTAACCTGGTTGCGAACAGTCACCCGCAGTATCCCGGTGAAGATTACCGCTTCTCTGACCAGTTCCGCGCTGACCTCTTCCTTGCCGATCTTCAACGCTTCGAGCAAACCGGCCAGATGCCCGACTTCATCCTCATGGCCTTGCCCACTGACCATACTGCTGGTACCAAACCTGGCTTCCCGACACCACAGGCGATGGTTGCCGACAATGACCTTGCCCTTGGCCGAATCATCGAAGGTATCTCTCAGAGTCGCTTCTGGATGGACACTGCCATCTTTGTGATCGAAGATGACGCGCAGGATGGCTGGGATCACGTTTCACCCTTCCGGGCACCTGTCTTCGTGATCAGTGCCTATTCCCGTCTTGGTCACCCCATCCACACGTTCTATACAGAGCTTGACTTGCTGCGCACGATCGAGCAGATTCTTGGCATTCCCCCGCTGAACCTGCTGGATATGGGCGGCCGATTGATGACCGATGCCTTCACCACCACCCCCGATCCACGTCCCTTTGTCCATCGGCCGAACCAGATCGCCCTCGACACAATGAATCCGACACCGCAGAATGCTACAGGACCAGCGCTCCACTGGGCACAGCTCGGCGAGCAAATGCCGGCAGTCGTTGATGATCCAGCGAACGATGACCTGCTCAACCACATGATCTGGGCAAGCACCAAGGGCTACGACACGCCCTACCCGGCAGTCGCTCACGTCGTGTTGCCAGCACGCACGCGTGATGCCGACGATTAGGTACAGAATATTCCAGCGCGACGCTGCCCCGCGCCCCCGCCCGGTCGCCGGTGACCGGGCGGGGCGTTTCTTTGCGCATCCTACGCGAGTTCAATCATGTTGCCGTGGCTTGTCCCATCTTCACAGACAGAACGCCGGTTGCCAATAAACTCGTTGTCATGTACGACCGTGGCCGTGGTGTGTAGCAGGTAAATGCCGCACTCGCGGTTCTGACGAAACACGTTCTCGCGCACCACGTGCCGAGTCGAGACTGTTCGATCGGGGAAATCATGGTTAGCGGGATTCAGCGTCAACGCCACTCCGTACCGCCCGTTGCGGGCGATCAGGTTAGCACGGATCAACCCGCCCTGACCGTGTTCCCAGTGAATGCCATCAGTGCGGTTGTCAGTGATGACGTTACCCTCAACCGTCGTCTCAACCGAGAACCCAAGCCAGAAGCCATAGTTACTGCGACAGGCTCGGTTACTCCGAAACACGTTGCCGCGCGAGAATGTCGCCTCAAACGCGTTGTGAACGGCGTCTGAGCCATCGTTGCCGACAACGAGGTTGTCATTATTGGGTGGGCTGAACTGGTTGCCGAGGAAGAAGCCATCGCCGCTGAAGCGCAGGTCGTTGCCAAGGATCTGGTTGCGGTGGGAGCCGCCAGTTAGCAGGATGCCTGCCGCATCGCAGCCAGCGCCGCTGCAGCGGTTCACCCGTAGCGCCCGGTTACGGACAACGACGTTGTCACAGGATGCCCAGAGGCGGATGCCCCAGGCCGTATTGTTCGAACAATCACAGTCCTCGACCCGGTTGCCGTGGCTCGCCATGAGATTGATCCCGACATCCTGCTCCCGTGCCACCACTCGGCGCACAACGCTCGCCGTTACCCGGTGCAAAAGCAGACCCCCGCCCGGCATCGTCTCAAGCGGTGCGAGGATATCAAGCCACTGGCCATCGTCACCGCCGGCGTTGCCTGAGAGATCACAGTCTTCAAGAAGGAGCTCCTGGCAGTCTTCGGCGACGATCGCGTAGCGGAATCCCCGCACAGTCAGGTTGCGCAACCACACGCGTGCGCGCCCCCGGATAACAATGCCCACACCGGTGCAATGGAGTCCATCGAGTATGGCACCCGCCCCGTCAAGCACGATCTCATTACCGGCAATGACCAGCACCCCTTCGCCCGTCTGATCACTGAGGCGGTGCAGGCCCGGTGGCAACCGCACGCTCTGCCGCACGACGATCGGCATAGTTCCTGTCAGATCGAGCGTCGGCAGTGGTATGCCCATCCTTAAAGCTCCTCAGCTATGACAACGTGTATCGCAGGGAAGTGTAGTCCAGCCAATCGGTTGGAGGCACCGTGACCCTGGGGAAGATTCGTGGAAGATTTTGGGAAGATCTCTGCACTACGTTGTGCTGCGGTGACCGATAAAGCCGAACGATACGGCGATCGGTGGAGTAATGGGCAAGCCGCAGCTGCACCATGTGGCAACGCGCGGCCCGCCGTCCAGTTGGTGGTGAAGCGGTGGGCCGACAGGATGAGCAGTGCGGGGGCCGTCAACTGCCGGCCCACTTGCTGCACTACCCCGTGCAGTGTGGCTCAAGGCTTGGTTAAGCGGCGGCAAGCAGAAACAAGCAGAAAGGAGTAACAACATGGTAAGCATCTCACGACGGCAGTTCCTTGGCGGCCTTGGTGCCGGCCTGGCTACAAGTGTCGCGCTGGGGACCCTTGATCTCGATCCCACTGCACTCGGAATCACTCGTGTCAAGGCTGCCCCTGATCCGACGACGCCTCAAACTTGGCTCGTCCGTGCAGGGATTGAAAGCAATGACCACGCCGTCATGGGCATGGTCTTCCTTCCCTATCACCTTTGGGTCAACGTCGGTGATACCGTGACCTGGACGATCCTGTCCATGGAATTCCACACGGTAACGTTCCTGCCGCCACACACCCCGCGCCCTCCCTTCAACCCGATGGATCCCCAGCAGGCACAGCCTCAGGGGCCGAGCCACTACGATGGAAAAAGTTATGTCAATTCTGGACTGCTCTTCCAGGGGCAGAGTTTCCACTTAACCTTCGACGTGCCTGGCGACTTCTTCTACATCTGTTTGATCCACAGCATGATGTCAGGTGTGGTGCACGTGCGACCAGCTGGGACACCATACCCGCTGGCACAGGCAGATTATGATCACCTTGCCGAGATCGCCAGCAGTGACATTGTTCGGGCAGGTCAGGCAATGGCGCGCGAAGCCGAGGATTTTGCACGTCGGTTCAACGCCCAGACCCGATTCGGTATGTCCAATGAAGCGCTGGTCATCGCTGGCATTGGTGATGGCGGACTCGACTTGATGCGCTTCTACCCAGAGACACTCGTGGTACGTGTTGGCCAAGTCGTGACCTTTGTCAACGCCGATCCAGAGGCGCCCCATACCGTCACCTTTGGGGGTGACCTGTCTGAGGAGCAATCCTTTCCCCCGATCGGCGTGCCACAGGGCTACTTCCCTGGACAGGTCGTCGACTATGCTGGCAATGGATTACTCAACTCCGGCTATATCGGCGTCGACCCCAACTGGTTCGGCACGACGTTCCGTACGCGCTTCACCCAGCCAGGCACCTATCCTTATCTCTGCGCGCTCCACGATATGATGGGGATGAAGGGCACGGTCATCGTCCGCAGTTAAACTGAAAGGAACAAGCCAGCCCAAGGGCATCAGACACGCGATCTTCCTGTGTCTGGTGTCCTTGCTATACTAGGCCGGTGAGGCGTTGCCATGGGGGACGCTGGGGGTGAAACGACGATGGCAACGCTACCCGGAATGGAAACTGAGGCAGGGCAGGCGCAGGTGACACCTGGCGCGCCGGTACGCTTACGCCAGCGCCCACCATCCTGGCAAAGCTGGGGGCGTATCCTTGCCCAACTGGTCATCGATGGGATATTGGTCGCCCTCGCCTTCTGGCTCGCTTACCTTGTGCGCTATCGGCTCGAACTGGGCGGCGAGGTGCCCGAGCCATTTGTTCAGCCATTCCATGCCTTTACCGGCAAAGTCGTCCTCCTCGTCGTTGCCACCCTGGCGATCTTCGTCCTCCGCGGCCTCTATCGCCTGCCACGTTGGACAACGTTCCTTGACGAGGCCGCTATTATCGCCAGCGGCAGCACGACTGCCATGGCACTGGTCATCCTCTACAGCTTCTTAATGCGCTTCTCTCCCTCCCGACTGATCTTCTTCTATGCCTGGGTGCTGATGATTGCCCTGCTGGCAACCGAGCGCGTGCTGACGCGCTGGCTGCGCGCGCGTCTGTGGACACGCGGCGTTGGCATCGACCGAGTGCTGGTCATCGGCTCAGGACCGGCCGCACAGCGGATCATGCAATACCTCTACAACAACCCACAGGCTGGCTACCGTGTTGTCGGCTACGTCGATGTCGAGCCGCCGGCTGATGAGCTGGCGCTCGCGACTGAATGGCGTGTTGTTCATCCGCCGTTTCTCGGCCTGCTGAATGATGTCGCTGTGATTGTACGCGCGCACCAGGTCGACGAAATCATCGTGGCCTTACCGCCGGCCTATCACGAGCAATTACTGGAACTGATCGAGCAGTGCCGCGAGCTCGACGTAGGGTTCTCGCTCGTCCCTGACCTCTTCGAGCTATCGCTTGGCCAAGTGCAAATCAGCGAAGTCGCTGGCCTGCCGTTGATCAGTATCAGCGAGAACCAAATTCGTGGCTGGAATTATGGCATTAAGCGGGCGATGGACATCGTCATCGCCATCACCGTGCTCACGCTTGCTGCGCCACTCATGCTGCTCATCGCCATCGCCATCAAGCTCGACTCGCCCGGGCCAGTCTTCTTCCGGCAGGTACGAGTTGGCAAAGGCGGCAAGCCCTTCGTCCTCTACAAGTTCCGCTCCATGGTTGATGGCGCCGAACGGCAGCAGGCTGCGTTGCGCAAGGCGTATGGCCGTGGCCCCCTGCTCTTTAAGCTCCGCGATGATCCACGCGTGACGCGCGTGGGTCGCATCCTGCGTCGCACGAGCCTCGACGAATTACCGCAGTTCTTCAACGTCCTCAAGGGCGAGATGAGCGTCGTTGGGCCACGGCCACCGGTGCCGGAAGAAGTTGCGGCCTACGAAGACTGGCACCTGCAACGGCTTATGGTCACACCTGGCCTCACCGGCCTGTGGCAAGTCAATGGCCGCAGTGATCTCTCGTTCGACGAGATGGTGCGGCTTGATCTCTACTACGCTGAGCACTGGTCGCTCTGGCTCGACTTGAAGTTGATCTTGCGTACCATCCCGGTTGTGCTGACAGGCCGCGGTGCTTATTAATTCCCCACTGGGAGCTACATTGCTTTGCATGCTCACCGGTGATCAGCCGAAGGCGGTATCATGAGGAGCCGTGGAGTGGGGGCACGGGATCGTGCGAGTTGCACTTGTTCATGACTACCTCAATCAATACGGCGGTGCGGAGCGCGTGCTGGAAGCGCTCCACACCCTCTTCCCTGACGCGCCGGTTTATACGTCGCTCTATGATCCCATCGCCCTCCCAGCACACTACCAAACGTGGGACATCCGCACGACGTTTATCCAGCGTTTGCCCGGCGCTCCCAGGCGTCACCAGCCCTATCTCGCCCTCTATCCATTCGCCTTTGGACGGCTCAAGCTTACTGGCTATGACGTGATCCTGAGCTCGTCAAGCGCGTTCGCCAAGGGAGTGCCGAAGCCGCCGGGCGCGCTCCACATCTGCTATTGTCACAGCCCGATGCGCTTCGCCTGGAACTTTGCGCACTACGCCGCCCGCGAGCAGCTTAGTCCGCTGGCTCGACGGCTACTTCCACCGCTCATGGCCTGGCTGCGCCGCTGGGACGTGCGTACTGCCCGCGCGCTGGATGCCATCATCGCCAACTCTAGCGCAGTCGCTGAGCGGATTCGCCGCTACTGGGGGCGCGAGGCGACCGTGATCTTCCCGCCCGTTGATGTTGAGCGAGCACAGCCCGCACCACCCAGCGAGATCGAGGACTATTTCCTCATCGTCTCGCGCCTTGTTCCCTACAAGCGCCTCGATCTTGCTATCGCCGCCTGCAACGCCCTTGGCCTACGACTGAAAGTCGTTGGCGATGGCCGCGACCGAACGAGACTGCAGGCTCAGGCCGGTCCCACTGTTGAGTTTCTGGGTACGGTCTCCGATGAGGAGAAGTTTGCGCTCTATGCCCGCTGCCGCGCGGCGATTTTCCCGGCCGAAGATGACTTCGGCATCGCTCAAGTCGAAGTCCAAGCAGCTGGGCGGCCAGCGATTGCACTGGCCCGTGGCGGGGCATGCGACACCGTGATCGACGGCGTAACTGGCGTGCTCTTCGCTGAGCAGACGGTCGACGGGTTGATTGCTGCGTTGCGGCGCTTCGAGCATCTCACGTTCTCGCCTGAGACTATCGTGGCGCACGCGCGTCGCTTCAGTCGCGACCGTTTCCTTGGCGAAATGCGGACGTTCATCGAATCAATTCGTGCTGAGCGCGGCGCTCGGGCACGGGCGGCCGCGCTGGTGTCATAGAGAGGATCGAACATGGAAATCCGCGATTATCTCGCCATCCTGTGGCGACGTCGTTGGATTCTTGTACTCGTGCCGGCACTGGTCCTGGTCGGCATCATCGTCCAAGCTGTGCGTGCGCATCCGTCATACACGGCGACTGCGCGAATGATCGCGACACGCATTCCTCAAGAGACCCCAACGACGGTCTTTCGCTATGACGAGTACTACAACTACCTTGCCAGTGAGTACACCCTCGACGACTTTACCGAGGTCATCCGGGGTAATGTTTTCGCGAGTGACGTAGCCCAGGCGCTGAAGGCACAGGGGATCGACCTAACTCCAGCAAAAGTGCAAGACGCCATCAGCGTCAGCCGCCGGAACCGTGCGTTGGCAATTACGGTCACTGCAACCACGCCAGAGGAGGCGCTTGCCATCGCCCGCACTGCTGCCCAAGTGCTCGAACAGCACGGTACTGCGTACTTCGGCTTCACTGATCCCCAGAGACAGGCGTTAATCAAAACCATCGACCAGCCGGTTGAAGCCAAGTCCAATCGCACGCGCCTCGTGCTCATTTGGGTTGCTGAACTGCTGGTTGGCATCGTTGGAGGCATACTGGTTGCCTTTTTCGTCGATTACCTCGTTGATACGCTTGACGCGCCCGAGGCCGCTCAGGCCGCGCTCGGTCTGCCGGTGCTTGGTGTTGTCCAGGTGCGGCGGTAGGCAATGCGTCCGGAAGAGTACGTCGCCATCCTCTGGCGACGCTGGTGGGTGCTGGTACTGGCGATGCTGGCGGCGGCAGCCGTTGCCTTCGGCTACAGCCGGCTCCAGCCCCCCACGTACCAGGTCAGCGTCCGCATTATCGCCCAAGCCCAACCGCCCGATTACTGGCTTGATCTCTATGCCAAAAACCAGCTCGGCGTCTTTCAGGATATGATCCGCAACGGTGATTTTGTCCGCCAGGCATTGCAGCGAGCTGGCCTGTCGGTTGATCCAGGCTATGCCCTGAGCACGCTTGCACTGGCGCGCGACCAGAATAGCAACACAGTTCAGCTGGTCGTGACTGATACTGATCCGCAACGCGCCGCGGCCATCGCTAACGCTGTTGCAGATGCCTTTGTGGCGCAGATGCAAAATCAAATGCAGCAAGTGCTGGCCCAGTTCCGCGATCCACAGACCGGGAAGCCACCCGGCACGCTGCTGGTAAGCAAGCTAGACACCGCCACGCCGCCCAGTATTCCGACTGGCCCTCGCGTGAAGCTCAATACTGCGGCTGGCGGCGTGCTCGGGTTGGCATTGGGGGTGTTATTGGCTTTTGCCCTTGAATACATCGACGACACGCTCTATACCGAAGCCGATGTGCAGCGAGCACTCGGCCTGGATTCGATAGCCCGACTCAATGGGGTGCGGCGAGGGAGACGTGAGGAGTACAGGATGGCATCATCAGCGCTTGTCGTTGTCACACAGCCACGTTCGGCCGAGGCAGAGGCCTATCGCGCATTGGCGTTGAGCTTGCGGTTTCGCGGACGACAGCAGCCAGTGCGGCGACTGCTACTCGTGAGCCCTGGTGACAGCAGTGCAACTGCGGTGGTCGCGGCCAATGTCGGGCTAGCGCGCGCGCTTGCTGGCGAGCGGGTTGTGCTTATCGATACTGACTTACGCGGTGGTCACCTGCATCATCTCTTTGATCTGCCACCGACCCCTGGTTTGGCTGAGTGGCTCCAGTGCCATGACCAACGGGAGCCTGCACCGCATGCCACTAGCTACGAGCGCCTGGCCGTGCTGCCAGCCGGCCAACTCGGCGAAGGCACGAGCCCAGCTGATCTCCTCGCTGCGGCCCCACTTGACCATCTGATGACGACACTTGAGTCTCAGGCCGACGCACTGATTCTGACAGCGGCGCCACTACCGACATACGGCGACGCCCTGGCGCTCGCACCATTGGTCGACGGAGCCTTGCTCCTCGTTGAAGGGGGACGCACGCGTCGAACCGCCGCACAAGAAGCGAAAGCCGCGCTCGAGCGGGCCGGCGCAACCGTACTCGGCGTCGTCTTTACCCGTCGCTAGCGCGTGGATCCGCTGGCTGGGCTTCGCGTACTTGCACCAGGCCTAATGCAACGAGTTGCGCGATGGTACGGTCAAGCCCGTTGAGCGACTGCCCTGTTTCAGCAAGCAAGTCATGGAGCGTGGTTGCTCCGTTGATCAACGCGAGTAGCACGGTGCGCTCGTTCGGGCGCAGCTGATCGAGCACCGCCGGATCCGGCAAGGTCTCAACCAGTTCGATCATCTCGGCACGGCCGCGCGCCGCAAGCCACTCGTCAGCCCGACGGATTGCGTTGAGGACGAGCGGCTCGAGGGGCGTACCATCGAGCACGGTTTGATCCGGGATAGCCTCGGGGAGCTCCGGAATAAACGCGAACGAGCCACCCGGGTGGACGAGAATGCGAAAGAGCGATTCTTCCAGGAGCGCTGCGAGTGCCTCCTTAATCTGTTGTGGGGTTGCGTGCCCAAGGAGGACAAGCAATTCGCCAAGCCGGGCAGGCTCATGGCTCACGCTCTGCAGAGCCAGAGCCTGCTCTAACACTTCTTCTGAGATATAGCCCTTTTCAACGAGCATGCGCCCCAGGCGAAGGCGCCCATCGCTCGCCAGCACTGCCGCTACCCGTCCGCGATCGAAGACGAGCGTAATCTCATCGGCTGCAGTGCCAAGCGTCAGGCGGCCTGACTTTGCCGTGTGGCTCAGCCCCTGAATAATGAGATGGAGCGGAAAGTCGTCAAGGTCGCCATAGAATGGCATGCCTGCCCCTGTCTATGGATCAGCATCAAGCCGTGGCACGACGGTCACCTGGCCAGGATAGCCAGCCTGCTGTAAGGCTTGCTCAACCCGGGCCTGGACTTCACTTGGTTGCAAATGGACGGTGGTAACTCGAAAGGTGATCTCCATGCTGCTCAGCGTGTGTGCATGGGCACTAATACAGAACGGGAGCTGGGCCAAGGCTTCACGGAATGCCGCCGCTTGCCGCAGGCTCGCCACTGGCCGCAGCGTAACCCACCAGCGCCGTAACCCGCTCAAGTCATTGATCTCGAGCAAACGCTTTGGCGGCTGCACGCGGTCGAGAGCTGCGAGAACAGATTGCTCCGCGGCGGCGTGCAGGAACGCTTGAAATTCTACGAACGCGTCTTGCACAGCGCCATGCTCATATGGTTCGAGTTCGCCGCCAGCTGCTTCTGGCGGCACCCCTGCATCCCCGAATGGCTGGCTCGGTTGCTCGGTCATACCCCCGTCTCCCTGCACCGCGCTTGCCCTTTAGTCTAGCAGGCATGCTCGCTTGTGCTCAGGGGAGATTAGTATCGGTTGGAGCCAGACAGATCGACTAGCACACAAGTGCCGCCGTCGTATCCCCACTAATGCGGCCGGTGCTGATGAGCCAGCGCACAAACCGCCAGCGTGCTGCCTCCGTTGGCGTCAGCTCGGCAATCTCATCCATCGCTCGAACGGTGACCGGCAAGGAAGGCCAGCCCAGGGAACGGAGTAGTTCAGTGACGATGCTGCTTGGTGCTGGCGGCTGATCACCCTCCAGCGATGTCGAGAACTCCTGTCCGCCTGCGAGCAGGAGGTGCAACGCTCCGCCGTCGACATACCAGGCCGTAAGCGGCAACCCGGCCGACCGCACGGCATTGACAATCGTCGTGATGGCCTCGCGCTGCCCAATCATGACCGGCTCCCTTCTCCTTCAGCGCGGCTGTCCGCGCATGCTCAACTGCGACAACAGGGCATTGAGCGCCGCATCCGGGGTATCACCTTGCCCAATCGGCGGACACTGTGGCTGGCGACGCCAGAAGTGCAACACCACACACGAGCGTGTTGCCTCGCCTGGCACCGTATCGGGTTCACACGCTACGGCCAGCCACGCCGCCTCACTGGAACATGGGTTGGGGAAAATCGTCACAGGAAAGAGCTCAATTTCTTTGTTCACGCGCTTCGCCTCCTCACTCATCTGCCACTCTCACACGCACGAGTTTCTTTACTGCGCCGTTTGTTGTGGATATATTGGCAACTGCTCCCTCAATGACGATGGGAAAGATGTCCCGGTTTTGCCGGCTACTCGACTACGCGAAAACCCTGCATCCCTACGCATGTACGTACACTGGAATGATAGCGACTCGGCCGAGTGCTGTCAAGGGGCGACGATGTGGCAGGATGAAACGAGCTGGCACCATCGCTGCATTGCCCGCAGTTGCTCATTGATCGAGACGATCATCAGGGATTTGTGACCTGCAAGAGTCGCGGCCTGCTGTTTGTCGATTGTCGCTGAGGCTATTGCGCACATGCCGAGTGCAGATCACCAGCCTGGGAAGAACCAATCGTGCTCCCGGGAGAGGAGCCAGACTCCCGGGAGCACGTTGGTGTGCAGTGGTGTGGACGCAGAATGAGGATTACGGCACCTGGACGCGAATCAGGTTGGTGACCTTCGTCACACCTGGAGCGCGCCAGGCCGCCTCTTCGGCTTCCTTGCGCTCAGCCCATGAGCGCACTGTACCGGTCAGCACAACGTGGCCGCCCTCTTCGACCCGCACCTGGATGCTTTCGGCATCCAGCTCAGCATGGCGAACAAAAGCTTGCTCAATCTGGCGCTTGATCGTGTCTGGAGCGACCGTCGGCTGCTTGACCGTGATCAGGTTGATAACCGACTTGACACCCGACACCCGGCGAGCCGACTCCTCGGCCTCGCGTCGCTGGTAGTGCCAGTCGACTTCGCCTTCCAGTGTCACACGGCCTTCTTCGACGCGAACCTTAATCTTGTCGGCTGGTACCGACGGATTCTCCTCCAGCGCCGTCACCACCGCCCGCGCAATATCCTCATCTGTGCGAATACCCAACCCGCGCGGCACGACTTCGATATGGTTGACGACGGCGCGGACACCTTCAACTCGCAGCGCGGCGCGCTCCGCTGCCCACTTCTTGAGGAAGCTATCAACGGTACCGGTTAATGTCACTACCCCCTGGTCGACGACGACCCCAACATCGGTCACCTCGACCTCTGGATCCCACTCGAGTTCCTCCATGACCGCCTTCTGAATTGCTTCATCGTCAAGTACTCGTGCAGCCATGGTGACCCACCTCCCCTCTGAGATTGCAGGCGATGTCGCTTCGGTGATCGAGCGAGATTAGTTTGCGCGAGACTGGATGGTAATCCGCTTGACACGCGCCGTCTCGGCCTTCGGGAAGACCAGTGTGACAATCCCATCAGCGACCGTCGCCTCTGCCTTGTCAGCATCGACCGGCCGTGGCAGGGTAATGGTCTCTGCGAACTGGCCCGCGCCGATCTCCCGGCGATACCATGTCGCCTTCTTGGCTTCGTCTTCGCTGAGGCTGTACCCAAACCGACCGCGGATGGTCACTGTGCCTTGTTCGATCGTCACCTCAAGATCTTCTGGCTTAGCGCCGGGCGCTGCCAGCTTGATAACAACAGCGTCCTCGGTCTCGTAGACGTCAGTTGCTGGCCTGGTCGCCAGGCGCACCGCTGAGCGCGGCCGGGCCGTCAGTGCCTCAGCCAACCGGTTCATCTCGTCAACCATCCGGTCTAGCTCGGCAAGCGGATTCCAACGCTCTAGCATGATTCGTCCTCCCTCCTGCCCCGTACCCGGGGCTCCTGATCATGTTTCCAAGGGAAAGGATACGGGATTAACACGACTCGTGTCAAGTAGGTTTTATTAAATCATGTTGAACTCGTCTTGCCCCACCTGCTCGTGAGGCAATGCCATCTCCCTGCGACGGTCAGCTCACCCACACTGCAGTGTTTCGGCCCAGGGGCATCAATGATGGGAAGAGCGACTCCCGAGCAGGGAGGCAAGACCCGAAGCAGCCGTGAGCAGGCCAACGACGGCAATCCCCGTCCGCGCCCCGAATGTATCGGCTACGATGCCCGTCAAGAGCACACCGATCGGGTAGCCAGCGTCCCGCCAGAGCCGGTAGATGCCAACCGCGGAAGCACGCCAGAGCGGGTGGGCGACGTCAGAGACCGCTGCCAGCAGGGTTGGATAAACCATCGCTGTACCGACGCCAAGCAGGACCATCGCGATGGCCCAACCGGCAACAGTATGGGTGAGCAGGATGAGACCAATGCCGAGTGCCTGCACAGCCATCCCTCCGGCAATCAAGCCAACCCGGCCAACGTGGTCGGACAGTGCGCCTGTGAACAGCTGCCCGATGCCCCACACAGCAGGGTAAAGGGCGGCGAGTCCACCGATCGTCTCCAGCCCAAGCCCGCGGGCTGCGAAGTAGAGTGGCAGTAACCCCCATGCCATGCCGTCATTCAGGTTATTCACGAGGCCAGCCTGACAGAAGGCGAAGAACGCTGGTTGCCGTACGCTCATGACCAGGAGCTGCCCAACGCTCGGTACAGCACTATCGGGGTGGGACAGCGACATGTCGCTTGCCTCGCGCGCTGCGTAGCGCTGCGTCTCGTGCACGAAGCCAACCGAGAGCACCAGCCCTGCAAGGGCACAGCCAAGCGCGAGGGCGAACGGCCACGGACGGATCGCGGTGGCTGCAGCGATCGCACTGGCACCGAAGGCTGCGAGCGCGACAGCTCCGTAGCCAGCCGCTTCATTGAGTCCCATAGCCAGCCCACGCCGGCGCGGACCGACAAGGTCGATCTTCATCGTCACCGTCATCGACCATGCGAGCCCCTGGTTGAGTCCGAGTAGCACGTTGGCGGCAACGACCCATCCCCACGTCGGCGCGGCGATAATGAGCAGTGGCACCGGCAGTCCGGCAAGCCAACCAGCGACGAGCACCGGCTTGCGCCCGATTCGGTCACTCAGGCGGCCAGCAAAGAGGTTGGTGAGCGCTTTGACTGCACCAAAACTTGCAATGAAGGATAACGCTGCGGCCCGTGAGGCAATGCCGAAATCGTGCTCAGCCAGGAGTGGCAGGATAGCGCGCTCGACGCCGACCATGCTGCCGACAAAGGCATTGACCACGACCAGCAAGGTAAACTGAGCCCAATTTGCCCGAAGCCCGAGGGCCACCGTCTCCTTCGTCTGCGCCATCCTGCGCCTCCTCGCCTAGCGCACGGCGCAGCGGTTTGCGCCAGCTTCAAGCGTTGCCAGTTGCTCGGGATCGTCAATCATGGCACCAGCCAAGTTGAGCGCGACGATCTCAGCGAAATGGGCTGGCGGTTCGGGTTGATGAGCAAGCAGGTGGTCAACAAGAGCTGATGGCTCGACCTGGAGCAGTGGGAGGTGCTCTCGGAGTGTCCCGAGGCTCGCGCAAAGCGGTTGGCCATCAAAGCGAGGTGGCTGCGCTGTATGCCCAGGAAAGACGAGAGTTTCCGCTGGGAGCGCCTGCAACCGCTGGAGCGAGCGCACCAGCGCCTGTGCACGGTGGAGCGCTTCGTCGCTGTGCGCCTC
>ERZ795042.1580-NODE-1580-length-14386-cov-339.954923_pt1 | contig 14386 bp, 15 predicted proteins | sample MGYA00375126_ERZ795042 | MGnify/ENA primary metagenome ERZ795042 (study PRJEB30171, sample SAMN05518105) | compost metagenome | isolation source: Feedstock adapted compost from Newby Island compost facility, Milpitas, CA | place: USA:Newby Island compost...
GCATTACGCGCTGATCGGAATCGAAGACACGCCGTTTTTCATTCTGCACGCGGTGAACGAACAGCTCAGCTTCATTCTGATCCCGGCGGAAAAAGCCGTGCTGGATTACGGATTCGAAATCGACGACGAAACCGTTCAGCTCTTGGACGCCAAACAGCCGGAAGATGTCGTGATTTTTCTCATCGTCAACATCATCGACGACGCGTTTTACGTGAACCTGAAAGCGCCGGTCCTGCTCGCCCCCCGTTCAAGGGCGGGCTGCCAGTATGTCATCCATGACCGGGACTATCCGCTGAGGTTTCCCCTGCGCCGCAGGGAGGAGGCCGGCAATGCTGGTCCTTAGGCGGAAATCCGGGGAAACGGTCATGCTGGGAGACACCATCGAGGTGCACGTGCTGGCGGTGGAAGGCGACACGGTGAAACTCGGCTTCGTGGCTCCGCGCAGCGTCCAGATCCTGCGCAAGGAAGTCTACGACGCGCTGATGCAGGAAAACCGGCAGGCGGGAATCGACGCGGCAAGCGCCGGCAAGCCCGTGCTGGATCTGCTCAAAACCTATCGCGACGTGAAGTCCGACGCGGCACCCGAAGAGGGTTCATCATAAATCAATCTGCAGAATTCCTTAATGATGGTAGCCAGGAAAGGAGAGAGATGATGTGAACGTGACGGCGGTCAGCAAGTATGATCCGGTCATGACGGGGTTCTCCACCCCCGCCGTTTCGGCCCCGTCCAAGTCCGCAGCGACTTACGCGGATAAGCCTCCGTCTCAGAAGACGGCGGAACAGCAAAAAAGCACGGCTGTCCTGAAGAAGCCGAATTTCGACATCATGTCGCTCAGCGAAGACGAGCGCAAGCAGCTGGAAGAAGCGCTGAAACAGCTGAACGACTCCATCGCTTCCTACAACAAGATGCTTCGTTTCCGCTACAACGAGGAAGCGGAGCAGACCTACGTGGAAATCATCGACACGACCACGCAGGAAGTGGTGGCCAGCCTGCCGCCGGAATTTCTGATCGATCTGTCGATCAAGATGAAAGAACTGATCGGCATGTTTATCGACAAAAGAGTCTAAGGATGATCCTGGCGAGAGAGTCGTGGCCCCGTTTTGCGCCAGGCGGCCGGCGAATCTGAGACCCAAAGGGGTTGAAGCGCATGAGCTTTAGCATTACCGGACTTGCTTCCGGCATGGATACGGCCCAGATGATTGAATTGATGATGAAAATCGAACGGCTGCCGTACGAAAAACTGCAAACGCGCAGGCAAGAGCTGACCCAGGAGCAAAACGTCATCCGGAATATCAACACCAAACTGGCCGCCCTGCGGGACGCGGCGAACGACCTGTTGTACAACGCTTCCTTCCAGGTGAAGTCGGCCAGAACGAGCGATGCTTCCGTGGTATCGGCAACCGCCGCCGAAGGGGCGGCAAACGGCAGCCATCAAATTCAGGTTGTCCAGCTGGCGCAAAAGCATATCGTCGCTTCCGCGGAGTTTGCGAAAGGCGGTCCGGCTTCCGGTCTTCAAGACCAACAGTTCAAACTGTTTGGAAAAGGAGACGCGCAGGGGAAAATTTTCACCCTTTCCGGCAACACCTACGAAGAAATGCTGGTCAATCTCCGCGACGCGATCAACCAGGCCGGCATGGGCGTGCGGGCCACGCTGATGGAAACCAAACCGGGCCATGTGACGTTGGTTTTGACTTCGGAACATTTGGGCGCGGAGGGACAAATCCGTCTCGAAGGCGTGCCGGATGACTCGGACCTGACCGTATTGAAGGCTCTGGGCTTTGTGTACGAAGACGAAAATGACGAGCAGGATAAGCTGAACACCAAACAGGAAGCTCAAAACACCGTCGTTTTCGTGAACGGCATCCGGGTCGAGACGGAGGGCAATACGCTGACGAACGTGCTGCCCGGGCTCACCATCAACCTGCTGAAGCCCGGCGATGCCACGGTGACGGTGGAAACGGACGCGGACGCCATCGCCGACAAAATCCAAAAATTCGTGGATGCCTACAACGACGTTTTCACCGCCATCCGCGCCTACACCGGCAAAGGCGCGATTCTCCAAGGGGATACCACGCTCAATTCGCTGTATTCCCGGCTGTACAGCCTCTTGAGCGACCCTGTCGGGGGAGCCGGCGATTTCCGCTTCCTGTTCGAGATCGGGCTGGAAATCGACAGGGGCGTGACCAGCGGGGGCGGCATGACCGGGACCATTTCCTTCGACCGGAACAAGTTCAAGGAAGCCTTTGCGGCCAATCCGGAAGCCGTCGCGCGCCTCTTTACCCACGACGAGCCGGATTCCTTCAGCCAGGATGGCGTAGCGGTGCGCTTTTACAATGAGATTCTCAACTGGACGAGAACCGGCACGGGTTATCTGACATCCAAAATCGCCGGTTATGATACCACGCTCAAAGACATTACGGACCAAATGGAGCGGCTGGATCTTCGCCTGCAAAACCGGCAGAAACAGCTGGAAGCGCAATTTGCCGCCATGGAAACGGCGCTTGCCCAGCTGAGAAGCCAGCAGGCCTGGCTGGCGGCGCAGATCAACATACTCAGCATGAGTTTGGGATCCTGACGATCAAGGAGATGGACATGATGACCATGTTGGCTCAGACCGGTTATCAGGCGTACCAAAAAAACAAATATGAAACCGCATCGCCCCACAAACTGATTCTCATGTTGTATGACGGAGCGCTGTCCAATATCGCCAAGGCCAGACAGGCGCTGGCAGAAAATCGCCGGCTGGAAGCCGCGCGGCACAACCGCAAAGCCCAAGACATCCTGTTCGAGCTGATGGCCTGCCTGAATGAGGAACAGGGGGGCGAAATTGCCCAGAATTTGAAGAAGCTTTATTTGTACATGATCGACCGTCTGGTGCAAGCGAACGTCCGGAGCCTCGAAGAACCGCTGACGGAGACGGAATCGCTGCTCCGGCAGCTGCGCGAGGCATGGGAGCAGATCGGAAAGGAAGTCGGGCTCGGTGCGACCTGACGACAAGGAACCGCCGCGGCACGGCGGCTCCGCACAAGCGGGTGCGGAAGGAGATAAGGAGACGGCGGAGCTGCTTTCGCGATGGCGCGAAGGTTACGAACGGCTCGCCGCCATCAGCGAACGGCAATTCGCGCTGGTGAAGGATGCCGTTCCCGCGCCGAAACCGGCGGATGCCTCGCATGAAGGGGCAAGCCCCCGGGAGAGAGCGGACAAGGAAACGGATCTTTACGACGAAATCTGGCGGAAATTGGAAATCTTGTCGAAGGAAAGGGAAGCCGTGCAGACCGAATTGGAACGTCTGCAGGATGCGCTTCGTCGCCTGCTGGGCGAAGAGGAACTCAAAACGCGGTTTGAACGGGACGTTCGCCCCGCGGCGGAAAAAGCCCGGGTGGTCACGCTCGAAACGGCGCGGAAAGTGGAGATGGTGATCCTTAAGATCGGAGAACAGCTGGGCTCCGTCCGCATCCATCGCAAGGCAATGCACGCTTACTATGGCATGGATCGGAGCGACCAGGTTCCGCTGTATGTTGACGAAAAAAAATGAAAGGAAAAGATCGGCTGCTCTAAATTAAGACAAGAGTCCTGCCGATATAATACTTGGGTCGCAAGGATGCGGCCTGCAAAAAAATCATGGAGGATGATGCAGGATGTCGATGTTCATCAACACGAACGTCAGCGCGATCAACGCCCATCGCAACCTGTCCTTCAACAACACCCAGATGGGCAAAGTGATGGAGAAGCTGTCGTCCGGCTACCGGATCAACCGTGCCGCGGACGACGCCGCCGGTCTGGCCATCTCCGAGAAGATGCGCTATCAGATCAACGGCTACTATCAGGCGATCCGGAACGCCCAGGACGGCATCTCCCTCATCCAGACGGCGGAAGGCGCGCTCACCGAAGTGCATGCCATGCTGCAACGTCTGAACGTGCTGGCGAACCAGGCCGCCAACGGCACGCTTGACGAGGCGGACCGGGAGAAGATTCAGCTGGAAGTCACGCAATTGCTGCAGGAAATCGATAACATCGCCACGAGCCTGAAGTTCAACGGTATCCGTCTGTTGAATGGTTCGATTACGTCCGTCACGTTCCAAGTCGGATTCGAAATGAACACAACGATCTCTGTTTCGCTCACCAACACCAAAGTGAGCGCGCTTGGCGTCAGCGGGCTGAGTGTTTCCACCGTGTCCAAGGCCCAAGCCGCGCTCAGCTCCATCCAGCTGGCGATCAGCAAGGTTTCGGACGCTCGCGCGAAACTCGGCGCCGTGCAAAACCGTCTGGAGCACACGATCAACAACGTGGGCGTCAACGCGGAGAATCTCTCGGCTTCCGAATCCCGGATCCGCAACGCCGACATGGCCAAGGAACTCACCGAATTCACCCGGTTCCAAATCTTGGTGCAAGCGGGCACCGCGATGCTCGCGCAGGCGAACGCCGTGCCGCAGAACGTCCTGCGTCTGCTCGGTTGATTTGCCGAATACACGGATCAGGAAAAACTCCCCGTTATTTCAAGCGGGGAGTTTTTCTATTTAGATTTCCCGTGGAATTTCCGATATATAAAATGTCGTTTCCTTCAAAATAACTAGAAATACAAGGTGTTGGGAACCCATGATCATCGTTACCCAGCGGGAAACGCTGGATCTGTCTGGCCGGAGCCTTGATCAGATTGTCGCTTCGCTGAATGACTTATTCCAGCGGTTGTATGAGAGATTCGAAATCGTACAGGAAGTGCTGATTGACGGTCAGTCGTTTCGGGAAGGGTACAATGAATTTTTGCTGAACCATCTCGACACTATAAAACAAGTGGAAATCAAAACGATTTCTGCAACCGAATGGATGCGGGGGGTCGTCGAAGAATTATGCGGGTATTTGCCCCGTCTGCTTCGCGCTTGTGATTCCATTTCAGAATTGTTTTATGGTGAAATGAGCGAGGAACATTGGGCGTATTTTCAACAATTGACAGAGGCAATCGGATGGGTCACGCAATCCGTTCAGGCGCTTAGCCATCATTTGGAACGTACGGGTGAAAACGCCGATCTCCTTGCGGCATTGAACGGATTTTTGGCCGATGTGAAAGAGCAACTGGGTGAACTTGCCCGCGAGCTGGAAAGCGGCGACCATACGGCCGCAGGTGACCGCATCAAATACGAGTTGCCGGGGTTGTTCCAGTTGCTGCTCGGTCGGTTGAGTAGCGGGGGATGAGCATGAAAAAACACGCCGCTGATAACTTGCTTTTTTTGCGTGAGCAATATCCCGAAATTTATAAATTCATCCGTAATCGTTCCCTTTTGACGCAACGCTTCCAACGGGAAGATGCGAGAAACGGACAAGCCAATCTGGTCATCAGGGAAAATGGAGGTCCTCCGCAATATCTGTATAGCCGATACGATCCCGCCTTGGAGGCGGAAAGATGGGCGCAGTCACTGGAAGCCGATTTACGGGACGCCAGCGACATCCTGGTGATCGGTTTCGGGTTGGGTTATCATGCGGCTGCTTTGCTCAAGGAGTACCCGGACAAACGGTTTTACATTTACGAACCCGATGTGGAACTTTTGATGCAGGCAGTGGAAATCGTCGATCTTCATCCGATTCTTTCGCAACGGCAGATCGCCTCGTTTGCCGTCGGGGACGAAGGTACTGTGCTGAGTGATTTGTTGCGGGAGCTGTTGAGGGCTGCACAAGATAAATTTTCCTATATCATACTCCCGTTTTGTAAAAGGCTGCAGCCCTCCTTGGAAACGCGCATCAAGGAACTTATTCCCCGTATCGCTCGGGGATTCGGGATCGATCTCAACACCATTGCGCGTTTCAAGGTCGAATGGATTGAAAATTTGATAGACAACATGGAACGGAATTTGCGCACTCCTTCCTTTTATGCCTTAAAAGACGTGTGCAAAGGAATTCCTGCAGTCATCACCGGATCGGGTCCGTCTTTACAAATGCTCTCGGATACGCTGCGGGAAGTCAGACGCCATGCCCTGATCATCGCGGCCGGGACGAGTGTGCAAGGTTTGTTGCACCATGGAATCAAGCCTCATCTGATCGTATCGTTAGATGGCAGCGAAGCGAACAAAAGAGCTTTTCAAGATTTGAATTTGGACCAGATTCCTTTTCTGTACATCCCGACCATGAAATATGAAGCCATTCCCGACCATCCGTATCTCATGCATGGCTTCTTCCAACAAGATGTCGTTTCCCATTATCTAATGGACCTTACTGCAGAGGATGGTGTGCTGGCCTCAACCGCTACCGTCACTGGTATGGCCATTCAGATCGCTGTACATATGGGGTGTTCGGAAATTGTCCTGATCGGGCAGGATTTTTCTTTCCCTGGAAACAGCGTCTATTCGGCAGGCGTGGATCATTTTACGTCTGACGAATTGCAAGCAAGATTGCGGAACGCCACGCTCACAGTGGAAAATGTAAACGGCGGAACAAACCCGACTTCGCTCGATATGATCCATTTGAAGTCGGATGTGGAGCAATTAATCGCGATCTTTGAAGATTTTCCTTTTTACAATGCTTCACCAATTGGTGCCATAATCAAGGGCACTGTGCCAATCAAGCTGGAAGAATGGTTGCAACAAAAAAAGGCCCGAACCATTCCTGATGGTTGGCTCCAGGAACAGATGAGACAAAAGCTGAGACCGATGTCTCCCAAGAGGGTGGAAAAAATCAAAAGAAGAATTCAAGCCATGCGGGATGAACTTCTGGATTTTGAAGGTTCTCTGAAAGAACTGGAAGAACATATTACCGGCGAGGTGAATCCAAACGAGCTGTGGTTCGTCCGATTTGAAGCGCTGTGGTCGCGGGTTGTGGATCACGAGCTCTATCGAAAGGTCTTTTTCTTCTTTCTGGCGCGGGAACATCTGGCGGCGGAGCGGCAATGGGAAGACATGCGGCGGGAAGCGGATCTTGAACTTAAATTTCAGAAACTGCTCAAGTGTGTGGCTCCGCTTGTGGTCGAACTGAAACGTCTTGTTCCTTTTACCAGTGAACGTTTGGCCGATTTGTCGGTCAAGCTAGAAGGAAAAAAATCCGCAGCCACCATCGTCGGAAACGAAAATTAGTTGGGAAAGAAGGGAGGCCGCGATGTGGCGCAAGCGTTCCGGAAAGTATTGATTACCGGCGCGGACGGATTCATCGGCTCGCATTTGACGGAATGCCTGGTCCGGCTCGGATATGAAGTAAGAGCGTTCGTTTATTATAATTCATTCAATTCTTGGGGTTGGTTGGACCATTGCTCGGAAGACGTAAAGGGACAATTCGAAGTGTTCGCCGGCGATGTGCGGGATCCTCACGGGATCAAGACAGCCATGCGGGGTTGCGATGCGGTTTTGCATCTGGCGGCGCTGATCGCCATTCCGTATTCCTATCATTCTCCCGATACGTATGTCGATACCAATATCAAAGGCACGCTGAACGTGTTGCAGGCGGCGCGTGAACTTGGCGTCGAAAAGGTTGTCCACACCTCCACCAGCGAAGTCTACGGAACGGCCCGATATGTGCCCATCGACGAAAATCACCCTCTGCAAGGCCAATCCCCATATGCAGCGACCAAAATCGGCGCCGATCAACTGGCGCTTTCCTTTTATCGTTCGTTTGGGACCCCCGTAGGGATCATAAGGCCGTTCAACACCTACGGTCCTCGCCAATCGGCGCGTGCCGTGATTCCGACGATCATTACCCAACTCGCCGCCGGCAAAAGTCCAATCAAGCTTGGAGCCCTGCATCCGACGCGGGATTTCAACTACATACAAGATACGGTGCGCGGGTTCGTCGCCATGCTGGAGTCCCCGGCTTCCGTCGGAGAAGTGATCAATATTGGCAGCAATTACGAAATTTCAATCGGGGAGACGGCGCGCATCATCATGGAAATTATGGGACGGGAAGCGGAAATCGTGACTGACGAGGCAAGGCTTCGTCCCGAGAAAAGCGAAGTGGAGCGGCTTTGCGCAGACAACGGCAAGGCGCGCCGTCTTCTGGGATGGGAACCGGAATACGCCGGCTTGGAAGGGTTGCGCCGCGGTTTGCGGGAAACGATTGAATGGTTTCAGAAACCCGAAAACCTGGCCTTCTACAAGGCGGAGCTGTACAACCTTTGATGGAGGGTTAAAGCCATGACCGACCGGAAGCTCGCCGCCGACATTGTACAGGCGTTGAGGCAGGTTCTTCCGGAACGAAAAGACCCCATTGCCTTGCATGAGCCCGCTTTTTCCGGTCGCGAATGGGAGTATGTCAAAGAATGTCTGGATTCGGGTTGGGTATCTTCCGCAGGGCGGTTCGTGGAACGTTTTGAGCGGGAGCTGGCGGAACTGACGGGAATTCCTCATGTCGTGGCGGTGGTCAACGGTACCGCAGCCCTTCATGTTTGCCTGCTGCTTGCCGGCGTCCGGCCGGGGGATGAGGTGCTCGTCCCTTCCCTTACGTTTGTAGCAACGGCCAACGCCGTCCGCTATTGCGGAGCAATTCCGCATTTTGTCGACGTATCGCCGGTAACGCTCGGCATGGATGCGGACACGCTGTCCGCATATTTGAACGAGATCGTTCAAACGGGGCTGGACGGGACGGTGATCAACCGTGCAACCGGAAGAAGAATTGCGGCCGTCGTGCCCATGCATACGTTCGGACATCCGGTGGACCTGGAACCGCTTTTGGCGTTGTGTGAACGTTATCGCCTGCCAATGGTGGAAGACGCCGCGGAATCCCTCGGTTCCCTTTACCGGGGGCGGCATACGGGATCATTCGGGTTGCTCGGGGCTTTCAGCTTCAATGGAAACAAAATTGTCACGACAGGCGGCGGGGGCGCGATTGTGACTTCGGACGCGGAGCTGGCGAAAGCGGCCCGGCATTTGACGACCACTGCCAAGCGGCCGCATCCTTGGGCGTTCTGGCATGACCAGGTGGGGTTCAATTACCGGATGCCGAATCTCAACGCGGCGCTGGGTTGCGCGCAACTGGAACAACTGGATCGTCTTCTGGACAACAAACGGAAATTATATGAGCGTTACCGCCGCTTTTTTGCCGATGTCCAAGGGGTGCGCGTGTTGCAGGAACCGCCGTATGCCCGAAGCAATTACTGGCTGAATGCGATCCTGTTGGAAAAACCCGATTTGCGCCAGAGGGACGAGGTGCTGCAGGCGACCCATGATGCCGGTTTCCTGACCCGGCCCGTATGGACTCCCCTGCACAAGTTGCCCATGTATACCGATTGTCCGAGGATGCCTCTGCCGGTTACCGAACAGCTGGAACAGGCCGTGATCAATGTGCCAAGCAGCCCTTGGTTGGTGGAGGAATGAGCATGCGCAAAATCATGGTGGTCACCGGCTCCAGGGCGGAATACGGGTTATTTACCCCTTTGCTTCGGGAACTTGCGGCTGATCCGGAGTTTCAATTGCAGCTTGTCGTTACAGGCATGCATTTGTCGCCGGAGTTTGGGCTGACGTATCGGGAGATTGTCCGGGACGGTTTCCCCATTGCCGACATGGTGGAGATGCTTGTTTCCAGTGATTCACCGGCAGGCATTGCGAAATCGGTCGGTCTGGGGGTCATTGGATTTGCGGATTCCATTCGGCGGCTCAAGCCCGATATGCTGGTGGTTTTGGGAGATCGTTTCGAGACGTTTGCGGCCGCGCAAGCCGCCCTGTTTGCCAATGTGCCGATCGTGCATATTCACGGGGGAGAACGGACGGAAGGCGCTTTTGATGAAGCGATTCGACACTCGATTACGAAGATGGCCCACCTGCATTTTGTCAGCACGGAGGAGTACCGAAAACGCGTCATTCAATTGGGAGAACATCCCGATCGGGTTTTTTGCGTCGGAGCACTGGGGATAGATGTGATCCGAAGCATCCCCTTGATGTCCCGGGAGGAACTGGAAACATCGCTATCCTTTCGTTTGGGGACATTGAATTTCCTGATCACTTATCATCCGGAAACCCTGTCCATCGAGGATGCGGAAGAGAACGTTCGTCGACTGCTTCAAGCTTTGGATCGGTTTCCCGAAGCGCATCTGGTTTTTACGAAGCCGAATGCCGATACCCACGGCCGGGCGATCGCCCGGATGATCGATGAGTACGTCGCCAAAAACGGTGATCGTGCAGCCGTTTTCACGTCACTGGGACAAGTTCGCTATCTCAGTCTGCTGAACCTGGTGGATGTGGTCATCGGAAATTCGTCCAGCGGCATTATTGAAGCTCCTTATTTCCGAAAACCGACCGTAAACATAGGGGATCGCCAAAAAGGCAGGGTGATGGGGCCGACCGTCATTTCGTGCGGGAATGAAACGGCTCAAATTGTTCGCGCAATCGAGCTTGCCTTATCGGAAAATTTCCAAGACCGGATTCGAAATGCCCCCATGTTGTACGGGGATGGGAACGCGGCTGCCCGAATCGTGAAGGTATTGCGGGAAACGGATTTGAAAGGTATGCTGAAAAAAACCTTTTATGATCTCGACATTCCCTGAAAAAAGGGAGATCGACCCATGAGCCGTCACGTACAGGTCATTGCGGAAGCGGGCGTCAATCACAACGGCTCCCTCGAACTGGCGATACGGTTGATCGAAACGGCGGCCGATGCCGGAGCCGACGCCGTCAAATTTCAAACGTTCAAAGCCGAGCGATTGGTCACCCGTTTCGCAGACAAAGCGGAGTATCAAAAGAAACGGACCGGCGACCGGGAATCGCAGTTTGAAATGCTTCGCAAGCTGGAACTGTCCGAAAGCGGCCATGAAGAGCTGATCCGGCATTGCCGGAAGCGGCAAATCGAATTTTTGTCCACGCCGTTCGACGAGGCAAGTCTGGACTTGCTGGTCGGAAAGTTCGGTTTGCGCAAAATCAAAATTTCATCAGGCGATTTGACCAATCTCCCTTTGTTATTGAAAGCGGCGTCTCTGGATTGCCGGGTTTTCCTTTCGACGGGGATGGCGACGTTGGGCGAAATCGAAGCGGCACTCGGTGCGCTGGCTTTCGGGTATCTGGGATGGCGGGAGAAACCTTCGCTTCGGGCATTTCTCAGGGCATACGGTTCGGCGGAAGCGCAAGCCAAGTTGAAAGAAAACGTGATTCTCTTGCACTGCACGACAGAATATCCCGCGCCGTATCCGGACGTGCACCTGAACAAGATGGTCACGCTCGCCCGGGCCTTCGATTTGCCGGTAGGATACTCCGATCATACGTTGGGCACCGAAGTTGCCGTGGCTGCCGTGGCGCTTGGCGCCTGCGTCATCGAAAAACACTTTACCCTGGACAAAACGATGGAGGGACCGGATCATCGCGCCTCGCTGGAACCGGATGAGTTGGCCGGCATGATCCGGCAAATCCGCAATGTCGAGCAGGCATTGGGTTCGGGACGAAAGTCGCCTGTTCCCTCGGAAGAGAAAAATATGGACGTCGCCCGGAAGAGCATTGTGGCCGCACGGGACATACGGGAAGGCGAAACGTTCGATGAAACCAATCTCACAATCAAACGGCCCGGCAGCGGATTGCCGCCTTCGATGTATTGGGATTTGCTTGGGCGTACCGCGCGCAGATCCTACCAAAAGGATGAGTTGATCGAATGGTGAAAAACGACGGGTTACCGGTATTGGTGCTTGGGGGAGGAGGACATGCCCGGGTTTGTTTCGATCTTTTGCAGCGTCGAGGATATAAGGTGTTGGGCTATGTAGCTCCACAGCCGGATAAGCGGTGGGATCACCGAATTCCCTATCTCGGAGACGACGACACCGCCATGGACCGATTTCCGCCGGAACGCGCCGCGGTCGTAAATGGCGTTGGAGCCTTGCCGGGGTCATCCTTACGCCGCGAGCTCTTTAACAGGTGGAAAGAAAAGGGCTATTCCTTTGTGAGCCTTGTTCATGATTCGGCGGTCGTTTCCGGCAGCGTGCGCATGGGAGAAGGCGTGCAGATCATGGCCGGCGCCGTGGTGCAAGATTCGGCGGTTATCGGCGCCAACGCGATCATCAACACCCGCGCTTCCATTGATCATGACTGTATCGTCGGCGAACATGCCCACATTGCACCGGGAGCCGTGGTTTGCGGAGGCGTGACCATTGAACATGACGTTTTTATCGGTGCGGGAGCTGTTGTGATTCAGGGGATCGGAATCGGTGCGGGAAGCGTCATCGGTGCCGGTTCGTTGGTCCTTCGTGACGTGCCGCCGGGAAGCAAAGTCTTTGGGATACCCGCAAGGGGGCGGTGAAAGTGAAAGAAGTCGAGAAGCTGTTCATCTCATTGGATGACTCAATCCTTCAGGCGATGGAAGTCATTGACAGAGGAGCTGTTCAGATCGCGCTGGTCGTGGATGAACAGAAGCGGCTTTTGGGAACGGTGACGGACGGCGATGTTCGCCGTGCCATCCTGCGAGGCGTTGAATTGAGCGCCCCGGTAACGGCCGTGATGAATCGTCAGCCCAAAACCGTGAAACCGGATATGGATCGCGGAGTATTGCTGACGCTGATGCAATATCTGAATTTGCGTCAATTTCCGGTCGTGGACGAAGACAACCGGGTGATCGGGCTTGTCTTGCTCGATGAACTCATCCAGCAGCAGAGTTGCAATAACTGGGTTGTGCTGATGGCAGGGGGATTGGGGACACGGCTGGGAGAACTGACCCGGGATTGTCCCAAACCGCTGTTGAAAGTCGGTTCCAAGCCAATTTTGGAAGTCATTATGGACAATTTCATCGCCAGCGGCTTTCGAAGGTTTTACATATCCGTCAATTACAAGGCGGAAATGATTCAAAATTATTTCGGCGACGGCACGCGGTGGGGAGTTGAGATCCATTATTTGCATGAAAACAAGCGTCTTGGAACCGCCGGCGCCCTCAGCTTGATCCCCTCCTTGCCGGACGAGCCGTTGATCGTCATGAACGGAGATTTGCTGACAAAGGTCAATTTCCGCCAGTTGATCGACTTTCATTTGGAAACCGGCGCATCTGCCACCATGTGCGTGCGCGAATATGAACTGCAAATTCCGTACGGAGTTGTAAAAGTCGATCATCATCGCTTGGTCGGAATCGAAGAGAAACCGGTGCAAAAATTTTTTATCAATGGCGGCATTTATGTGTTAAATCCGGAAATCCTGGAATTGATACCGAAAGATACTTACTATGACATGCCGAATTTGTTTGAGGAACTGATGAGGAGAAACATGGCGGCTTCCGTTTTCCCGATTCATGAATATTGGATAGATATTGGCCGCAAGGACGATTTTGAAAAAGCGAACGTGGACGTATATCAAGAGGGGTTTCTGTGATATGATTGACGGACGAACCGTTTTGGCTGTCATCGCTGCTCGCGGCGGATCCAAGGGTCTGCCACGCAAGAATATCCTACCGTTGGCTGGAAAGCCCCTCATTGCCTGGTCCATTGAATGTGCATCCCAGTCCAAGTATATAGACAAGTGCATTATCAGCACTGACGATCAAGAAATCGCAAATGTCGCCAAGGAATGGGGGGGAGACGTTCCCTTCCTGAGGCCTGCCGAACTTGCCCGGGACGATACGCCGGGCATTTTGCCGGTGATGCATGCGGTGGAAAATATTGGCGGATACGATTTGGTTGTATTATTGCAACCGACTTCCCCTCTCCGAACTCCCTCCGATATTGACGGATGCTTGAAGACCATGACAGATGCCAATGCACCTGCCTGCGTATCGGTAACTCCCGCAGAGCAATCACCATTCTGGATGTATATGATTACAGAGAAGGGAACGTTAAAGCCTGTTTTGGACGGTGCAGATCGTGACGTTCCCCGGCAACGGTTGCCGGATGTTTATGTGTTAAACGGCGCCGTTTACGCGGCGGAAATCGAGTGGCTGAAAGAAACCCGCTCTTTCCTTACGGGAGAAACGGTGGCATATGTCATGCCGCGGGAAAGATCTGTGGACATTGACACGCTGGATGATTTCCGAATGGCAGAAATGATGATGACACGCAGGTTTGGACATTCATGAGATTTTGGACAAAACAGGCTGGTGCACGCTTTTGTTTGCAATGGACGACAAAACCGATTTGCATATTCACACCACCGCCTCCGATGGCGTGTACGCACCCGCGGAAGTGGTGCGGATGGCCTTGCAAAAGGGGCTGACCCGCATCGCGATCACCGACCACGACACGGTGGAGGGGATCGCCGAAGCGCAGGCGGCGGCCAAGGGCACGGGGCTCGAGGTCATCCCGGGCGTGGAGCTCGGCACGAAGTACAACGGCAAATCGGTGGACGTTCTCGGCTATGATCTCCGCGACACGAGGCTCCTGGCGAAGAAGCTGGCGGAGCTGCGCGCGCTGCGGGAAAACCGTGCGGAACTCATCGTGCAAAAATTTGCCGCCCTCGGCATGCACATTTCCATGGAAGACGTGCTCCGCTTCAGCCAGGGGGGCGCCATTGGCCGGCCCCA
>ERZ795042.1581-NODE-1581-length-14386-cov-10.419859_pt1 | contig 14386 bp, 15 predicted proteins | sample MGYA00375126_ERZ795042 | MGnify/ENA primary metagenome ERZ795042 (study PRJEB30171, sample SAMN05518105) | compost metagenome | isolation source: Feedstock adapted compost from Newby Island compost facility, Milpitas, CA | place: USA:Newby Island compost...
AGCCCCGATGCCTCCCCCTCCCGGCGGGAAGCTGCTGGTGTATGGAGCTCGGGTAAGAATCTCGAAAGAGAATGTGGCTCGCGGTCAAATGAACCCGCGAGCCACGAACTTTTCTGGGGGCTGCGACCGGTCGGGCGTTACTCCTGGAGGACGATCGCCTCGTAGGGCTGTAGGTCGTCCTCGTCGTAGTGCTGGAGCTCGTGGTCGGGGAGCTCTTCGCGGGGCTTGACGGTGCGGGTGAGGGCGTAGTTGACGCTGGCGGCGCCTTCGGTTGTGGAGGCGCTGCTGGTGTCGAAGACGACGGGCAGTTCGGGGTCCTTGCCTTCGGCGAGGAGCTTGGCGGTGGCGTCGTGGAGTTCGCGGAGGGTCATGTGGGGGTCGTCTCCTTGGTGGGGGTGCGGCGGTCGTGCAGGGTGGCCCAGGGCTGGCCGCTGCACTCGGGCCTGACGGCGGTGCCGTTCTCGTTGAGTTCGAGGGGTGTGTCGAGCCAGGTGGCGTTCCAGTCGTGGTCGTCTTCGGGGGCGTCGATGAAGCCGAGGGCGTGGCTCATGCTGGGGTAGGGGCCGTCGCCGGGGTGGATGCCTTGGGGGATCTCGATCGCGCCGGTGTCGGGGTTGCGCGTGACCCACCAGGTGGTGGTCTGGCAGTCTTCGCAGCGCATCTCGCCGTCCTTCTCCTTCTTCACTATGCCGTAGCGGTCGTGGATGCGGCCGCAGGAGTCGCACATGGCGAGGTCGTGGTCGCCCTGGTTGAGGGTGTGGAGGACGCTGCGGCGGTTCTGCCGGAGCCAGGCGAGGGCCTGCTCTTCGTCCACCTGGACCTCGTAGCCGATGCTCTTGCGGCTGGCGCGGTTGCGGGCGTCGAGGTAGGTGAACATGGCGGCGATCTCGGGCTGGGTCTCGGCGAGGTTCTGCGCGACCCGGTCGGCGGGGTAGTCGCCGCCGAAACCGCACTCGATGAGTTTGGCGACGTCCTCCTCGGTGGCCTTCTCGAGGTAGGGGGTGGCGTCGAACTCGACCTCGATGGCGTGGTCGTCGGTGTGGGTGCGGGCTGAGATCATGCGGGTCTCCTAGTGGGCTCGCGCGGGGACGCCCCATGGCCCCGGCAGGGGCTCTGGGTGGGGGCTTGGGTTGTGGCCGGGAGGGCCGTTCTAGGCGGCGGCCTCCCGGCTTTCTTGGACGAGGTTGCTCACCCAGGTGAGCTTGAGGTTGCCTTCTTCGTCGCGTTCTTTGGCGAGGAGGGTCTCGAGGAGTTGCGGGTCGATCTCGAGGCTTCGGCTGATCTCGTCCTTGGTGGGGACGCGGCCTTCGGCGACCGCGAGGTTGCCCACCTCTTTGGACATCAGGAGCTGCCAGAGGTTGGTCTCGATCGAGCCGGCGTACGTGACGAAGTGGAGGTGGGTGGGTTCGCGGTTGTCGAACCTGACGGCCCTGAAGGCGAACTGTTGGATGCGGGGGAGGTTCCAGCCGAGGGCGGGCATGATCACGTGCCTGGTGCCGCGCAGGTTCACGCTGCTCCTGAGCGCTTCCATGCTGGCGACGAGGATGGCGCCGGGCGTCTTCAGGAACTCGCGGGTGGTGTCGTTGCGGGCGGCGAAGCTCATGCCGCCGTGGATGGTGAAGCTCTTCCGGCCGGTGGGGGCGAGGAAGTCGGTCCAGTGCGCCAAGTAGTCGATGCCGAAGACTTGGCGGCGTGGGACGCCGAGGAGGATGCGTTCGTTCGGGTCGAGGCCTTGGATGAGGTCGCGGGTGGCGTGGAACTTGCTGGCGTGCCCCTCTCCGGTCCATTCGCGGAAGAGATGGGGGTGGAGGCAGGACTCGATCAGGAGGCGAAGTTGCCGGACGGCGCGTAGGCCCGCTTCCTTGCGGTTGTTGCCGGTGTTCTGGAAGTAGGCGAGGAACTCGTGGAACTCCTTGATGAGCTTCTCGTGCAGTTGCCGCTCGGGTTCGGTGAAGGGGAGCGTGTGCTGCGTGATCGTGTACTTGTCGGGGCCGACGACCTCGTTGAAGCTGCGGCGGATGACGGTGCGTTTGATGAGGTCTGAGAGGGCGTCCAGGTTGTGGACGTCCTGCACCTGCTTCTGGACGCCGAACACCGTCGTCCTGGTGGGGTTGTAGGCGGCGGTGAAGTTCTTGAGGCCTTCGCGGTGCACGTACGGCCGGCCCCGCATGGGGTTGCTCTTGGCGTTCAGCTCGCCGTCCCTCTCCTGCTCGTAGATCACGCGCGCGTCGCTGGTGAAGAGCGTGCTCGAGTTGTAGAGGAGCAGGAGCTGCGGGTAGCTCTCGCGGATGGCGTTGCGGGTGATGGTGCCGGTCATGAGGAGCTTGGCCTTGGCGTGCCGGAACACGGCTAACGCGGCTTGCGTCTGGCGGGTGTCGAAGTTGGCGAGTTCGTCTGATTCGTCGACGAGGAGCACGACGCGCCTGCCGTGCCGGCGGATGGTCTGCTTGAGCCACGGCTTGAGGGTGTTGAGGAGCGTCGTGGTGACGAGCAGCGTCTCCCCCGCGCGGGCGGCGAGCGCGTCTTGGCGGGTGCGGATGACGTGGTGGGGGTGGTCGTTGGCTTCGAGGAACGGCACCCAGGTCTGGTGGATGGCGAGCGCGGGCGCGACGATGAAGGTCAGGTCGCGGCTGGTCGCCTTGCGCTTGGCCCACGCGTAGCCCATGGCGGTCTTGCCGCTGCCCATGCCGAGCGCGAGGAAGGCGTAGTCGCGCCCCAGGATGCGGGCGACGTCCTCGGCTTGCTGGCGGGTGAGGGTGAAGGTCTCGCGTCCTTCGGGCGTGGGTTTGGCGAGCGGCTCACGCATGAGCTGTTGCACGAGGCTCTCGTCGACGGCTTGGGTGGCGAGCTCGCCTTGGTGCTGCTCGTGGCGCCTGAGCTTGCGCCTGGCGGCCTTCCGGTGCGGGTCGGTGGCGATCTCCTGCGGCCAGTGGCGTTCACCGAGCGCGAGCTCGGCCCACGACCAGGCGGTCTCGCTCTGGCCTTGGAGGCGGGCTTCCGTGGCGTCGCTGTAGGCTTTGAGGCGGAGCCCGGCGTTGGTCTTCACCAGGCGGATCTCGTCGCGTTCCACGCGGTGCTGGTCGCGTAGGGCCTCGCGGGCGTAGCTCTCGACCATGGGGAGGGTGATGCGCTTCTCCTCCCACTCCTTCTGGCTCATGGCCTCGGGGCGCTGCTCGTGCAGGGCGCGGTCGAGGAGCGCCTTGGTCTCGCGCGCGGCGGCTTGGAGGCGGGGGTTGGCGCCTAGGTGGTAGAGGGCCTTCTCGATGCGGTAGAGGACGGCTTCGTCCTTCTCGCTGCGGCGCTTGGCTTCGCGCTGCAGGTGGACGCGCACCCGCTCGGCTTCGGCCTTGGCGGGCTGGATGACCTGCTCGTGGATCTGGCTGGGCGTGCGGGTGTCGAGGAAGTGGGGGTCGATCGCCGCGGCGCTCAGGTGCTCGCTGGCGCGCTGCAGGACGAGCACGGCCGTCTCGATGTCGGCGGCGAAGGTGTCCTCGGGGAGCGCGTAGCGGGTGAGGAAGCGGTACTGGCCGCTCAAGCGCGCGAGGTGGCTCTTGTCGTGGAAGTCATCAACGAGGAAGTTCTTGGGCGTGACGATCGCGAGGAGCCCGCCTGGCTTGAGGAGCTCCGCGGCCCTATGCAGGAAGAGGAGTTCGCTGCGCCAGTTCTGCCCGCCGCTGTGGAGCGTTAGCGAGAACGGCGGGTTGCCGACCACCATGTCGACGAGGGTGCCGGGGTGGTACCCGGCGAGGTCCTCGTGGGAGAGGTTCGCGTTCGGGTAGAGGAACCTGGCGACGGTGAGGGCGTCGATGTCGACGTCGCAGCCGTAGAAGGTGTGCTCGAGCTCGGGGTGGTGGCCGGCGGCGGCGTTGATGAAGGCCCCGTGGCCTACGGCGAGGTCGAGGATGGCCTGGCCCGGCTGCGGGTCGAGGAGGCGGATGATCTGCTGGGTGATGGTGGGTGGGGTGAAGAACTGGCCGAGCTCGCGTTCGCGCTTGTCGACGCTGTAGGAGTAGTAGTCGCGGTAGTCGCTGCGTTTGAGGCCGTGGAGGCCGCCTAAGCCCGTGTAGGCGGCGTTGACCTCGTCGGGCGTGAGGCCCTTGAGGTCGCCTTGGCGGATCAGCGTCAGGAGCTTCTGGTTGATGTCGGCCCGCCGCTCGCGGGGGATGGCGGCGGGCGGCGTGGGGTACTTGAGGGCCATGCCCCCTCCTTTCGTTGGCGGGGTCAGTCGGAGATCTTCAGCTCGTAGAAGGTGGTGAAGGCGGCCGCTTCGGCGTCGCCGGCGAACGCGAGCCGAACGTTCCCGTTCTTGAACACCACGACCTCGCTGCACTTGAGGAGGAACGTGGGGATGGGCTCGCCGAAGGGCGGCTCGCCCCAGTAGTCGCACAGCTCGCGGAAGCGCTGCGCGAGGCCGGCGGGGGCGTTGGTGGTGTCGCGCTCGAACCTGCCGAGGGCCTTGGCGAGCACGGTGAGCTTCTCGCCGGCGTAGTGCGAGAGGCGCTTCTTCCCGCCGCTGTAGCTGTCCTCGACGTGCACGAAGCCTTGCAGGGTGACGTGCCGGCGGCTGCGCTTGACGCGCCAGGCGGCCTGTTGGAAGGCGGCCTTGAGCTTGTCCGTGGCGATGTCGAGGAAGCTCTTGCCGCCGAGCTGCTCGAGCACCCAGTCGGTCACGAAGGGAGTGAGTTGGTCGTCGCGGAGTTCCTTGATCTCGTCGTTCCACCCGTGGGGTCGTTGGAGGCCGAGGTCGTGGCTGCTGTTGAAGTGCCCGATGATGTTCGCGATGTGCTCGTTGCGGGCCTTATCGCGGTCTTCTGCGAGCTCCTTGAGGACGCTCTGGCGCTTGCGGTCGAGCCAGGCGCTGTCGGTCTGGAGGTTCTCGAGGGTGGCCTTGGCGGCGTCGAGGTCCGCGAGACGCTCGCGGAGTTGGTCGGTGAGGCGGTCGACGGCGGCTTGGTCTTCTTCGGGGAGGGTCGTGGGGTCGAGTTGGATCGCGTCGATCTTCGCGAAGAGGCTGTCCATCATGGCGGGCTCCTTGACGCGCCGGGTTCTCGACGCGCGCGTGTCTTCGGTCGCCCTAGGTCGTTCTAGGTCGTCGGGGGGCTAGGTTCCTCTAGGTGCCGTGGCGATCGGTGTTCTGCTCGTCTTGAAGGGTGGGGGGTCCTCGCTTCGCGGGAGCTGGCCGATGCGTGTTCGCGTGCGCACGGGACTTACGGCTTCTCCGTGGGTTGACGCTGCCGGTGCGGCAGCCGGAGCGTCGCGTGCGGCGTTCATGTCGCTTGGTTGCGCCGCCAGGCGCTCCTTCTCTGGGCGTTCGTGCGGCGCGGCGGTTCTCAGTAGCAGGCGTGCTTCATGCCGTAGTCGTGCATGAACGCGGCGGCGTCCTCGTCGGTGGCGAAGGTGATGCGGATGTTGCCGTTCCGGTAGACGGTGAGGCGTTGGCTGCGTTTGAGGCCGGCGCGGTACGGCACGCCGGCCGTGTCCGGCATCAGGGCGAGGTGGTAGTGGAGGGTGTCGGGGAGGTTCTCGTCGACGCGCGCTTCGGGGTCGTCGAAGCGTCGCATGGCGCGCCATAGGGTCGCGATGGTGCGTTTGTCGGCGGCGTCGGGGATGGTGAGGTGCCGTCCCGTGCGCCAGCCGTAGGGGCAGGCGCTGCGCACGTCGGCGTGGAGGGCTTGTGCGATGAGGTGTTCGCGGGGGTGGTCTTGGAGGGTGTCGCCGAGCCACGCGGTGGCGGCGGTGAGGATGTCGTCGTCGGGGGTGGTGTCGTGGTGCGGGTCGGCGCGGGCGGCTAGGGTGAGGAGCTCTTGGAGTTCGGCGAGTAGCTGCTGCGCGTGCTGGGCGCGTTCGGCGCGGCGCGCGGCGCGGGTGGCTTCGGCGAGGCGTCGGTATTCGCGGCTCAGGCGGTGGTCGGGGATGTCGAGGGCGCGGAGCGTCCGTTCTGCGGCGGCGAGTCGTGTCTGGTACTGGTGGCGGACGCGTCCGAGGACTTGGAGGTCGGCGCCGCGCGCGGTGTTGCGGTCGTGGCGGCGGGTGGAGCGTGGGTTCGCGGTGGCGACGGTCATGCTTGTCCGGTGCGCCGTTCGGCGCTTCCTTCTTCCCTGTTGTTCGTTGCGCGTTCGTCGCGTGTCGTTGGTGGGGTGTCGCGGCCGGGGCGGGGCGGCCTCGGTCGTGGCGGTGACGATCGCGAGGAGGCCGCCTGGCTTGAGGAGTTCCGCGGCCCTATGCAGGAAGAGGAGTTCGCTGCGCCAGTTCTGCCCGCCGCCGTGAGCGTCATCCCTGTGATCTGTTGGATGGTTATGATGCGGATTTGTAGGCGTTTCTTGCGCTGATCTCGGGTGGCGTGGCGGCCTAGTTCGTTTGAGCGGCGGCGATCTGGTCGAGGCGACGGTGGAGCTCAGCATTAACGCTGTTGCTGAGGTTGAGCTTGTTGACGATCGCGTGTGCTTCCTCGAGTGTGGCGCCGTGCTGGTCGATGGCACGGCGAACAAGGCTCCAGGCGCGCGAGAGGCCGTGGCCTTGTTTCTCGAACCGTTGCTGCGCTTCGTTCCCGAGGAGCGGGATCAGCTCTTCTGCGCGCGCATTGAGCATCTCGGTTTTGATTCGTTGCATGCGTTTCGAAGCAGCTTCTTCTTCTATTTGGAGACGGACTGTTTCGGCGTGACGTTGGATGGCGGGCTCGAGTGGGAGGCTTTCGAGGAGTTCGCGCCACCGCCAGTACGCTTCGCCTCGTGCGGCTTCGGCTACGGCTTCTCCGATGTGGTCGCCGAGCGCCCCGTCGACGATGTCCCACCAGCGCCAGTCGTCTTCTTGTTCCTCCTCTGGGATGAGGCGGCGTGCGAGGTCAACGAGGGTGGGTGGGTGCGTGTCGGGCTCGGCTCGGGCGCGGTTCAGGGCGTTTAAGACGCTTTCGTGGATGAACTCGTCAACGATGTCCGTGTCGAGGTCGTCTGCGTACGTGACAGCGGTGAAGCCGCTTCCGCTTTCGTAGGTCGCTTCGGTTCGGTAGGGCTCGTTGAGGAACTGCCCGATGGTCTCAAAGTCTTCGAGTTTGTATTGTTCGCCGGTGTCGATGGCGTGGCTGCTAATGTCGTATCCGGAGTCGACCACCCTGACCTTGTGGCGTGTCCTTGTCAAGAAGAGGCGGGTGACGTAGTGGGCGACCTGGTCGTCGAGTTCGCTCTTGAGGGGCTCCTCGAAGCATGCTTCGACAAGTGGTGTGATGATCTCTGCGACCTGTTCGTATTGTGGGGTGTCGTTCTCTGGTCGTCTGTTCTTGGGCATAGGCGTTCTTTCTGAGCGTGCGGGGCTCCTACTTAGGGTACTGGGCGCGAGGCTTGTCGAGCGTTCTGATCTGGGGGACTCGAGGGCGTGCTCAGGTGATCGATCTGTAGCATGGTGGTCTCATGGTGTGTTCGGGCGCGTGTCTAGAAGCGGCTCAGGTACTTGTGCATTGGATAGGTGGCCGGGGCGTTGCGGCCCCGGCCGGGATGAGGGGTAGCCCTTAGCCTCCGAGGGAGACTTTGTCGGGGTAGGCGGGGTGGCGCGCGAGCGTGTAGGCGTGGGTGCAGCCGCGGTCGCGCAGGCTGGTCTCGAGCGCGTACCAGAGGGCGTGCAGGGGGGTGGGGTCGGTGTCGAGGTCGACGCCTTCGAGGGTGGCTTCCCAGATCTCGCCGACTTCTCCTCCCCACCAGAGTTGCGCTTCGCCGGCGCGGCGGAGGTTGATGGGAACGGCTGGCTCGCTGCCGGTGACGACGCCTTCGGCGGGGCCGGTGAGGGCGACGTTGAGGATGGGTTGCGGCCAGGCGATGCAGGGGTGCGCGAGCTGGTAGTGCTCGAGGGCTATGCCCTCTTCGCGGTTGAAGTAGGGGTGGGCTCGTCCGTGGCCGGGGTCGAGGCTGGGTTGGTGGGCTTGGATGATGATCAGGTTCTTGTCGTGCCGGATGATGCCGAGGCAGGTGCTGTCGTGGATGAAGGCGCCTTGGATGGTTAGCTCGCGGCCGTCGAGGAGGTTGGGGTAGGCGCGGCGGAGCTGGTGGTGCACCTCGGGGTCTTGCGGGAGGGGTGGTCGGGTGCTCATGGCGGCTCCTGGTGCGATCGTAGCGGCGGCCGCGGGGCGTATGGGGGCTGCGCGGGTCGGCTGCGGCTCGCGGGCTGTGGCGTGGGTTGTTGGGGGCTGGTGCGGGGGTCAGCCTCGCCAGTTGTGGATGGCGGTGGCGGCGGCGACGGCGGCGGCTGCGAGGAGGATGGCGGCGCGGCGGGTGAGGTCGCGGCGGGCGCGGCGGCAGGGGCGCTGGCCGCCTGCCCGCTGGCGACTCACCGGCTGAGGTCGGTGACGCGCGCGTTCCTGACCTTGACCCTGCTGAGGTCCTTGCCGGTGCGAGTGAGGGCCACGCCGTCCTTGACCTTCCAGGCGGCCTTGCGGGGTGTGGGTATGTCTCGCTCGGTGGACTCGGTCTTCACCCAGTAGGGTTCCCAGGGGCCGTCGTCGACTGAGACTTCGGCGTCGATGCGGTACTTGGCCATGACCCGTTCTCACGCTTCGCTCACGCGCGCACTACGGGGGCGGAGGAAGTGGCAGGGGTCAGGCGAGGGCCCAGACTCCCCTGTCGCGGTTGGCGAAGTCGCGGTGGCGTTGGAGGACCTGGCGGACCTTGGCCTGCCAGTTCTCGTTGGCGGCGAGGCGGCTGCTGGGGGCGGTGTCGGCGACGGCGCGGTAGATGCGCTCGAGGGGCGCTTCGCCGCCGAGGGTGGTGAGGGCGTGGCGGATGATGGCGCGCCAGGTGCCCTTGACGTGCCGGTCGTTCTGGCGGGTGATGGCGGCGAGGACCTGGTAGGTGCCGGCGCGGGCGCGCTCCCAGAGCAGGATGTACTCGTGCTGGATGAAGGGGTAGCGCATCTTGCCGTAGCTCTTGCGGCCGCTGACGGTGTTGTGCTGGGTCTTGATGAGGATGGCCTTGAGCTCGTTCTTGGGCATGCGGGCGATGTACTCGGCTTGGAGGCTGGTGTAGCGGCCGTCTTTGCGGATGTCGCCGGTGAGGGTGCCGTAGACGCCGCCGGGGCGGGTGGCTTCGCGCTGGTTGAGGAGCACGGCTTGCATGGCGTCGATGAACTCGTCGATGTCTTCGATGTGGCTGAGGTCGGCGGGGTGCGGCTTCTCGCCCCAGACGCTGCCCGAGTAGCGGATCATGGTGTGGTAGGGGGCGTGCCCGAAGACGAGGTCTGACTCGTGCCCGACCTTCTCGAGGATGCTGTGGCGGGTGGCGTCGAAGCCGTCTTTGAGGTCGAGAGCGACGATGGGGATGCCGAGCTCGTCAGCGACCTGCTTGGCGGTGCCGCTGCCGGCGAAGACCTCGACGATGTCCTTGGGCTGCAGTTGCTGGTAGAGCTCGCGGTAGATGTGGCCTGAGGCGTTGCCGCGGTAGCGGGAGTCGCCCCAGGGGCCGCGGTCGGGGAAGCTGAGGATGCTCACTCTTGCCCTCCTTGCGTGGAGGGCTTGCGCGGCCCGGGCCGCGCTTCTTCCTGTCGCCTGAGCCTTCGCCCGGGCTGCGCCGGTTGCCTTGTCGCGCTACTCGTCGCGTAGCAGGCGTTGATCGAGGCGGATGCGGTCCTTGCGGATGATCCTGAGGCTCCTCGCCTTCGGGTGCAGGGGGTTGATGAGCACGTTGCGCTCGTAGGGCAGCACGAAGCTGGGGGCGAGGAGCGCGAGGCTGCGCTTCTCCTTGAGCCAGGCGGTGCCGAACTCGCGCGTGCGCGCCTCTGGGTCTTCCCTGGGGGCGTCCTCGCGCAGGCGGAGGGCCATCTCGAGGCTGACCTCTTCGACGTCGTCTTCGAGGTCGATCTCGAGGATGGTGCGCTCGCGGAACAGTTTGGTGCTGGGGAGGTTGGCGAGGGTCTCGAGGGCGGCGAGGCTGGGGGTGGCGGAGGCGTAGATGATGGGGTTGCCTGCTTCGTTCCAGCGGTTGGCTACTTCGCGGCCGCCGGCGCCGTCGAGGGGGTCGAAGCCTGGCGCCTGGGCGTAAGCGGCGGTGTGGGGGTAGATGCGCCAGGCGCGCAAGCTAGAACGTCCCGTACTCGATCTGCAGGAGCTTGTTCTTCACGCGCTCGTAGCCCTTGACGGTGTCGAGCAGCTCGATGGGCTTCTGGCCTTCCAGGGAGAGGATGGGCGAGGTGAGCCATTCGCGAGCCGCTTCTTCATCGCCGAGCACGCGCGTGCCGAGGCTTAGGAGCGAGTCGAGCATCTCGACCTTGGCGGATTCGGCGTCCTCGAGCTCGCCCTTCTTGGCGCGGCGCTGGTAGGTGCGGGTGGTGACGCCGATGTAGGCGGCCATCTGCTCTTCGGTGGCGCCGAGGCGCTTGGCTACGCTCTGGGACAGCGCGAAGGGCTTGGGGGCGAACACTTTGCGCCGCTCGCTCCGCTTGCGGGGTAGGTCTTTGACGGTCATGACGCCCTCCTTCCTTGCCACTTTGGCGCCTCATTCTACGACAAGTTGGTCGGGAGGGTGGTTGGCTCGGGGTGGGCGCTCGCCTCGTCAGGCGCGTGGGGCGTGCCCGATGACGCGGTGGGGGCGTTCCCGCCAGCGGGTGATGCGGTAGCGGCCGTGTCCTTCGCGGAGGTTGCCTTGCGCGTCGGTGGTGGCGCCGGTGAAGGTGGTGCGGGTGCCGCCGCGGTGGGTGCGGTGGCGCCTGAGGACGAACGTGTCGAGCTTCTCGCCGTTGGTGAAGGTGAGCGGCGCGTCGAAGCGGATGATGTCGCCGTCTCGCGTCCTGGGCCTGGTCTCTTTGGCGGCGTGGTGCGCACGGCAGCGGTCGCGCCACTCGCGCCAGTACCCGTCGGGTTTCCAGCCGTGCTCCTCGATGAGTTCTTGGTCGGGGGTGAGCTGGTCGAGGATGCGTTCGGGGCAGGTGGCGTGCACGGGTCCGACGCTCTCGTCGTCGACGCGGTACGTGAAGTTGTAGTAGCCGCGGGAGTAGCGGATCTGGATCACGGCGGCGAAGACGTACCCGCTGGGGTGCCTGACGGCGGCGTACGCGAGGTTCCACCCGGCGGTGGCGATGTCGACCAGGCCGGCCTCGGGGTGGTCACGCCAGGCGAACTTGTCCTTGAAGAAGTCTTTGAGGGTTTGGCCGCGGGGCTTGTAGGTGGAGTACCATCCCATGTGCGCGCCTCCTTCCGTTGGCGCGGCGGCTGTTGCGCCCCTTTCGGGGCGCTTCTTCGCTCTTCTTCATTGGGGTTGGGGTGGTGGGCGGCGCGTCGCGGGTCAGGCGGCGCGCTTGTCGGCGGCGCGGTTCCGCGTCGGCTTCTTGGCGCTGGCGAGCCAGCGGTAGACGGTGGCGATGCCGACGCGGTGCTTCCGCGCGAGTTGTTCGCGGGTGTATCGCTTGGTGCTGGCGTCTTTGAGCAGGGCGGCTTTCTTCCGGTCGCGGCCCATCTTGAAGTTGATCCCGAACTTGCGGAGGGCGTAGCTGGCGATGGTGGCGCTGCGGTAGCCGTGTTCGCGGCCGATCGCGGCGTAGGAGCCTAGGCGCGCGATCTCGCTTCTGAGCCATTCTTCGTTCCAGTACAGCGGCAGGTTGCGTTCTTTGAGTTCTTCGATGGTGAGTCGTTCGGGGTGCTTGATGCCTTTGTACAGGTTGTGGCGGCGGCTCGTTCTCGCGGTGAGGCGTTCGATGTCGCCTTTCACGAGGGTGAGCTGGTCGGTGGCGACGGTGAGGGCGCACCCGTCGACGTCGATGGTGAGGTGCGCGTGGTCGTCTTCGACGCGCGCGCGGCGGATCTCGGCTTTGGTGGCGCTGTTGAGGAGGTAGCGGAGGTCGTGGGTTAGGGCTGTTGCTCCTCGTGCGCCGCGGGGTTCTCGTTGTGGTTGCACCTGTTCCTTCTCCTGCTCGGGCGGGGCTGGGCTGGTGAACGTGTGGTGCTTCCATCATAGCGTCGGCGCTATCGTCTTGGGTCGCGGCGTTTGGTCTTGGCGTTGCTTGTTGGGGTGGGGTGGTTTCGGTGTGGTGGTTGCGGCGGTCGCGGTCGGGTGGGTGGTTCAGTCGTCGGCCATGCGCACGAGGAGCGGGTGGAACTCCGCGAACGTCTCGACGAGGTGGCCTTGGTACCGCATGACTTCGTCGATGGGCTTGTAGACGTCGGGCGCTTCGTCGAGGGCGCCGCCGATGAGTTCGATGCCGCGTTCTTTCATCTCGGCCTTGAGGTCGCGGCCGGCGAGGGCCTTCTTGGCTTGGGTGCGGCTCATGACGCGGCCGCTGCCGTGGCTGGCGCTCTGGAGGCTCTCGGGGTGGCCCTTGCCGACGACGAGCTTGGCGGGCGTGCCCATGCTGCCGGGGATGACCCCGCGCACGCCTTCGCCGGCTGGCGTGGCGCCCTTGCGGTGCACGACCGCCTGCACCGTCTCCCCCGCTGGCGTGATGACGTCTTCGAGCCACGCGAAGTTGTGGAAGTTCGAGATGGTGTCGGCCACTGGGAGGTCGAGGTGGTGGGTGATGCGGCGGTGGATGGCGTCGTGGTTCGCGGCGGCGTACTGTCCGGCGAGCTGCATGGCCCTCCAGTACTCCTGGCCCTCCTGCGAGTCCATGTCGAACCAGGCGAGGTGGATGACGCTCTTGTGGAGGCCTTCGCGGAGCCGCTGCGCGAGCTTCGAGTAGTGTTCGGCGATCTTGGCGCCGAGGCCTCGGCTGCCGCTGTGGGTCATGATGCCGAGCCGCTTCGTGCCGTCGGGGTACTCGACGACGCCGGCGTTGATGAAGTGGTTGCCGCCGCCTGACGTGCCGAGCTGGGCGGCGGCCGTGTCGCGCAGGCCGGGGTTCTTCTTCAGCCAGGGGTGGTCGCGCCACTCGCTGCTCTCGAGCACGGGGTCGTCGTTCCGTTGGCGACCTTGGAAGGCGCCGCCTGACCCGAAGATGGTGTGCTTGAGGACGGCTTCGCGGATCGCGTGGTGGGGGACGGTGTCGGGGGTGGCGTCGTAGACGGTGACTTGCATGCGGCAGCCGATGTCGACGCCGACGGCGTACGGGCTGACCGCGTCTTTGGCGGCCCAGACGCCGCCGATCGGGAGGCCGTACCCGAGGTGCGCGTCCGGCATGAGCGCGCCCGCGACGGTGACGGGGAGGCGCATCGCGGCGCGCATCTGGTCGAGGGTCTTCGCGTCGATCAGTTCGGCGCCGCAGACGGTGAACGGCGCGGCTTCGCTTCTGAGTTCGAGCGCGGCCGCTTCGGCTTGTCGAGCGTGATGTTCTTGGAGCATGCGCGCGAGCTCGCGTTCGTCTGCGGGGGCGTCGTCGGGGACGGTGGGGTCGTGAAGGAGTTGAGCGAGCCGCGCGCGGGTCGCGCGTTCGGCGGCTGTCGGGGCGGTGGCGTATTGGGGGTGGTCGTTGAGGAGTCGGTAGGTGACCGCGAGGGCTTTGCGGATGATGGGGCCGCGCGGGTAGCCGAGCGCGAGGAGGTCGTTGCCGTTCATCTGTGGGTCTCCGGGTTGGTTTGGTCGCTCGCGTCCTTTGCGGCCCCTCTTGGGGCCGCTTGTTCGTTCGTGGGGCGCGGCCGGCGGCGTTTACCGGGAGCTTGAGTCTTGTGGCGTTCCGGTCGCGGTTCGTTCCTCGCCGCGTTGGCGTGCGCGCTCGATCTGTTGCAACTGTTCGACGGTCAGCTGGATGAAGCTCAGGTGGTCGTCCAGGAGGTCAGCGGGGGCGGTGGCGTAGAGGTGCGTGATGGACGCGTCGAGGAACTCGTCGGCGAGGCTTTCGATCCCGTCGAACGACACCATGAGCAGTTCGTCGTCGCGCAGCGCACGCGTGATGGCATCGTGCAGTCTCGCGCCGTCGTCGGCGGTGGCGGCGTGGCTGGCGCCGGTGAGGTCAGCGACGCGGATGATGGTGGTGGTCATGGGGGGTCTCCTGCGCGGTTTGTTGCGTGTGGCGGGTTGGCGCACCGGTACGCATCATGCCCCTTTGCACGCTTTCGCGCGCGGTTCCGCCGCGCTTTGGCTGCTCGGCTCGGGTTTCGCGGCAGCTCGTGTCGTTCGGCGGCGGTCGCTGGCGTGGTTCTCGCCCGTCGCTTCTCATGTCGGTTGGGGTGCGTGTGAGGCGTTGCGTGGCGCGTTGCGGCGTGGTGTTTATCATGCGGTCATGAGCGAGGGGCGGATGGGCTCGCGTCGCGTTCGCGCGCGGGTGCCGGAAGAGTCTTACGAGTCGAGTAGGCGTCTCTCCCCCAAGGCTGAGAAGGCCCAGGTGGTGGAGGAGGCGGTCGGCGTGAACGGCGCGGGCGCGGGCGATGGCGCGCCTCGGGATGGTGGCGAGGTGGCGTCGTTCACCGTTGAGGACTTGTTGGAGCTGGGGTTGCCGCTTTACCTGAACGAGGACTGGTTGCGGGGTGAGGTGGCGCGGCTGG
>ERZ795042.1582-NODE-1582-length-14378-cov-123.901138_pt1 | contig 14378 bp, 9 predicted proteins | sample MGYA00375126_ERZ795042 | MGnify/ENA primary metagenome ERZ795042 (study PRJEB30171, sample SAMN05518105) | compost metagenome | isolation source: Feedstock adapted compost from Newby Island compost facility, Milpitas, CA | place: USA:Newby Island compost...
CCACCTCGGGGCAGGAGGAGATGCCGAGGAACATTGAGTTTCTGTTCAGCAGGAACAGGTTGAATGTGGCGGTGTCGCGTGCGCGTTGCCTCTCAGTGCTCACAGGCAGCACCAATCTTATGGACGTGAGGTGCACGAGCGCTAGCCAGGTCGCGCTCGTCAATACGTTGTGCTGGGTAGCCGAGTGCGCTCGCGCATCGTTACCGGAAACGGTGGTGCGTGAGTGATCGACTATAGCGCTGTGGTGTTCCCATGGAAGATTTCCTGGTTCATTTGAAGGGCAACATTTTGCTATCGGTGCTGGCGAGCCTTGCAGCACTGATGTTCGCTCACTTTCTCTTTCAGTATGTCGTGCGCGGAATAAATGTGCGCCAGGGGCTGCGCAGGCAGGCGAGCGCCGTACGGTCTCTGCTGAAGGTGCCTGCGCACAGCATAAAGGATGAGCTCAAGCGCCTATTCACAGGTACTCGCACGGAGTTTGCGTGGAACGAATTCGAGGAGACTCTCCACGAGCAGTATCTCTGGGACCTGGGAGAGAAGCGCATAGTTGCAATTCGGGCAACCGTTCCGGCAGAAGCATTCTTCAATGCCGAAACGGCGGTCGATCCGTGGTTAGGTACTGAATACTTCAAGCATCTCCCGGGAATCCTGACGAGCCTGGGAATTGTCGGCACCTTCTCCGGTCTGATCATGGGCTTAATGGACTTCAATCCGAGTGCCACAGATCCGGAGGGGTTACGAAACAGCCTCGGAGGATTGTTCGCCGAAGTACGTTATGCGTTCACCTTCTCCGCCATTGCCATTGGTCTGGCAATTGTTGTTACGGCAGCGGAGAAGTGGCTGTATTCGTCCTGCGTCAAATGGGTAGGGGAGCTGGCGCAGGGGCTCGATGGACTTTTTCGAGCAGGTATTGGGGAGGAGTACCTCTCCAGTCTTGTGCAGGCGTCGCATGAGAATGCTACGCAGGTGCGACAGCTCAAGGAGAGTCTGGTTGAGGACCTCAAGGCATTGCTCACCAATCTCACCGAAAGGCAGATCCAGGCAACGCAGCAGCTTTCCGTCGAGCTTGGACAGCAGATCGAAAGGAGTCTGCAGTCTCCACTCGAAAGAATCGCGGAGACAGTTCGGATAGCGAGCGGTAAGCAGAGCGAAGTTGCGGGAGCCGTTCTTGAAAATCTGATGACGTCCTTTCTCGCTCAGATGCGCGAGACGCTGGGCGGGCAGCTGAGCGACCTGAGCGGTCTCATGCAGGCGACCGCGACGGCCATGAGCCAGGTGGAGCTCGCGATGCGTTCGCTGGTTTCCGATATGAGGGCCGCGGCTGAGCAGTCCTCAACAAGCGTGCATGGGGCAATTCGAGACTTGATGGAGAAGCTCGCGGAGCACCACCAGCAGCAGACGCGTACCGTATCCTCATCCACCCAGGTAGTGATGGATAAGCTTCAGGCGGCTGTTCAGCGCATTGCCGAGGCGCAGGAGGAGGCGAGTAGGCGAACTAGAGATTCGGCGACTGCAGTTGCGGCCGTGATGGAAGAGCGCATCAGCGCGCTTGCGAGCGCTAACGCCGAGACGGTGCGGAGCATGAAGGAAGGCGTGGAACGCATGGGTGAGGTCTCGACAGAGGCGATTGAGAAGATGTCGAGTGGCGCCGCAGCCGTGGTGGCAGCGGTTCAGGGCTTGCAGCAGGCGGCCGATCGAATGACGAGCTTGTCTGATCATCTTGCGTCTCTCGAAGAACGGACGATTGGGGCGGCGCAAAAGCTTGATCAGTCAAGCGCGGAACTGGGGGCGGCCGCGCAGTACCTGTCGAGGGCGATGGAGCAGCTTGCGGGAACGAGCGGACGACTGGAGTCGGTATCCAGGTCTATTACAAGCGAGTACGAAGCACGGCAGCAGCTGCTGCATGACCTGCGCGATGTAATCAGCAGGGCGCAGGTGGCTGCCAATGAGTTTTCGAAGCTCCGGGAGGAGGTGAATTCTGCGCTCACGACGACGATCGAACAGTTTGGCAAGGGCGTGGGGGATGTGCTGAGGAAACATCTCACGGATTACCAGAAACAGCTGGGCGACGCGGTAAGCATGCTTCAAGGCGCGCTGGAAGAGCTTGCAGAGTATGCGAGCAGCGCGAGGGAGTAGGTGATGCTGACGCGCGCGCTTATCCGCCCGAAGGCGAAGTCAGAGGCGGAGAAGCCGTTCTGGATCTCCTACGCGGATCTCATGACGGCCATGATGATGCTCTTCCTGGCGACGATGGCCGCCACGGTAATCGTCATCACGCGCGAGGTGCAGCACGAGCTCAGTGAGGAAGAGCGTCGTGCATCGGAGATCCGGGACATCTGTAATGAGCTGCGAGAGCGGCTGAAGAAAAGTCCCTGGATAAACGTCGATTGTCGGGACAATCGGATCAACTTCGGGGAGCTGGGGAGATTTCAGTACAACGATTACCGACTGCCGGAAGAGGCGGGCGAGGTGCTTGCAGCACTAGTGCCGGAAGTTCTGAGTGTTGCGAACAGCGATCTCGGACGGAAATGGCTCAAGCAGGTGGTTATAGAAGGCTACACAGATACGGTGGGGTCGTACCTGTATAACCTGCACTTGAGCCTGCTTCGATCGGAGTGGGTAATGTGCCTCCTGATCGATTCTACGAAGAATGCGAGTTTGAAGCTGACTCCCGAACAGGTGCGGCAGGTGAAGCAACTGTTCCTGGCCGGCGGTGTGTCCTTTAACAACGCGCGGGAGTCCGCCGAGGAAAGCAGGCGGGTGGAGATGCGCCTTCAGTTCTACGGGCGAGACGAGCGGGATGCTGGGGAGCTCCGGCCCGCATTTGCGGCAGAGGGTGTAGACAGGTGCCAGCTGTGACTGTCATCGAGCATATCGCTCGCTTGCTCGAGCGCCACCAGGCGGAGCTCACCGTTGGAAAGCTTGCCGTGCCCCCACCGCAAAGGCTGGAGGAGGCGGTTGACCGGGTGCGGAGGCGCTTCGGAAGCGGTCCATCCGTTGTCGTGCGCCGGGATAGAGTGCGGGAGGCGATTCAGCGGTTGCGTAGGGAAGGTGTGGCGGGCTTGAGGCGGTGCGACAGGTTTGCACTCGCGTATGGGTTGGCGCAGCCTGCGACGGAGCTCGATGGTCGTACGCTCCTTGAAGACGAGCATGTGTGCGGTCCGCTGTTGGAAGCCTGGTCCGCAGAGGCGAGATCGTCACGAATGCGGCCACTGCACTGGAGAGGGTTGTTCCATTCGTACATGCAGGCTCCGGACGCGGACGGAACGGAGAAGCTGCGTGCTTTGCTGAGAACGAGCATGCCGCAGATCATCGCGCACTACTGGGGACGGCCGCCGCCGTGGCTGGAAGTCGCCGAGCGGCATCAAGCACTTCTGGAGCGGAATCCGTGCGGGCCGTACGTGGAGGAGCTCGCTGCGGGCCGACGCGACCGGTTCGATGATCTGTGCTCGGAGTTGCGTCCGCAGGATGCAAGCTGGTTCTGGTCGGAGCTTGTTTCCGCGCTTCTGGCTCGCTTGAGTCACATGGGGGCCGTGGAGCTCAAGAGCCGGATCCCGTTCGTGCTGCAGCTCGCCAATGAAATCCGTACGCGACGCGATGCGATCCTGGCGGGGATCTTGGATCAATACGCCGCTAGGAGCGATCGCGAGCGAAGCGAGGATCTCCTGTCGTACGCCCTTGATGCTTGGGGTAGTCCGCAACTGGTGCGCAACCTGAAATGGAATTCGGTGAGGCCGGAAACAAGGCGAATGGTTTGCGGGTGGCTGGCTCAGGAAGATCTGGAGGATTTCTATCGTCTCTGTCAGGATGAAAGGCGCGTAGATGACCGACGACTCAAGTTCTGGTTGCGATACAAGGATCAGATAGGGTTCAGCCAGATTGTGCTGGGATCACGTTTGTTCGCCAGTCGTGATCCGGATGTGCGCGAGTTCCGAGAGCGGAAGAAAGGCAGGCTCGCAAGGCTGATCAGCGGCTCAGCGACAAATAATGCCATCATCATGCAGATTGGCAGCTACGTGTTCGTTGAGTTCAGTGAGAAGGGTAACGCGTGTTACGTCTATCGCGTTAGAGAGCTGCCGTTTGAGATTGGCAGGGAAAGTTACGCCTTATCGGAGCTGCGGCGCAGAGGTGGAACGCGCCTGCTGCATATCGGATCGTGGGAGAGTGAGCGTTTTGCGCCGGCTCTCGCGCGGAGGGGCATTGTGCCGGATGCGCAAGAGACAGCTGGGAGCGTGTCGCTCAGTCGAGATGCAGTATGAGTACCGGGGAGGAATCACTCGTGCAGCACGGGAGATCGTTATGATGCGACCGCAGTGCATGTTGGTCTGACGCCCGCGCTTCGTGAGGCAATACTCAATTCGGGCGGCAAGATCGAGGATCTGCGATCCAAAGGAGGGTGTCTTTGGGTTTACCCCGGTAAATCAACCAACGATCGCGTGATCCAGAAGCTGGTTGATCGAGGCTTCAAGTATAAGGTCGGCAGAGGCTATTACTTCGAACGATGAGCTTCGGAAGGAGCAGGCTCTCGCGGGATGCTGTGACCGAATGTGTTCCTCAGGAGGAGGGCATCGTATTTCGTGGGCGTGCTGAGGAGAGGCTCACAGAGAGTCCCCTCGGCGCGTATCTGGAGCAGTTAGCCGAAGAGGGGTATGCGCAGCACGGCCCCGATTCCTGGTACTGCGTTGAGTGGTCTCGGTTATACCGCCTTCTCGAAGATGAAGGGCATCGCTCCAGTATCAGCATCCTGGGGCTACCCGCGGTAGGGGACTGGGTGCCACGGTTGGTCAGCCGGTCGACCCCGAGTGACAGCAGCTTTCAAGTTGCAATCGCAAGCTGGCTGTCGCCGTCGGCGAACGTTGAGCGCGCCAGCGCCCGTCGAATTGGAGCGTGTATTGAGGTCGATGGAGCGCGCTGGCTCCTGTCAGAGCAGGCCTGGCGACTGACGTGCCTGGTGACAGCGTTGGCGCGCGAAGGGGCATCTCTGTCGGCTGAAGGCAGACTCTCTGCGGCGGGGTGCATTCGCCAGCTCGCCAAGTCCATCGGGGCAGCACTCGATGATTACCTGGAGCGCACCGAAATAGTTGCCGCACGCTGTATGAGCCTGCAGTTCACAAAGCAGGAAGTGCTGGGTGCGCCAGTCATCGAGATCATACCGCAACTGGATGGGGCACCCCAGGAATGGCTCCGGTCATTCGATCGGTACGAGACCGTTCGTGGAAGGTACGACGTCAGTCTGCCAAATGGTGGCATCGCGCACGTCGTGACCACGCCCGAGTTGCGTGAGGCGCTCGAGCCGATCAAGAGAATGCCGAAGCGTCGTATTGCGTCGGAACAGGCGCTGCTTTTCCTGTACAACCCGTGCGCCGTTCTTGGTGATTCGGCCACTGCCGTAGTTGATCTTGAGGACTTCGAGTCCCGGCGGCGTGAAGCAGGAGTCGTATTCAAGCAGCTGCAGGTTGCGCCGGAGCTGTCGCCGAGTCAGGCGACGCTTGAAGTTCTTCTTGTAGATCCGGAAGGGAGGGAGCAGGACCAATCGATTCGCCTCTCGAGAGAGCAGGCGGCAAGTCTCCTGAGAGCCTCAGCTCGGTCGCGCCAGAGGGGACTTCCTCTGTTCTCCTGGGAGGGTGAGGAGATCGAGCTTGGCGGATCAACGGAAGAGGCGCTTCGGGCCGTTGAGAAATGGCTCGTTGCTTCCGACATCAGTACTCTCGCGATTCGATACGCGGAAGTGTTCGATCTGGAGGCATACAGCGATCGAGTCGTGGGCTTCGATGGGACAACGATTACTGTTCCCTACGTGGCACGCAAGGATGCCGGTACGGGATGGATCCCGGAGAACATAGAACGAGGCGTTATACGCGCTGTTGCTGGGGGGGTGGAGCCACACCGCCTGACCCTATCTCCAGAACAGCTTGAAGAACTCGCAGCGTTGTGTCGCAAGGCGAAGGAAGAAGGCAGTAGTACGGTTCCAGTTCCGGGAACTGATCTCAGGGTCCATGTGGCCGAAGCGGAGCATTGGCTGACAGTGTTCCAGGCGGACGAGGAACGGCGGCGGACGAAGAAACGGCTGCCGACGGAAGAAAAGGATCCGTCTGGCGCGAATCGTGCTCCGATCCTGAAGATCCTGCACAACATTGAGCGACTCGATTACGGTGTAGCGCCACTCATTGCGCAGCTCGAGCCGGGTGCCGAGCCAGAGTTGCCGAACGCGCTCAAGCAAGGCGTGGAGTTGCTGCCTCATCAGAGGGTGGGTGTCGCCTGGTTGCAGCATAGGTTTCGCCAGAAGGAGCAAGGGGTCACGGGGTGTCTGTTAGCTGATGATATGGGTCTAGGAAAGACGCTGCAGGTGCTCTGCCTTCTTGCCTGGTACCGAGAGGTGTTCCCGAATCCTCGTCCTTGCCTGGTCGTGGCGCCAGTAGCCCTGCTCGAGAACTGGAAGGCCGAAGTCGAGAAGTTCCTGGATGGGACTCAAGGGCATGTCCTGGCGCTGTACGGAGAAGATCTGCGGCAGGTCCGAGCCACACCGGAATCAATTGACCCGGAGCTGCAGGCGCTCGGGCTGCGGAAGTTCCTGCGGCCGGGGTTTGAGGCTGATTCGTCCATTGTGCTCACGACCTACGAGACTCTCCGCGACTATCAGTTCTCATTGGCGCGAGTACATTGGGGCATAGTAGTCTGCGATGAAGCTCAGAAGATAAAGACTCCTGCCGCACTGGTCACGCGGGCCGCGAAGGCGTTGCAGGCAGACTTCAGGGTCGCGTGCACCGGTACACCCGTGGAGAACTCACTTGCTGACCTCTGGTGCCTCTTTGATTTTTTCCAGCCCGGGCTGCTCGGTTCGCTGAACGAGTTCACCAGTAAGTTCCGCCGTCAGATCGAGACACGTGCAGCTGGACACGACCAGCTCGTTGAGAGGCTGAGAAAGGCCATTGAACCATGGGTCCTCCGCCGACTTAAGGCCGACGTCGCAACGCTTCCACCCAAGTACGAACGCGACCATTCGGAAGCCGATCCTCGCTGCATGCAACTGCGGATGTCGCCACTGCAACGGCAGCTGTATTCCGAAGTAATCAGCAGGTTCAGGGCTGCTATGCGTCACCGCGAGCGCGGCGCAGGGATCCTGGCGATCCTTAACACACTGCGAATGATCTGTTCACATCCGCTTTCGGTGAGCCATGAGGATGCGGAGCTTCTTCCAATTGAGGTGCATATCGAACACTCTCCGAAGCTCGCATGGCTTCTGGATCGGCTAACGGCAATCCGCGCACGCGGTGAGAAGGCAATCGTCTTCACGGAGTACCGTGATATCCAGCGGTTGCTGCAGCGGGCGATCATGTACAGGTTTGATTATGTCGCTCCAATTGTAAACGGCAGTAGTACGGTAGACCCAAGGAGCGATGCATCGCGTCAGCGGATAATCGACCGCTTCCAGAGTGCTCCAGGGTTCGGAGTCATTATTCTTTCGACGACAGCGGTAGGGTTTGGTCTGAACGTGCAGGCCGCAAACCATGTCATTCACTTTACACGGCCGTGGAACCCGGCGAAGGAAGATCAGGCTACCGATCGCACGTACAGGATAGGGCAGACCAAGCCCGTACACGTGTACTGTCCTACCGTTATTGCGGAAGACTTCGAAACCTTTGACCTGCGCGTCGATAGTCTTCTCGCGGAGAAACGCTCGCTGTCCCGGGACATGCTTGCTGGTGTGCAGGAGATCACGCTAAACGATTTCGAGGGATTGTAGGTGCTCGCGTCTGAAAATTAGACACTTGTAGCATGGTGGCAACAAGCACCGGTCGCTATCATCGTCCTAAGAGATAGGAAAAGATAAGTCGGTGATCGGATTGGCTGCGTCTGTAGGCCTTAAGGGCTCTCACCCGCGAAAGTGGTATCTATCGCGAGATGTTTCTTCGGCTCTGATGGGCGGAGCGTGGCGAAACACCGCCGATGGGGTGTATCAGTAGCTGCAATTCCGCTATCCGATGTGCAGCTCCGGAATCCCCACGTCGCGAAGGTAACGGAACGTCACATCATAATACCCCGGACTTCTTGTTGGATCCGCTGCATCGCCCGGCGGAACAAAGATCACCATCCCTTGGCGCGCGCGCGTTAGCAGCACTCGGTAGGCGTTCCGTAGATAGGCCTGATTTTCCGCGTTCTTGACATTCGTCCAGCGCGAACCACGGAAATCATGAAAACTCCAACCCGAGCCCGTAAAGCGAAGGTCTGCGTCCCAGTTCACGCACACCCAATCGAGCTCAAGGCCCTGGACCTGAAACTCGGTTGCACAGTCTTCCAAGTAGTAACTGGAACGGGTGTCGTTGCGGTCGTTAAGGAACCAATGCACAGGGTCGATAGAGACGCGCACGTCAATCGCGTGCGGCTTGAGTCGCGCGGCCTTTGACGATGCGACCATCCCGTAGCGCTCCGAGCCGCGGGCGCGCTGGCGAATCCAGCGTTTGGCGTGTTCGAGGCTGCGCGTTACGACAATCGGGTACCGGTCCCGTAGCTTGGCGAGGTGTTGCCGCGCGGCCTCGACTTCGCAGTCGAGCAGAGCCTTTACGAAAGAGGAAACGTGCTCGGCTCGAAATGATCGCATTGAGACGGCGAGGTGCAGGCTGTCGTCCAGATGGACGTGCGGCCGTGCAAGGAGGGCTTCAAGCGCGCCACCCGCCGCGTATTCACTGTCTGTGAGGCGATCGGAGATGTACGCGTGCCAATGAGGAAAGCGGGTATTCAGGGCGCGCAGCCATTCACCTATACCAGCCTCACCGGTGTGGATCTCCTGACCTCCTCCCGCGAGGCACACAATTGCCGCCCAGTCAGGATGCCTGTCGAGGTAGGAGATGAGGAAACCGGGCTCCGAATCGCGGAAGTTCGGTTGATTTTTCCGCCGGCGCATGAACTGGATGGTCTTCTCCTCGTTCCACGCCCTCTGCGCTTCGTCGAAGATTACGACTCGGTCGGCTGGTGGCCGATTGTCCTGAAGCCCTTCATCACGGAAGTGATGAACGTTCTGGATGAACGCCTTAACGGGGTTAGCGCGTCGTAGAGCTGGGTTCCGCTCTCCGGCGGCCTTGCGGCGCGCCCTTTCGTCGCGCGTGAGTGCTTCGCGTAATACGGCAACCAGTGGACCATTGCCGGAGAGGTAAACGGCATGGGAAGGCGAGTGCTCATCACGCCGACGCGTCGCGACATTCAGGCCAACGAGCGTTTTGCCCGCGCCGGGTACGCCCGTGACGAAGCAGATCACCTTGCGTCCGTACCGCTGCGCTTCGTCGATCAGCTCTTCGATGCGCTGCGATGTGATGCTGAGGTTTTTCGCCCCGGCATCGTGACGCGCAATGGCCTCAACGGAGTGCTGCGCGTAGAGAGCGCGGGCGGCCTCCACGATTGTCGGAGTCGGGAGATACCGGGCATTGACCCACTCCGAGGCGGAGAGTGTCGAGCCTGAAGTCGCGGTTAGTGCTGCCTCGATAGCCCTAGGAAGATCACCAGGATTCACCGCAAGCGGCCGGCTCACCTTGTCCGGTGCGAATTCGACCTCAAGTCGCGAGGATTCCGGCGCATCCGTAGCGACAAGAATTGGGACGATGGCTGCGTTATGGCTGCCTTCATGGAAGTTCTTAAGGTCAAGCGCGTAGTCCCACACTTGTTCGAAAGCGGGTTGTTCGAAGCGCTTCTCGCCGACCTTGAACTCAATGACAAAGACGATCGGGCCACTGACCAGGATTGCGTCGACCCGCTGGCCCATGCGCGGAATCTCGAACTCCAAGAACAGAGTGCCGTTATGGCCGACCAGGCGGTCCTGAAGAATGCTGATCTCAGCGCGCCACGCCTCGCGCTGGGAAAGGTCGACGTCAAAGCTGCTGTTGCTGAGAAGCGAACCGAGCACAGACTCGGGATCTGCAGCGAAGAAATCGGCAAGCTCAGCCTGGTACCAAGCGCGTCGCAGGATCTGGGTCATCGGGTTCTAGTACTCGAGTCGGAATAGCTCCCCAATTCATCAGGATAGAGGAATTGAATCGTCATCGGTGGGTGGCGCTCTTTGCTTAAATTGGTTGGTTCGCAAGATTGGCGCGGCTCCGCGAAGTTCGGAGCTTGTGTCCGTTGGATTGATCAGCGTGTTAGGCGGAGAGTGTTGCTGGACTGTGTTTCCCAGTAGTGGTTCCAAGACGTTCGGCGTATTGATTGGTTTGGGTCTGCCCTAGCAATCGCATCGCAAATTCAGACTGTCGGTGCGCTGACACGATAAGGCGCTCCATAGCCCGCGTCATGGCCACGTAAAGCAGCCGCGCATCGTCCTTTGAGTCCTTATACGGCAGGAAGCCGATGCCGGGCACGGCGACAATCGGAAACTCCAGCCCCTTGCTGCTGTGCATCGTCATCACTTTCACACTCTCGTGGTCGGGCTGGTACTTCTTGCTCTTAGAGCTCTCCTGTAGCCACTCGGTGGGGATTCCGGCCGAGCGCAGGGCCCGCGTCACTTCTTCGCCGATGAAGCGGGTGTGGTAGACGACGGCCATCTCGTTCCACTTCCGGCCGCTTTCGTGAAGCGAGCGGAACTGCGCGACGATGTGGCGTGCTTCCTCCTGCAGCGAGGAACAGAACACGACTTCGGGCTCCTCACCGTGCCGTCCAGCGGACTCGGGCTGAACGAGCGGAATTCCGTCTTCTTCCGCCTCCTCAGGCGTCAGCACGTCCTTGGCGAAGTCGTAGGCGAAGCGCAGGATCTCGGTAGTGTTGCGGTAGTTGACGCGCAGGATCGTGGTCCTGCCGCGCGCCTGGATGCCGACGCTCGAAAATGTAAAGGAGCGGGAGCGCTTCTTCTTGTAGATGGACTGCGCGTCGTCGTACAGCAGCAGAAGTGAGTTCGTCTCGGGATCCACCATTTGCACGACGAGCTTCAGCCACTCAGGCGCAAAGTCGTGGCCCTCGTCGATCATCACGGCGGAGTACTGCCCGCGAGGGATCTGGCCGCGCTCGACTGCGCGAGTTACCGCAGCTACCAGTTCATCGTAGTAGTCTGAAGAGCCCTCTGCGGGAGGAGGTACGTGGTACGTTCGGAGCTGCTCCGCGCACCAGCCATGGAAGTGCTGCACGGTGACGCGCTCGGTGAGGCCGTGGCCAGCGATCATGTGCCGCAGACGGGCGGCGAGGGTGATGTTGAAGCACAGCACCAGGATCGGCTTTGTGACGATCTTCGCGAGGTGCGCGCAGCGGTAGCCGAGTATCAGCGTCTTGCCGGAGCCGGCCACTCCGTGGATTACGCGATGCCCTTCTCCGAGACTCCGCGCGAGCTGCTCCTGCTGGAGGTCCATTACACGCAGCAGAGTGTCCTGCACGTTCTCTGCGGTGTTCTGTTCCTCAACCGGAAGCAAGGAGCCCTGGTTGATCCGGATCTCCGGAAAAAGATGCCAGCGGATCCGGTCGATCTCCGGCACCGTAAGCACGTGCTGGAACTTTACGGTGAACATCTGCCACAGCCGCGACTGGAACGCTTCCGCATCGGTCTTCTCGGTCATCTCGTCCTTGCAGATGACGAGATGGGGCGGAAGTGCTGCGGCAAGATCCGTGGAGTCGAACTGCTTGCGCGTGATGTCCGTGAGCACGACTCCGTAGCCGAGTGGACAGACTAGCCCACCGGCATACGGATGCCCCTCAGGTGCTTTCAGCGCCGGGTCCTGCTCGAGGATCTCCTTGAGCAGGAACATGTACTGCCTTGCCTGCGCGATGGGGTTCGACTTGTGCTTCAGTCCCTGATCGGTAAGGAGGGCGACCGACTGCGGGTCGATGCGCCGGATCGAGTCGAGCTTCCAGTCCTTCACCTCGAGGACGAGCAGACCGCGCCGCGGATGGAGGACGATGAAGTCCGGATGCCGATGGCGTGCCCCGATGGGTACGTTGTACCAACATAGATAGTCGTCCTCGAGCAGCGCCTGCAGACGCTGGGCGAAGCGGCGCTCGCCGGCCGTCATGCGGCCTGCGCAGGTGCTATATGCGGGGATCAGTGTTGCCACGAGCGCTCCTTGTCGTGCCCCTGTATGGAGTTATAGGCCAGATGCCAGGCAAATGCTTGATCAATCTCGCGTTTTCTGCATATTGCAGACGCACAAGGCACTTGGGTGAGAGGGTCGGCCCCCCGAACGTGAATCGGGACACACCGGTGCAGGGGGATGGCTGACTGCGTCGAAGAGTGCGTTGACGCTGTCCCCCACTGATCGGATAGGTAGCCTGAGATCCGAATGGCTGGGTGGTGCGACAAGTGAAGGTCGCTGATGCTGAAGCTATTGAACGACAAGGGTCTGGCGATCCACGCAATTAACGACTGGACCCAGCCGAAGCGTTCCTACCAGTGGGCAGACGCGCGGAGCGCGAAGGAGCTCGCCAGGGCTTGGTGCCTTGAGGGCAGTGAACCGGAGTGGCCGAGCCAGGTGCGCATGCTCCTGGACTCTCATCCGCTTACCCGCAGTGCACTGCTCATAGAAGGACGCCCGCAGCACGTAACGCCGCTGCCTGAGCGTGGTGAGGGCCGCAATCACGATTTCTGGATCCGCGTCGCAGTGAACGGCGCGCCGCTGACGATCTGCGTTGAGGCGAAGACCGATGAGCCGACGTCGGAGCCTGGGAAGGTCGTTACGCTGCGTGGAAGCTCATGATCCTGATGCCTCGAAAGCGAAGTGGATCTGGAGCCGCAGGCCAGCGTGGCACGAAAGCACGGCCAGGATCCACCAGCGTACGCGCAAAGCTCCCTGCTGCAGATCCCCGCGGAATCGGTCTGATTTTGCGAGCGGCGCAGTTTGCTGCGTGGAAGCACCGGAACCAGCGACGCAAGGATGCCGCAGCGTCACCCTACATCAACCATCCCCTGGATCTCGCTTACGTGCTCTGGAAGGAGGGCAACGTGAGGGACCCGGTCGTACTCGCTGCGGCGCTGCTGCACGACACTCTCGAAGATACGGAGACCACACCGGAAGAGCTGCGTGGCGAGTTCGGCCCTGAGGTGGCGAGGATCGTCGAGGAAGTTACGGATACCAAGTGGCTCAGGAAGCGCACTCGGAAGCAGCTTCAGATTTCGCGTGCGTCACGCTCTTCGATAGCGGCGAAGCTCGTGAAGCTCGCCGACAAGATCTGCAACGTGCGGGACATCATTGCGAGTCCGCCCGCCGACTGGACAGAAGAGCGCAAACGCGAGTACTTCGAGTGGGCGAAGAAAGTCGTCGATCAGCTGCGCGGGACGAATGCGAGGCTCGAGCGAAGATTCGACCAGCTCTTCCGCAAGGTGCCCGGAAACGATATTCCTCAGGAACTTGCAGCCGCGCCGAGTTCACGTAAGTAAGGCGATGTCTGGGAGAACCCCCGAATCGGGGGTGATCTCTACATGCGCTCGAACAGCATGACGGCGGAGAGCAGAGTGCTGCCGCTCGTCGAAGACGCAGCCAGGATCAGCAGCTCGCGGTCCTCGACAGGGTACAAGGTGGCGAGACCCGTGAACTCCAGACCGTTGAGGACGGCGTCGATACCCGTGCAGTTCTGATAGGTGTACTCGACGCGATAGGCGTTGTACTCGGCGTCGATGATGGAGACGGTGCCGTTCACCGTGCATCCGCTGTCCGGATCCTGCAGGAAGGCCACGCCGTCCGAGTTTATGGAAAGTACGTAGTTCGTCTCGTCCTGTCGGAAATTGCCGGCGATCGTCGCGAGGGACGAGTCTCTCTCATAGACCGGGTTGTAGGTCAGGGCGATCGTGCCCGGGATGACCATCCCCTTCTCAGTCGTGAACGAGGTGGTCCCGGTCAGTGAGGCTCTCTGCTGGATCGAGCCGGTCAGGGTTCCAGTACCGCGCGAAGAGCCGTCCAGGAACACCGTTCCAAAGGCTGTTATTCCGGTATAGGAGGCCGACGCGGTGTTGCCGGAGGTCGTGACCGTTCCGAAGTACTGGACGCCATCGTCGGCGATGAAGTGGAACTCGCCGGACTCGGTTGCCAGTCCGAGAATCAGCTTACCCGTGGAGGTCTGTCCTTCCCAGATTCCACCGGGCGAGGCATTCGTCGGCGTGCCGGGTTCTTCAGAGGAGCCTCCGTCGTCATCGCCGCTTCCACCGTCGCTGTCGTCGTCACCGCCACCGCTGCCGCCGCTTCCGCCGCTGCCGCCGTCATCGCCACCGCTGCCGCCGCTGTCGCCCGGGCTACCGTTGTCGCCGGGGCCACCACTGCCGCCGCCGATGCTTCCACCGTCGCCGATTCCGCCGGTGCCTCCACCGCCGCCACTTCCACTGTCGCTGCTGCCACCGCCGCCGCAGCCTGCGAGCAGCAGAGTCAATCCCAGGATTCCATGGAGCAGAAGGCTGGATCTCACATGCATGGCGGTTCCTTGGC
>ERZ795042.1590-NODE-1590-length-14338-cov-4.286494_pt1 | contig 14338 bp, 17 predicted proteins | sample MGYA00375126_ERZ795042 | MGnify/ENA primary metagenome ERZ795042 (study PRJEB30171, sample SAMN05518105) | compost metagenome | isolation source: Feedstock adapted compost from Newby Island compost facility, Milpitas, CA | place: USA:Newby Island compost...
GGGAACAGGTCGATCGTGACCCGGACGCTTCCGGCGCCGCGTTTCAGCTCCTTCACGACAAACTGGCTTGCGCGCAGCGCCGCCGGTCCGGACAGGCCGAAATGGGTGATCAGCACGTCTCCCTCGTGCGCGATCACCTTTTTGTTTTGTTCATTCCACACCGTCAACGTGACGCCGCGCAAGGCGAGCCCCTGCAGTTCGCGGCTTTCGATCAGCTCCTCGCGGCTTTCCAGCGGCACCTCCGTCGGGTACAGTTCGGTGATCCGGTGGCCCGCCTCCCTGGCCCATTCGTACCCGTCTCCGGTCGACCCGGTGTGCGGCACCGACATGCCGCCGGTGGCGATGACGACCGCGCGGGAGCGGATCGTTTCCCCGCCGCGCAGGATCACCCCGGCGGCGCGCCGGCGTCCGGAGCTGCCGCCCGCACCGTTCCCTTCGCCGCCTTCGCCGCCTTCGCCGCCGTCATCGCCGCCGCCGTCATACGATTCCCCGCGGTCTTCTTCGAAGAGCACCCGCTCCACCGGGCTGTTCAGCCGGATGTCCGCTCCCTGTCTCCGCACCCGGCTGACAAGCGCGTTCACCACCGTCTTCGCGCTGTCGGACACGGGAAACATGCGGCCGCGGTCCTCCTCTTTGAGACGGATGCCCATCCCTTCGAAAAACGCGATGATGTCCCGGTTGCCGAACACCGAAAAGGCGCTGTACAGGAACCGGCCGTTGCCGGGGATGTTCCGGATGATCGCGTCCGTGTCCTGGGCGTTCGTGACGTTGCACCGCCCTCCGCCGGAAATGGCCAGCTTGCGGCCCGGTTTGTTCCCCTTTTCGACGATCAGGGTGCGGGCTCCCTCGGCGGACGCGGCGATCGCGGCCATCAGCCCCGAAGGCCCCGCTCCGATGATGATCACGTCATAATAGGCCATCGTTCGATTCTCCCGGTTCAATCGGAGTGTTCACGGGGAGGCCCGCGCGGTACGGAGCCTCCCCTTTCCATCATGCGCCTTTCATTGTAGCGGAAAACGCCGCCCGCGTCGAAGATTTTTTCCGCAGCATATTTTTTCGGAAGCGTCGCAAAATAAACGGAAAAATTGGCGGCGGCATGGGCCGCGCGAATGCCAGGAAAGGAAACCGAAGGAGGGAGCGCGATGCGGAAGGACACGGCCGGCCAAGGCGGCCAATCGCCCGAGCAGCTTCGACAGGAGCGGCACAACCGGGCCAGGGCGGCGCGCGGCGGAGGGCCGAAGGCGGATTGGGCGGAAGCGGGCATGCCGGAAGCCGGCGGCAAAAAAACGGCGGGACCGAACCGTCCGGCCGAATGACGAGGGAGGGAACGGGCGTGGACACACGGGAGCGGAACTGGAAGGAGCCGGAGCGCAAAGCGGCGGGCGGCCGGAAAACGGAAGGCCGCCAGACGGACGGCCCGCTGGAGCGGGCGCCGGACGGCGGGGATTGGAAGGAAAGCGGCATCCGGAAGCTGGAATCGTTCCCGAAGGCCGCATCGAAGGAGGAGAGCCGGCTCGACCCTTACGAGATCAATTTTTTGCCGGAGTTTCGTAAGGGGCGGGGACCGGAGGAGCCGTTCGTCAATGAGTTCGGGGTCGTCATCGGAGACCACCAGTACGAGTCCCCCGATTCTCCCCTGGAGAACTGGAGCCGGGAGACGGACCCCGCGATCATGGCCGGCGACCAGTGGGTGCACCCGTTCAAGGACATCGGGTTCTGGTCGGAGGAAAACCGGGAATATTTCGAGCAGGGCATTCCGCCCCAGGGGGCTCCGTTCATGCATCCGGACAAGGACGCCGCCTACGCGGCCAGCCTGAAAGCCGACATCGGCACGGGGAACATCGGAGCCGGGAACATCGGTACGGGAAACACCGGCAAGGGAAACACCGGCAAGGGGAACACCGGCAAGGGAAACACCGGCAAGGGGAACGGCGACGGGACCGGCGGCGGTGAGGGCGGTCCTGTCAACGAAGCAGGCCGGTCGGCAGGCGACGGGTCCGCCGCCGCCGGCCGGGCCGGCGGGGAGAGCCGGAATGGCGCCGGATCCGATCGCGGCCGCCGGACGGAGCCCGGCACCGGCGGGGAGAAGGAGGGCGGGTGAGGTTTTCTTTTTATATACCGGCATGTATAATAAAGGGAGATGGAGAGCAGAGGGAGTGAGCATGGAATGTCCATGTCGTTTGAACTGTACATGAAGGATTTCGTCCAGCCGATGCGGGATGAGCTCACCCGGATCGGTTTTACGGAGCTCCTCACCCCGGAACAGGTGGTGGAGCATTTCGAGAAAGCTTCCGACGGCACCGCGCTCGTGGTCGTCAATTCGGTCTGCGGGTGCGCGGCGGGGCAGTGCCGCCCGGGAGTGGCGCTCGCGCTGCAGCACGACCGGAAGCCGGATTACCTGCTGACCGTGTTCGCCGGGCAGGAACGGGAGGCGACCGCGAAGGCGCGCGAGTATTTCGCTCCGTATCCTCCTTCCTCCCCGTCGATCGCGCTCATGAAGAACGGGGAGCTCGTGCACTTCATCGAGCGCCATCAGATCGAGAACCGGTCCGCGGAGGAAATCGCGTCGGAGCTCAGGGCGGTTTTTGACAAATACTGCTGACCCTTCGAACCACACCTTGCTCCTTCCACGGCGGCAAGGTGTGTTTTTTGATTCGGACGATGGGAGTGAGGAACATGAGCCTGCAGAAAGAAATCATCGCCAGGTTCGGGGTGAAGCCGTCGATCGATCCCGCGGAGGAGGTGCGCCGCCGGGTCGATTTCCTGAAGGAGCACGTGCGAAAGGCGAACGCGGACGGGCTCATCATCGCGATCAGCGGCGGCATCGACAGCGCCGTGACCACGGGGCTCTGCAAGCGCGCCACCGATGAGCTGACCGCGGAGACGGGAAGGGAGTACAAGACCGTCGGCGTGTTCCAGCCCTACGGCGTGCAGGAGGACATCGAGGACAGCTACTCGGTCGCCCGCCACTTCGGCCTGAAGTATACGGTCGAGACCAACATCGAGGACGCGGTCAACGAGATCGCCCTCGAGGTGGAATACGCCCTCAAGTCGATCGGCGTCAACCGCCACCTGAGCATTCCCGGCAAGGGCAACATCAAGGCGCGGACGCGCATGGTAATGCAGTACGCGCTCGCTTTTGAGCTGAACCTGCTCGTCGTCGGCACCGACCACGCTTCGGAGGCGCTGACCGGCTTTTTCACCAAATGGGGAGACGGCGCGGTGGACATCACGCCCTTAAGTTCGCTCAACAAGCGGCAGATCCGCCAGATCGCGGCCTACCTCGGCGTGCCGCGGCCCATCCTGGAGAAGGCGCCGACCGCGGGCCTCTGGGTCGGCCAGACCGACGAAGGCGAGCTCGGCATTTCCTACGAGGACAACAGCGACTATCTGGAGGGCAGGGAGGTCGCGCCCGAGGTGCGGGAAAAGCTGGAGCAGCTGTACCGCAAGACCGAGCACAAGCGGGCGCCGATTCCGGGCATCTGACAGGCAGGGGGGAACGCCGCATGGCGATCGCCGGGATCGGGCACGACCTGGTTTCCGTTGCCCGGCTGGAGCGCGTGCTTCAAGGCAGGCACGGACAGAAGTTTCTCGAGCGGGTGCTGACGCCCAGGGAAAGGGAATACGCGAGGGAGCGTTTTGGGGAAAAGAAAACCGGCCGCTGGGCGGAGTTCGCGGCCGGTCGGTTTGCCGCCAAGGAGGCCGTCGTCAAGGCCCTCGGCTGCGGCATCGGCGAAGGGGCGGGGTTTCACGATCTGGAAATCATGCCCGATGGGGCGGGCAGGCCCTTGTGCGCCCTGTCGGACCGTTCCGAGCGAAGGCTCGGGCTCGCCCCGGAGGGGTACCGCATCCACCTGACAATCACCCACGCCGGGGAATACGCCTCCGCCTTTGCCGTCGTGGAGCTTGTGTAGCAGGTTCCTTATTTCTTGGTGGCCAGCCATTCGGCGAGCTGGTCGATTTCCTCCTGCGAGAGCGTATCTTTGAAGGAGGGCATCAGGCCGCGGCCTTCGGAAATGACCTGGGCGATTTCATCCTTGGACAGCCGGCTGCCCACCTTTTTCAGGTTCGAGTTGCCTCCCATGTTGCCGGACAGGTCGCTCGCGTGGCAGTTCACGCAGCTGTTGGCGTTGAAAATGCTGACGGCCTGTTCGAATTCCGCCTCGCTGCCGCCCGACGCCTGGCCTCCGCCGCCGGACGACTTGCCGCCGCCGCAGCCCGCCAGCAGGATGACGGCGAGGAACGCCGCCAGGGCGGACGCGAACGCTTTTTTCCTCATTCTGCCGGTTTTCATCTCTCATCCCTCCACTCTGCGATGGTCATGCCATGGAAAGATTGCTCCGCGGACCGGTTCCCGTAAGACTTGCGTTGTAGCTAGTATTCGCCGCGCGATGCGGCGTTTATGCGAAGCCGTTTGCCGGGGGGCCGGCCGGTTCGCCATCATCATACCCGAGGGAGCGCTGGAGAACAAGGTGATTTCTGAAAGTTTTTCCGAACATTTGTTGAACTGGTACCGAACCAACCGGCGGGACCTGCCGTGGAGGCGCAGCCGGGACCCGTACCGCGTCTGGGTGTCGGAAATCATGCTGCAGCAGACGCGGGTCGAAACGGCGGCCCCCTATTTCGAGCGGTTCATGGAGCGGTTTCCGACGCTGGAGGCGCTCGCGGACGCGCCCGAGGAGGAAGTGCTGAAGCTGTGGGAAGGGCTCGGATACTACTCGCGGGCGCGGAACCTGCACGAGGCGGTGCGGGAAGTGCGGGAACGGTACGGGGGCCGGGTGCCCGATACGCCGGAGGAGCTCGGGAAGCTGAAGGGCGTCGGGCCGTACACGGTCGGGGCGATCCTGTGCATCGCCTACGGCCGGGCGCATCCCGCGGTGGACGGCAATGTGATGCGGGTGCTGGCGAGGTATTTTTGCATCGGGGACGATGTGGCGAAGCCGCGCACGAGGAGTCGGCTGGAACGGTTGATGCTCGAGCTGATGCCGCCGGACAACCCCGGCGATTTCCTCGAAGCGGTGATGGATCTGGGCGCGACCGTCTGCACGCCCAGCACTCCCCGGTGCGGCCTTTGCCCGGTGGGGGAGACGTGCGGGGGGCGGCTTGCGGGAATGGAAACGGAACTGCCGGTGAAGTCGAAGGCGAAGCCTCCCCGGCTGGAGCGGCGGGTGGCGGCGCTTGTGACGGAGCCGGGCGGCGGGGTGCTCATCCGCCGGCGCCCCGAGCGGGGGCTGCTCGCCGGGATGTGGGAGCTGCCCCATTTCGAGCGGCCCCCGGAGGAACCGGAGGACCGGGTCCGGCGCTATCTGGAGGAGAGTCTCCTGGCCCTGGGGGTGCGGGCGCGGGCGGAGGAGCGGCTCACGGAGATCGGGCACACGTTCAGCCACGTGCAGTGGGAGCTGGAGGTGTACACGTGCCGGCTGGCCGGGGAGACGAAGCGGGAACCCGGAGCGGCCGGGGCGGACGGAACGACCGGAACATCCGGAACTCCGGACGCGACCGCCGGAGCCGGGCCTGCCTCCGGAGCCGCGCCGGCCTGCGGGGAGCTTCCGCCCGACTGCCGCTGGCTGGACCAAAGCGATCTCGACCGGTACGTTTTCCCCAAAGTGTTTCTGAGCATTCTGGAGCGGCATTGGACATGACAAAAAAGCCGCGCCCCGCAGGGGCCGGCCCATCGGCCGGCGGGCGGGGAAGCGGCTTTTTTGTTGCGGTTCCGGACCAGGACTGTCCGCGCAGGCGCCGCGATTCGGCGCGCCCCGGATCGGCCTTGAGCCGGCTCAGCGCACGGCTTCTTCGTAGCGGCGTTCCACTTCCGGCCAGTTGATCACGTTCCAGAAGGCCGCGATGTAGTCCGGGCGCTTGTTTTGGTACTTCAGGTAGTAGGCGTGTTCCCAGACGTCCAGCCCGAGGATGGGAGTCATGCCTTCCATGAGCGGGCTGTCCTGGTTCGGCGTGCTGTGCACGACCAGCTTCTTGTTCTTGTCCACGCTGAGCCAGGCCCAGCCGGAGCCGAAGCGGGTCGTGGCCGCCTTCGTGAACTCTTCCTTGAACTTGTCGAAGCCGCCGAGCTCGCTGTTGATCGCTTCCGCGAGCTTGCCGCCGGGCTGGCCTCCGCCGTTCGGGCTCATGATGACCCAGAACAGCGAGTGGTTGGCGTGCCCGCCGCCGTTGTTGCGGACGGCCGTGCGGATGCTCTCCGGAACGCTGTTCAGATCGGAGATGAGTTCCTCGACCGACTTGCTCTGCAGGTCCGGATGGCCTTCCAGCGCGTTGTTCAGGTTCGTGACGTAGGTGTTGTGATGGCGGCCGTGGTGAATTTCCATCGTCTGCGCATCAATGTGCGGTTCCAGCGCATTGTGCGGATAGGGTAACGGGGGCAGTTGATGTGCCATGGAAACAACCTCCTTGATATGCGTGTGGTGTTAGAATTATCCAACTATCCACATTCCATTATGAAGGAATGGGACATAAAAATCAACAAAACGGGGTCGTCCGGACCCGTCGGAGGCGCGCCGGCCGTTCGCGCGGGCCCCTGGAAAATGCCGCAGAAACTGACATGGAAAATGAATGGCCCTGCCGAATGTTGTGCTTTTTTGAATGTTTCTATAGGCAGAGCGGGAAAAATGTCGTAGAATAAAAAAACGAGCCTCATCATCGAACGGATCCAGAGGATTTGGGGAGAGACATCCGGATGAATATACGTTCCTTTCAGCTGTCCGATTATGCCGATGTCAGCCAGCTGCTCAGTCGGGTGTTGTCCGAAGCCTGCTTCGCGGAGACGATCGAGGCGCTGGCCCGCCAGCTGTCGTATGACTCCGGGCTCGTTCTGGTCGCCCTGAAGGGGGAGCGGATCGCCGGCATTCTGATCGGCACCGTGGACCGGCACCACGGCTATTTCTACCGCATCGCCGTCGATTTCCCCTTCCGCGGACAAGGGATCGGCAGGGCTCTCATCGCCGAAATGCGCCAGAGGTTCCTGCGGCGAAACGTGCGCAGCGTCTTTGTCGCGCTGGATCATCACAACCGCCCCCTCATGCCGCTGTACGAATCGCTCGGACTGCCGGTCTGGGAAAACATCCGCGAACTCAAAATCGTCAGCGGATCCTGAGCCGGACGGAAGGCTGTTTGCACTTGCCGGATCCGGCCGGACGGTTCCGCCGGCCCGTGGAACATATCTTGCGGCCCATTGATTTTGGGCGTGAGATATGTTTTTCTATTAGGTAAGCGACGGCGGACGCCAATCGGCAGGAACCGGAAAGGAATGCGCATGGAAACGTATGTGCTGTACCAGATCAGGAGCTTCAAGCATGACGGCCGCCTGCACCGCGTCTGGAAGGAAAACTGGCTCGTGCCGGACCGATCGCTGGAACGGGACTTCCGCCGGGAGAACATGTTCGTGCTGATCAACTCCCGCACGCCGATCGTCGAGTCGAGCGGCAAGGAGTGGGTCAGCCGGGTGCCCGGCGTTTCCGTCTTCATTCCGGACAAGTGGTTCAACGTGGTGGCCCTGATGGAGGAGACGGGCGTGCGGTACTACTGCAACATCGCATCCCCGCCCTACCGGGGGAAGGACGCGGTGACCTACATCGACTACGATCTGGATGTCATCGTGACCGAGGCGGACGGCGGACTGAAGGCGACGGTGGTGGACCGGGAGGAATTTGCCGTCCATCGGGTCCGCTACCGGTATCCGCAGGAAGTGGTCGAAAAGGTATGGGGCGGGCTGGATTCCCTGCTTGAGCGGGTGAACCGGGGCGGGCCGCCCTTCGACGTCTCATCCGTCCGACGGATCTACGATTCCTGGAGAGAGCAGTTTGACAGATAGGGGATGAATCCGGATGGAAACGAAACGCGCCGGCCAATCCGGCTGGTGGAAAGAGGCGAAGGATTGGGCCAAGTCGATCGCGCTCGCGCTCATCGTGGCCCTGCTCCTGCAGCAGTTCGTGTTCAACATTTCCGTCGTGGAAGGCCAATCCATGGAACCGACCCTGGAAGATTCCGACCGCCTGTTCGTGAACCGGGCGGTTTACCTGCTCCATCCCCCCGCCCGCGGCGACATCGTCATTCTGAAGAATCCCCGGGACCGGCGGGAGGGCAAATACCTGGTGAAGCGCATCATCGGGATTCCCGGAGACCAGGTGGAAATCCGCAACAACCGGCTGTATGTCAACGGGGAGCTGTACGATGATCCGTCGGCCTGGGCGCCCGTGCCCGCCGGCGATTACGGCCCGCTGACGGTGCCGGTCGGACATTACTTCGTGCTCGGGGACAACCGGGGCAACAGCCTGGACAGCCGGTATTTCGGGCTGGTGCCGGAACGGCTCGTGAAGGGACGGGCGGAATTCATCGTCTGGCCTCCATCGGAGATAGGGGGATTGTGACCGGTGCAGGAAGTCACCCTGTACACCGACGGCGCCTGCTCCGGCAATCCGGGAAAGGGAGGCTGGGGCGCGATTCTCCTGTACAACGGGAACAAGAAAGAGCTGAGCGGCGCCGAGCCGATGACGACCAACAACCGGATGGAGATGACCGCCATCATCGAAGGGCTCCGGCAGCTGAAGCGGCCGTGCCGGGTCCGCGTCTGCAGCGATTCGGCGTATGTGGTCAACTGCTTCCGGCAAAACTGGATCGGCTACTGGCGCCGAAACGGCTGGAAAAACAGCCGGAACAAGCCGGTGGAGAACCGGGATCTGTGGGAGAAACTGCTCGAACTCATGGACATCCACCAGGTGGAATTCGTCAAAGTGAAAGGACACGCCGACGACCCGTGGAACAACCGCTGCGATGAGCTGGCGAGGGAGGCGATCAGGCGGCTCGAGTGATCTCGGCCGCCCGGACCCCGCCGTGCTCTGGAGCAGCGGTTTCTTGCAAGCGGAAGGAGGTGACGGCATGGCGCTCAGCGTGGAGGGGGGCACGGACACGGACTGGAAACGGCTCAAGGAGGAGATCCGCGAGGCCGCCTGCGGCATGGGCATCGACAAGATCGGCTTCGCCTCGGCGGAACCGTTTCTGGAGCTGAAGCGGATCCTGCTCAGACACCGGGAACTGGGGCGGGAGTCGGGCTTCGAGGAAAAGGACATCGACCGGCGCGTCCACCCGGAAATCTGGTTCGAGGAGCCGCGCTCCATCCTCTCCATCGCCGTCGCCTACCCGGCGAAGCTGGAATCGCCGCCGAGATCGGAGCCCGGGGCGTACCGCGGCATCCTGTCCCGCACCGCCTGGGGGGAGGACTACCACCAGGTTCTCCGGCGCAGAATGGAGCGGCTCGAGCGGTTCATCCGGGAGCGGGTGGACGGCGTGCGGATCGAGAGCATGGTCGACACCGGAGCCCTCGTCGACCGGGCCGTGGCGGAACGGGCGGGGATCGGCTGGGTCGGCAAAAACTGCTCCGTCATCACGCCGGAGTTCGGTTCGTGGGTGTACCTCGGGGAAATGGTCACCAATATTCCCTTTGAACCGGATGTGCCGGTCGAGAACCTGTGCGGCGACTGCACCCGCTGTCTGGACGCCTGCCCCACCGGCGCCCTGGTCGGGCCGGGCGAGCTGCATTCGCCGAGCTGCATCTCCTTCCTGACCCAGAAAAAGGGAGTCCTGTCCGACGAAGAGAAACGGGCGATCGGCAACCGCCTGTACGGCTGCGACACGTGCCAGATCGTCTGCCCGTACAACCGAGGGAAAAATTGGGCGCATCACCCGGAATTCGAACCCGATCCGGAAACGGTGAAGCCGCTCATCAAGCCGCTCCTCGAAATGTCGAACCGCGCGTTCCGCGAACGGTTCGGCGCAAGCGCCGCCGGCTGGCGCGGCAAAAAGCCGATCCAGCGGAACGCCGTCATCGCCCTCGGACATTTTCGCGACGCCTCCGCCGTGCCGGACCTCGCCCGGGTGCTCCTGGAGGATTCCCGTCCGGAGCTGAGGGAGGCGGCGGCCTGGGCGCTCGGCCGCATCGGCGGCCGCGAGGCGGAAGAGGCGGTGCGGGAAGCCCTCGGCCGGGAGACGGACGGGACGGTGCGGGAAGCGCTCCTAAAAGCCTGTCGAGCGTTCGACGAAATAATACAATGAGGATGCCGCAGAGTGATCAGGACGGGAGGTTGGAACCGGCATGCGCTACGTGGAACTGGAAGAGGTCGAACCGGGACAGATTCTCGGCAAGACGATCTTCTCGAGCACCGGGCAAATTTTGCTCGCCGAGAATGTGGAACTGACCGTGTACATGATCAACACCCTGCGCCGCATCGGAGTCGGCGCCATCTTCATCAAGGATTCGGCCTATGAGGACGTGGAGATTCCCGAGGTGGTCTCGGAAGAAACGAAACGCGTGGTGATCGAACGGCTCCACGAGGTGTACGGCTCCCTGCGGTCGGGCAAGCCGCTGAGCCCGAAGGCCGTCTCCGTCAGCGTGGACAAGCTGCTGGACGAAATGATGGCGAACAAGAACGTCCTGTTCCAGCTGACGGACATCCGCACCGCGGACAACGAGATGTACATTCACGCGCTGAACGTGTGCATGATGTCCGTGCTGATCGGGATGGGCCTGGAGCTCAACCAGAGCCAGCTCAAGGAACTGGCCGTCGGCGCCCTGCTCCACGACGTGGGGAAGGTGGGCCTGGGCACGGCCGAGGAGAAGCTCGGCGGCCGCCATCACCACACGTGGCGCGGGTTTGAAATCCTGAAGAAGGATTTCAGCCTCTTGAGCGCGCACGTGGCCCTGCAGCACCACGAGACGATCGACGGCGAGGGGGAACCGAGGAAACTGGGGAAAGAGCACATCCACCTGTACGCGAAAATCGTGGCCGTGGCGAACCTGTACGACAACCTCGTGTCGACCCGCGATCCCGAGAAGCGGATGCAGCCCCATGAAGCCTGCGAGCATTTGATGGCGCTTGCCGGCCGGAAGCTGGACCACGAGGTGACGGTCCAGTTCCTGAAAAACGTGTCGGTGTACCCGACGGGCGTCTCCGTTCGCCTCTCCACGAGGGAAACGGGCGTCGTCGTCGGCCAGCACCGGGGGCTTCCCGGCCGCCCGATCGTCCGGATCGTGCGGAAAAACGCGGACGACCTGGAGGTCAAGGAAGTGGACCTCGCCCGCGAGACGACGGTCTTCATCGAGCAGGTGCTCGCGTAAACGGTGCCTGCCCGATTTACTCCGCGTCCCATTCGTGATATGATGAGGAAGTTAGCCGGTTTCCGCCGGCTTTTGAACCTTCTCTTCGCAACAAATTTATCGGGTAACAGGAGTGTTGGCACAAATGGTCTGGGACATCGTGATCCCGATCGTGACGCTCATCGCCGGGCTGGTCGGAGGCTTTTTCATCGGGGTGTACTACCTGCGCCGGCAGCTGGAAAAGATGCAGAACGACCCCGAAATGCTCCAGAAAATGGCCAGGCAGATGGGCTACAACCTGAACAAGCAGCAGATGCAGCGGATGCAGCAGATGATGAAAAAACATACGAAGCAGCTGGGGAAAAAATAGGAAGCCGGTGAGGCCATACAGCCGGGGCGATCACCCGGAAGCGATTGGCCGGTGCCGTTCGTCCGGAAGCGTTTCGCCCGGGGCGTCCGGCCGAAACAGTTCGACCGGAAGCGAATGGCCGGAGAGCCGGAGAAATGGGGGATGGTCGTGGGACAATCCGGCAGCGTGAAGGAGTACCGCAACCGCCATGTGGCGGAGAACCGCCGGGAGATCGAGGAGCACATCCGGGAAATCCTGCGCCTGATCGGCGAGGATGTGAACCGCGAGGGCCTGCAGGATACCCCTGCGCGCGTGACCCGCATGTTTGAGGAAATCTTCGCCGGCTACGCCGTCGATCCCCGGGAAGTGCTCGGAGTCACCTTTGACGAGCGGCACGAGGAGCTGGTCATCGTCAAGGATATCGTCTATTACAGCCAATGCGAGCATCATATGGCGCCTTTTTTCGGGAAGGCGCACATCGGGTACATTCCCAGCGGAAAAATCGCCGGCTTGAGCAAGCTCGCGCGCCTCGTGGAGGCGGTGACGCGCCGCCTGCAGGTGCAGGAAAGGATCACGTCCGAAATCGCCGACATCATCGAGGAAGTGCTGAAGCCGCACGGCGTCATGGTGGTCGTGGAGGGGGAACACCTGTGCATGTGCGCCCGGGGCGTCAAGAAGCCCGGCAGCAAGACGGTCACCTCCGCCGTGCGCGGCGTGTTCCGCCACGATGCCGCTTCCCGCTCCGAATTTTTGGCGCTCATCCGCTCGTGAAGGCGGCGATTGCAACTCCCGGCTGCGGCCATGGGGACGCGGCGGGAGTTTGTTTTTTTTCATCGGTTCCAATTGCCATTGTTTCTTTACCCGGAGAGCCGACTTGAGTTATACTGTGTGTAAACGCGTTTCATCACGTGAAACAACCGGCGGAATCAACGGGAAGGAGTCTGAAACGGGGGTTCATGCTCGCATGATGGAAGAGAAGCCTTTGGTGCGTGCCGTGGATCGTGCCCTGGACGTGCTGCTCTGTTTTGCGAAGGAGAAGGAGCTAAGCCTGACGGAAATCGCCCAGCGGACTTCCCTGCACAAAAGCACGGTTCATCGGCTCCTCGCGTCGCTTGAGCATAAAGGGTTCGTCGCGCGGGATCCGGTCACGGAGAAGTACCGGCTCGGCCTGCGCATCTGGGAACTGTCCGCCAACCTGCTCGGGGGAGACGACCCGGCGAGCATCCTGCTGCCGGAGATGGAGCGGCTGAGGGACCTGCTCGGGGAAACGGTCAGCCTGTACATCCGCGACGGGCTGGAGCGCGTCCGTGTCCAGGCGGTGCAGAGCCTGCAGGAGATCCGGCGGGTGGCGCCGGTCGGCGTGCGGATGCCGCTTTTTGTGGGAGCATCCAGCAAGGTGCTGGTCGCCTTCGGCGATCCGGAACTCGCGGAGGAGGTGCTGGCGGATCCGTCCTGCCCGCCGGGCCTGAACCGGGAGCAGTTCCGGCAGCAGCTCGCGGAAATCCGCCGGCTCGGCTACGCGACCAGCGTGGAGGAGCGGGAGCCCGGGGCGGCCGCCGTCGCGGTGCCGGTGTTCGGCCGCTCCAACCGGCTGGTGGCCGCGCTGTGCGTGTCCGGGCCCTCCAACCGCATGACCCTCGACGTCATGCGGGACCAGGCTCCCCGCCTCATGGAAGCGGCCCGCCGCATGAAAAGCATGCTGGATTGAGATATTCAATCAGCGGATCAGCGCTGCTCAGCCGCGAGGGAAGCAAATTGCCACTCTCGGCAGGAGAAAACGGGTGTCACGGTTCAAGCATAAAGGCCGCCTCCCTTTCAGGGAAGCGGCCTTTTCGCTTGGTTGGATCCGCGGCCGGACGGTCAGCCCCACAGGATTTGGCGGAGCACCGTCTGCAGGATGCCGCCGTTGCGGTAATAGTCGACGTCGACGAGGCTGTCCAGTCGGGCGATGACCTCGAAGGTGAAGGAAGACCCGTCCGGGCGGGTGGCCTTGACCTTGATCCGTTGGCCCGGCTGGATGTCATTCGAGAGCCCTTCGATGTCGAAGGTTTCCTCGCCGGTGATGCCGAGGGATTTCCAGCTTTGGCCGTCCGCGAACTGCAGCGGCAGCACGCCCATGCCCACCAGGTTGCTGCGGTGGATGCGCTCGAAGCTTTCCGCGATGACGGCCTTGATGCCGAGCAGGTACGTGCCCTTCGCCGCCCAGTCGCGGGAGCTGCCGGTGCCGTACTCTTTGCCGGCGAGCACCACGAGCGGCGTCCCTTCCGCCTGGTACTTCATGCACGCGTCGTAGATCGGCATGATTTCGCCCGTCGGCAGGTACTTCGTCACGCCGCCTTCCGTTCCCGGAGCGATCTGGTTGCGGATGCGGATGTTGGCGAAGGTGCCGCGCATCATCACCTCGTGGTTGCCGCGGCGGGATCCGTAGGAGTTGAAGTCCTTGCGCTCGACGCCGCGCTCGATCAGGTACTTGCCGGCGGGGCTGTCCACCTTGATGTTGCCGGCCGGCGAGATGTGGTCGGTCGTGATCGAATCGCCGAGGAGCGCGATCGCCTTCGCCCCGCGGATGTCGGCGATGTCGCCGGGCTCCTTGCCGAGGCCTTCAAAGAACGGCGGCTCCTGGATGTACGTCGATTTCGCGTCCCACTCGTACAGGGTGCCCTCCGGCACGTCGATCGCGTTCCAGCGCGGGTTGGCGCGGAAGACGTCCTTGTACTTCTCGCGGAACATTTCCGGGCTCATGGCGCTCCGGATGGCGTCCCGGATTTCCTGGTTGGAAGGCCAGATGTCCCTGAGATACACCGGCTCGTTTTGGTCGTTGTAGCCGATCGGTTCCTTCGTCAGGTCGATGTTCACCGTGCCGGCCAGCGCATAGGCGACAACGA
>ERZ795042.1591-NODE-1591-length-14332-cov-148.966940_pt1 | contig 14332 bp, 9 predicted proteins | sample MGYA00375126_ERZ795042 | MGnify/ENA primary metagenome ERZ795042 (study PRJEB30171, sample SAMN05518105) | compost metagenome | isolation source: Feedstock adapted compost from Newby Island compost facility, Milpitas, CA | place: USA:Newby Island compost...
GCCCGAACCAGGCCGGGCGGCCCGCGCGGTGTGGCGGCCGAGAGGCGCACGGCGCGCGGGCCGCCGCCACCGTCCGCTCAGGACCGGGCGGTGGGTTCACCGTGCCCGGCCGGTGGCGAGGTCCTTCCGGCAGTCCGTGCACGGCCCACGGCGGGGTGTGGCCGCACGGGGCCGCACCCCGCGAGCGGCGTCAAAGCCCCACGGCGGCGGCGAGGTCCTTGCGGAGCAACTCCAGCTCCGCGGCGGCCGTCGCCCGCGCCCCGGCGACGTCGCCGCCGCGCACCGGGACCACCACCTCCAGGTAGCACTTGAGCTTCGGCTCGGTGCCGCTCGGCCGTACCACGACCCGGGCGCCGCCGGAGAGGCGGAGGCGCACGCCCGCCGTGGGCGGCAGGCCGCCCACCCCCTGCGCCAGGTCCTCGGCCGACTCCACCGCGCGCCCGGCGAGCCGCACCGGCGGCGCGGCGTTCAGCCGGTCCACCGCCTTGGCGATCAGCGACCGGTCGGCCACCCGGAACGAGAGCTGGCTCGTCGCGTGCAGGCCGTACCGGCGGGCCTGGTCGTCGAGCAGGTCGATGAGGGTCTTGCCCTCCCGTTTCGCCGCGGCGGCCACGGCGGCCATGGTGAGCGCGGCCCCGATGCCGTCCTTGTCCAGGACGGGCGGCCCGGCGTCCGATCCGACGCTGTACCCGAGCGCCTCCTCATAGCCGAAGACCAGGCCCGGCCCCGCGCGCATGATCCACTTGAACCCGGTGAGCGTCTCCGCGTACCGCACCCCGTGCTCGGCGGCGATCTTCGCGAGCAGGGAGGACGACACGATCGTGGTGGCCACCAGCCGGTCGCCGGAGGTGTGCCGCAGCACGTGCTCCGCGAGCAGCCCGCCCACCTCGTCACCGGTGAGCGTCCGGTAGGCGCCCTCCCGGGTCCGGGCCGCGACCGCGCACCGGTCCGCGTCCGGATCGTTGGCGAGCACGAGGTCCGCGCCGGTCTCGGCCGCGAGGGCGAGCACCAGGTCCATCGCGCCCGGCTCCTCCGGGTTGGGGAACGCCACCGTGGGGAAGTCCGGGTCGGGCGCGGCCTGCCGGTCCACCACGGCCGGGCGAGGGAACCCCGCGCGCTCCAGGGCCCGCACCATCACCTCGCCGCCCACCCCGTGGAGCGGGGTGTAGGCGATCGAGAGCTCCCGGGCGTCGCCGAGCGGGAGGCCCAGCAGCGCCTCGAGGTACGGCTCGACGATCTCCGGCCACTCCACCGTCCGCCAGCCGTCGCCGATCGGGAGCCCGTCCACCCGCCCCACCGTCTCGATCGCCGCGGAGATCTCCCGGTCGACCGGGGAGACGATCTGCCGGCCGTCGCCCCAGTAGACCTTGTAGCCGTTGTCCCGCGGCGGGTTGTGCGACGCGGTCACCATCACCCCGGCGTCGGCCCCGAGGTGCCGCACGGCGAACGCGAGCACCGGGGTCGGCCACGCACCGGCGAGCAGCGAGGCCCGCAGCCCGGCCCCGGTGAGCACCGCGGCCGTGTCCCGGGCGAACACATCCGACTTGTGCCGGGCGTCGTACCCGATCACCACGTGCCTGCCCGGGCCCAGCACGCGGGCGAGCCCGGCGGCCGCGCGCATGACGGTCACCCGGTTCATCCGGTTGGGCCCGGCGCCGAGCTCACCGCGCAGCCCGGCCGTGCCGAACTCCAGGGTCCCGCCGAACCGGTCGGCGAGCGCGGCGAGGTCCCCCCGGCTCAGGATTCCGGAGAGCTCGGCGCGCGTCTCCGGGTCCGGGTCCTGGTCGAGCCACTCCCGGGCGAGGGAGACGAGGTCCGTCGAGGTCACCGTGCGCTCCCCGGGGTCACAGCTTCTCGACGACCTGGGCGAGCAGGTCGCCCATGCGGGTCGCGGTGGCCCGGCCGACCGCGAGCACCTCCTCGTGGTCGAGGGGCTCGCCGGTGAGCCCGGCGCCCAGGTTGGTCACGAGGGAGATGCCGAGCACCTCGGCGCCCGCCTCGCGCGCCGCGATCGCCTCGAGCACGGTGGACATGCCGACCAGGTCGGCGCCGAGCGTGCGGAGCATGCGGATCTCGGCCGGCGTCTCGTACGTGGGGCCGCGGAGCGCCGCGTAGACCCCCTCGGTGAGGCCGGGCTCCACCTCGCGGACCAGGCCGCGGAGCCGGGCGCTGTAGACCTCGGTGAGGTCGACGAACCTCGGGCCGGTGACCGGGTTGGCGCCGGTGAGGTTGATGTGGTCGCTGATCAGCACGGGCGTGCCGACCCGCTGGGTCTCCGGGCGCAGGCCGCCGGCGGCGTTGGTGAGCACGACCACCCGCGCTCCGGCCGCCGTGGCCGTGCGCACCCCGTGGACCACGGGCTCCACGCCCCGGCCCTCGTAGAGGTGGGTGCGGCCGAGGAAGATCAGTGCGGTGCGCCCGCCGCCGGTCCGGACCGCGCGGACCTTGCCCGCGTGCCCGGGGACCGCCGGTGGGGCGAAGCCCGGCAGCTCGGTCACGGGGAACTCGGCGATCGTCTCCCCGATCCGGGCGGCGGCCGGTTCCCAGCCCGAGCCCATGACGAGGGCGACGTCAACCGTGGACAGCCCGGCGCGCTCGCGCAGGATGGCCGCGGACTCGGCGGCGAGCTGGTAAGGATCGTTCGTCACCCTGCTGAGGGTACAGAACCCCGCGGGCGTTCAGTCGCCCAGCTTCTTACACGGGCGGGTGCGGAGCTGATACACGTAATCGTCCGGTGCGCCGGCCTTCTCGGCGGCGTCCGCGATGATGCCGAGGTAGCGGGCGGACGGCAGGCCGCCCTCATAGCTGTCGAGCACGTACGTCCAGGCGAGCACGTCTCCGTCGAGCGTCGCGACCCGGAGCCGGAGCTTCCGGTAGATGCCGAGGTCGCTGCCCATCCACTGGTCGAGTGAGGCCTCGTCCCACTCGGGCACGTCGTAGAGCACCACGAAGACCTGCTCGTTGGGGTCTTCGACGATGGTGACCAGGGCGCCTTCCCACCCGACGTCCTCGCCGCCGAAGGTGAGCCGCCAGCCCATGATCCAGCCCGTCCCGCGCATGGGCGAGTGGGGGGCCCACTCCGCCATCTGCTTGGGGTCCATGTTGCTGCCATAGGCCGCGTAAACAGGCACGGCAAAAGCGTAATCCAAGATCCCGAAGTCGCGCCGGAGGACCGCGATACCGCTCATGAGCTGGTGGTACGCCGGCCGGGATATGGTGGTGCGAACCACGCTGTCATGTCGTTATGGGCCATACGGAAGAATAGGTTTCGTGACGAGGATTGCGATCATTGGTGGCGGTCCGGGGGGGTATGAGGCGGCGCTCGTCGCCGCGCAGCTCGGTGCGAAGGTCACGGTCATCGAACAGGACGGCCCCGGCGGCGCGTGCGTGCTCAGCGACTGCGTGCCGTCCAAGACGCTGATCGCCACCTCTGTTCGCAAGCAGGCCCTGCTCGACGCGGCCTCCCTCGGCGTCCGGTTCAGCGGCGGACCCGACGGCGACGCCGGGCACGTGCTCGCCGACATGCCTCTGGTGAACCGGCGGGTGAAGGAGCTGGCCCGCGCGCAGTCGGAGGACATCGCCAAACGGCTCGCCGCCGAGGGCGTCGACGTCATCGAGGGCAGGGGCCGGCTCGTCGACCCCCAGCGGATCAGGGTGGGAGATCAGACGATCCGCGCGGACGTGGTCATCGTGGCCACCGGCGCCCACCCCCGCGTGCTGCCCGGGGCGGAGCCGGACGGGGAGCGCATCCTCACCTGGCGGCAGCTCTACGACCTCGACGAGCTGCCCGAGCACCTGATCGTGGTCGGCTCCGGGGTCACCGGTGCGGAGTTCGCGGGCGCGTACCGCTCGCTCGGCTCGGAGGTCACGCTGATCTCCTCGCGCGACCGGATGATGCCGAACGAGGACGCCGACGCCGCCGAGGTGCTCGAGGCCGTCTACCGCCGCCGCGGCATGAACGTCCTCGGCAGGTCGCGCGCCGCCTCGGTCCGGCGCACCGCCGACGGGGTGGTGGTCACCCTGGAGGACGGCCGGGTCGCCGAGGGCACCCACTGCCTCATGACCGTCGGCATGGTCCCGAACACCGCCGGCCTGGGGCTGGAGGACAACGGCATCCGGCTCGACCGGAACGGGTTCATCGAGGTCGACAAGGTGTCCCGGACCTCGGCGCCGGGCGTCTACGCCGCCGGGGACTGCACCGGGGTGATGATGCTCGCGTCCGTCGCCGCGATGCAGGGCCGGATCGCGGTCTGGCACGCGCTCGGCGAGGCGGTGGAGCCGATCCGGCTGGCCACGGTCGCGTCCAACATCTTCACCGACCCGGAGATCGCCTCCGTGGGGGTGACCCAGCGGCAGGTCGACTCCGGGCAGGTGGACGCGAAGGTGGTCAAGCTGCCCCTCGCCACCAACGCGCGGGCGAAGATGCAGGGGTTCCTCGACGGGTTCGTGAAGCTGTTCTGCCGGCCGAACACCGGCATCGTGCTGGGCGGCGTGGTGGTGGCGCCGCGCGCGTCGGAGCTGATCCTCGCCGTGTCCACCGCGGTGCGGAACCGGCTCACCGTGGACCAGCTCGCCCACACCTTCGCCGTCTACCCCTCGCTCTCCGGTTCGATCACCGAGGCCGCCCGCCGGCTCATGTCCCGCGAGGCGGCCTTCCTCTGACGCGCGTACGGCCCTCTGACGCACGTACGGCCCCGGCCTTGACGTGACGTACGGCCCCGGCCCTTATCCGAGACCTACGGCTTGGACGCGGCCTAGCGGGCATTGTGGGCTTTCCGTACCGAGCGGCCAGAGCAGAGCTCGGCTCGATCCCGGTCCACCGGCTCCGGGGGACGTGGCCATCGGCCGCCAGGATGGCGGGACCGCGCGATCCCGGGCCTCCGTGGGGCCGGTGCGGGGAATGGGCCGCCCCCGCCGGTGAACCCGGGCCACCGTGCCTGCGGATCGCCCATGGCCGGTCGCAGCGAGCCCCGCCGGACGCCGGTGGGGCGGCGAAGCCATGCAGAACACCGCGGCCGTGATCGCCGTGCCCGCGGCCCCGGAGCCACGGGAGGGACATCGCCCTGACAGGCCCGCCCCGGAGGTCGCGGGGACCGCTCTGGAAGCCGCCGGAAAAGCACGTGACCCCGCACCGGGGGGCACGGGGTCACCGGATTCCTGGAGACGTCAGGGCCGGCCGGGGGTCACCAGTCTCCGCCGCCGAAGTCACCCCCACCGAAGTCGCCGCCGCCCCAATCGCCGCCGCCCCAGTCACCGCCGGAGCCGCCCCAGTCGCCACCGGAGCCGCCCCAGTCACCGCCTCCGCCGCCGCCGGAGTCACCGCCGAGACCGCTCGCGAGGCCGGCGGCCAGGCCCCAGCCGGCGCCCATCGCGGAGCCGAGCATGGTGCCGACGAGCATGCCGGTGAGCAGGTCCCCGCCGAAGCCGCCGTAGTAGCCGTAGGCGTACGGCTGGTAGGCCGGGCCCGCGTCCCAGTACGGCCGGCGGTGGCCGTCCACGACGACCTCGCGCATCTGCGGGGTGAGCCCGCGCTCCACGGCGTCGGCGTCGGCCGCGCAGGCGGGGACCTCGCGGACCATGCCACCGGGCGGAGCCCACTGGACCTTGCGCACCGAGGGACCGTGCTGCGGGTTGAAGAAGCACGGGGGAAGCCGTTCGGGGAGCGGCTCGTTGTTCACCCGCGCCTTGACGCACGCGAGCGCGTACCGGCCCTCCTCCAGCGTGGCGGTCACCGTGCGCAGGTCGTCGGCACGCCGGACGGCGGCCAGCTCGGCCTTGGCCCGCTCGTACGCGTCGAGCGCGCGCTGCCAGTCGGCGGTGGTGTCCGCCGTCTGCGGCAGCATCTTCACGTCCATGTCGAGGGCGGTGATCTCCTCACCGAACTTGGTGACGTCCTCCTCGACCGTCTGCTTCACCGCGGCGAGCTCGCGGGCCTCCTGCTCCTCGCGCTTGCGCTTGTTGCGGCGGGCGAGCAGCCAGATCCCGCCCCCGCCGATGGCCGCGAGGCCGAGGATCGCGAGGAGACCGCCGGTGCCGCCGCCGTCATCCCCGCCGCCGTCATCGCCGCCGCCGGCCAGGCTCCCCGGCCGCAGGGCCTCGTTGCGGTTCCCGGCCGCGAACGCGTCCACCCGGGCCACGAAGTCCTGCATCACGGCGACCGGGTTCCCGGAGTTGTTGGCGGCGGCGAGGTTCGCGATCCGCCCGGCCGCGCCCTTCGGGAGGGCGCTCGACCCGGCGAACAGGGTGGTCCCGTCGATCACCGCGACGGTCGCCGAGGGCCGGCCCGCCTTCGCGAGCTCCTGGCCGAGTGAGGTGATGTAGGAGCCGGCCTGCTGGCTCGTGGTGATCGTCCCGTCGGGCAAGGCGACCGCGTAGATCTTGGTCTTGGCGTCCTTCAGGGCGTTGCGGATGCCCTCCTGGTCGCTCGCCGACAGCGGGGCCCCGCTCTGCACGAACAGCGGGTCGCCGTTCCGCCACGAGGCGAGCACCGTCGCCGGGTCGGGCGCGGGGGCGGCCCACGCGGCCGACGGCAAGAGCAATGCGCATAGGCCCGCGAGCAGCGCCACCACGGCGCCCCTGACCGGGCCTAGGGGTCTGTTGCTGGTCACGGCTTCAAGCCTCCTTCGCCCTCCAGGACGAACGGGGACGCGAGAACGTTCCTCATCACCGCAACCGTATCCGGTGACCCCACGACCGCGGGCACGGCTGCGCGGCCCGGCGGGCGGCCGCTCACCGGGCACCCGGGACGACGCTCAACGGGCACCCGGGACGACGCTCACCGGGCACCTGGGACGGCCCACGGGGCGGCGCCGGCGGGCGGCGCGGCCGGGGCCGGTCACTCGTCCTTGATCTCGCAGATCACCGCGCCGGAGGCGATGGACTGGCCGACCGAGACGGACAGGCCGGTGATCGTGCCGTCCTTGTGGGCGGTGATCGGCTGCTCCATCTTCATCGCCTCGAGCACCACGACCGTGTCCCCGGCGGAGACCCGGTCCCCCTCCGCGGCGACGACCTTGACGATCGTGCCCTGCATCGGGCTGACCAGGGCGTTGCCGCTGCCCCCGGCCGCCCGCTTGGCGCTGTTCTGCGCGACCCGCCGCGGCGCCTTCTTCGGCCCGCCGCCGGCCTTGCCGAGCCCGGCGGGCAGCACGACCTCCACCCGCTTGCCGCCGACCTCGACCGTGATCCGCTCGCGCTCCGGGGCCTCGGCGGTCTCGATCTCCCCGTCGAACGGCGGGATCTCGTTGACGAACTCGGTCTCGATCCAGCGCGTGTGCACGGAGAACGGCTCGGAGGTGAAGGCCGGGTCGTTCACCACGGCCCGGTGGAACGGCAGCACGGTCGGCATGCCGGTGATCTCGAACTCGGCGAGCGCCCGCCGCGCCCGCTGCAGGGCCTGCTCGCGGGTCGCGCCGGTCACGATCAGCTTGGCGATGAGCGAGTCGAACGCCTGCGGCACGCTCTGGCCGGCCTCGTAGCCGGAGTCCACCCGGACGCCCGGGCCTCCCGGCAGGCGCATGGTCTTGATCGTCCCGGGGGCGGGCAGGAAGCCGCGGCCGGGGTCCTCCGCGTTGATCCGGAACTCGATGGAGTGCCCGCGCAGCACCGGGTCGTCGTACCCGATCGGCTCGCCGTCGGCGATGCGGAACATCTCCCGCACCAGGTCGATGCCGGCCACCTCCTCGGTCACCGGGTGCTCGACCTGGAGCCGCGTGTTGACCTCGAGGAAGGAGATGGTGCCGTCCTGGCCGACGAGGAACTCGCAGGTGCCCGCGCCGACGTAGCCGGCCTCGCGGAGGATCGCCTTGGAGGAGGAGTAGAGCAGCTCGCGCTGCTCCTCGGTGAGGAACGGCGCGGGCGCCTCCTCGATGAGCTTCTGGTGGCGGCGCTGGATCGAGCAGTCCCGGGTGCTCACCACCACGACGTTGCCGTACCGGTCGGCGAGGCACTGGGTCTCGACGTGGCGCGGGCGGTCGAGGTAGCGCTCGACGAAGCACTCCCCACGGCCGAAGGCGGTCACGGCCTCGCGGACGGCCGACTCGTACAGGTCAGGGATCTCCTCCATGGTGCGGGCCACCTTGAGCCCGCGGCCGCCACCGCCGTACGCCGCCTTGATGGCGATGGGCAGGCCGTGCCGCTCGGCGAAGGCGAGCACCTCCTCGACCCCGCTGACCGGGTCGGGGGTGCCGGCGACGAGCGGTGCGCCCACCCGCTGGGCGATGTGCCGGGCCTTGACCTTGTCACCGAGCGCGTTGATCGCGGCGGGCGGCGGCCCGATCCAGATGAGCCCGGCGTCCAGGACCGCCTGGGCGAAGTCGGCGTTCTCGGCGAGGAACCCATAACCGGGGTGCACGGCGTCCGCTCCCGACTCCCGGGCCACGGCGAGGAGCTTGCCGATGTTGAGGTAGGTCTCCGCGGGGGTCTGCCCGCCGAGTGCGTACGCCTCGTCGGCCACCCGGACGTGGAGCGCGTCCAGATCCTGGTCGGCGTACACCGCCACGCTCGTCAGCCCATTGTCCTTGCAAGCGCGGGCGATCCGTACCGCGATCTCGCCACGGTTGGCGATCAGGACCTTCTGCACCGCCGTGATTCCTTCCTTCTCAGGCCGTGAGCCCTTCTGGAGTGTAAGCGCCCGCCGATTCATCGATTACGGCCGCCCCGCCGGATGCGCGCAGGGCCGGTTCACGTGCGTGCCCTCCGGTTCGGCCAGGGCCCGCGGCCGCCCCGGCGCCCCGGGCCGCCGTCCCGGTGCCGCCCCGCCGTACGGTGCCGTGCGAAAGGGCCCGGCGCAAGGGTGACGCGATCACACGATAGGGAGCCGGGCCGTTCCGCCGCCAGACCCGGCCCGGTGGGCCCGCCGTTTCCCGCCCGGAACGGGATCCCCGGTGAGCCACCCCGGCGGGAAGAAAACGAACGAAGGGGCAGGGCTCTTGAATGCCGACATTTCATTTCGAGATCGAGAACGTGATGAAAAATGATCCCCGCGGGCTCGACGCCGGGGTTCATCAGGCGACATTCCCATATAACGACTCGGCATGAACCGTTCCTCGAAATGATCGCGGATTTACAGTGGGGCCGGTTTCTTTTCGTGGACGAAGGGACGAAGGAGTGACGCGATGACCAGCAACCTGCTCGGCGGTGACCTGGCGGAGATGCAGAACATGGCGGCCCAGTTCAGCCGGCAGGCCGATCAGGTCCGCGCCACGATGACCGCCCTCGACCGCGAGGCGGCCAAGGTCGGCACCGCGTGGACCGGTCCCGGCGCGCAGCGCTTCCGCGAGGCCTGGGAGAGCTACCGGTCGGCGTTCCACCGCATGGCCGACGAGCTGCACGAGGCGGCCCGGGTCATCAACTCCTACCGGGGCAACATCGAGGCCGCCACCCGGTAGGCGGCACCGGCCCGCCTCACCCGGGGATCGCGGCCTGGATCGGGACCGCGATCCCCGCCGAGACCAGCCACCCGCGCCCCGGCGGGCCGCCCGCCCCGGTGCGCGGCAGCCGGATGGCGAACAGGTCCCCGTCGGCGGGGCCCTGCACCCCGAGCAGCAGCCCGGTCCGGTTCTTCCGCGCCTCGGCCGCGAACCCCCGGTACCCGGCGGACAGGTCCGCGGTCGACCCGGCGATGAGCATCCCGTGCCCGCCGTCCCGCCCGGTGCGGAGGATCTCCTCGAGCGCCAGGCCGAGCGGGGAGTCGGGGGAGATCAGCTCGGCGTCGTCGACGAGCACCGCGTACGGCTCCCGCCCGGCGACCACGGCGAGCGCGTCCACCGGCCCGGAGCAGCCGTGCCCGTCCGCCGTGACCGGCTGGGCGCTCCCATCGAGCACGGCGAGCACCCCCGGCTCCCCGGCGAGGCCGCGGAGCGGGCTGCGCCGGGGCGTGACCACGAGCACGGGCGTGCCCTGGGCGAGCAGCGACCGGGCGGCGGTGAGCAGGCAGGACGACCGCCCGGACCGGGGCGGTCCCGCGATCACCGCGGCCGGGCCCTGAGCCTGCAGGTCGATCCCCATCGGGGCGAGCGCGTCGCCCCCGGCGCCGAGCAGCGCCCACAGCGGGGAGGGCGGCGTGAACGACGGATCCAGCCGCATCGCCTGCTCGGCCGTGATCCGCGCGGGCAGCGCGTCCACCCGCAGCGGCGGCTCCGACGGCCACGCCCACGCGCCCGGGCGCGCCGGGTCCCCGCCGAACCGGGCGGCCGCGCCCCGGGCCAGCTCCTGCAGGGCGGCGACCTGGGCCTGGCCGGACGGATCGGGCGCCAGGAGCGCGATCCGGCTCTCCACCATGCCGTGCTCACCGATCGAGAGCGCCCGCCCCGGCGGCATCGACCCGGGCAGGTCCCGGCTGGGGAGCCCGGCCAGGCCGTAGTCGGACGGGTCGGCGAGCCGCAGGATCAGCCGCTCGTCGAAGACCGTGGAGATCTGCCCGACCAGGCCCGACCGGTCCGCGGTGACCACGGCCCGCAGGCCCACGGCCGGGCCCTCCCTGAGGAGCTGGAGCATCTCGTCGAGCAGCCGGCCGTAGTCGTGGCCGTCGAAGGCCGCGACGTACCCCTCCCAGCGGTCGAGCAGGAGCACGAGCCAGGGCAGGCGGCCGGCCTCTTCCCCGGCGCCGGTCCCGTCCTCGCCGTACGGCCCGGCCCCGGCGCCGCAGGAGCCGGTCGCCGCGGCACCGGAGGTGCCGGCCCCGGGGGAGCCGGATGCGCCGGTTCCGGCGGCCCGCGCCCGGGCCGCGGCCCGGGCCTCGGCGAGCGACGCGTACCCCGCCTCGGCGAGGAGCCGCTGCCGGCGGGCGACCTCGCCGCGTAACCGGTTGAGCAGGCGCTCCACCCGGTCGGCCTCCTCCCGGGTGACCACCGCGCCGCAGTGGGGGAGGCAGGCCAGCGGCAGCAGGGCGCCCGACCCGCAGTCGATCGCGTGGACGTGCACGTCCTCGGGGGAGGCCCACGCGGCGATCGCCCCGGCGATCGTCCGGAGCGCCGTGGACCGGCCGCTCCGCGCCGTACCCGCGATGAGCAGGTGGCCGCTGCGCGGCAGGTCGAGGAGGAGCGGGGTGCGGCGCTGCTCCCACGGGAGGTCGGCCAGCCCGTACGGCAGCGGCGGCACCTCTTCGATCCCCCTCCGGTACGGCCGGGCCGCGGGGATCCACTCCACCTGCGGATCCGCCGGGCCGGGCTCCGGGAGGCCGGGGAGGGAGAGCACCACCCGGTCCGGGAGCGGGGGCGGCCACGGGCTGGGCTGGGGCGGGATACCGCGGGCGGCCGCGCGGACCGCGCCGACGAGCAGCGAAAGATCGGTCTCCGCGGCCTCCTCCGCCGCGGCCGCCCCGGCGGACGGCGGGTGGCCGAGCGCCCGCCACGGCAGGTCGATCACCCGGACCTCGCCGGAAGGGTGCTCCGTGCCGCGCGGCGCCCGGCCGCCGACCCGCGCGGCCTGCACCGCCACGGGCGGGGCGGACCCGGCCTTGACGTAGCAGCGGCCCGGGGTGGCCGGGGCGATGCGCGCGGCGTCCGGCGCGTCGATCACGTCGGCCGACTCGCGGGCGTCCGTCACCCGGAGGGCGATCCGGAGCGAGGTGTTGGCCTGGATGTCCGGGGTCACCGCCCCGGCCGGCCGCTGGGTGGCGAGGATCAGGTGGACCCCGAGGGAGCGGCCGCGCCGGGCGATGTCCACCAGGCCCGCGACGAAGTCGGGCAGCTCGGCGACGAGCGTGGCGAACTCGTCGATGATCAGCACCAGCCGGGGGAGCGGCGGGAGGGGCGTGCCCCCGGCCGGGCCGGCGGGCCCGCCGCCCGCGGGGTGCGGCCCCGCCTCGCGGGCCGTCCCGTCCTCCGGCGACCGGACCGGCCGATCGGGGCACCCGGCCGCCCGGGCGCCCGCGGAGGCGCGCAGGCGGTGGTACTCGCCGATGTCCTTCGCCCCGGCCGCGAGGAGCAGGCGTTCCCGCCGGCGGATCTCGGCGGCGAGCGATCGCAGGGCCCGCTGGGTGAGATGGCCGTCGAGGTCGGTCACCATGCCCACCGTGTGCGGGAGCCGTACGCACTCTTTGAAGGCCGCCCCGCCCTTGTAGTCGATGAGCACGAAGGTCAGCTCGTCCGGCCGGTTGGCCACGGCGAGCGAGCAGATGAGCGTCTGCAGCAGCTCCGACTTGCCCGAACCCGTGGTCCCGGCGATGAGCGCGTGCGGGCCGTCCTCGGCGAGGTCGATCTCGAACGGCCCGTCCGGCCCCACCCCGATCACCGCCCGGGTGGTCCGGCCCCAGCCGGCCGCGATCCGCGCCGGGTCCGCCGGGCCGATGAGGTCGAGCAGCCGCACCGACCCGGGGAGGGCGGCGGCCGGGTCCTCCCGGCTCACGTCGCGGAGCGGGGCGAGCGCCCGCGCCAGCCGGTCGGCCCACGCCGGGGACACCCGGTCGGCCCGGATCCCGGCCGTCGCCTCCGGCCCGCCGCCGTCGAACCGCACCGTGCCGTCGGCCGCACAGGAGAGCACCGCCGTGCACTCCTCGGGCAGGAGCCGCTCGTCGTCCTCGATCGCGATCGTGTAGACCCCGGCCATCGGCCCGCGCCGGAGCACCTGCGGCATGCCGGGCAGGCCCCGGAGCACCTGGGCGCCGTCGAGCACGACCAGCACCTCGAACGGCCGCTCGCCGTGCCCGGTGAACGGCTCATGCCGCTCGTTCCCCGGGCCTCCCGCCGCGTGCCCGGCCGGCCGCGGCCCTCGCCGGATCCCCTCGTACGGCCCGGCCTCACTCTCGCCGAGCCGCTCGGCCACGAGCGCGGCGAGGTCGGCGGCGCGCCGGGCGGCGGCCTCCGGGTCCGCCCCGATGAGCGCGACGCAATCGGCGGGGAAGCGGCCGCCGCGCGCGGCCGGGGCGCAGTGCGGCAGCCAGCGGACCCAGCCCCACTCCTCGGCGCCGTCCACGTGGGCGGAGAGCACCACGATCGCCAGGTCGTACGGGCTGTGCAGGGCGGCCGCCTGGCCGGCGAGCCAGCGGGCGCAGCCGAGCGCCGCCGCCCGGGGGCCGACCACGCCGGCCACGCCGATCCGCCGCAGGTCCAGGGTGACGGGCACGTCGCGGCTGAGCGGCGGCTCGGGCAGGGCCGCGTCCTGGGCCGGGCCGGCCTCCGGCCGGAACTCGATCGCGGCCGGCAGGTCGGCGAGGCCCACCCGTAGCCGCAGCGCGTCGGGGTCGTGCATGCGCCGCTCCCACAGCCGCCGCCGCGGGCCCACCGCGGTGAGCAGCACCTCGGCCGGATCCGGCGCCGCGGCCCGGCGCTCCGCCTCGTCCGCCCGGACCGCCGCGGCGACCCGCTCCTCGAAGGCCGCCATCCGCTCCCGGTACTCCCGGAGCGCCTGCCGGTACCGCTTCCGGCCGTACCGGCGGTCGCTCGCCCACTGCCCGATCGCGATGAGCGGGGAGGCGGCGGCGAAGAGCAGGAAGTACCACTGCCGGAAGACCAGCGCGGTCACCACGCCGAGCACCGCGGGGAGGAACGTGGCGAGGAGCTGCAGCCGCGCCCCTTCCGGGCGCCCCGGCTCGGCGGGGACCACGATCCGTCGCTCACCGGCCGGGCGGGCGAGCCGGGGCGGGCGGTGGTAGGCGAGCCCGCCGCCGGGGAGCGGGTCGAGGTGCGCGTCGGGCGGCTCGACCGGGCCGACCGCGAACGCCGAGGCGCCGCAGGTGAGGACGGCCCCCTCCGGCCACGGCACCGCGGCGGTCACCGGCTCGCCGTCGAGCAGCGCCACCGGCTCACCGCCGGGGGCCGGCTCCACGGTGACCGCGGCCGGGGTGAGGCGGACCACCGCGGCGGCCGCGGGCAGCAGCGGATCGGGCACGGTGATCGCGCACGCCGGGTCGGCGCCGAGCGAGTAGCTGCCGAGGCCGAGCCGGTGGACCGCCCCGGCCCCCGGCCCGCCGATCACCCGCAGCTCGGCGAGCCCGTCGGGCTCCTCGGTCACGGTGGCGTCCGCGGCCCGGGGGTCCGTCGCGATCCGGTCGCCGTCGCGGAGCAGGCCGAACACGGCCGCGCCCGGGTCGAGCCGCCGCCCTTCCAGCCAGAGCCCGGAGGCTTCCGGGGCGTGGTCCGCGGGGCCGCCGTCGAGGCGGTAGGGCGCCCGGGCGCGTGCCAGCCGTACCACGTTGCCGGCGCGGGACCGGCCGAGGGCGGCGGCGAGCTCGGCCACCGTGCTGGTCTCGTCGCCCTCGACCAGCACCTCGCGTTCCCGGTCGCCGTGGACGACGGTGAGCATGACCCGCATATGGCTCCTCGATCGGTTCCGGCGGATTCAGTACGAAAGTGGGCTCTTTTTCAGGCGTGAGCCTGATATCGGCTGTTAA
>ERZ795042.1598-NODE-1598-length-14294-cov-76.518225_pt1 | contig 14294 bp, 12 predicted proteins | sample MGYA00375126_ERZ795042 | MGnify/ENA primary metagenome ERZ795042 (study PRJEB30171, sample SAMN05518105) | compost metagenome | isolation source: Feedstock adapted compost from Newby Island compost facility, Milpitas, CA | place: USA:Newby Island compost...
CGTGACGGTATTGAGGACTGGATGCATTGTGCCGATACCATAGCAATGAAGACGTGCCGTCGGCTGACGGTGTATGGGGTGGGAATGAGGCCGCCGTATGGTGAGCGCCTAGGCGGAGGGCGAATGCCACAGTCCGGACTTCCCAAAGACGAAACCCATCCGCTCCTCCATCACCTTGTGATGTGGCTTGATGTGCTGGCGTTGCCAGGCTCGATCGCGACGAGCGAAGACTTTGATGTGCGCTGGCTCAACAAGGCAGCGCGGCAGCAGTTCGGATTCGGCGAATGGGAGCGGTGGAGCACGCGGGTCCTGGCCGAAGACCGGGCCAAAGCGGCGCTGCACGCTCGTGCGTCTGACGTGGAATCACGCGAGTATCGGCTTGTCTGCGGTGATGGACAGATTGCCTGGATCCACGAAACTGGCGCGCTCCTCCACGATCAGGCTGGTCAACCTGTCGGCTGGGTTGGGCTGTTGCTCGATCGGCGTGAGCAGACACGCCTGCAAGCTCGGCTGCAACGGGCGCTGGCGCTGCAGCGATGGCTCCTGGCGTGGGTCGCAGCTGAGCGTGCTGGCAGTCAATCTGGCCTTGAGGAGGCGCTGGCAGGGCTATGCCATGTGGTGAACGGCACTGGAGCGGCGTTCTTCTGGTGGGATGCAGGCGAGGCCGAGCCACGCTGCTGGACGTGGGGAACGATCGCAGCAGCGCGGGAGGCGCTGTTGCAGCTGGCTGCCCAGCCGGGGCTTGCTGAAACATTAGCTGGGCTTGGTGAACCGCTGAGCTATCCGACAGCGGCCATCGTCCCGACTGCGCTCAGTTTGGCGCTGGAAGCGCTCCAGCGCGCGAGCGGCGCGGCAGGGTTGATCCTGGCGCCGGTTCGCGAGGCAACGCTTGGCACTGGTGTGCTGGTCATCGCGACGCGGGGGATGGGTGCGAGCGACGGGGAGAGCGAATCGCTGGTGGCGATTGGTGCCCAAGGCCTCGGTATGGTGCTTGGCCGCGAGCGGCTGCAACAGCGTGAGACTGAGCAACATGCCTGGCTGCGCTCGCTGATTGCCGGCGTGCCCGATGCCATTCTGGTTCTCGACGACCATGGGGTAATCCGCTTTGCGTCGGCGGCAACGGAAGCGGTGACTGGCCAGCCACCAAGCGCGCTCATTGGGGCACCGATCGTTGCCCTGGCAGGCGATGACGATCATACCCCTCTCACCCGGTGGTTTGTGCACGTGCTGCGCCATCCAGGGCTGCACTGCTCACTGACATTCACGGCGCGGCGCGCTGGGGGTGAGGTCCGGCAACTCGAGGTGTTTGGCCTCAACTGCCTGCATGACCCACAAGTGCGCGGCGTTATTGCAACGCTGCGCGATGTCACCGAGCGCTGGCGGTTAGAAACGCAACTCCGCCGGTTGGCCTACGAAGACGCGGTGACAGGCCTGGCAAGTCACGCAGGCTTTCTTGCGGCATGCGAACACCTCGCTACACGGGCGCGTGAGGCTGGGCAACCGTTCGGTGTCCTCGTGCTTGATATCGAGCGGTTCTCGCTCATTAACCACGTCCTTGGCCACGATGTTGGCGACCGTGCACTGGCAGCGATTGGGGCACGCCTGAAAGAGGTGCTTGACGTCGAATCCTGTGTTGGACGGCTTGGCGGAGACGTCTTTGCCGTCGGTTTCACCGGTTCTGGCAATGCCGTCATGCTTGAGCGGTGGGCTCAGTCGTTAATCACGTCCCTCCAGGGGTGGTACGAAGTAGCAGGCAAGTTGCTCTTCGTCAGTTTCCGGGCCGGGCTTGCAATTGCCGAAGCGGGACAGTCGCCGGCCGAAGTCGTGCGCGATGCGGAAATCGCGCTGGCCGAGGTCAAACGCCAGCCCGGGCTGATTATGACCCGTTTCACCCCGGACATGCGTGAGGAGACGGCGACGCGCCAGCGGATTGAACAAGACTTGCGACGGGCGATCGAGACTGACCAGTTACAGCTCGTCTTTCAGCCCGTGATCGATGTGCACACGCGCCGTCCAGTCACGCTTGAAGCGCTGTTGCGCTGGCCACACCCGGAACTAGGGCTGATTCCGCCGCCGCAATTCATCACGGTCGCTGAGGCAACGGGCTTGATCCGTCAACTGACAGCGTGGGTGATCGAGCGGGCGTGCCGCCAGGCCGTTGACTGGGCTACGCTGCACCCGCTCCTCCGCGATGTTGGTGTGAGTGTCAACCTAAGCCCGTTTGATCTCTTGAACCCAACGCTGCCGCGGTTAGTCGCGAGCACGCTTGCGCGGACTGGCTTGCCGCCTGAGCGATTGACGCTTGAGATTACGGAAAGCGCGATGCTCGATGCGGAGAAAGCTGCTGGCCAGGTGCAGCGCTTGCGTGCACTTGGCGTTGCTGTCGTCGTTGACGACTTCGGCGCTGGCCACTCGTCGCTTCGCTACGTCAAAGAGTTGCCGGTCAGCGGGCTCAAAATCGACCGTCAACTCGTCATTGGGTTGGGACATGATCCGTCAAGTGCGGCCTTGCTCCGGGCAATCCTGCAGATGGGAGAGGCGCTCGGGTTGGGTATGACGGCTGAAGGCGTCGAAACACCAGAGCAGTTCTCCTGGCTGCAGGATGCCAACTGTGATCGCATCCAGGGGTACGTGGTTGCGCCGCCGCTCGCGCTCGAAGCGCTGCGGCAATTCCTCGAGCGCTGGAAGCGCGAAACGTCTTAAGCTGTCGCGTCGCGGTTCTGGCTTTCCAGTAGCGGGCCAAGCACCATGACCTGATCATTCGGTCGTGCAATGCCCGGCTGCCGCACGATGGCAGTCACGCCACGTCGCCCGTTGATCAATTTGACGAGGTGTGGGTGATAGACCGCGATCGTCTTGCACGGTTGATTCTGCCCAGTCACTTCGAGAATTGCCGAGCCGACGCGGAGGAGTGTGCCTGGCGCAAGGTCGCTGAGGTCGCCAATCCCCTCGACGGTGATGTTTTCGCCCAGTGAACCGGCATGAAGTGTGGTGCCGAGAAGCGCATTGAGCTCGTCAAGTACTTCTTGGGCAACGAGGGTCAACTGGCGATGGTTTGGCTCAGGAGGTCCCTTCTTGCGATGCCGATTCACTGGACCAGCGTGGTAGTCGCCAACGACACCGTCGGGCCCAATCACGATGGCTTCTTGTCGATACTTTGGAACGCCGCTCGTTGGGCGCAAACAGACGCCGACAACGCGGCCAATCCGTGGGCCGGGAATCGCATGTTGGTCCATCGCGCGGACTGTTCCTCTCAATTCGGCTCCTTCTATTCTCCTGACAGGATGCCGTATGGCTTGTCGACGAGTACAGCGTAGAGCGCTTGCTGGCGCGTGATGAGGTCGTCATAGTAGGCACGGCGATCGGGATTTGGCAATCGCGTTGGCAAGCTGTCGGCGAGTGGGCGGGCAAGCGCAGGCAAGCTCGCAACCCCGAGTCGGGCGAGCGCAACCAGGGCTGCTCCGCGCAGCGACGCCTCGGGGTCGTCCACGAGGGAGAGCGGCAACCCAATGGCATCCGCGAGGATCGCTTGCCATGATGAAAAGGCAGCAAGTCCATTGCCGCTGCCGATCAACGTCCGCTCGCCGGGGACGGCCGCGGCGATCGCCCGCGCGACGAGCGCAAAGCGGCAGGCGACACTTTCGAAGGCGGCCTGCAAGATTGCAAGCGGTCTTGTTTGGAGATGGAGTCCGGTGAGTGTCGCGCGGGCAGCGCCGGCCCAGCCAGGACTGCGCTCACCAGCGATAAACGGCAGCCAGAGCAGGCCGTGCTGGTCGGCCTGGTGGTTGGCGAGGGCGGCATCGGTGGCTTGGCGATCCGGCAGCTGGAGGGTCTCGAAGAGCCAGTCGATGAAGCCGCCGCCTTCACTCAACGCGCCACCAAGAAGGATCCAATCGCGGTCGAGGCGATACAACCAGAGGCCGTCGGGTGGCGTGAACGGCTGCGCTTGCCAGAGTAAGCGCATTGCGCCGGATGTGCCGATCATCAGACTCAGCCGATCGAGGCCAACTGCTCCGCTGCCGACGTTGTTGCAGGCGCCATCTCCCCAGGCAGGAAACCAGCGGGCTGCAGCTAGCGCTGGCCAACGCGTGCGGTAGGCTGCACGCAGGCTAGTCAGCGGCTCATCGGCAATCATGGGAAGGGAGTCGCGGGAGAGACCGATCGCCTCGAGCGTGAGCTGATCCCAGTCAGCCTGCGATTGTGCGAACAGTCCACTGCCAGAGGCCATTGAGATCGAACTGACCGGCTCGCCGAACCAGCGAAGAAACAGCCAATCAGGGAAGGCAAGCCAATGCCTGGTGCGGCGCCAAACGTCCGGCAAGGTTTCGCGAAGCCAGGCAAGCCGGGCAACCGGATAGCTTGGATGGAGAAACGCACCAGTGCGGGCATGGTGAGTAGCGGGATCGAGCTGGTCTCGCAGCCGATGGATGACCGCCGCAGCACGAGTATCGGCCCACGTAAGCACCGCCGTTGTCGGCTGCCCCTGCGCGTCGGCTCCAAGCAGGCTGTGCCAGAATGTTGAGAGCGCGACGGCATCGACGGGCTGGTTGACTTCCTGGAGAAGCGCGTCAAGGAGCCCTTCAACCGCAGTAGCCAGCGCTGTAGGGTCAAGTTCTGCACCGCCGTCGGGTGTCGTTCGTAGTTCATAATGGACGCGGCGTGGCTCAGTGCAGCGCTGGCCTGTGCCGTCGAAGAGCGCAGCACGGGCCGAAGATGTGCCCAGGTCAAGACTCAGGACAAGCGGCGCGCTCACCTGCTCCACTGCCTTCCCTCCCGCGTGTGGCGCAGCTTATGGCGTGTAGAGCTTGGCGTCGATGACGAGCACTGCTGCGCCGTGCACATGGCCAGCGCGCAGGTCAGCCAAGGCCTCGTTCGCAGCTTCAAGCGGATATGGCTGGACGACCGTCTGAATTGGCACGCGCGGGGCGAGCGACAGAAACTCCTCGCCGTCCTGGCGCGTGAGGTTGGCGACAGAGCGAACCACGCGCTCTTCCCAGAGCAGTGCATAGGGAAATCCAGGGATATCGCTCATGTGAATGCCAGCACAGACAACAATGCCGCCCTTGGCGACGGCGCGGAGGGCTTGCGGAACCAGCGCACCGACCGGGGCGAAGATCAGGGCAGCATCAAGTGGCACTGGGGGGAGTTCGTCAGAGCCGCCTGCCCAGACTGCCCCAAGTTGACGGGCAAAGTGCTGGCCAGCTGTATCGCCAGGGCGCGTGAACGCATAGACCTGACGTCCCTGCCAGGCAGCAAGCTGCGTCAGAATATGTGCCGACGCTCCGAAGCCGTAGAAGCCGACACGCTCCGCATCGCCGGCAAACCGCAGGGCACGGTAGCCAATGAGCCCAGCGCATAACAGCGGCGCGGCTTGGAGGTCGGGGTAGCCAGCGGGAAGCGGAAAACAGTAGCGGGCGTCGGCAACCGTGTATTCGGCGTACCCGCCCGGGAGCGTGTATCCGGTGAATTGGGCGGCATCGCAGAGGTTTTCCTGCCCTCGCTGGCAGTACCGGCAGGTTCCACAGGTTCTCCCAAGCCACGGCACGCCAACACGATCGCCAACGCGAAAGCGGGTAACGCCAGGCCCAAGTGCCGTGACCGTCCCGACGATTTGGTGCCCGGGAATAAGCGGAAGCGCCGGGTGAGGCAGTTCGCCATCGACAATGTGAAGGTCGGTGCGGCAAACACCGCACGCATGGACGCGAATTTGGACTTCGCCCGGGCCAGGCTGCGGGATCGGCAGCTCACGCAGATGCAGTTGTTGCCCCGGGCTTTCCAACACCATAGCACGCATGACTGGCATGGCGGTCTCCTTCGTTGCGCCCGCTGCCCGTCTTCATGGAGACTATACCGCGTCAGTCCTCGACGGTGGAGTGACGTTGCCTCTACACTTTGAGGGGCAAAGGGGGAAGGGCGATGCGACGCTGGCTTGTACAGACGGCGGTCTTGTTCGGCGTTCTTTTCGGCGTGGTTGTTGGGGGACGGCTTGTGCTGAACCAGTTGCTCCAGCACCCTGCGCCGCGCGCGGTCGAAGCCCAGGAGCGTATCACCACACCAGCTACAACGGCGATTCCGGTTGCTCCTTCGCCAACGCCCCTCGCGACCGTGACACTGCCCGATGACCGCGCTGCTGGCCTGCCACGGCCGACGCCGCCTCCAGCGCGCAGTACCCCCTCGCCGACGCCGACCTTGCCCCCACATGGTCAGACTGCGCCAGTACCCATCTTGATGTACCACTATATCCGCCCAAAGCCAGCCAATGATCCGTTGGGTGCTGCGCTCTCAGTCGATCCCGAAACGTTTGCCGCTCAGATGGACTGGTTGGCAGCGCACGGCTACACCACGTTGACGCTGCATGAGTTGGCGGAAGTGCGCGCTGGGAAGATCGGCTTACCTCCCAAGCCGATTGTCTTAACGTTCGATGATGGCTACCGTGACTTCTACACGGCTGCCTGGCCAGTGCTGAAGCGGCATGGCTTTAAGGCAACGATCTTCATCATTACCGGCGTTGTCGGCAACCCGCAATACATGACCTGGGACATGCTCCGTGAGCTCGATCGTTCGGGATTGGTCGAAGTTGGCGGGCACACGGTGCATCACCTTGACCTGACTCAACTGAATGCGTCTGCCCTCGAGCATGAAGTGGCTGACTGCAAGCAAACGCTCGAGACCCAACTCGGCCATCCGATCGCATCCTTCGCCTATCCTGCCGGCCGTTTCAACGAGACGGTTGTGTCAGCGGTACAACGTGCAGGCTTCACCCTTGCGGTGACGACCAAGCCAGGATGGGCTCGGGCCACGGATCCGCCGCTCGTCCTGCCACGGGTGCGAATTCAAGGCGATCTCTCGCTTGCCGGTTTTGCCGACATCCTTGGAAGTTGAGTGGGGAGAGCGTGCTCTCCCCACTTAGCACGAGCGGTGGGGCCTGGCTGAGAGCGGGAAAACGAATTCCCTACTCGGCTCGACGGCGCGCGCGGAGTCCGTATCCGATGCCAGCTATTCCAAGTATCAAGAGCACAGCGGCGATCCAGGACGGCCGGCTTGCACCGTGGCCGGTTGCCGGGACGACTTGTGGGACCGTCGTTGGGGTGACCGCAGGAACTCGTGTTGCCGTTGGCGCTGGCCGCGGCGTTGGCGTCGCTGGCGCTGCTGGCGCGGAGGTCGGCGTTAGGGCAGGCGTTGGCGTTGCGCGTGGCGATGGCGTTGCCGTTGGTGATGCTGTCGGGGCTGGCGTCGCCGTCGGCGAGGGAGCAGTTGCTGCCGTCGGTGTCGCTGCCTGAGCGGTGACGGTAATGGTCCCTTGCATGCCGAGTTGCCGATGGCCGTCGACTGGACAGTACATCTCCCATGTGCCCGCGGCGCTGAACGTATACGTTGCCTGACGGGTTTCACCTGGGGCGAGGTTGGTTGCGAAGAGCGTCTGCTCAATCCCTTGTGATTCCAACTCGACCGTGAGGTTATGCTGCACCTGCCCAGCGTTGCGGACAACGAATGTCACTGGAACACCAGCCGGGACGCTAAGGGTATTTGGCGTGATGCGAAACTCTGTCAGGGTCAGGCTGATAGTTTCCCCCTGAGCGGCGGCTGGGGCTACAACCATCGGTGAGCCGAATACGAGGAGACTGAGTATGAACGCGAGCGTCAGGTGAAGGCGTGTCATTGCAATGCCCCTCCAGATACGTAGCTGATACTGGTTGGTGAACGCCGGCGCTCTGCTATCACTACGCGCGAGGCGCACGCGTGGATTGGGGCCGTGCCTCAGCTCGTGTTCGAGATAGGTGATCGGAAGGCTCAGGACAGCGAGAAGGCAGGGGTATAATACGCCCGGCACGCTTGTTACGGATGAGTGCCGAAAGGGGGGATAGGTGCACGTCTCGTTTGGGGTCGCGCTGCTGGCCGCCGTCCTCGCAGGCTTTATTGGCGCGATGAGCGGGTTGGGGGGCGGCGTGGTGCTAACGCCAGTCCTCACCCTGTTTGGCTATGACATCAAACACGCAATTGCCCTCAGCGCCTTAACGGTGATCGCAACCTCAAGCGGGTCAGCGGCCGCATATGTCCGCGACCGTATCACGAACATTCGGATCGGCATGTTCCTCGAGATGTTTACGATCATCGGCGCGCTCATCGGTGCAACCATTACACTTTCAGCGGCGAAGCGGCCGCTTTTTATTGCGTTTGGACTAGTCTTGCTCTTTTCCTGGGCAACGAGCTTCTTCCAGAAACCGCGGACTAGTTATCATCCTGCAACCCCTGATCGGATCTCGCGCTGGCTTGCGCTCAAAGGGGAATACTACGATCTCGCCGAGCGGCGCAGCATTCCCTATCACGCGACGAATGCGATATGGGGAGGGCTCATCCTCTTCTGCGCTGGTGTGATCGCGGGGCTGCTCGGCATCGGCGCAGGAGCCGTCAAGGTGCTGGCGATGGATCGTGTGATGGGGCTGCCGCCGAAGGTCTCGACGACCACGAGCAATTTCATTATCGGCGTGACAGCGCTCGCCGGCACGAGCGTCTATTTGGCCAGTGGCTTGATCGACAGCGGACTCGCTGGGCCGACCGTGCTTGGCGTGCTTGGCGGCTCGTTTCTTGCCACGCGGCTGTTGGTCCGGTTGTCAAACCGCACGGTGCGGACCTTCTTCCTATTTGTCTTCTTGTTGATCGGCATCCAGATGATTATCCGTGGAATCGGGGGGTATGTATGAAGGCTGAGCCAGCGCGCTCTGCAGGAATGGAGGAAGCCGTTCCTCATGGCGGATTCGATATTGAAGTGGTCATTGGCACTGCGCTGTCAATCGGCGTGCTGATCAGCGCCGGATTGGTGATCCTGGGCTTGGCCTGGCACTGGCTTACGACCGGGCAGCTGACGTTTCATCTCCCATTTACGGGGGCCAACCTGTTCGACGTTATCGCCCAGAGTATCCGCCGTGTGGTGAACGATCACGATCGCTCGATTGGCGTTATCTGGCTCGGCCTTGCAGTGCTGATGCTGACGCCGTATGCCCGTGTGGTTGCCTCAGTCATCTACTTTGCATTCGCTGATCGTGACTGGAAGTTCACTGCCATTACGCTCTTTGTCTTGATCGTGCTGACGGTCAGCTTGTTTATTCGCTGATCAGGAGTTTGAGGATGGAGATGGAACGGGTCTGGGTTGGGTCAGGGACGATCTGGGAGGAGATGGTGGGGTACGCCCGCGCAGTGCGCGTTGGCGATCACATCTACGTCTCGGGTACCACGGCGACAGACGAAGCGGGGCGCCTCGTCGGCGGGAACGATCCGGAAGCCCAAACACGATACATCCTTGCCAAGATTGACCGAGCGCTCAAGAGCCTCGGCGCTTCGCTTGCCGACGTGGTGCGGGTTCGGGTGTACGTGACGAACGCGGCGGATTGGGAAGCCGTCGGCCGCGCACTTGCCGAGGCCTTTGGCGCTGTACGCCCAGCCAACACGCTCGTCGCGGTCAAGGCGCTCGTCGGCGATGCCTATCTCGTCGAAATCGAAGCAGACGCCGTCGTTGGAAGTGGCGTTGCCGTGCGTTCAGTGCACTCCTCGGCTGCCAATTGCCAATGACACTGCGCTGGAGCATTCGGGTCAACAACGACGCGCCGGGAACGTCGTATCCAGCGCTTGCCTGCTGTGTTGAAGCGGCTGGCTTTGACCAACTTTGGGTGAGCCATGATCTCTTCTGGCGGAGTGCGCTGGTACTGATTCCCTCGATGCTTGCGCAAACCCAGCGCGTTGCAATTGGCATTGGTATCGCCAACCCCTACACGATCCATCCTGCCGAACTTGCTATGGTTGCGGCAACGCTGGATGAGCTGAGCAATGGCCGGTTCCGGCTTGGTCTTGGCGCAGGTGCCGCCGAATTCCTGCAATGGGTGGGCATAGCCCAGGAGAAGCCGCTTGCCGCTGTGCGACGGGCAGTCACGCAGATTCGCCGTGTGCTCGCTGGGGAACCGGTTCCCGGGTGGGATGCGGCAGCGTGCCTTCGCTTCCCAGCACGACCAGTACCGATCTATCTTGGCGGGTTTGGCCCCCGGATGCTGCAACTCGCCGGCGAACTCGCTGATGGTGCGCTGCCACTGCTCCTCCCCCCAGAACGCTATGCTGACGTGGCAGCAACGGTAGCCGAAGGTGCAGCGCGAGCTGGACGCTCGCTCGACGATCTTGACCTGGCTGCCTGCGTCTGGTGCTCGGTCGCGGAAGACCGCAAGGCAGCGGAGGCAGCGTTGCGCGAAAAATTCGCCTACTACGGACCGGCATTTGATGCCGCAACCCTGGCGCGCGTTGGCCTGACGCCCGAGGATCTGCTCCCGGCTCAACACGCGCTCGTTGCGGGTGACCGCGAGCGCGCGTTGCGGCTTGTGCCATCGGCTGTCCTCGACCTTGCGCTTGTTGGTCGGCCGCCGGAGCTGATTCCACGGCTCGAGCAACTGGTTGCCCTTGGGGCTCGGCATCTCAGCTTCGGCCCGCCGCTCGGTCCTGATCCCGTCGCGGCAGTGACATTACTGGGCCGAACAGTCCTCCCCCACTTTGCGCAGCACTAAAGCCCGATCGCCATGGCTGGATAGTACGGGTTTGCCCCACCGTGGAGCGTGCCGTCGGCGTCGACGAGGATGCCGGCCGGACTGGCAAACGGCACGTTGCCGACATCCTCGACCACGACCGTGAGCCGGTGGCCACGAGCCCGCAGGCCCTCGATCACTGCCGGATCGATACGGCTGCTCACGTTCGTCGGATCGACGCTGCAGTCGATCCGTGGCGCGGTGATCGCCGCTTGGATACCAAGGCCATGGTCGATGACGTTGCTGATGATCTGGGCAAGGGCGTTGAGGATGCGGCGGCCACCCATTGCCCCCAGGACAAGGAATGGCCTGTCATCGCGAAAGACGATGGTGGGGCACATGTTGGCCAGCGGGCGCTTCCCGGGCGCAATCGAATTGGCGCGTCCTGGTTCGGGATCGAACCACATCATGCCGTTGTTGAACAAAATGCCCGTTCCCGGAGCGACAACACGCGATCCCCAGGCCGACAGCAGGGTCTGGGTCAACGCGACGGCATTGCCCCACCGGTCAACGACCGAGAGGTGTGTTGTCGTTGATGTGCTCGCGTAGTGTGGCATCGAGCGGGCATACCGCTCGCGCACGCCGAGTTGCTCGGGGTCGCCAGGCTCAATGGCACGCCGGGCGCGCTCCGTGATCGTGGCAGCTTGGGCGCGCGCATACGCGGGGTTGATGAGTCCCGCAACCGGAACGTCAGCAAAGGCTGGGTCAGCCAGATACGCAAAGCGGTCGACAAAGGCCTGACGGAAGCATTCGATGAGAATGTGAAGCGTGTGCTCGGTGTTGTGGCCGGAAGCAGCAAGGTCGAAGCAATCGAGCAGGTGCAGCGATTCGAGCAGCGTTGGCCCGCCCGAGGGCGCTGGCATGGCTGCGACGCGGTGGCCGCGATAGGTGCCCCAGAGCGGTTCCGAGATGCGGACACGATAGTGGGCGAGGTCCTCGAGCGAGATGATCGCGCCCAGGCTGCGCAGCCCTTCGACGATCGCCTGGCCTAACTCTCCGTGATAGAACGCATCGGGGCCGTCTTTAGCAATGGCTTCCAACGAGCGCGCAAGGTCGGCCTGGACCAGCTTCGTCTGGGTGAGCCCAGTCAGGACGGGCCAGGGAAGGCCGTTCTTCGTGAAAATGGCCCGTGTTGAGGGGTAGCGATTGAGCAGTTCGAGGTCCTGGGCGATCTCAAAGCTCGTATGCCAGCTGACAGGGAAGCCCTCACGGGCATAGCGGATGGCTGGATGCAGCAGTTCGTGGAGCGGCATCGTGCCGTATCGCGCTGCGGCAGTCGCCAGCCCAGCAACCGTGCCTGGCACGGCGATAGCTAAGGGTCCATGAATATTGGCATCGTCGACAACCGCACGCCAGCCAAAAAGACTCGGACTCGTCGCGTCGAGGAGGTGGTACATGTCCGGCCGTGCCGCAAGCGGGGCAACCATCCCGTAGTCGAGCGCGACAACCGCCCGCTGCTCGGCCAGGAAGATGAGCATCAGACCACCGCCGCCGATGCCACTCATCATCGGCTCAACCACACCGACCGTGAAGGCTGTCGCGACCGCGGCATCGATGGCGTTACCGCCCGCCTCAAGGACGGCCGCACCGACCTCAGCCGCTAACTCGTGCTTGGCGGCGACCATCCCATAACGGCTCACAGCTTCTTTTCGGTCGAGAATCCAGTCGCTCCGCTGCATCACCCACTCCCTCCCTGTCCTGCGGGCAGGCTAACGCATCTGGCGCATCAGCACAAGCCACTGCACCTTGACAGAAGCGGGATCGATAGATAGGCTTGGAAGTGAGACGAACAGGCGTACGGGGTGAGCATGACCGGGACGGAGCACAGAGAAGAGCGTCGGCTGAAAGTGTTTCAGCCGCCGCTGTTTGAGCTAGACGCTCGGGGGCGGCTGCGGGGCCCCATCGGTCTGCTGCCACCGCTCACGCCGGACTCAAGCCTGGAGGTCGCGCGGTTTTGGTACCGGCGGCACTTAGAGCAGGCTGGGCATCCTCCAAATACCGTCAAGTCGTACAGCTATGATCTTGCCGTATTTGAGCAACTGATTGGTCCCAAGCCAATCCGTGCGATTTCCCGACGCGACGTTGCCACGTTCTTGCACGAGAGCCGAGGCCGGTCAACGCGCAAGCGGCGCTTGACGACGCTTTCCGGCTTCTTCAAGTTCTTGATCAACACTGCGAAAGTGCTGGAAGAAGATCCAACGGCCTCGTTTTACCCCGAGCATATTCCCCTGAAAACACCTCAACCGCTCTTTCCAGACGAGCAAGCTCGTCTTCTTGCAGCGGCCGCGGCCGAGAGCGCCCGGACGCATCTGATGGTCTGGCTCATGCTGCGCCTGGGACTGACGCGGAGCGAAGTCCTGGGGTTGCGGGCCGGACACATTGACTGGACAGATCCGGAACGGCCAATTGTCTACGTTTTCGCCGAAGGGCCAAAGCGCCGGCTGCGTGAGCGCAAGCTGGCTGCGACCGCGGAGTTGCGCGCGATTTACGAGCGACTCGTCGCGGAAAGTGAGGAGCCGCTCGATCGGCTTGTGCCGGTTTTGCCGCAGACGGTCAACAAAATCGTGGAGCGGGTCGCGGAAGCAGCCGGTATTACCAAGCCTGTGACGCCGCAGGTGCTGCGCGACACGTTCGCGGTGGAACAAGCACGTGCCGGGGCCAGCGAAGACGAGTTGCTCGCCTTGCTTGGCCTTGCCGACGATGCCCGGAATCGGCTGAGCGTGCGGCGTTACCTGGCGCTTGCTGCCCCGCCGCTCACGCCAATATCTCCCCCAGACCGTGTGTGAACTCTGCCGTTGACCGTGACGCGCCGGTGACGCACCAGCCGGATAGCGGGCGCGCGTTGCCGCGTAGCCAGCGTGCTGGCGACTGTGGCAGGCGCTGCACGAGCCCGCTCCTGTGCGTCTGGCATACCACGCGACGGGTGCAGAACTGTGCGTGCGCGCAAAGCGGGGTGCAGTGCCCTCTTGACAGTGTGTGCGTGCTCAGCTATCATACAGCATGATAGCCATACAGAAGCTGGTCGGATTGACAAGGGAGCCGGGAACAGGCAGGAACGAGGTGAGACGTGCCGGAAGTCATGATTCAGAAATTACCGCTCCAAGTGGCCTTGCACTTAGGGAGGCAACTGATTGCTGCGGCTGGGCAGCCTGGCCTGGTGCTGCCATCTGAGCAAGAGATTTGTGAAGAGTACGGGGTATCGCGGACCGTTGCCCGCGAGGCGGTGCGGATCCTGGAGGGGCTGGATCTCGTTCGGGTTTCATCCGGGCGGCGCATGGAGCTACGGCCGCCGCGCGAGTGGGACTACCTCAATCCCCTGCTGATTCAGATGCTTGATCCGGTTGATGTGCGCCAGATCTTGATTGACCTCCACGAGGTGCGGTTGTTGATCGAGCCTGCGGTGACCGGACGGGCAGCGACCATGCTGAGTGCCGAAGGGCTGGCCCGGCTGGAGGCATACCTGGCGCGCATGCATGAGCTTGAGGCTGATCCCGATCGCTACCTGGAACAAGACTTGCTCTTCCACATGGAGATTTGCTGGGCGGTTGGCAACCGGGTGCTTGACCGGATTCTCTATTCCTGCCGCTGGCTGTTGGCCGCGAGCCGCAAGGTGACCAATCTGCTCTGGGAGTCGCTTGCGGCGGTGACGGCGGAGCATGAGGCGATCTATCGCGCGCTGGCTGCACGCGATCCGTCCGCCGCTGAGGCAGCCATGCGGGCGCACTTGGAAGG
>ERZ795042.1599-NODE-1599-length-14293-cov-55.120312_pt1 | contig 14293 bp, 18 predicted proteins | sample MGYA00375126_ERZ795042 | MGnify/ENA primary metagenome ERZ795042 (study PRJEB30171, sample SAMN05518105) | compost metagenome | isolation source: Feedstock adapted compost from Newby Island compost facility, Milpitas, CA | place: USA:Newby Island compost...
GACTACGTCCACCACAACCACGACCGCCCCGACTACCTCAACCACGTCCACCACCTCGACCACCACGACGGCGGCCCCGACCACGTCCACGACTACCACCACCACAACCACCACCGCCCCGCCGACTACGTCCACCACAACCACGACCGCCCCGACTACCTCAACCACGTCCACCACCACGACCACCACGACGGCCGCGCCCACGACGTCCACGACTAGCACAACCACAACCACCACGACGGCGGCCCCGACCACGTCCACGACTACCACCACCACAACCACCACCGCCCCGACTACCTCAACCACGTCCACCACCTCGACCACCACGACGGCCCCGCCGACCACGACCAGCACAACCACCAGCACGACCAGCACGGCCCCGCCGACCACGAGCACGCCGACCAGCACGGTCCCGCCGACAACCACGACGACAACGAAGCCGTGCTCGATGTGCTCATGTATCTGGGAATATGATGAGGAGTGGGGTTGGCTTCCGACTGCTAATTGCGAGATGTCTGGATGCTCGTGGCTGTGCCATTGTTCTGATCCTGGCCCGCCAGGATACCCAGGAGAAATTCGTTTCACGTCATGTTATTAACGGGAGGAACGGAATGCGATTGACGATTGGGATGGCCTGTTATGACGATTTTGAGGGCGTTTTCGGGACGGTGGAAAATTTGCTGTCCCAAATCTCGCTTCCCGCTTTCGATGCGGAATTGCTGGTAGTGGACAACCACCCCGATTCTGCCGACGGGAAAAGTACGGCCCATTATATCCGGAACCTGGAACGCTTCGGGGCCCGTTATATCCCGATGCCGGAACCGGTTGGCACGTCCCCCGCCCGCGATCGCGTTTTCCACGAGGCCCGCGGGGAAATTGTCCTCTGTGTCGATTCCCACGTGTCCATCACCCGCCCCGGAATTGAGGCCCTTTTGGAGTACTACCGCAAAAACCCCGGCCCCCATCTGGTGACGGGCGTTTTGTTGAGCTATGACCGCGGGACCTACTGGACGCATTTCGACCCGGTATGGCGGGGCGGGATGTGGGGCATCTGGGGCACCGACCCCCGGGGCCAATGCGAGTCCGCCCCACCCTTTGAAGTGCCTGGCCAGGGGTTGGGGCTCTTTGCCTGCCCGAAACAATTCTGGCCCGGATTCAACCCGCTGGCCCGCGGTTTCGGCGGAGAAGAAATCTACATCCACCGTAAAATGGCCGCCCGTGGCGGGCGGGGATTCTGTTTGCCCGCCCTGCGGTTTGTCCACCGCTTCCGGGATCAATCCACGCCCACGCCGTACCGCAACGATTGGAAAGATAGAATCCGGAATTACTTGCTTGAATTTGCCGAAATGGGCTGGGATACGGAACCCATAAGGCGGCATTTCGTGGATGAAATCAAGGCCATCACGGCCCCCGAATATGACGCGCTGGCCCAAACTGCGTTCCAGGAATGGGCGGCCTACATCGGAGCGGAACCGTCCGGGGCCACCCTCAGCACCCCCACCACGACGGCCCGCCCTGGCGGCTGCGGCTGCCGTGGCAACCCGGAACAAGTCCGATATTCGACGCTGGCGGACTGGCTCGCGTTCGAGCGGAATAACGCCGGCGAAATCACCCGGCACCTGGCGGCCATTGAAGAGGGATTGAAGGGGATGACCACGGTGGCCCACTACGGGGCCGCCCCGCCCGTGGCCGCCCTGGCTCTGGCCCAATCCCCCCGGCTTTATCTGGCGGTGGCCGACAATGCCGACTGGTGGCCCCAAGCGCGGGCCGTAGCTACGGGCCAAATGCAACTGGCCAAAGCTAGCCCGGAGCGGGTTTCCCTGCCGACAACGGAAGCGGTCATTGTCGACCTGCGGAAATTCCCCCGCCCGGCTGCCGACACGCCGGAAGCCCTGTGGCGGCTGCTGAACGCCCATCAATCGGCGCGGCGGATCATCGTAGTGGGCGCCGAGCTCGGGGCCCAGGGAAACGTGGAACCCCCGCCGCGGGCCGCTATTCGCCAATTCACGCGGGCCCATTCGGAATGGTTTGTGTTACGGTATGACATGGATTATCCCGGCCTGGTCATCCTCTCATCCATCGAGGCGGAGCGGCCGAAGCTACCGCCCCGGACGGCCCAAGTGTTGACGTTCGCGCGGGCCGTGACCCAGCACCTGGCCAGCGGGGCCCGGCGGGCATCGCCGGAACTGGTGGCCGCCCGGCTGGATGCCTGCGCGGTGTGTCCCTCGCGCGTGGTGGAAGGTGACAATCAACGCTGCGCCGTGTGCGGATGCTATCTCGCAAAAGGTATCATGGGGCTTGGGGGGAAGGCGGAATGGCTGGACCAAGATTGCCCCCTGGGGAAATGGCCATCCCCCGCCCAGTTTCCTAACGGAGGGGAAGCCCCATGATCATCGCCGTCCTGATGCCGGTCTACCGACGGCCCCGACTGGCGGAGAACGCGGCCGCTTGCTTTTTGGCCCAAATTCTGCCCGCCGACTGCCGGGCCCACTTGCTCATCCTGGATGACGGCGACACGTTTACGGACGTCCCCCCCAGCCCGGCCCACCATTCCATCCATCTACTGAAATCCCCGACCCGCTTTCCCAATTTGGGCGCGAAATACAACGCCGGATTGCAAACTGCGCTCAATGACCTCCGCCCTGATGTTGTGGCCCTCTTTGACGAAGATGATCATTATTTGCCGTGGCATTTGCGGGCGCATGCGGAATGCTTGCGGGGCAAACCCCGGGCCTGGTCGAAACCGTCACGGGTATGGTCTGATTACCGCGCCCCCGGGGCGTGGCGGCTAGAAGATGGGGCGGGCCGTTTTCACGGCTCCATCGCGTTCACCGCCGACGTGGCCGCCCGCTGGCCGGAAATCCCCGACCCGGATTTTGACCAACAATTCATGGCCCGGCTGGCGGCGGAATGCGGGCCGCCCTGTGACCCCCTGGGCGTTTTCCGCGTTCCCGGCTATTGCTTCCGCTGGCATTCGGGGACGTGGCACGGGGAACAATTCGCCCGCTTCGGCGCCCAGTGGTATGAGCGGGCCGGAGAGGCGGCCAAGCCGGTACCGCCCGCCCCGCTGCGGCCCGCTTTTGATCATGACCACCCGGCCCTGGTTGAGCACCTTTTTAAGATTGCCAAGGAATCCGGTTATGGACCTTGATTCTTTCTTTGCTGCCTATCTGTACGCCGCCCGATATAGCAACCTGCCGGAATACTACGGCCAGTGGATCACGATTGGCGGGCGCCCGGAGGGAAACAAGCGACACGCGGGCGGAACCCCGGTTTATGTGGATGATGATGGCCGAATCGTGCGCGGCCCGTCCACCCTGCGAAACAAGACCCTGGCGGAACTGGCCCAAGAAGAATCGCAAAAGGAAACCCTTGGCCAGGCGGAATTGCCGATCGGAAAACGCCCCCGCATCAACCACCCCGCCCCCGCTTATCAGACCCTGTTTCCGTTCATTGAAGAGCGGATCAACCCGGAGGCGGAACCGGAACCCCGGGGCCCCCGTGGCCGGCGCGAGCGCCAAGAACGGGGCCAATTCATCCCGCCGACCGTGGAACGTCACCCCGATGGCCGGATTACGGGCCATGCCCTCATGAGTGTCGATGATCTTTCTGTGGACCCGGCCCGCTTCCAGTACAAATTCAAAGACGTGGACCCCAAAACTGGAACCACGGCGGAACTGAAGGAAGTCCAGCGCTTCCGGCCGGAATTTGCGGGCCAGCTCCTGGTGTGGCGGGACCCCAAAGACGGGAAAAATTACGTGATCAACGGCCATCACCGGTACGAACTGGCCAAGCGGTCCGGGTACAACGGGCCCATTCCGGTTTATTTCATCGACGCCAAAACGGAATCCGAGGCCCGGGCCCTCGGCGCTTTGGCCAATATCGCCGAAGGCCGCGGGACGGCTGTGGATGCGGCCAAATTCATGAGGGAATCCGGGTTGGGCCCCGAGGATTTGAAAGAACAAGGAATTTCCCTCAAAGGCGATATGGCCCGCAAGGCGGCCATTCTCAAGAATCTCACGCCGCACCTGTTCAATGAACTCGTGATGGAGCGGCTATCGGAACCCCAAGCCCTGGTGATTGCCACCCATCTTTATGACCAACCGGATTTGCAAGAACAACTGTTCCACCAAATGGAGAAACGCGGTCGGTTTTCCACGGAGGAACTGGACGAAGTGGCCCGCGAAATGCGGGATACGGCCATGACCTCCAAACAAATGACCCTCTTTGGAGAGGAAGAGGAGCGCCGATCCTATATCTGGGAAAAAGCGGCCATCAAGGCCCATATCCGCCGACGGATTGCCGAACAACTGCGGGCGTTTTCCACGGTGGCCCAGGAACGCAAGGCCGACATTCTGGAGAGCGCGGGAAACGTCATCGCCCGTGAACAAAATGAGCGGATACGGCAACAATTGGCGGAAGCCCAATGGCTATTTGATTTGGAAGCCAATAAAGTCGGCCCCTTTTCGGCTATGCTCAATCGCTACGCCCAGGCAATGGCCGAAAGCCCCCGGCGGAAGCGGGAAATTCTCCAACAAGCCTGGGATGAGGCGGTGGAAATGCTGGGGCTGCCCACGAAAAAAGAGGAACGGGAAGAGGAACTGGCCCCCATGCTCTTTTCCCGCTGGGCGGATAATCTTTGGACCCGGCACATCATCGAACCCCCGGGCCTGCGGGATGACTACGTGCGCGGGGCCAATCCGCGATGGATAACCATTGGCGGGCACCCCGAAGGCGATAAAAAGCACGTGGGCGGCGTCCACGTCCAAATCGATGACGATGGCCGCATCATCGAGGGCCCCCCGAACTGAAATCCAAAAACGTTCGGGACCTCGGCGGCCATTCGGAGCGGTCGGCGGCCAGCTCCGGCCAGCGGCGCTTCATTCAAAAAAGTATGTTTCCGGGACTGGTACCCGATGAAGAAGCCCGCCCAGAACCCCCGGCGGGCCGGAAAACCCGGGCCCCCAAGCCCCAAACCCCGCCGCGGTTTCTTAGTGTCCATACTTATCGGGACAAAGACAAAGAACCCGATTACGAAATCGCCGAACCGCCCAAACACCATTCCCAACAACTCGTGGACCTACTCCACCGGCTCCACCTCTTAAAGTCGGAACACATTGCCCCCCTCTATCGCAAGAACCGGCGGGGTGAAGAGGAACCGATAAGCCCAGAGGAACGGGCCAAACTCCAGGCGGAATTGGATGAGAAATTCAAATCCCACCCCAAGTATCGCGAACACGCCGAAATCGAGCGGGCCCATTTACCGATGCTCCGCGAACTAGTCAAGCGCGACACGATGGATTATCTCGATAAGCGATTCCGGGATGCCGGGTTTACCCTGGCCCATACTGGGCCCGATGGAAGCCGCTTTTATGAGCGCCGGAATGGGCGGGCGAAATACGTGGTACGGGTGGGGGAAACGCCGCTTGACCCGGAAACGGACCCGGTGGCCCGGGCGCATTATCAAGGCCACAACTGGGCCCGGTACGGATTCGATTTTCCTGTGGGCGAGACGGCTGGCCCGGCCGTCAACGCGAGTCTATATGAATCCCTCTTCAACCTCATCGATCACGATATGCGGATGAATGACGCTACGGATGAAATGGACCGCTATGAGGCACTGGCCGCGGCCAATTCCGCTGTGTGGCAACTTTACCCCCGGCGGGAACGGCCGGAGTGGGCGGAAGCCCCGCCCAATGCCAGCAAACGCGATTTTGAAAACGCCCTGCGGTATCGGGAACAAAATTTGATTAAGTCATCCCCTGTCAACAAGGCCAAATTTGATCGTATCCAGCGGCTATTCAAGCAAGACATGGAACGCGAATTGGAGGCGGCGGAAAGGGAGGCACGCGGGCGATGATCTTGAACGTCATCACCCCGACAAGTCGGCCCGAAAACCTGCCCGCCCTGGCGGAATCTATCCGGGACGGGCTGCGGGGAATCCGGGTGGCGTGGTGGGTGATCTTTGATCCGAAAGTGGGCCAGCGGCCCGCAAGCGCCGGATATACCTTTATCCGATTCTGGGACTACGGCCCGGGCCGCCCCGGCCAGGCGGGTTATCCCCTGCGAAATTTCGCCCTGGAGAAAATCCATTCCGGATGGTTGTATTTCCTCGATGACGATAATTTGATCCACCCCGCCCTGGGGCTGACCCTCCAACTGGCCGCCCGTACCTATCCGGACGCGCAATGGTTTATCTTTCGCCAGCTCCGCCCCAGCGGGGAAACCTACCTGGCCCCCCAGTGCCCGCCCAAACTCAACGCCGTGGACGTCGGCCAATGCGTCATCCGGCGGGACCTTTACGCGCCCGGGCGCGGGGACGGCCCCCGCATTCCCATTGATTGGCGATTCCCAGAGGATCGGCGGGACGCCGACGGGGTATGCTTTGAGTGGCTGGGGCGGCTGGTGGCCCCGGTGTGCGTCGACGTCCCGGCTACATACTATAACGCCCTGCGGTAGAATAGAGGCGGGAGCGCCCGGCCCCGGCCGCAACCCCGGAGGCGACCTCCCCCGGGGCCGGGCTTTACTGGAGAACGAACGATGGCCAACGAACGGGATCAGAAACGACGGCCCCAGCGGGACCCGACGCGGCTGGGCATTGACGACATCCCCCCGGAGCGGATGCGGGAACTCGTTCGCCACTATGCCGAAATCCAGCGGTACCAAATCGAAAATGGGCTGGACGATCAAGGCGACCCGCCCCCCGATGAGGAATGAAGCCTAGGGGAAGCGGGGCGCTTGCTCTTTTTTTTGCCGTTGCGCGTGCGGCGCTGGCCCTGTAGCCGGCGCCGCTTTTTTGCGCCCGGGCGCGCCCAGGAAAATTTTTGAGCGGCCCTCTTGCCCCGGGGCGATATTATGATATAATGATAATAGAACGCGGGTGGCGGGACGGGCCCGGCCCGCAAGTGGCCCCAAACACAGGAGACGCGCAATGGCACAGAAGAACCCCACGAACGAACTGGACCCGATGGATTTGAGTTTGCCCAATCTCTTGAGGCTGTACCGGGCGGGTTATCACTACGTGGCCCGGTCATCCGAGGGATCGGAACCCGTGGCGTTCAAGAAATTGGGCCACGCCGTGCATTTCGCGAAAGAACACCGCAACCCGACGGCCCGGGTATGGAGTATGAAAGAGGAAATCGTATTCCACGTGACGGGACTGGTGCCGCCCTCTATGGACTGGCGGATATACCTTGACGAAATGGACGGCCTGACGCTCCAGGACCTTCTGGACCTTGCCACGATCATTCGGCGGTATCTGCGGACAATTCGGCGGTATCTGCGGGAAAAGTGAATCCCAGAAACAAGGAGACGCGCAATGGCAATGTACAAAGTAACCCGGAAATGCGGCCATGAGGAAGTGGTAAAGCTCCACGGGAAGCCGGAAAGCCACGCCCAGCAATTGGAGCGGGAAAAAGAAAAGCTCTGCGCGGAGTGTTACAAGAACAAGCGGGCGGCGGAAGAGGCCCCCATAATCCAGGAATTTGAGGAACGCTTGGGCCTGCCGCCCCTGCAAGGGACGCCCAAACAAGTCGAGTATGGCCGGAAGGTACGGATGGATATGGCCCGGGCCCTTGCCCTGCTGTGGCGGAAGGATTACCGCAAACAAGAGGGCGGCAAATTATCGGATATGACGGTGGACGTGGTGGCCGACATCCTGGCCGAAGTGGATAAGACCCGCGAAGAAGTGTCCAAGTGGGCGGATTTGTTACCAGAGGAACTGGCCAAGCGGCAAGAGGAACTGGCCCAGCGGTTTGACGTATCCACCCGGCGAAACCTGGTCATGATCATATCCGGCGCGGAGCGGCTGCGGAAGGAAACGCGGGCGGCGGCCTATCTGTGGAACAAAACCGACATCCTGGCGTTCTGTCGGGGGGATTGGTGATGAAACTGGTGATCGATGGAAAACTGCATCGGGCCAAGCTAGTCCAAGACGGCGGGCGGGCGGTCCTGATGGCCGACGGGCGGCCCGTCAACCTTGAAGACGTCTGGGAAATCTACCTCGCCGACGCCACGGCGGCCGAGCGGCGGGCCCTGCGGCGGGCGGGGTACTACATCCCGCCCGAGCCCTGGGGCCTGCGGCTGCGGCGGCTGCGGGAAACGGCGGGGATGACCCAACAAGACCTCGCCCGGGCGCTCAACGTCAAACAATCGGTCATTTCCAACCTGGAAGCCCGGTTAAGCCCGCCCAACTCTCTTACTCTTCTGGAGAAACTGAAAACCGCCCTGGGCGGGGATATTTAGGATTCTCAGTCCGAAAACACGGGTTCGACTCCCGTAGGGGGTAATGGGATTGGCGGATGGGTGTTATCGGATTGGTAGTCCGATAACACCCTTCCCATTGTCGCAAAGGTAGGCCCCCCGCTATAATGGAGGCATGCCCGTGACGATCAAGCGCAATGAAACCCTGTACACTGTGAAAGAGGCGGCCAAGCGGCTGAACGTGACCAGGGGCCGCATCCATCAGCTCATCATGGTGAAACGGATTATCCCGATCAGAGTAAGCCGGGAACTACTTATCCCCGAATCCGAAATCCTCAATTACGAGCGGACCCGGCGGCGGTACACCAAGCCCGTAACGGTGGCCCGCAAGTCCAAGAAAAAGGCCAGTTAAGGCCGCTTTTCTCGCCCTCTTTTTGGATCCCCGGGCCGCCCCAACACGCAACGCAAAAAATTTTCTGCGCTGGGGGTATTGCCAAAAGCTAGGCGGCTGTCTATGATACGGGCATCGAGCAAAAAGGGGAGACGGTTTCAAGGCGCACGGCGGGGCCGAGGATGCGCAGTTTCGCGGAGTATGCTATGGTCTGCGATAGGGGATCGACAAGACAGGATTCGCACCATGGCGCTACACCTGAGGATTTTTCGGCCCCAGGATGCCGAACCAGATACGCTTGTGGACCTCTTTCGCGATCGGATTCTGCCCGCCCGGCGGGGCCAGTGGGACCCCAAGACGGTCGCCGAATACTGGGCCACCGTGAACGTGTGGACGGAAGTAATGGGAAATCCCGCAATCGAAGCCGTAGACGATGCGGCCCTGTCGCTGTTTGTGGAGCGGTTGGCGGAGCGGCCCGGGCGGGGCGGGAAAATTTCCCCCAATACGGTCCGAAAGCACCTCCGGCACCTGCGGACGCTCTTTCGGGAACTCGGGCCCCGGCGGAATGGCCGCGGGCTGGGCATCTTGTCCGAAATCCCCTGGTGTCCGATGCCCCGTCCCCGGCGGCAACCGCCCACAATCCTAACCCCGGAGCAACTGGCCCGCATGGAACGGGCGGCGGACGCTTTCCAACCCGACGGGATGACGGGCCCAGTACCGGCCGCCCAGTGGTGGCGGGCCCTATTGCGGCTCCTGTGGAATACTGCGCTTCGTATCGGGACGGCCCTCGCCCTCCGCTGGGAATGGCTGGACGGGGATGGCTGGGTGATGGTCCCGGCCGAGGCGTTCAAGGGGAAGCGGAGCGGGCGGCGGATATACTTGAATTCGGCCCTTCGGGGCCATCTCCAAGCCCTGCCCCACCGCACAGGGCCGATTCTGCCCTGGAGCGGGAATATTCTGACCCTGCACCGCTGGCGGGCCCGGGTACAACAAGCGGCGGGCGTTCCGGCCGACGCCAAGCACGGTTTCCACGCCATCCGGCGGGCGGCCCTCTCCACGGTGGCCCGGATCAATCCCCTGGCGGCGCGGGTTGTGGCGGGCCATTCCCAGGGGGATGTGTTATTGGAGTACTATTTGAGCGATCAAGTTATCGCGGCGGCCCTGGAGGCCATGCCGCAATTCTAGGGATTACCCGCTGGGACGCGCGGGCGGTCCGCGCGGCGCGGTTGCTGGTTGTCGGAAAGGCCCGGATGTTCCCGAAGGCCGGCGGGACATCCGGGCCGTTTCTTTTGCCTGGTGGTGATTTATGACCCTTGCCGATAGACTCCGCGCCCTCGTTCCGCGGCTGGTATCGATTGCCCCGGCCGGAACGCCGGTCGAAACGATCATCGAAAACGTCATCCACGTGATCCAACACGATTCCGACCTGGCGGCCTGCACGGTGGGATCAATCATCGACGCGGTGACGGAGGCTCTTTCCCTCGGGCTCGACCCCTCTGGGCTGTCTGGGGATGGCCGGATCATCCCCCGCAAGTCCACGAAAACGGGGGTAATCCGGGCCGTTTTCATCCCCGATTATCGGGCCCTGTTACGGCTCATGGCCCAAAGCGATCGCGTTCTGATGATTGAAACCCGGGTGGTGAAAGATGAAGACACCCTCGTTTTGCGTTTCGGAGACGGCCCGCCGACTGAACGGATCGTAGATCATCAACCGGACGTGAATGGGATTGGAAAGCCCATCGGGGCCTACGCCATCGCCTGGCTGCGGGACTGCCCCCGGCCCCTCGTGGAGTGGATGCCCAAGGCCGAAATCGACGCCAACGCCGAGCGGGGCGGGGCGGGGCTCGATGACGGGGCCTGGGCTACGGACTGGCCCGAAATGGCCCGAAAAACCGTTATCAAGCGGCTGGCGAAACACCTCTTGCCCCAGCTCTATCCGCGCGCGGTGGCCAGTTTGGGGGATGATGGGGAAGCGGACGCCGCCCCGGAGCGGCCCGCGTCCGATTTGTTCGCCCAATATCGGGAATCGATTGAAACGGCCGCCCCCGATGGGATTGATCATGTGATCCGGGCCATCCGGGAAGATGACCGGCTGGATCATGTGGAGAAAACGGAGCTTTACAATCTGGCGTGTAGACGGAAACGGGAAATCAAGAACCGCCCTGCAAGGAGGCCCGACGATGGGAAAACTGATTCTAAGCCGGAAGCCCGATGAAAAGATCATCATTCGACATGATGGCCGGGAAATCGTGGTAACGGTGACGGCCGTTCGGGGCGCCACGGTACGCCTGGGGATTGAGGCCCCGGGGGATGTGGAGATCGTGAGGGATGATGCAAAGAACCCGGCCCCCAAAGCGGGAAGGCGGAAAATCGGGGCGGCGGAGTTAACCGGAAGAAATGACCTGCCCGGCGTACCGGGTATGTAGCCGCTGTTTCGCCCGATACAGTGCGGGCCGGAGTCCCTGTCCCCGCTGTGGTAATCCTGAGTTTGCGTTGCCCGGTGGTGATGCGGATAGACTAGCCGACGCGGGAGGGCCCTTCCATGAAAATGACGCTTGAAGAGTTTGAAGCCCGGCTGGCGCAATTGCCGGAAATCGCCTGTGCCCGCTGCAACACCTATTCACCCCACGTTTTTTATGACGGCTACGATAAGGCCGTGAAGGTCATTTGCCTATGTAGCAAGGCCGGATATATCGGCCCCGACGGGCTCTGTGTCTGTTTCAGCCCGATGGCCGACGTTGACCGCGTGTGGAAGGCGTGGATAAGCGAAGGCCGTCGGCTGCGCGAAGAGAACGAAAATCGCGAAGCACAATAAGACGAAGGAGGCTCCGCATGTATTGGGGTGTCGAGATGGAGCGGCCCGCCCCGGAGGCCCTGCCCCGGGTGCGGGTGACGATTGGAACGGATGGGAAATCCTTTTCCTTGTCGATGCCGGTTGAGGAAATCCGGACCCGGGACGGCCTGGCCCTGGTGGCGGCCTGGGCGTTTGAAATCAAGCGCCTGCCCGGAATGACGCTCAACGTTTGGGAACTCTGCCGCCTGTTGGATCATTTGGAATCCACCTACCTTACGGAATGAGCGCCATGGCTGGCGACTGGTTTCCCGTTTCCGTTGATTTACCGTACAAGCCGGAGATTGCCCGGATGGCGGAACTGCTCCGCCGTTCGCCCGATGAGATTGTGGGAATGGTCATTCGATTCTGGGCCTGGGCCCAGGCTCATACCCCCGATGGAATGTTTCCCGGGTGCACCGTCGAGACCCTGGCCAAGTCCGCCCGTGTGCCCGCGTCATTCCTCCGCGGTATGGTTTCTGTGGCCTGGCTCCATGAATCGGCCGACGGCGTCACCATCCCGCATTTCGACCGCTGGTTTTCCAAGGGGGCTAAGCGCCGGCTGTCCGCCGCCCAGCGGATGGCTGAGGCCCGTTCCCCCGATGAGGGGAGCGCCGAACTGTTCGCAAACTGTTCGCAAAATGTTGCGCTGCGAGCGCAACAAAATGCGAACTACAGAAGAGAAGAGAAGAGAAGAACCAAGGTTAACCCACAAAGCAATGGAGAATCTATTCCAGGATTATCCCCCCCTTTATCCCCCCCAGACAAGTCCGGGGGGGACGGGATTGACTGGGACCGCCTAAAGATTCCCGATGGGCTGGACACGCCGGAGATGCGAAATGCCATTTCGGAATGGTTGGCCTATCGGGCCAAAATCCGCAAGCCCTACCGGGACATGTACCGGCAAATTGGGCTCTTGATCGGGCAATACGGGGCGGAATTCCCAAAGGCGGTGAGTTTTTCCATTGCCCAGGGTTACCAGGGTTGTTTTTTGCCCAGTTACGGAGGCCGCAACCATGATCACGCCATCGGGCCCGGCCAGCGGGCCCCCGTGGATACCAACCCAGAGAACCGGGGATGGTGAACCTCTCCGCGCTGCCGACGCGGTGGCGGAACTCTTTGCCCGGCTCCCTCTGCGAAGCCCGGAACCGGAGCGGCGGGCCCGGCCCGAGGCGGCCCGGGATTTCCTGGACGGCCTGGGGCCCCGCCTGCGGGATGCCACTTTCGAGAATTTCCGCCCCCCGGGGGCGGAGGCGGAAAAAGTCCTGCGGGCCCTGCGGGACTACGCCGCCCGGCTCGATGAGAACGTGGCCCGCGGGCGGGGCGTGGTATTATTTGGCCCCTGCGGGACTGGCAAGGATCATCTCCTGATCGCCCTGGCCCGGCTGGCGGCTGCCCGGGGCCATTCCATCCGCCGGACAACCGGCCCCGAACTCTTTCGCGTCATCCGGGACGCGATGGCGGACGGCGCGGAATCCCGATTCCTGGACCGGCTCAAATACGCCGGGATTCTCATTCTGAGCGATCCTCTGCCGCCCCTGGGCGGGCTGACGCCCTTTCAAGCGGCCGTCTTGTATGACCTCGTCAACTACCGGTGGGAATACCGCCTGCCCACGTGGGTAACCCTCAACGTGGCCGATTCCCGCGAGGCCGATTCCCGCCTGGGCCCGGCGATTGTGGACCGGCTGCAAGATGGGGCCGTGGTGTTAAAATGCGGGTGGGCAAGCCACCGGCGGCCCGTTTCATGCTGAATCGGAGGCGGATTCTTGCATTTCACGGATGGCCATATCCAGGATTGGGGCCCACCACAAAAAGAGGGCCTGGGCGATGCCATCGGGCTGGTCGGCCAGGAATGCGCGCCAGTAGAGGCGGCGGATCTCGCCCGTGGCCAGCTCGTACAACTCGCCGACCGTGAAAAAGGCCTTGATCTCGAATTCGTCATCCCAATATCCCGCTTCGTTCTGGATTTCGGCCAGAAGATGGGGGAATTTGGGCATAATCCGCATGAGACGGCCCCCCAGTCGCTCGCGCTGGATGCGGATGGCGGCCTGGCGGGCGGCGGCCTGCCAGGCCCGGCGGCGGCTGGGGCTGTTATCGCCCGGGGGGATCAATTCCACGGCCGGCGCACGCAAGAGGGCCCAAATCGCCGCATTGCGGTAATTGATATTTTCCCGCGCGGCCAGGTGCACGGGCCAATTGGGATTTATCCCGATGTAGGGTTTGGAGGCGGGATGACCCGGCCCGGCGGAGAAGTCCCCATTTTCAAAGAGGACCCCGTTGACCCGCGCTTCGGCCGCCCGGATGAGATATTCCACGCGGGCCCGCTGGCGGTCGGGGGCCGTCAAACGGCGGATGACCTCCAGAGTGGCTCGGCTGGTGGAGCGGCGCCCGGGCAAAGGAACCATCATCCCCGGCCGCAAGGCCTGTTTGATCGGGGCCCAGTCCAAGATTTGTTGCAGGGATTCATCGCGGCTCATGATTGTTTCTCCTCATTTCTGGATCACCTATCGTCTTGTACGCATGCCGGGACGTAATGATAACAATGGAATTAGTTTTTGGGAAGCCGTCAATGGCCAAGGACTCGATTGAGTACGTCCAACCTTTTTTGCCACTGGAACCGCTCATTGCCATTCGGGATGGAACGCCCGAAGCCCGGCTGTTCTACAATCGCCATTATTCGGCGCGGCGGTATCGCGACGGCCGGAGGCCCCGGAAGATGGTTGGCCCGGGTGAGTATCTGCTTCTTGCGTCCCCAACCTGGGATATTCTGGTGGCGTTCCGGCTATCGCGCCGCCCGATAGCGGGGCAATCCGGCGTTTACTTGTCCTTTTTTCGCAACGAATCGCCACAGAAAGCCAGTGCCATTCTCC
>ERZ795042.1608-NODE-1608-length-14261-cov-5.249613_pt1 | contig 14261 bp, 15 predicted proteins | sample MGYA00375126_ERZ795042 | MGnify/ENA primary metagenome ERZ795042 (study PRJEB30171, sample SAMN05518105) | compost metagenome | isolation source: Feedstock adapted compost from Newby Island compost facility, Milpitas, CA | place: USA:Newby Island compost...
GGCGATCGAAGAAACCGGGCGTGCGGGAGAGCCGTGACCGGCGTTCGACGACGTTGGTTTTTCAATGCGGGGAGGAGTGGCCATGGAAGAGGATATCGGTTTCGAAGCGGCGATGGAACGGCTGGACAAGATCGTATCCGAACTGGAGAGCGGCGATGTGCCGCTGGAAAAGGCGATCGAGCTGTTCCAGGAAGGGATGCGGCTGTCGCGGCTGTGCGGCGAGAAGCTGGAGCAGGCGATGTCCATGTCCGCTTCCTTGCCGATGGTGAGCCTGTGGGAACAAGCCTTTGACGGACATCGCGTGCGGGATGTTTATGTCGGCGTTGTCAACGCCATCAACACCCTCATCCCTTCCTTGGTGGAGGCGGGATATACGGCTTCCTTGAACGGTTTTCAGTCCATTTTTGACGGGATCCTCGGCGAAGAGCTGTCATGGGAGAAAGCGGTGTATCGTTTAGGATCTGAGTATTATTTGATGAGGAATTATTTCAAAGAATTGTCTTATTGCCGTTATTGTCATAGTCCCATCGAAGGATTGGCCGCGCTGATGCAGCAGGAAACCATCGATTGGAATAACGTGAGCCGCATCGACGTGTATACGTACAAATTGGCAGCCCAATTGAACCGGCAAACGGTATCGAACAAATTTGCCGCCAAGTTTTCAATACCGGCCGCCATGGCCGACTGGCTCTCCCGACAACAGCCGTCATTGAATGCACAGGAGTGGGCGAAAAAGATTTTTGTCCATGAAGATCCGGACATTGAAGCGAAGCTGCCGGCCGAACGGAACAGCCGTGTGGTCGTGACAATGTCCGACGGCACAACATTATCCCATTACCAAGTCGGTGCCAAAGGGGATCCCCAACGTCCGTTCAAGGAAGAAGACTTGAAGGAAAAGTTGGTGGCAATGGCGGGCCCCGTTATTGGTAAAGATCGTTGTATGGAACTGATTGATGTCTGTTTGGACATCGAAAATCATACCGTGGAAGAGCTTATCCGATTGTGTGTCGGCCACCTGAGAACGTAAATTTTTCGAGAATGGAGCGATCGAGAGTGGAACTTGAGATGTCCCGACTGACAGAGCGGGAAAAATACCGTTTGCTGACGAGCTGTATCGTGCCCCGGCCGATTGCATGGGTTTCCACCATGGACCGAAACGGTGTCCTCAATGCGGCGCCCTTCAGCTTTTTCACCGGCGTTTCGGTCGAACCGCCGATGATCATGTTCGCCGTGGAGCGGCGTCACGGCCAAAAGAAAGATACGTTAGTCAACATTGAAGATACGGGTGAATTTGTCGTCAACGTGGTTACGGAAGCGACAGTGGAAGCCATGAACGAAACATCGCGGGATTTTCTGCCCGAAGAAGACGAGTTCGCGCTCAGCGGGTTGACGCCGGTGGCCAGTGTGCACGTGAAAGTGCCGGCCATTCAAGAATCACCGATCCATATGGAATGCGTGTTGCGGCAAATCATCGAAATCGGTTCGTCGCCCCATGCTTTGGTCATCGGCGAAGTGGTCGGTGTGCGCGTCCGGGACGAATTGATGCGGGACGGCCGCATTGACATGGAAAAATTGCTTGCCGTCGGTCGCATGGGCGGGAAATTTTATACCCGCGCATCGGCCCGGATGTTTACACTGGATCGCCTGGATTGGCGAAAAACCGAAGTGTAAAATATGATCTAGAAACTTGTCTTTATGACGAAACGTCATGACGCGGTCGGCTGGCCGGCCGTATTTTTTTCGTATTTTTTGGAACCGACTTTATGCCGAGGCGAAATATCGCATACCACAACGAGGGGTGTTGGAATGAGTCGTATGACGGAGCGAATTGCGGAATTTTGTGCCGACGTTTCCTACGAACAGCTGCCGCAAACTGTCGTTGAAAAAGCCAAGCTGGCTATCATTGACACATTTGGTGTCATTCATACGGGGTTTCGGGAACCCCTGGGCGAAATGATCGTGAACTGGATTCAGAAACAAACCAATGTAGCGGAAGCGACGATTCTCGCATACGACTTGAAAACAACCCCATCCCTGGCGGCATTGGCAAATGGAGCATTGGGCCACGCCATCGATTATGACGATGTCAGTGACATGTTGCGCGGCCATCCTAGCGCCGTCATTTTCCCCGCGACGCTGGCAGTTGCGGAGAGTGAAGGGAAATCCGGAAAAGATTTGATTGCCGCCTTTGTGACGGGAGTCGAGTTAATGTGCAGACTCGGTATTGTCATGAATCCGTCCCATTACGCGAAGGGATGGCATTCTACGGCGACGCTGGGGGTCATGGGTGCTGCGGTCGCTGTCGGCAAGTTGTATCGCTTCAATGTGGAAGAGATGAAAATGGTGTTAGGCTTGGCAGCTTCCATGATTTCGGGTATGCGATTAAATTTCGGGACCATGACCAAGCCGTTTCATGTCGGCTTCGCGGCGAGGAACGCTGTTGAAGCGGCCCAACTCGTGCGGGCAGGTTATACCGCCGCTCAGAATGTCTTCGACCGGCCGATGAATGTCTTTGAATTGTATTCCGATGAAACCATCGATGCCCGATGGGTCGATGAACTGGGCAACCCTTGGAGCATTGTCGAACCGGGATTGAGTGTGAAAAGATATCCTTGTTGTTATGCGACCCATCGCATCGCCGATGCCGCCTATAAACTGGCGCAAGAAGGAATCGACGTGGCCAAAATCAATAAGATCGAATGCCGCGTTCCAAAAGGCGGCCTGGCTCCGCTCATCTTTCATCGGCCTTCCACCGGCTTGCAAGGAAAATTTAGTATGGAATATGTCGTTTCGGCCATGTTGTTGGATAAGAAGATCGGCATCCATACGTTTACCGATGAAATGGTCCGGCGAAAGGAAATTGCGGAGCTGATCGGCAAAGTCGAATTGGTTGAAGATGAGTCGATCAAAGAAAACCGTAAAATCGGCGATTTAGGTTATGTGAAGTTGACCGTTGTCACAGCGGAGAAAATATATTCCACCACTGTTTACCATGCAAAAGGCTCGCCGAAAAATCCGCTGACACCCGGCGAATTGAAAGAAAAGTTTATGGATTGTATGTCGAGCAAAGACCGACGTTATGCGGAAAAGACATGGGATAAACTGTCGATGTTAGAAAATATCGATAATGTAAACGAAATATTTAATTGATGATGAAAAGACGGCTTATGGATATGTTAAGGAGGATGATCATGGCGGAACAGACTTTTGAGGCCGATGTGATTGTCATCGGTTTTGGCGGAGCCGGTGCCTGCGCCGCGATCGAAGCGGCGGATCATGGAGCGGAAGTGGTGATTATCGAAAAGCAAACGAAACAGCGGCATTATCCGAATACGCGCATGAGTGTGGGAGGATTCCACAGCCCTTATCCGGACGGAGACAAACAGGCGTTGCGGGAGTACGCAAAAGCGTTGTTCAGCGGTGAAAATTTGCCGCTTGTGTTGGAAGGGGAGCAACCGGAATTTTCTTCGGAGCTGGCTGAAATTTGGGCGGAATATGCACCAACAAACGAAAAATTTATGAAAAGTCTAGATTCCGGTTATACCACCTACAAAAGCATTCGCCGGGCCTTTCCGGATTTTCCGGGATCTGAAGCGTCGAAATATGCCGTCGCCAACGGGTATTATGAACAGGATGGAAAGAAGGTCTTGGAGGGCGGCGAAGCGTTTTTTGCCTGTTTATCAAAGGGCGTTCAGTCGAGAAACATACCCGTCCACTATGAAACAAAGGCCAAAGAATTGTTGGTCGGTCCCAGTGGCGAAATCATCGGTGTAAAAGCGACGAGAGGGGAACAAGCGGTTACATATAAAGCCCGCCGCGGTGTCATCATTGCATCGGGAGGGTTTGAATATAACAAGACGATACGTCGGGCGTTCCTGGAAGGTCCTGCCGTCGAGGGGTGGGCCTTTTACGGTTCGACGGAAAATACGGGGGATGGGATTGAGATGGCCCTCAAGGTCGGCGCTGCCATGTCCAAAGTTGGAAATGCGGCGGCCAGGGTCATTACGGCCATACCTGTTCGAAAAAACGGATTAAAAATTGGACTCGACACTTCGGCCATCGGCAAGCCGCACGAGTTGGTCGTGGACAATTATGGCCGCCGGTATGCCGATGAACGCAGAATTACGAAGGATCCGAGCAATTACATCTTTTATAAAGAGGCGCTGCATTTCAACACGTGGGATCTGTCCTATCCCAGAATCCCGTCGTGGATGATTTTCGATGAACAGTTACGGCGAAATGTTCCCGTTGTAAATACGAAAGTTGCGGCGATGAACGGTATCGAATGGGATGAAACCAATGAAAAGGCCATCAATAACGGATGGATATTAAAAGGCGAGACGATTCTGGAGTTGGCGGAGAAGATTCAGGCCCACCCTGATAATAAAGGATTGATGGATCCGCAAACATTGTTGGCGACAGTGACGCGTTTTAACGAATATTGCCAAATGGGGAACGACCTTGAATATGCCCGTGACGTGTCTACATTGGGACCTGTCATTCAGCCGCCGTTTTATGCGATACCTTTGTACGTTGGCGGGCCGAATACAAAAGGCGGTCTCAAAACCAACGCCAAAAAGCAAGTATTGGATTGGTCCTATCAGCCGATTCCCAGGTTATACGCGGTAGGGGAAATTGCATCGGTTTTTCAGTTTGCTTACCAAGGAGGCGGCAACCTCGCCGAATGTATTGTCTTCGGAAGGATTGCCGGAAAAAATTGCGCATCCGAAAAACCATTGTGAACAACGTGCCATATGTAAGTAAAAAGGTAAGTAGAAGCAATGCAAAAGGACTTGTACGGAAGCCGTTCCACTACGGTTCTGTGGGGACGGGTGGGCGGCTTGGCCAATTTTTTTGTTTTAACCGTTGTGATATATTGGGCTATGTGACAAACATTGATGGTTGTACAGGGGGGAGCGTCATGCCGACTATCGATGAAATTTTTCGAAATATAGACTCGGCCTTGCGGGAAGATCCGTCCCGGTCGCAAGGGACGGTGGCAGTATTTCAGTTTGACATTGGCGGCGAAGAAGCGGGGATTTACCAGATCGTCATGCGGGAAAACGAAGCCTATGCCCATGAGGGGGTTCAGGAGACGCCCGATTGTACCATTTCCATCGACGGAGAGCATTTTAAAAAATTGATGACCGGTCAGCTGAACCCGATGATGGCGGTGATGAGCGGAAAATTGAAGATACAAGGGAACCTCGGCTTGGCGATGCGGTTGAATGAAATTTTGGCGGCGTATCAAAAAGGGGATGCGTGAAGCCCTGCTTAAGGCCGGTGTTCATTGGATTCTAGTGCAATTTTATGATAAAATAAAAAGCAATCTAGATTTTCAGGAGGTGTATTCCCTCGGTCAACGAAACGTCGTTGGCGGAGGAAGTCAATTTGGGCGATCCCCTAATAGTTTTTTTTAATATTATCGCTGTACTTTTTCTCGTCTTTTTAAACGCATTTTTTGTCGCCGCCGAGTTTGCCATGGTCAAAATTCGCGAAACCCGCGTGCAGCAACTGCTGGAAGAAGGAAACGTACGGGCGCGGTTCGCGAAGAAATTGACCGACAACTTGGACGCGTATTTGTCCGCCTGCCAGCTGGGGATCACCCTGGCCTCCCTCGGTTTGGGGTGGATCGGGGAGCCGGCGGTGGCCCGCATGATCGAACCGCTATTGGCTCCGTTGGGACTTCCGGAGCAGGCGATCCACACCATTGCCTTTTTCGTCGCCTTTAGTTTGATTACGGCTTTGCACATTGTGTTGGGGGAGCTTGTCCCCAAGTCGTTGGCCATCCGTCGGGCCGAATCGACCGTGCTTTGGGCGGCGCCGCCCATGGTATGGTTTCACCGTATCATGTACCCGTTTATTTGGTTGCTGAACGGTTTTGCCAACAAATTGTTGCACCTGTTGGGGCTCGGGCCGGTTCCGGGCGAGGACGCCCATACGGAGGAAGAAATTTTGTTGCTCATTAAGAAAAGTCAAAAACAGGGCCTCATTTCCATGACGGAAGCGTCGCTGGTGGACAATGTTTTTGACTTTGCCGAGCGTGTTGCCAAAGACATTATGGTGCCGAGGACCGACATGGTGGTGTTGGACACCGAAATTCCGTTCGAGGAAAACCTGCGCATCATCGAGCAGGAAAAATATACCCGCTACCCGGTGTGCAACCGGGACAAAGACCACATTATCGGCATTGTGCACATCAAGGACGTCTATCATATGGTGTTGTCGGGGCAGAAAGATTTGCCATCCATCGTCCGGGAGCATGTGACGGTGCCCGAGGCGATGCCCATCAGCGCTGTCTTGAGCCTCTTGCAACGGAAACATGCCCAGATGGCCATTGTTATGGACGAATACGGCGGCACGGCGGGCTTGTTGACCGTCGAAGACATTTTGGAAGAGTTGGTGGGCGAAATTCAGGATGAATACGACCAAGAGCGGCCCGACATCGAAAATATCGATCGGGGATATTCCGTCAGCGGCCGGATGCGGCTGGAAGAGCTGGAAGATTTGTTGAATTTGTCCATCGACGCGCCGGACATCGACACCATTGGCGGTTGGGTTTTCGCTCAACTGAAAAAGCCGCCGGAAGTCGGCGACGTTGTCCATTGGAATCAGTTGCAATTTGAAGTGAAAGAAATGGACGGATCCCGCATTGAACGCATATGGATTCGTTGGCCGCAACAGCAAAGGGAACCGGAGTTGCCGGATGTAATGCCGGAGCAGTTTCCCGGCATGAGGGAACTTGTTGCCAAGGAACCGGTCTCCACGGTGAACGTCACCGAGGCCAAGTGGACGAAAACAACGAAGGAGGAAGCGGAATAGCTTCCTCCTTTATTGTTTGTGTCTTTGATTGGTTGGCACTCAGCCAGGCGGCACCCCCGGGCGGTTCAGTAACGTCATCATCGTAGCCGACATGGTGGCGACAAGTTTCCTGTCTTCTCCCTCGCCGTCCGGCACGGCGTATACTTTTCCGTCACAGACGGTGATGGTGCGGCCCGGTTTGACCACCTGCCCTTCGGCGAGAAACCATGCGCCTTTCGCGGGAGCAAGCAAATTCACTTTATATTCCACGGTCAAGACAGAAGCGCCGTCCGGCATGAGGCTGAAGGCTGCGTACCCGCAGGCGGAATCAACGATGGTCGTGACGACTCCGGCATGCAAAAAGCCGTGTTGTTGGGTCAGATCGGAGCGGAAGGGAAGGCGGATGGCGACATACCCCGGGCGTACGTCCGCCAATTCGGCGCCGATTAGCGCCATGACGCGTTGACGGCCGAAACTTTCCCGCACCCGTTGGGCAAAATCGGATGTCTGTGGTTCAAACATGGCTGGCCTCCTTTCCTGATGGACACATGGCCGCAGGATGTTGATTCGTCACGAAATCCTTTATGCAAGCATGATGCGCCGCTGTCAATGGGTATTTTTTTCGCCGCTGATCAACACGGTTTTAAGGCAAAAAGAAATCGGCTGCCCTTGGTCGTCCAAACAGATGGAAAACGTGTCCCGGCAACGGGGCGAGGCTGTTTGCACCATTTGGACGAGTCGCTTTCTTGCTTCCGGCGGCGTTTGGGAACGTTCGACCCATTTTGCAAAATCGAGTTTCAGATCCGGAAGCAGAAGGATTTCTGTCGTCAGGCTGGCCAGTTGGAAAAATTGTTGCCATTCCGGGAGAGTATATTCCCGGACGTGGGACGGATCCCGCGTTTTGTCCAAATCGTTGATAAACCGGTCCAGTTCCGGATCGTCGGGGGCGTAATTATCCAGCAGCAACAGGCGGCCGCCGGGTTTCAACACGCGGGCCGCTTCGCCGACGGCTTGCCCCGGGTTCGGAAAATGATGGGCGGCCAGCCGGCAAGTGACGATGTCGAACGAGCCGTTTGGAAACGGCAACGCTTCCGCGTCCCCTTGCACAAACGTGACGTTTTCGATCCTCCGTTCTTGGGCCAATTGGGTGGCGTTGTCCACCATTTCTTTCGTCAAATCCAAGCCGATGCATTGGGAGACATAAGGCGCAAAGGCCAGTGCGGTGTGGCCTGCGCCGGTACCCACATCCAGCAGCCGTCCGTTCTTGCCGGGACGGGCCTTTTCAACCATGATTTGCAAATCGTTTCCCGCCGCAAAGAGTGGTTCGTCCCGATAATGCCGGGCGTTTTGTCCAAATTGGGTTTGCACACGGTGCTTTTCGTCCGAAAATTCTCGATGGTTCACGCTAATTGATTCCTTTCTATTCTTGTTATGATGTTGCTCATATTTTATTGGAATAGCGATTATTTTGCAAACGACATTATAGAATCCTTAATAAACTGCTAATTATTATTATATAATAATAGTTTAATAGTAATAATAGAAAACGAGGTACATATTATTGTATAATCATAATTACTGACAATTGAAATGATTGAGGAGGTGCTCCTGATGTCGGAAGATTGGAAACGAAAGGCGGAGCATTGGCCGGGTTCGTTGCCGATTATCCGTGTTGATGGTCGGAAAGCGGCCTTAATTCTCATTGACATGCAGAATTATTACTTGCATCAAAATGGCCATTTTAGGCAATTGTTGGAGCGGGACTTTCCGGACATGCATGCGTACTTCATGGAACGGGCGACCCGCTTGGTCATCCCGAATCAACAGAAGTTACTCCGCTTTTTTCGCGACCGGCAATTAAAAGTGATTCACGTGCGGGTGGGGGCGTTGCTGCCCGACGGAAGCGATCAATTTTTACGCCGGCGGCGCCGGGATTTAGCCCGGGCGAACAGTTTGGAGAACGGCGCCTTGTTGACGCGTGGAACGTTCCAACATGAAATTATCAATGTCTTAGAGCCGATGCCCAATGAACTTATTCTTGACAAGAATTCTGCGAGCGCTTTCAATTCCACGCCCATCGATCAACTATTGCGGAATTTCAACAGTGAATTATTAGTAATTGCTGGCATATTGACAAACAATTGCGTGGAATCGACGGCGCGGGACGCCGCCGACCGCGGATACAACGTCATGGTGGTGGAAGACGCTTGCGCCACCCGGGAAACGAAAAATCAAATGCGCTTTGCTGCGAGAAACTACCGGTTTTTCGCCGGGTATGCGGACAAATTGTACGGTGAAGTCATACCGCTGGATAATCCCAACCTTTTCGACTATACCTTGCGGGAACCGTACGGTGTGGTCGCCCTCATCACGGCGTGGAATTCGCCGATGTCGCTTCTCTGCAATAAGTTGGCTCCCGCCTTGGCGGCCGGGAACACGGTGGTTGTCAAGCCTTCCGAATATACATCCGTGACGACCTTGGAATTTGCGAAACTGATGGAACAGGCCGGATTCCCGCCGGGCGTATTCAATGTGGTGACTGGCGATGCCCGGGTCGGCCAAGCGTTGACCTTGCACCCGGAGGTGCGAAAAATCAGCTTTACCGGCGGTCCGGATACCGGAAAGATCATTGCCCGCAACGCCAGTCAAAATTTAGTTCCGTTGACGTTGGAACTGGGTGGAAAATCGCCCAACATCATTTTTGCGGACGCCAACCTGGAAAATGCGGTGACAGGGGCGGTGGCCGGCATCTTCGCCGCGACCGGCCAGACGTGCATTGCCGGTTCCCGCTTGTTGGTGGAAAGGAACGTTTACGATGAAGTGGTGGCCAAGGTCGTGGAGCGGGCCAAAACCATCCGCTTGGGGAATCCCTTGGATCCGGCGACGGAAATGGGGCCTGTGGCCAATGAGGTTCAATTGAAAAAAGTATTGTCCTTTATCGCCAGGGCCAAGGAAGAGGGAGCCCGGGTAATGTTGGGAGGAAAGCGGGCCGAAGGGGAAGAGCTGGAAAAAGGTTTGTTCATCGAACCGACGGTTCTGGTCGATGTGACCAATCAAATGACTGTGGCGCAGGAAGAGATTTTCGGCCCCGTGCTGGCCGTAATTCCATTTGACGATGAGGAAGAAGCCGTCCAGATGGCCAATGAGACCAAGTACGGGCTGGCTGCGGGGATTTGGACCCGGGATATTTCCAGGGTCCATCGCGTCAGTAAAATGTTGTACACGGGCACGGTCTGGATCAACACTTACCGGACGGCGGCGGCGCAAGCCCCATTCGGCGGTGTCAAACAGAGCGGGTACGGCCGGGAAAGAAGCTGGCATGCCTTGCTGGATTATACGTTCGTCAAGAATGTCATGGTCGACCTTGACGAAGAGCCGCGGGATCCTTTCAGTATCCGGGTTTAAACAAAGGGGATTCATGGTGTATTTCTTCGCGGTAAAACCGACGTACAAAATCGACAAACGTCCGTACGACCAATAAATCCAAGGTTGCGTTGCGGTATATGATCCAAGTGTTTCGTTTGATTAATTCCTCGTCGGTTAACAATACAGTATACAACTCGTCGTCCGGGCGAAGGCAAAGGCTTGGAAAAATGGAATATCCCAGACCGTGTAGCACCAATTCTTTGCACGTTTCGATTTTGTCGACTTCCATCATGATGCGGGGAGGAACCGTAAACCGGTTTTTCCACCATGTGTCGATGGTTTGTTTCAAATGGGCGTCGGTCATGTAATTGATCCGCGGCAGACGGGGCAACTCGGCTATGGCGAATTTCTCCTTTGAAGCGATAAAAAGCGGTTCTTCAGCGAGCAAATGTTTTTGCTCGGGCCACTGGTAATCGCCGCGGATGATACCCACATGGACTTCGTCTTTATATACCAGTTGGATGACATCTGAACTCCAGCCGGTCTTTAAATTGATTTCCACGTCGGGATACTCCGTCAAGAAATTTTTCAACAGTTTCGGCAGCCGATAATGGGCGAAATTGCTGGAGGTGCCCAGGCGCAACATGCCTTGCACCTTTCGTTCCATGTTTTTGATTGCTTCTTTGGTTTTTTGCGCCTTTAGCAACATTTCTTTGGCGTAATTGACCAAATATTCGCCTTGCGGCGTAAATTCGATGCCCTTTTTTCCGCGAACGATCAGTGTGGTCGCATATTCTTTTTCAATTTGTTGAATGCGGTACGTCAAAGCCGGCTGGGAGATGTACAACCGTTCCGCGGTTTTGGTGATGTTTTTTTCTTCATAAAGGGTTTGCAAAATAAGCCAGTCTTTTTCATCCATGCGACAAGCCTCCCGTCATAATAAAAAATTTTTATCAACAGCAAATGTTAATATACAATGCTTCTATTTGAAAATAGATCATTACGCATTACGGAAAGAATGTTCTGCATTTTACAAAATGGCAAGGGGGATTTCGATGACTGTACAGCAGACGTTGCAAACGGATGTCGTCGTGGTGGGGGCTGGAAACGCGGCCATGTGCGCGGCGTTGGCGGCTCGGGAACAAGGTGTGAATGTGTTGGTTTTAGAACGCGCTCCGAAGGAAGAACGGGGGGTAACAGCGCCTTTACCGCCGGTGCCATTCGCTTTGCCTACAATGGCTTGGAAGATTTGAAGAAGGTCGTGACGGATCTGACGGAAGAAGAAATTGCCATGACGGATTTCGGCACGTATACGGAAGAGCAATTTTACGATGACATGTGCCGCGTCACCCAATATCGCACCGATCCCGAATTGGCGAACATATTGGTTTCCAAAAGTCTCGAGACGATGGTCTGGATGCGGTCGAAAAACGTTCGTTTCGTGCCCATTTACGGTCGGCAAGCTTTCAAGGTCGATGGCAAGTTCAAATTTTGGGGCGGCCTGACGGTCGAAGCGGTCGGCGGCGGGCCGGGGTTGGTGAATGCGCTGCATGCCGAAGCGGAACGGCAAGGGATCGAGGTTCTTTATGAAGCCCAGGCAATCCAGTTGTTGCATGATGAAGACGGCGTCCACGGCGTGCGGGCGAGGATTAAAGGGAAAACGGCGGACATTCGGGCCAAGGCGGTCATTTTGGCCTGCGGCGGATTTCAAGCCAACGTCGAAATGCGGACCCGTTATCTCGGTCCGAACTGGGATTTGGCCAAAGTGCGGGGCACCCGCTACGACACCGGCGACGGAATTCGGATGGCGCTGGAAATTGGCGCCATGCCGTACGGGAACTATTCCGGCTGCCATGCCGTCGGATGGGATATGAATGCACCGATGTTCGGCGATTTGAGCGTGGGCGACGGTTTCCAAAAACATAGCTACCCGTTTGGGATTATGGTCAACGCCCGCGGCGAGCGGTTTGTGGACGAAGGGGCCGATTTCCGAAACTATACGTATGCCAAATACGGACGGGTGATATTGGAACAACCCGGCCACTTCGCATGGCAAATTTTCGACAACAAAGTGACACACCTGTTGCGGGATGAATACCGGATCAAACAAGTGACGAAAGTCAAAGCCAACACGTTGGAAGAGTTGGCCCACAAACTGGAGGGCGTCGATCCGGAAGGCTTCCTCAAAACGGTCCGTGAATACAACGCCGCGGTTCGGACCGACATTCCGTTCAACCCGAATATAAAAGACGGCCGGTGCACCGTAGGACTGAAAATCAACAAGACCAACTGGGCCAATACCATCAACGAGCCTCCGTTTGAAGCGTATGCCGTCACTTGCGGCATTACGTTCACGTTCGGCGGCTTGCGGATCAACGGCAAAGCGGAAGTGCAAGATACGGCGGAAAAGACGATCCCCGGTTTATATGCGGCCGGTGAATTGGTGGGCGGTTTGTTCTACTTCAACTACCCGGGCGGAAGCGGCTTGATGGCCGGCAGTGTGTTCGGAAAAATTGCCGGCGAACAGGCCGGTCGATTTGCCAAAATCCGTACAGCGTAATCGTTTCATCTGTCCCCTGGATTCTCAGGGGATAATTTTTTTGTCGACGGATGCCGCCCGAAACAAATGTCTGTCATTTTTCGTCTTATTTTGTAGGATATACTGTATATAATTGTGTGTAACATGGTGTGTAACGGTCATCAGGACAGGGGGAAGGAGAAACCGTGGCGAATGCTCGACGGGCGGCGCACCATGACGAGCGCATGGTTGTCATCTTGTGTTGCGTATTGTTTATGTTGGTTTTGACGGCGGGTGCCATCTGGCTGCAAGTGTTTCGCATGCTGCACACCGACAAGCCCCTCCGGGCGGAAGGTTTGGAGTTGTCGGTTTTCGATTTGCTGCCTAAAGTGGCACAGAACGGCGCGGGGGCGGCGGCGCCGGATGCCGCCCGGCCGCAGACCGATGCGGTTCCGATGCCGTCTGCAGACGATGGGAACGACGGCGTTTTGGACACGGCCATGCCGGCCAAAAGCCGCTGGACGACGGCCCAACTCCCGACGGTCGTGAAACGTTTGCCGGAAGAAGAACCTTACGTTTACTTGACGTTTGACGACGGGCCGACGAAATATTTGCCGGCCATCGTCGAGAGCTTGATCGAAAAACAAGCTCCCGCCACGTTTTTCTGGATCGGTCAATATTCCCCGCCCGCTCCGGAGTTGCTCGAGAAAATGCGGGATGCCCAGCTGCAAATCGGCACCCATACGGTGGACCACCGGCGGCTGGCGGGTCAGTCGTATGCGGCGCAACGAAAAGAGATCGAGCGGGGACTTGCCAAAGTGGCGAAGTGGACCGGCATTGATACGGTTTATGTTCGCCCGCCCTACGGGGCGTGGGATGAGAAAACGGAAAAAGTGGCCGATGAAATGGGGCTCAAACTCGTCTTATGGAGCGTCGATCCGCGGGATTGGGAAAAAGGCGTGACGCCCGGCGACATCATCGAGCGGGTACTGTCCCAACTGCATCCGGGCGCCGTCATTTTGCTGCACGAAAAGGAAACAACGGCCCAGGTTTTGCCGGAACTCATTGATCGCATCCGTGAACAAGGGTATCAATTGGCCGGTTTGCCGCAGGAATAAGTGTTTGGGCTGTCCATTGTCATCTTGTACCTGGCGGGGTATAATGTTTTCAACCGTACATTGATTGTAACAAGCGGTGTTTGACGGACGGAGGTGCGATATTCCTGATGGAATATACTCAGGCGATGAAAAACCGGTTGCGCCGCATGGAGGGGCAAATCCGGGGCATTCTCAAAATGATGGAGGAAGGAAAATCCTGCAAAGAAGTGGTCAGCCAAATGTCGGCGGTGCGCAACGCCCTGGATCGGGCCATTGGCGTCATCGTAAGTACCAACTTGGAACATTGTATTCGGGAAGAAATCGCCAAAGGGGAAGACACGTCAAAGACGATAAAAGAAGCGGTCGACTTATTGGTCCGCAGCCGATAGGCCGCAGCCGTTCGTTGGCCGGCGTACGCGCCATATGACTGCGTCGGCCGGAAAGACCTTAAGCCGGAACCCTGAGCGCCGTAACGCTCA
>ERZ795042.1610-NODE-1610-length-14240-cov-6.557138_pt1 | contig 14240 bp, 10 predicted proteins | sample MGYA00375126_ERZ795042 | MGnify/ENA primary metagenome ERZ795042 (study PRJEB30171, sample SAMN05518105) | compost metagenome | isolation source: Feedstock adapted compost from Newby Island compost facility, Milpitas, CA | place: USA:Newby Island compost...
GAACAGGCGGTGACGGAGAAACGCTGCGGATAATCCGGTGAAAAAAACAGCCCCGGCAAGCAGGTCCCGGCGACGGAAAGTCCGAAGGGGCGCGCTTGTTGGGCTCGAAGAAATTGAGTGGGATACGCAGCCGCGTCAACGCTGTGTAAACGGAGGTCCGTCGGTGCCCGCGTGTGGTGTGACAGCGGCTACCGCCATCAATTTTGCTGCGTCTGTCGCTGGGCCCGCCGGGGTCGGTTCTCCGCTTTCTGAGCTTTGCCAGCCGGTTCCGGCGTGTGCGGAGTAGGCATCGGGGCGTGGATTTCTGCCCGCCATTTCTTCAGCAGCTCGTGAAGTTCGGCAGCTTTCTGGGGATTCTGCGAGGCCAGATTCTTTTCCTCGCCAATGTCCTCGCGGAGGTTGTACAGCTCCAGATGGCCATCTTCGAAAAACTCGAGGAGCTTCCAGTCCCCCAGCCGGATAGCCCCGACAGGTGTTGTCCGCCAGGTGCCCTGACTGGCTCCCAGATAGCCGGGGAAATGCCAGAACAGCGGTCTTTCCGGGAACGGGGCTTTGTCCCCCTGCGTCAGCAACGGCACAAGGCTCACGCCGTCAAGCACGTAATTGGCGGGCGGCTTTGCGCCGGCCAGTTCGAGGAGCGTTGGATAAATATCGACGCTGTGGATCGGCACGTGGCATACGGTTCCTGAAGGAATGTGACCTGGCCAGCGGAAAATGAACGGCACGCGGATCCCTCCCTCGTAAAGCATGCCTTTTCCGCCGCGGAGGGGTGCGTTATCCGTGATGCTTCCCGCCTGAATTCCGAGGCGTTCGTAGCCACCCACACCCCCGTTGTCACTCGTGAAGATGACGAGGGTGTTCTCGTCCAGTCCGAGTTCTTTCAGCGTGGCCATGATCCGCCCCACGCTCTCATCGACGCTGGCGATCATTGCGGCATACACGGGGCTGTGATGGCCGCCTGCCGGAGGCTTTCCCTCAAAGCGCTTGATCAGCTCCGCTTTGGCCTGGTGTGGAGAATGGACGGCAAAATGGTGAAGACAGAGGAAAAACGGCTCTTTGGCGTGGCGGCGAATGAAGTCCACCGCTTTGTCTGTCAGGAAGTCTGCCAGATAGGTGCCTTCCGGATAGGAGACGCGGGGATTGGTCGCGAAATTGAAATGCCGTCCCATGGAAGTGATGGCTTCATCGAAGCCACGGGCACTGGGATGGTGCTCGGGATCGTCACCCAAATGCCACTTTCCAAAGAGGCCCGTGACATACCCGGCACTCTTGAGGGCCTGCCCTAGCGTGACTTTTTCCAGCGGGAGCTTCTCGACGTTATCCACAGGACGGAGAGGTCGGGTCCGCCAGGGGAATCGCTCGATGCTGCCGACGGTGTAAACCCCCGTTCGGGGGCCATATTGTCCACTGATTAGGGCGGCTCTTGTCGGCTGACAGTTGGGCCCCGCCGTGTAACCGTCGGTGAACTTCATGCCCTGCGCAGCCATCCGGTCGATGTTCGGAGTCTCGTAGTATTTGCTGCCGTAGCAGGCGAGATCCGTATAACCCAGATCGTCCGCCAGGATGAAGATGAAATTGGGGCGAGACCCCTTTCCAGATCTAGATTGACTTCCATGAGCGAGGTATTTACCACCCCAAACTGTGGTGAGGATCGCTCCGACGGCGGCAAGGACGAACATCCATCGGTCTGCTATAATGGGATTGCGATGACTCACTCATGTGTCCTCCTGAAACGTATCTGCTTCTATCCCCCGTGAGAGGGGTTCGTCTGGTTGGGTCTTGCCCGGTGACGACCCCGGTGCATTGTCCTTATTGCGCGGCCCCTTACAAGCGCAGAGTTTTGGGACGGCTTTTGTGGGCAGTTCTCCCACGCGGACCTCTTGAGGCGTCGGAGTGGGGCCCCGTCAAACGATCCTTCCGCCAGCCCAATAAGGCGGCATTATACCAGCAGAAAACAACCAAAATCACTGTCAATAAAAGGGCTGTGTATGCTGAAGCGATGGCGTCGTTGGTGGTTGCAACCCTGTGGTGCCCGGGCTGTTCTCGCATTGGCGCTTCCACTTGTCATCTCGTTCGCATCCTGGACGGTGATGAATTTCACCGACCGGATGTTCCTGGTGTGGTACGACACATCCGCCGTGGCTGCGGTGCTGCCCGCCGGCATGGTGCAATGGACGCTGGTTTCCTTCGCCACGGGGCTGGTCAGCTACGTCACGACGTTTGTCGCCCAGTATGAAGGGGCCAAGCGACGCCATCGAGTGGGGCCCGTCATTGGCCAGGGCCTGTGGCTGTCCCTGTTTTTCCTGCCACCGCTCATGCTGACGATCCCGCTTGCCCGGTGGATGTTTCTGGCAGTGGGGCATCCTCCGCATTTGGCGGAACTCGAGGCCCGTTATTATCAGGTGGCCATGCTTTCGGCAGGGGCGATGCTCTTTTCGGCTGTGCAGGCCGGGTTTTTCACAGGCCGGGGCGATACACGGAGTGTGATGCTCGTGGATACCGCGGCCGCCGTGCTCAATCTCGTGCTCGATTACCTGTGGATTTTCGGCAAGTTGGGGTTTCCGGAAGGAGGCCTGGAAGGGGCCGCCTGGGCGAGTACGGTTGCCCAGTGGTTCAAAGTGCTGTGTTATTTCGCGATGATGTCGTCCCCGCGGTATAGCGAATATCGCCTTGCCGACGCACGTCGCCTGGAATGGCCGCTTCTCCGTCGGCTATGGTATTTTGGGGCCCCGAATGGCTGGCAATGGTTTCTGGAGGGAGCCGGTTTCACGGGTTTTTTACTCCTAGTGGGCCGCCTGGGAGAAGAGGCCACTGCCGCCAGTAATCTCGCCTTTAACGTGAACAGCCTCGCGTTCATTCCTCCCCTTGGGCTTTCGATCGCCGTGACAACTCTGGTAGGGCAGGAACTGGGCGCCAATCGTCCGCGGCGCGCGGAACGCGCTACGTGGACAGCCTTTCAGTTGGCTGCCTTATACACGGGGGTGTTGGCGCTGGCCTACGTTCTGGTTCCGGACGTCTTCCTCTTTGCCTACTCAGCGGGAGCCTCCGGGGAAAGTTTTGCCGCCCTTCGGCCGACCGTCGTCCTGCTCATGCGATTCGTCGCGGCGTACTGTCTTTTTGATGCGATGAACCTCATTTTCTCAGGGGCGCTTCGCGGGGCGGGAGACACGCGATTCATCCTTCGGGTGGGGGTTCTCATGTGTCCGATTCCGGCCGCGCTCACCTGGCTTGGCACCGAATGGTTAGGGATGGGACTGATCTTTTCCTGGGTGGTTCTCACGCTCTGGACCTGCGCCCTGGGGTTGATTTACCTCCTTCGGTTTCTCCAGGGACACTGGCGTGACATGCGGGTCATTGAGCCTGCGGTCATCGATGAGTCCATCGAATTGGAAATGCCCAGTCCGGTAGCTAAGCTGGAAAGCCTCTCCGCCCTTGCAAGGGACACGGATTGAGGGAGGCGTTCCGGAAATCGGCCGTGCCTTTCGCGGCGCCGAGTTCTTTCTGGACGGGTATTGAAAACCGGGCCGGTCGGCGTCATCCGTTCCGGAGGGACGTGCCTGTCACCTCCGACCTTTCGGAGGGACCTGCTTGTCAGGTCCGCTTTTCTCGGAGGGACCTGCTTGTCAGGTCCGATCAACACCGATCGACGACCCGTCGCCCTTCATCGGGCACGACAAGCGTGCCCCTCCGACCTTTCGGAGGGACCTGCTTGTCAGGTCCGATCAACACCGATCGACGACCCGTCGCCCTTCATCGGGCACGACAAGCGTGCCCCTCCGACCTTTCGGAGGGACCTGCTTGTCAGGTCCGCTTTTCTCGGAGGGACCCGCTTGTCGGGTCCGCTTTTTGCCGGCAGGGGCAATTCATGAGTTGCCCCGACAACACATCGGGCCCGTGGCATGCCGTAGCCAAGTGGGGGCGAGTCGGCGGCAGGGGCGTTGACTGGCTTGCGGTCCGCACAGCAAAATAACAATTTTCGGTTAACATCGGTGAGAACCGCCCAGGGTGGGCGGTGTCTTTCCTTTTTGGGCGGGTACCTTCAGGTTTTGGTCACCGGGAGAGGTTCGAACCTTGCAGCAAGCCATTGAAAAAGCGGACGTCCTCATTGAGGCCCTACGCTGGATTCGCACCTTCCGCGGCAAGATCACGGTCATCAAATTGGGCGGAAGTGTCATGGAAGAGCAGCGGGCGATGACACACCTGCTGCTTGATATCCTTTTTATGGAGACCGTTGGAATGCAGCCCGTGGTGGTGCACGGCGGGGGGGCCGCCATCAGCCGGGCGATGCAAAAGGCCGGCATCCAGCCGCGGTTTGTGCGCGGGCGCCGCTACACGGATGAAGAGACACTCAAGATTGTGGAGGAGGTCCTGGCCTACGAAATCAACGAGAGTCTGGCTCGTGGGATCGAGGAGCTCGGTGGACGCGCCCAGGCGCTCAATTTCCGGACGAAAAACGTCCTGTTCGGCCGCAAGCTCGTGCTTCACGACGAAAACGGTGAGCCCGTCGATCTCGGCTACGTGGGCGAGGTAACGCGCGTCGATGCGGACACCATCAAGGAATTGTGCAACCAGGGAGTGGTCCCGGTCATACCGTCCATGTGCCTGGCTGACGATGGCAGTGGGCTGAAACTGAATGTCAACGCCGATACAGCGGCCACGGCGGTAGCCCGGGCGGTCAAGGCCGAAAAGCTCGTTTTCCTCAGCGATGTGAACGGTGTTCGCCTCCGCAAGGATGACCCCAATTCTCTCATTCACTCGCTGACGGCGGAGCAGGCCCGCGAGCTGATTCGCCAGGGGGTCATCGACGCCGGGATGATTCCCAAGGTAGAGGCCTGTCTGGAAACCCTCAAGCACGGCGTGAACAAGATCCACATCATTGATGGCCGCCTGCGTCATTCCCTTTTGCTGGAAGTGTACACCACGACAGGGGTCGGCACGGAAATCATTCGCGACGGTTCGACGCCCTCCAATGGCACATGAGGGGCGTCTTCGGTTGTGACTCGGGTTCCTTTGGCCGTGGTGTGATTAGTCATTTCACGGGAAAGACGTTTCTGACGTTCCAGGGGGCAGGGGTGAACGGTGAAGTTGAATGACCACGAAGTGTCAAGGTTTTGACGCGTGCTCCTTTGGTGTGACGTCGGCTGTTTTTCAAGGCTCCGGGATCGTCTGATTCGGTGAGAAAGGGAAGCACTGAGGTGAATCGTTCTCAATTGAGCTCAAAGGAAATCATTGCCCTGTTTGATCGGTATGTCATCGGCAACTACCGGCGATTTCCGGTGGCGCTGGTCCGCGGGGAAGGTGTTTACGTCTGGGACGCCGAGGGCAATCGTTATCTCGATCTTTTCCCCGGTTGGGGCTGCAACCTACTGGGGCACTGTCCGCCGAGGGTGGTCGAAGCCGTCCGCGAGCAGGTCGGGCGCCTCATCCACGTTCCCAATACCTGGTACATGGAGTTGCAGGGCCTTTGGGCCCAGGCCCTTTCTGAACGAAGCTTTGGAGGTCAGGCATTCTTCTGCAATTCGGGAACCGAGGCCAACGAGGCGGCCATCAAGCTCGTCCGACTGCACAGTCCCAAGGGGCGGTACAAGATCATCACATTCGAGGGCGGTTTTCACGGCCGAACAATGGGGTCCCTCTCTGCGACGGCGCAGCCCAAGTATCACGAGGGATTGGGACCGCTTCTGCCCGGCTTTGTGTACTGTCCGTTCGGCGATCTGGATGCAGTGGCCAAGGCCATCGACAGTGAGACGGCCGCCATCATGGTGGAGCCCATTCAGGGAGAAGGGGGCGTGGTGATTCCGCCCGATGGTTTTCTGGCGGGGCTTCGCGAACTTGCCGACCGGCACAATTTGCTACTTGTGTTCGACGAAGTGCAAACCGGTTGCGGTCGCACCGGACACTGGTTTGGCTACCAGTACTTCGGCGTCACGCCCGACATTATGACGCTGGCCAAATCGTTGTGCGGCGGTCTGGCGGGTGGGGCGATGCTGGCAAAGCCGGAGGTGGCCGCCAGTCTCCGTCCCGGTATGCATGCGTCCACTTTCGGGGGAAATCCGATCGCAGCGGCAGCGGGCCTGGCCACCATCGAGATGATCGAGGAGGAAAATCTCCTCGAAAGGGCCAAGCACATCAGCGCCGTCTTCCGCCAGCGGTTGGAAGAGCTCAAAAACACGTGTCCCATCATCCGCGAAGTCCGAATAGCCGGACTGATGATCGGGATTGAATTAACGCTGGAGGGGGCTCCGGTGGTGGATGCCTGTCTCCGCCGTGGTCTGCTCATCAACTGTACTCATAACACAGTGATCCGCCTGTTACCGGCGATGATTATGACGGATGATCAGGTCCACGAAGGCTGCGACATTCTGGCGGACGTGCTCGCCGCCTACGCGGCAGGCCGGTTGGAATCGGCTGGCAAGGCATGATGGGCGAAAACAGTCGGCGGCTCACCAAAGCGAGGAGGGCTTTCATGATGATAAAACTGGAACGTCGGCACCTGTTAACGGTGGAGGATCTTTCGGCGGCCGAGATCGAACGGATCTTTTCGATCAGTGAAGACCTCAAGGCCAAATTTCTGGAAGGTATTCGTGAGCCGCTGCTGCCGCAACGGGTCATGGCCCTGATTTTTGAAAAGCCCTCGCTGCGCACTCGGGTAAGTTTTGAAACGGCGATGGCTCATCTCGGCGGGAGCGCCATTTTCCTGGGACAGGATGCGGGGTTTGGAAAACGGGAAACGATGGCCGATTTTGCCTCGGTTCTCAGCCAGTATGTCGATGTCATCGTCTTCCGCGGTAATAAACATCAAACTGTGGAAGAACTCGCCCGCTACTCCAGTTGCCCGGTGATCAACGGCCTGACCGACTACGCCCATCCCTGTCAGGCGCTGGCCGACCTGTTCACGCTGCGAGAAATTGCGGGTAAACTGCGGGGGCATACCCTGGCGTGGGTGGGCGACGGAAACAACGTGGCCCGCAGCCTTGCCGAAGGTTGCGCCAAACTCGGTGTGCGATTTGTCATGGCCACCCCGGAAAAGTATCGATTCGAACCGGAGTTTGTCGATCGCTTGCGGAAAAAACATCCCGATTTCCAGTTCCAGGTGGTGGATCGTCCCGAAGACGCCGTGCGGGATGCCCTCGCGGTGTATACAGACGTCTGGACGAGCATGGGCCAGGAGGCAGAAGCGGAACAGCGGCGTCGGGACTTCGCGCCCTATCAGGTCAACGCCAAACTGATGTCCCATACGCAGAAAGGCGCGGTGTTCATGCACTGCCTGCCCGCTCATCGGGGAGAAGAGGTGACGGACGAGGTGATCGATGGGCCGCAGAGCGTCGTCCTCCAGCAGGCTGCCAACCGACTGCATGTTCAGAAGGGTATCCTGGCGTGGCTTCTCGGGGCACATGCGTGAGGGAATCAAGTCAGGCCGTTCAGCGTTGTGGATAGGGAGACAGCGACGTGGTGACGCGTGGGGATGGTCGAACCTGGAACGAGTTGCGACCGATAACGATCCACCGGCGCTTCACAACGGCTTCCGCCGGCAGTGTTCTGATCTCCGCCGGGCGGAGTATCGTCCTCTGCACGGCCAACGTCGAGCTGCAGGTCCCCGCCTGGTTGGAGGATCAGGGGAGCGGTTGGCTCACCGCCGAATACAGCATGCTGCCCGGCAGCACGTCCCCGCGCAAGCAGCGGGAGCGCAGCCGTGTGGAAGGCCGTACGGCCGAAATCCAGCGACTGATTGGCCGCAGCCTGCGTGGCGTGGTCGATCTCCAGGCGCTGGGGCCTCGCACGATCACGATCGACTGCGACGTCCTTCAGGCGGACGGCGGTACCCGCACGCTCAGCATCACCGGAGGTTTCATCGCTCTTGTGGATGCCCTCCGCACGATTCAGGCGGAACTCCCCAACCCCGAGCGTTTGCCCCTCCGTGACAGCGTCGCGGCGGTCAGTGTTGCCCAGTGGGGCGAGGATCTGGTCCTGGATCCTAACCAGCAGGAAGACAATGAGGCGGCTGTGGATTTTAATGTTATCATGACGGGGAGCGGAAAATTCGTGGAGATTCAGGGGACGGCCGAACACGAGCCTTTCGATCGGCTGCTCCTCGAACGCATCCTGGACCTGGCTGCGCAAGGAATCGCGGAACTGACGCGTCTCCAGCGAGAAGCGCTCGGAGACGACTGGCCGTGGGCTCCCTGACCGGTTCGGGCCAGAGCAATCGCCCCCTTCTGTGCGAGGAAAGCACCACGTGCGGGACAACGACATGATACAGAAAATCTGGTGCTGGCTAATGCGGGACGGTGCGCCCAGCGTGAAAAACACCAGTTTGCCTGTCTTTATCGCCTTCACGTGTTTGGTGGCGGTTTCATGCCGTCCGATGCCGCCTATCGGAGAAAACGGCAAAGAATCGCGGAGACCGTCGCGTCGTACCGAATTCCGTGAAATGAAATACACAGACAAGACACCCGAACAGTGGCGCGAGCTTCTGGGGCATCCCAATCCGCAGGTGAGGGACCAGGCGATTGATGCCCTGATTCAATACGGTCCGGAGCAGGTTCCCTTTCTCGCCAGGATGGCGCAGGATCGCAGCAAACCCACGGCGCGGATGGCGGCGATCAGGGCCCTCGGTGCGTTTGGACCCCGCGCCGCCAGCGCAGTTCCCGCGATTGTGGCCGCACTTCAGGATCAAACCTGGGACGGGCGGGATGTGGCCGCGGAAAGTCTTGGATTCATCGGTGAGGCTTCACGTGAGGTTGTGGACGCTTTGTGTGAAGCCCTGAAGGATGGCGACGAACGGGTGCGGATGGCGGCTGCCCGGGCACTCGGCCGCTGCCGGGCGACGAGTAAAGATGCCGTAGAAGCTCTCGCCGGCGCACTTCAGGATGTCGATCCCAATGTCCAAATGGCGGCGGTGGAGGCATTAGGCGAACTTGGCCCCGCGGCCCAGTCGGTTGTGCCGCAATTGGAGGAGCTGGCTCGTCACGGGACGCCTGTGCTTCAGGCAACCGTTCAGGAGGCCGTCGGCCGGATCACGGGGAAAAAAAGCTCGCCGTGATGTCACCTGGACACCCCGCGATCGCCCACCGACGGGCTGCGCTGGTCCTGAGCTGGACCGCCTCAAAACGCGGTTTCTACCGCTTCGCCCTGCTCTAGTGATGTGGGCTGCTCTTCGCGCGGCATGATGGCCGGACGTTGAGGGCCGCGGAGAAATGCGGCGATGCCTTCCAGAATCAGCCAACCCGCCATGATCAGAACGATAACGGTTGTTACCCACAGAACCGTCTTACCCTGCTGATAAAATCCAATCAGATTGTAGACCATGGCGGCCCCGGTCATGAGGAGCATGAAAATCATCGGCACGAGCGTGAAGGCGTACATCCGCTGATTCTGATAGAGGTACACACTCACGATCAACAGGGCCAATCCGGCAAGAAGCTGGTTGGTCGTGCCGAAGAGTGTCCAGAGGGCTTTCCCCGCGGGAACGACGGCAAAAAAGCCGATTCCCGCCACGGCCATGAGGGAACCGAAGTATCGGTTGGCCAGGAACTTCAAACCCACCGCCTGGCAAAGCTCTTCTACGTTGAAGCGGAGCAGGCGGGTTGCGGAATCCAGCGTGGTGAGTGCGAACGCCGTGACGGTCACCGCAATGAATGTGGAACCGATACTTGTGGGAATTCCCAGCTGGGAAAGAATATTGGCACTTCCCCGAACGACGGCGTTGAGCTGGGCAGCCAGCCCTGTGATACCGGTCCAGCTCGCATAAACACCCGTGTCGCTCCAGTCCAACTGGGAAAGGCCCGCAGTACAGGCAGCAATCACGAGCACAGCCAGGGCTCCCTCCACGAGCATGGCGCCATAGCCCACCAAAAGGGCATCTTTTTCCCGGTTGAGCTGCTTGACGGTCGTTCCACTGGAGACCAGCGAATGGAAACCGCTCACTGCTCCACAGGCAATCGTCACGAAAAGAATGGGGATTAACGGCGGGGCTCCCGGGACGGTCGCACGGATCGCGGGGGCATCGATCTTCGCATATTCGCTGCCCACTGCCGTGGCGATCAGCAAACCGACGAACAGCGCGATCAGCGCGAAATAGAGCTGAAAACTGTTGATGTAATCCCGCGGCTGAAGCAGAAGCCAGACGGGCAGCACAGATGCTAAGAAGGCATACAAAAGGAGTGTCCCGATCCACGCGTAATTGGCCCTTCCCAAAACGGTGTCGGGATCCTTGATGGATCCCAGCTCGCGAACGATATCTTCCCGGCCGTGGGCCTTGAAGTAATCAATCGCAGCGGCCGCACCGTACGGACGGGAAAACCCTGGCCGTCCCATCGTCGGTTTCGCGTCCCGCGCCTCTTCCAGGGCCTGTCGCGTCTGGGGAGTGCACAGCCATTCATAGGTGAGGACGGGGTTCTTTTCCCCGAAGTAGATGAGGCCGGCAAACACGATAAGCGCGCCCACCGTGGCGGGAACCAGCGGAACTTTCAGCCGATAGACGGACAGCCCAAAAAGGATGGCCAGCAGCATCAGGCCGATCGAGGGAATAATCGCGTCGGGATTGTAGTTGAGGAACAAGTCGGCCAGCGTGTTGCAAAACGCGCCCATCGCCAGCGACATGAGAAAGAAAATGATCAGAAGCGAAAGCAGCCGGGCACGTGGGCCAAGCACGTAATACGCCACTTCGCCCACCGAACGCCCTCGATGCCGAAGACTCACCACGAGCGATCCCAGATCATGCACGGCACCAATCAGAATGGCTCCGAAAATGACCCACAGGACCGCCGGCAACCAACCCCAAATGACGGCCAGGGCGGGCCCCAGGATTGGGCCCAGGCCGGCGATCGATGCAAAGTGATGGCCAAATAATACCGGCGTTTTCGCGGGACAGTAATCGATGCCGTCATACATCGTGTGGGCCGGGGTGGGTCGATCAGGGTCGAGCTGGAACACCCGCCGGGCCAGAAATCGACCATACACCTGATAACCCAGAAAAAGCAGACTGAATGCCACCAAGACAACGACGACGGCCTGATCCAGCATGACAATCTCCCCTATTTGTGTTTGGTGTCGTCAACGGACAAGGAATGGTCGGCCGCATTTGGGTGCGAGGTGTAAACGGAAAAACGCTCAAGTTTAGCATAAATCTCCGACCATCCCGCCGCAATATTTTCGTGGAATTGAAAGTGCGGCGGTCAGGATCTCCGTCATCCACCCGCACCAACCACCGGAGCTTGCACCGTGGTGCCCACGCGCCCTGTTTGCGGCCGACTTCCTCGGTTCGTTCATTCGCCGAGGATGGCGTCCACCTGGAACTGCCCGTCAGCCGTGCCGCCTCCCGGATCAAGTCGCAGGGCCGCAATAATCTGACCGTCCCAGTGCGGATGGTCGGCCAGGATGAGGCGGTACTCGTGAAGCTGGCCGTCCGGCTCCACCGCGAAGCGGACCGATTTTTCTTCATCGAAGTTCGGCGAACGCCCGGTCGTCCAGAAAAGCTGTGCCATTCTTCCGGCGGTGGTGCTCATCCTGATGACGACGGTCTTGTAAACCGCGGCCGGAACACGGAGGTTGGGCCGGATGATGTACGGATCAGGGCCCGTGATACGACCTGCAAGGATCCCGTCTTTGACCTCCAGGTCGGCCACATCGTGGGCGGCGATCCAGCCCTCCAGTCCCCCGTCGAATGTGAACCTAAGGAGCCTCACCAATCGCGGAATGCGATCCACAGTCCGATAGATGGCCGGTTTGATAGAGACGGTCACCGGGCCCGTCGTTCCAACCTGAACGGTCAGCAGCGCGGTGCCGGGGTCATAGCACCAGGCAGAGCCGTCTACCATGTGAGGTTGATCGCTCTGGGGGATCGGCTCACCGTTGATGGCCACTTCCTGCGGCCCCGCGATGTTGGCGACCAACACCGGCCCGACTTCTCCCGGTGCAAAGGTAATCTGAAATTCCAGGATATCACCACTCAGGTGGACCCGGTCAATCGTTCCCTGGGAGGTGAGTGCGAACCGCTGATCCTCGGGCCCGGCATAGACGGTGCGAGGCTCTTCGTCCCGTCCGATCAACTTGGTGATGCACCCGATGATTTGCCGGGGGGCGAAGACCCACGGACATTTCTCCCCGGTGATGGCGCTGATGTTGTCCGGCCAGAGGGCCACGTTTTCGCCCTCCTGGTCCTGCTGATGGATGGCGCTGTGGATGAGGATGGCGGCCACCTCCTTCCATGGGAGACTCTGATCGTACTCCGCCAGTTTGAGAAGGGCGTTGGCATAGCGCAGGCCGTTCCACTGAACAGGCCGCCCAAACCATGAGCCGCGGTACCATGTGGCGCCGAAGACGGGAATGCTGGCCCCCTGGAGAAACGGCTTCTGGGGATCGCTCCAGAAATAAACGAACGGCAATCCCCGCCTGGCCCAGAGAACGGCATCCTGGAGCCAGCGTTTCTCGCCGCTGAGGCGGTAGGCCTCGATGTAAGCGTCCACGGCATCGGCGGCGGCCAGGATGTCCGGCGTGTGCACGGGAACTTCCCACACCTGGGCCGCCCGCGGCACGCGGAATTTTTCCATCAGCTCCAGCGTTTTCACCATCTCCTCGTAAAGGCGACGATCACCCGTGATGCGGGCGAAGGCCAGGATTTCGTAGGCATTGCGGGCACAGGTGCCGACCTCCAGGGCATCATTGGGGCCGAGTTCCCGGTAGTCCATGCCGACGAAAGGTCCGCTGCCCGGCCGGTCGGCATCAAACCGCCAGCTTCCGTCCTCACGCCGGGACGCGAGGAGTGCCGCCGCGCGACTTGCATTGGCCCAGACGCGGTCCGCCCGGCCACCGACGCGGAGCGCATCCAGGCGGGGCGGGAGCTTGAGTCGCTCGCAAACTTCTTTCACCCGGTCTTCGCAGCGCCGTTTCAAACCCGGATCGCTGGTCAGCATGGCCCCAAGCACAAGATCGGCGGCAAAATCGGGTGGCAGTGCCTGGTGGGAAAGGAGGGCGTTCCCTTTGGTGGTCCACCACTGACGGGTTTCCGGATCCCAGAGTGACTCCAGATAGGCCCGCGTGGAAAACTCGATCTCACCAGGCAACGAAGTATGAGGCAGGGGATGGGCGGGATAAACTTTCCGGTGTTTCACGTAGTCTTCCACCACGGCGAGGGCATCGCTGGCCTGGCCATCGATCCAAAGTGCCGCGCTCAAGGACAACTTCTCACCACCCTCCAGGCGATAGGGCTTTTCCGCTACCCGGCTGTTCACCGGTGTGTAATCCGGCACCGGCGGCAGGAAGAGTTCCATGAGGTGGCTTCGCTGATGGTTGAAGCGGTCTGGGGAGGCAAACGCAAATGCCGGGGGAAGCCGGTCACCGATGGGACGATTTTCCCAAACAAGCCCCACCGTGCCGTGTGGCCCATGGATTCCCACTGCCGGAATGGTGATCATGTAAGGATGGACGACATAGCGCACGCGATCCGGATGATCTTCCGCAATGTCCAGGCTGTCGCTCGACAACTCGTCATCCACCAGCCACTCCAATCCAGGGAAAATGGCTTCGTCGCGCTCGTGGATATAGACCATGGGCAATCCCCAGGCGAGGATGTCCACAGGTCGGTCGCTGACCAATTCGGACTCGACCGTGCAACCGCTGCTCTTCGGCCGCAGCGAGAATCTAACGTCCACTTTGAGCGTTGTTCCATCCGATGTTTTGACGGTACAGGGTAGTACCAGGATGCCGGTGAGGGACCTTGGTACGGGGCCCAGTTCACAGGAGTCGGCGGCGAGCTGGTATTCTTCCACCTCGCCCCGGCTGTTGCGAATGACGAGCCGTCCCATGGAGACCAGCCAGCCAGCGACCTTCCAACCCTGGGGGGTTTTCACCTCGAGACGCCCGGCAGAAAATCGCTGCTGGCACGGGTAGAACACCAGGCGAAGGTTTTCGTTTTCCAACACAGGAACCGGCCGGGGCGCCACTGAAAACCGACCCAGAGGCGGGGGCGGCGAGATACTTTTGACAACCATCACCCGGGACTGACCCGACCACACCCCTCCGGAACTCTCCGCGATCGGGACGTCCTTCGCCTGCACGGAGACTTTGACGGGCAGATTGGGAGTCTCCGCATCCGCAACAAACGTGTGCCGCACGATCGTGCGGCGGGCGGGAAAGAGGGCCTTGACCACCTTCCGCGTTGTCCCCTGCGGTGTTTCAAACGAGACGGTGATGCCACTCACATTGACCTGGCCGGTGTTTTCCAGTTCGCACTCCAGGAC
>ERZ795042.1612-NODE-1612-length-14217-cov-13.394224_pt1 | contig 14217 bp, 11 predicted proteins | sample MGYA00375126_ERZ795042 | MGnify/ENA primary metagenome ERZ795042 (study PRJEB30171, sample SAMN05518105) | compost metagenome | isolation source: Feedstock adapted compost from Newby Island compost facility, Milpitas, CA | place: USA:Newby Island compost...
GAACGAAAGGACATTGGCAACGCCTGTGCCCGCCAATGCTCTGCCTGGTGAGCGTGGCGTCGTCGAACTCGGTGACGTCGTGAGCGTGCAGAACGAGCGCGCGTCCTTCCCGATCTTCCGCCACAACGGCCGGGCTGCGGAGATGGTCACGGGCGAGCTTGCCGGCGCATTCGAGGCGCCGATCTACGGCATGCTGGCCGTAGCGGAGGCAATCGAAAAGGCAGACTGGGGTGACGTGCCGAAGCCGACCATCGCGCTCCATGGCCAACCCGATGACGAAAACACCCCCACGCTCCTTTGGGATGGCGAATGGGAGGTCACTTGGGTGACGTTTCGCGACATGGGCGGCGCCTTCATCGTTGCGATCCTCGGCATCTACATTCTGGTCGTCGCCCAGTTCCGATCGTTCAAGCTCCCGCTCGTGATTCTGACGCCGATCCCGCTCACGCTCATCGGTATCATGCTTGGTCACAGCCTGTTCGCGGCACCGTTCACGGCGACCTCGATGATCGGCTTTATCGCGCTTGCCGGCATTATCGTGCGTAACTCAATTCTGCTCGTCGACTTCATCCGTCATGCGCGCAAGCCCGGCCGACCGCTACTGGACGTGCTGCTCGAAGCAGGTGCCATCCGCTTCAAGCCAATCCTGCTCACTGCCCTTGCCGCCATGATTGGCGCGGCGGTGATCCTTGCCGACCCGATATTCCAGGGACTTGCCATTTCGTTGCTCTTCGGTCTCGCTTCATCGACGGCGCTGACGGTCCTTGTCATTCCCGCGATCTACGTTGTCTTGCGCGGCGGGAAAGAGCCTGCAGCGGCAAACGCGCCGAAAGCCGCTCAGTGATGCGCACGATCGGCACGGGCGCCAGCTCTTCCGCAGTCGAAAAAACGGGAGAGCTGTTGTCGTGCCCGAAGGCGAAACTTGACGCGAGATCTGCGTATTGCAAGAACATTCGGCGCTTTAAGCGCCGAATGAGCCGAGATGAAGCTCAGGCATCTCTAGCCTCTGCAACCGCTTCCCTGAGCGCTCTCTCATTCATGTAGCCAGGATATATTTTCATACTGGGATCGATGCTGGCCTCGAGCTTATGGCTGCTGATCCCAAGTGCCTTTCGGTATTCCGCGATTTGCTTTGGCGCCACCGAGCCATCGGTCGGAATCGTCGCACGCAGAGAAGGCTGCGCGCTATCCCTGAACAAAAACCGCTAACCGGGCAAGCCCCTCCCAGGAAAAGCATCCTTTTTCGATAGGTTGACAGGATAGACGAACGGCCATGCTCGACGGCCGCCACCATAACGTCGCGCAATTTATTGCATCAACTTCAGCCATGGCAGTGGTGGCTTTCCCCCAAAGCTGGCCCCGTTTAATCGACGACGCGCGGTCCAGTCGCAACGGCGACTTTGCACAGTGGTGCGGCCGCGGCGTCTCTTCCGACTCGAAGCAGTCCAATCAGACTTTCGGATTTTCAGCAAGCTCAACCCGCTTTATTGCTTCGACGGGCGACAGACGACTGCGGCGCTTCGTGCTTTGAGACCTCCGCAATGCCGCCAAGAGCGAAGCGGACCATGTGATCGATGAGGGCCTGTGCATCAGTCGCGTCCGCGCCCAATGCGGGAAACACTTGTTTGATCAGGTGTCTATCAGCCACGAGAAGTAGGAAGCAGGGTGCCGCGATGCTGAAGCAGGCCCGCGCTACCGAGGGATGCTCCCGCGGGAGACCGAGCACTTCGGAGACCAAGCCGAAAATGAGCGATTTCTTGGGCTCGATCGCTTTCCGGCGCAAGGTATGGAAGTAGGGCGTGGGCGAGAGGATCTCGCGCGTGAGTACTCGTACGGCCCAAGATGAGGACGCGGGTCCCGTCACGGCGTTGATGAAGAGCTCGAGGAGACGTCGGAGCTTCTGCTGCGGGTCTCCCTCGCCTTCCACCGCAGATGCCAAAGCCTGGAGGCTCACAAAGCGGTGGTGGGCCTCAACGAGAACCTCCTCGTAAAGACCTTCAATCCCGCCAAAATGATAGTTGACGGAGGCAGCATTGGTGCCGGCCTTCTCCGCGATCTCTTTCGCCGTTGTTCGATCGAATCCCTTTTCGGCGAACAAGACGCCGGCGGCCTCAAGTAGCTGAGCCTTGGTGGTCGCGCCATCTTCTCGCCGCCGGCGCTGGCCGGAAGCTCTCTTGCCCGATGTTCTCTTCATGCTCAGTGCCATACCGGGACACGATATCCGATGCTTTGCTCAAATTTCAAGTTAAAATTTGGATTTGACTTTAGGCGGTGATCACCTTAGCTGTTGTGGCAGCGGTTGCAAAACCGCTCGTAGGTAGGCAACCATGATCCGACGCATCCTCTCCATCGTCCTGCTTCTCGCCGTCATCGGTGGCACCGGGTGGTGGTACCTGAACCGCGGGTCTGCTTCGGATGGGCTCACCCTTTACGGCAACGTCGAGCTGCGTCAGATCACGCTGGCCTTCAATGGCAGCCAGCGCATCGCGGAGGTGCTCGTCGAGGAGGGAGCACACGTCCGAAAGGGGGAGGTTCTCGCACGGCTCGAGACGGGGCGCCTTGCTCCGCAGGTTGCGCAGGCCGAGGCGCAGGTCGCAAGCCATCGGGCCGTGCTCGATCGCCTGCGCAATGGGAGCCGCCCGGAAGAGATCGCCCAAGCCCGCGCCAATCTCGAGGCGGCGAAAGCAGAAGCCCTAAACGCCCGCCGGCAATACGAGCGCCAACGCACGCTTGCCGCGCGCGGTGCCACGAGCGAACAGGCCGTGGATCTGGCCAAGGCGACCGCGGAGATCGCGGATGCCAAGGTCGACGTTGCCCAAAAGGCCCTGGACCTGCTTGTCGCTGGCACGAGAGCGGAAGACATCGCCCAAGCCGAGGCGCAGCTCCGCATGAGCGAGGCTCAGCTCGAGCTGCTGCGCCAAGAGTTGCGGGACGCAGAGCTGAGGGCGCCCACGGATGCCATTGTCAGTGCTCGCCTGATGGAGCCGGGTGAGATGGCCTCGCCGACCCGCCCCGTCTTCTCATTGGCGACGACCGATCCGAAATGGGTGCGGGCCTACGTCTCGGAAACACAGCTCGGCCGGGTGAGGTCCGGCATGAAAGCAGCCGTAACGGTCGACAGCTTCCCCGACCGCGTCCTCGAGGGCTGGATCGGGTTCATCTCCCCGGTCGCCGAGTTCACCCCAAAAACTGTTCAGACCGAGGAGCTTCGGACCAGTTTGGTCTACGAGGTCCGAGTGTTCGTCAAAGATCCGGACAACCTCCTGCGCCTCGGCATGCCGGCAACGGTGAGGTTGCTCGATGAGGATGTCGCGCCCGAGGCGCAGGCGACGCCGCCCCAGCCGGTGCGAAAATCGTGAGCGACACCTTCCATCCCTTTCCAGTCGTCGCACGCGGCCTCAGCATGACATTCCGCCGCGAGACGGGCGAGACCGTTGTTGCGCTCGACGACGTCTCGGTCATCGTACGTCGCGGCTCCCTGACGGCGCTCGTCGGACCCGATGGCGCCGGCAAGACGACCCTGCTGCGGCTGATGTGCGGCCTCATGGAGCCCGATGCCGGAGATCTCGAAATCTTGGGCCTGAAGGTCGCTGCTGCGCCCCAGGCGGTGCAGGACCTCATCGGCTACATGCCGCAAAGGTTCGGCCTCTACGAGGACCTCAGCGTTCAGGAAAACCTGGACCTTTATGCCGATCTCCACGGAGTGAGCGTCGATCAACGCCGCGTCATCTATCCCCGCTTGATGGAGATGACGCAACTTGGGCCTTTCCGGTCCCGTCTCGCCGGCAAACTCTCCGGGGGAATGAAGCAGAAGCTGGGCCTCGCTTGTACGCTGGTCCGGTCCCCACAGCTCCTGTTGCTCGATGAACCAACCGTCGGCGTCGACCCGCTGTCCCGCCGTGAGCTGTGGGACATCGTTCTCAAGCTCGTACGCGAGGAACATCTCACCGTCGTCGTCAGCACGTCGTATCTCGACGAGGCCGAGCGCTGCGACCATGCCGTCGTCATGCACAACGGACGGGTGCTGGCGCAGGGCGCACCGCAAGAGATCACAGCCAAGGCAGCCGGATGCACCTTCCTGGCCGATCCTCCGGACGGAATGCCAGCCCGCTCTCTTCAGGCCCGTCTGTGGGCTATGCCCGATGTCATCGACGCGGTCCCCGAGGCGGGGCGTGTCCGCATCGTAAAGAAGACGGCAGAGCATGCGCCACTGACCGTCTCGGGCGCCGACATTCCCTTGCAGGTTGTCCCAGAGCGCTTCGAGGACGGCTTCATGACGCTGTTCCGCGCGGCCGCCGATGACGGCCTGCGCAGTGCGATGCCATTCCACGGTCCGCGGAAGAGCAGCACCGAAGTGGTGGTGGAGGTGCACGATCTGGTGCGAACCTTCGGTGACTTCGTCGCCGTCGATCATGTCAGCTTCCAGGTCCGCCGGGGCGAAATCTTCGGACTGCTGGGGCCGAACGGCGCCGGCAAGAGCACGACCTTCCGCATGCTTTGCGGGCTGCTACCGGCCAGCGGCGGCACGTTGAACGTGGCCGGCGCCGACCTGCGCACCTCGCGGGCTGAAGCCCGACAGCGCTTAGGCTACGTCGCCCAAAAGTTTTCGCTCTATGGTCAGCTCAGCGTCGACGAAAACCTCTACTTTTTCGCCAGTGCCTATGGCCTGCGGGGCTCTCGCAAGCGTGAGCGGATTGCGTGGGCCAAGGAGCAATTCGAGCTGGAACGGTTTTCGGCCCTGCCAAGCGGGCAGCTGCCGGGCGGCTTCAAGCAGCGGCTGGCGATGGCCACAGCCCTGTTGCACGAGCCCGAGATCCTGTTCCTCGACGAGCCGACGAGCGGAGCCGACCCTTTGGCGCGGCGAGAATTCTGGAGCCGCATCACCGCACTGTCCGAGCAGGGGGTCACGGTCATCGTCACCACGCATTTCATGGAGGAAGCCGAATACTGCGACCGGATCGTCATCCTCGATGCCGGCCGCAAGCTGGCAGAGGGAACGCCCTCCGAGATCCGTTCGTATGCCGACAGTCGGGATGGCCGCCCTCCGACGATGGAGGATGCCTTTATCGCCATCGTCGAGGCCGCGAGGCGCGAAAGGAGCGCGGCATGAGCCCTCCCGTCATCGTCCAGGAACGGAGCGCCCTGCGCAGGATCGCAGCCTTGATCCGCAAGGAGACCTATCAAGTTTTTCGAGACCCGAGCAGCATTGCCATCGGCATCGTGATGCCGCTCCTCTTGCTCGTCCTGTTCGGCTACGGCCTGAACCTCGACGTCAAAAACGTACCGGTGGCACTCGTCATGGAGGATGCGTCCTCCGACGCCCGCGGCGCGGCCTCCGGGTTTGAACTTTCCCCGTCCTTCGACGCCGTAACGGTCAAGACCATGGCGGAGGCGGAGCGCCTCCTGCTTGGCGGGACCGTCAAAGCCATTGTCCGCATCCCTCCCGACTTCGCGCGGCGGGTGGCGCTCGGCTCCGCCGAAATTCAGGTCATCGTGCACGGCGCCGACGCCAACACGGCCCGCATCTCCCTCGGTTATGCTCAAGGGGCGATTGCGAGCTGGCTGGCGCGCGAGGCGGCCAGGGGGCGCATCCTCGCGCCGGCATCGGTCAGCATCGAAAACCGCCTGTGGTTCAACGAGGCCAACGAAAGCACCTACTTCCTCGTGCCTGGCCTGATCGTCCTCGTCATGACGCTTATCGGGGCTTTGCTGACGACCCTGGTCGTGGCGCGCGAGTGGGAGCGCGGCACGTTCGAGGCGCTCTTTGTGACTCCGGTACGATCGATCGAAGTACTCGTTGGCAAAACGATTCCGTACTTCGTGCTGGGGCTGCTTGGGCTCGCCCTGTCGGTCATCGGTGGCCTGGTCCTGTTCGGCGTCCCGTTACGGGGCTCGCTGCTCGTCCTGACCGGCGTGTCGGTTCTCTATCTGCTGGTCGCCCTGGGCATTGGCCTCGTCATCTCGTCCGCCACGAAAAGCCAGTTTCTGGCGAGCCAGATTTGCTTGGTGGTCACATTCCTGCCGGCGGTCATGCTGTCCGGGTTCATGTTCGACCTGCGCAGCATGCCCTGGGTCGTCCAGCTCATCACCTACGTCTTCCCGGCCCGCTACTTCGTGAGCCTGCTGCAAACGCTGTTCCTGGCCGGAAATGTGTGGAGCGTGATCCTGCCGAATGCGGCCGTGCTGGCGGCCATGGCGACGTTTCTCATGGCGTTGGCCGTGCGGCTGACCCGCAAGAGGATCGGGTGAGTGGCGATGATCGAGACCCTCTTCAGGATCGCGGCGCTGATGCGCAAGGAGCTGCGGGTCATCCTCAAGGATCCGCGGAGCCGGATCGCGCTGATCCTGCCACCGATCCTGCAATGCCTCATCTTCGGCTATGCGGCCACCTACGACCTGAACAATGTGCCCTACGCGCTCGTCGATCACGACCGGAGTGCAGCTTCACGGGCATTCGTGGCCCGACTCGACGGGTCTCGTATCTTCACCCGGGTCGCAACATTCGAACAGACGGGATTGGCCGCCGCCTACCTCGAGGACAAACGTGCCGCGCTCATTGTGGTGATCTCGCGCGATTTCGAGCGAAATTTGAATGCCGGCAAGACCGCCTCGGTGCAGGTCATCGCCGATGGGCGCAATTCCAACACCGCGGGCATCGCGCAGGGCTATGTGAGCGCGATCGCTGCCGCCTTCAGTCAGGAGTGGCGTGCCGCCCATGGCCTTGCTGCGGAGACCGTCCGGGTGACGACGCGGGCCTGGTACAACCCCTCTCTTGAGACGCGCTGGAACATGATCCCGGCGCTCATTGGAACGATCACGATGTTGATGACGATGATGCTGACGGCCATGTCGGTGGCGCGGGAACGCGAGGAGGGGACGTTCGATCAGCTTCTCGTCGCGCCATTTCGGCCCGCAGAGATCATGGTTGGCAAGGCCGTCCCGTCGATGTTGGTGGGGATCGTGCAATCGAGCCTGATTTTCCTGGTGGCGCTGTTCTGGTTCCGCATTCCTTTCGCCGGATCCTATGCGGTGCTCTATCTCGGCCTCGTTTTTTTCCTAGCCGCCTCGATTGGCATCGGGCTTTTCCTGTCGTCGATCGCGGCCACCATGCAGCAGGCGATGATTCTGACCTTCGTTCTGCTAATGCCTTTCATGCTGTTATCCGGCCTGATGGCGCCCGCCGAGAATATGCCGGTGGTCCTGCAATACTTCACGATGATCAACCCGCTCTATTACGCCATCAGCATCGCGCGCCGAGTTTATCTCGAAGGTGCAGGTCTTGAGCAATTGCTGCCGGACATGCTCGCCCTCGTTGCCATCGCCGCCGTGACCCTGCCGTTTGCGGCTTGGCTCTTCCGCAATCGGCTGACGTGAGGGGCGAGGAATCATTCAACGCGCGGGCCTCTCGCACTTTGCCGCCCGGCTGAGGCGGTACCGCGGCGAAGGTGCAATTCCGAAAGAGCGGATGCTCGAGACGGCTCTAGATTGCTTCGTCGGCCACGGAGAGTTTGATCAAGTCGCCGGACCGAATCGTACTGCGCGAGGTTCGGGTAGGTGATCGCGAAATCCGCATCAGCGGATCAAAGGCCATCCAGGCAGAAGCGCCGCCGAAGGGTTAGCTCAGACTGCGCCCGCAGTTCTCTCTTTTGTTCGGGACTGGCGATCCCGGCAGGATTCGAACCTGCGACCCTCTGCTTAGAAGGCAGATGCTCTATCCAACTGAGCTACGGGACCAATCTCTCTACATGATAGCCGAGACCGGCGGCCACGTCTCGGAATGGCTGGGCCGAAATACGCTGCCAGCGCTAGTGAGTCCACGACCCGATCCGGCCGTATCTGAAATTATCGGCGTATGACTTGCGCACCGGCCTGCGCGGCTGCGGCTCGGAGACAGTGTACGGAATGCCGTTGCGCTCGGCGTACGCGATCGCCTCTTCCTTCGTGGCGAAGGTAAGTTGCACCTGTTCGCGCGGATCCTGCTGGCCAGTCCAGCCCATCAGCGGGTCGACCGTCCGCGGCCGCTGCGGCTCGAACTCCAGCACCCACTCGTTCGTGCGGGCTGTCCCCGACTGCATGGCGGACTTCGCCGGCTTGTAGATGCGTGCAACCATCTCCGGTCCCACTCGTCTCCTCTGTGCGCGGGGAAGATACGCAGTCTGAAGCGCGCCTTCAATGCTGCAGAACGGCACTCCTCAAATGCCGCGCAAGTTGCGCCAGTTGCTGTTGACGCCCAGTGCAGGCACCACCTAACGTGCAGTTCTTCCCGCGATGCGGCCCGATGACGAGGAGGACAACGCGAGCCGGATGGCCGGCGCCAAGCCTTGTGACCTCAAGCTGAAAGCTGCGCCGCGGCTCGCCCGCCCAAACCAGAAGCCGGAGAACCCGAATGATCATCGAAGAGCGCGATTACCGCGTGAAGGCTGGAAAGCTTGGCCAGTTCGTCAGCCTTTATGAAAAGCATGGACTGCCGATCCAGCTCGAGCTCCTGGGCAAGTTCCTGGGGTATTTCACCACCGAGATCGGCGAGCTGAACCATGTCGTCGCCCTCTGGGGCTATGAAAGCCTGGACGACCGGCAGCAGCGCCGCGACCGGATGATGGCGGACCCGCGCTGGCAGGAATACCTGAAGATGGTCGATGGCCTGCTGGACGTGCAGACGACGCGGATTCTGCGGCCAACCTCATTCTCTCCAATCCGGTGATCAGCAAAGGGGGACGCAATGAGCACGACCACCGTCACATTGGCTGATGGCGCAAAGCTCGTGGTCACCGTAAGCGGAAGTGGCCGCGATCTTGTTTTGGTCAGTGGCCTTGGGGGAACGGCAGCTTTCTGGAGCCCGCTTGTGCCCCTCCTCGAGTCCCAGTTCCGCGTCATTCGCTTCGATCAGCGCGGGATCGGCGCCAGCGAACGCGGCAGCGAGCCGGTCTCCATCGAGCTGCTGGCGCGCGACACGCGGGCAGTGCTCGAGGCTGTCGATGCATCGAATGCCATTCTTATCGGGCACTCGACGGGCGGCGTCATACTTCAGGAGCTGGCGCTGCAGGATCCGTCACGGGTTGGCGGTCTCATCCTCTCCGGCACGTGGGCCCGGCCGAACCGCTACATGGCCGAGCTGTTCCGTTCACGCGCACGGATTTTGGAAGCGGCGCCGAAGGAATATGCCGCCATGCTCGGCTTCATCGGCTACACGCCCGAATGGCTCAATGCCAATTGGGACAAGTTTGAAGCGACGATCGCGGCAGCTCCCGTCACACCTCAGCAGCAAGCTGTCGTGGCAGAGCGCATCGCGGCGCTGCTCGCCTTCGACCGCAGCTCCGATGTCGCCAAGATATCCTTACCAACGCTCATACAGGGCGCTGAGGATGATCTTATCGTTCCGGCGTTCTTGCAGCGAGAGCTTGCCGAGCTGATGCCGCAGGCGAAATTGCGCATTCTCCCGAGCGGCGGGCACTTCTTCCCGATCACTCGGGCCGATGACTTCATGGAGATGCTGCACGACTTCGCGCGTAACGCTTAAGCAGCAACGGCACAAAGCCGGCCCGTGCGCCTTCGTGCGGGGTTGCCGCGAGAGCGGCCTGCGCTACCTAAAGAGGTAGCGCAACTCCAGCAGGGTAGCTCGCCCGCGCGGGCTGGCGACGATGAAGCGTTCGGTCTGGTTACTGCTGGGCCTTCTTTCGACGGCGTGCGGCATCATCGGAGCGGTGTTGCCGCTCGTGCCGACAACGCCTTTTCTGCTCGTTGCCGCGTTCGCCTTCGCGCGCAGCTCGCCACGGCTTCACACCTGGCTGATGGAGCATCGGCACTTCGGTCCGTTGGTTCACAACTGGCAACAGAATGGCAGCATAGATCGGAAGGCGAAGTACCTCTCCGTAGCTGTTATGGCGGGCATGCTGGGGCTGAGTTGGTTTTCCGGCGTGGCTACGTGGATCCTTCTTACCCAGGCAGCTGTTCTTACGGTTGTCGCGGCGTGGATTTTGACCCGCCCTGACGCCCCGCGTTCAGAGTGCAGAGATGTGGCAGGCCGGAAACGGCCATAAACTTGATGTCAGGTTGTCTATCAACCTTCGATGATCTGCCACCGGATTGCCACGATACTCTGAAGTTTCGGCACGCTTCGATCGGTGCGCCGGTCCACCCAAGCTTCAATCACAGATCATGAGCATGTGTCGGCCATGGAGCCCATCATTTCCATTTCGAATCTGTCGAAGATCTACGCCAGCGGGTTCCAGGCCCTGAAGAACATCAACCTTGAAATCTACAAGGGTGAGATCTTCGCGCTACTCGGCCCCAATGGCGCCGGCAAGACCACGCTGATAGGCATCATCTGTGGGCTGGTGAACCGCACCGCGGGCGAGGTGAAGGTCGCTGGCCATGACATCGTCAAGGACTACCGCGCGGCTCGCTCGTTGATCGGCCTCGTCCCGCAGGAGCTCACGACCGACGCGTTCGAAACCGTGTGGGATACGGTGAGCTTCAGCCGCGGCCTGTTCGGCAAGCCTCCCAACCCCGCCTACATCGAGAAGGTGCTGCGCTCCCTATCGTTGTGGGAGAAGAAGGATAACCGCCTGATGACCCTTTCAGGGGGCATGAAGCGGCGCGTGCTCATTGCCAAGGCGCTCTCGCACGAGCCGCGCGTCCTGTTCCTCGACGAGCCGACGGCTGGCGTGGACGTTGAGCTGCGCAAGGACCTTTGGGAGGTTGTGCGCGGCCTGAGGCAGGATGGCGTCACCATTATCCTCACGACTCACTACATCGAAGAAGCGGAGGAGATGGCCGATCGCATCGGCGTCATCAATAAAGGTGAGCTGATTATCGTCGAGGACAAAGCCACTCTTATGCGCCGACTCGGAAAGAAGCAGCTCATTCTTGAGCTCCACGAGCCGCTCGCCTCCATACCGGAAAGCCTTGCGCAACATCGTTTGACGTTGGCGGCGGATGGGCATGAGCTCATCTTCACCTATGACACCCAGGCCCAGCGCACGGGCATCACGGCTTTGCTTCGAGACCTCGCAGAGGCGGGTATCCGCTTCCGCGATCTCAGGACGACGCAAAGCTCGCTCGAGGAAATCTTTGTCGATCTCGTGAGGCAAGGCCGATGAACCTGCACGCTGTTCGGGCGATCTACGTCTTTGAAATGTCGCGCACGCGGCGCACGCTGCTGCAGAGCATCGTCTCGCCCGTGCTGACCACGTCGCTTTATTTCATCGTTTTCGGCGCAGCAATCGGCCAGCGCATTCCTGAGATCGGAGGTGTGAGTTACGGTGCGTTCATCGTGCCGGGGCTCACAATGCTGCTGCTTCTGACGCAAAGCGTCATGAATGCGTCGTTCGGGATTTATTTTCCGCGTTTCACAGGGACGATTTACGAGGTGCTTTCGGCACCGATTTCTTCAATGGAAATCGTTCTCGGTTACGTTGGCGCGGCAGCGACCAAGTCAATAATTTTGGGAATCGCCGTTCTCGTGACGGCGAGCTTTTTCGTGCCCTTGCAGATCGCGCACCCGTTCTGGATGGTGTCATTCCTGCTTCTGACGGCCATAACCTTCAGCCTGCTCGGCTTCATTATCGGCATCTGGGCCGACGGGTTCGAGAAACTGCAGTTCGTGCCGATGCTCATCATTACGCCGCTGACGTTCTTGGGCGGAACATTTTACTCAATCGACGTGCTGCCGCCGTTCTGGCAGGCCGTCAGCCTGTTCAATCCAATCGTGTATCTCGTCAGTGGTTTCCGCTGGAGCTTTCACGGAGTGGCTGATGTAAACGTCGGTATCAGCCTCGGGATGACGATGGTGTTTCTCGTGGCGTGCCTGATCGCCATCTGGCGCATTTTCGCGACCGGCTATCGGTTGAAAAACTGATCGCCGTAGCGTTGACCCATCGGTGGGTGGAGGAAGGTCGGTCCGGCTTCGCAGTTTGAAATGTCGCTGAGGCCGACCAAAGCCTTTCAAACCATATGCTCCCGTGCCGCTTCGCCGATGAACGCCGCCACATACGCTGCGAAGGAGCGCCAGACCTCGATTCGGAACTCCGTTTCACCCGTCCGCCAAAGGACGATCTCGGCCTTTCCGAGGAGCGTCCGCGTGCACTTGCCGACCGGAAAGGCCGCAAGACTGAGCGGCAGCGGGCAGCCGGCGTTGAGCACGTCGACAACATGAGGACCGCTGAGGAGAAAGCCGGCGTTGCGATGGGAGACATCGACCCACGAATACGGCGTCTCGCCCATTGCCGCGGCGACCTGCGCAGTGATGGCATCGGCTTCGCGTTCGTCGGCAAAGAGCAGCCATTCATCTGGCCCGAGCCATAACGCCGCGCGAGTGCCGTTTGTGGCTGACCGCCAAGGCTCCAGCGGCAAAGATACTCCGAACGCCCGGCCGATTTTTTGGGCCGCTTCCGCATCGCCGCGAACGGAGAAGCGGCTCACGCCGTCAACGCCCTCGAGTCGCACGCTCCGCTCATCGGCTACCAGCGATAGCCCAGCATGCGGTGCGCGGCGCAGGGGCAGAATCTCAACCATCGAGCCGTTCTCCCTTCGGATCGTAGAACACCGGCGACGTCACAGTGACGGCGATCGATTTGTCCGGCATGGGCACGTACAGCGTTTCGCCCGTACGCGCCCGCCCGCCGGAGACGAGCGCAAGAGCAATCGAACGCCCCGCGGCATCGCTCCAATAGGCCGAGGTCACGTGCCCAAGTGCCGGCGTGCCCTTTGCCGGCTCCGCCTCGCGCGTGATCTGCGCCCCCTCCTCCAACACGACCTTGGGATCCTCAGTGATAAGACCGACGAGCTGCTTGCGGTCGGGCTTCCCCATGTCCGGCCGCGTCAACGAGCGTTTGCCAACAAAATCCGGCTTGTTCTTGCCGATCGCCCAGGTGAGGCCGAGATCGTCCGGCGTCACCGTTCCATCCGTCTCCTGACCGACGATGATGTAACCCTTCTCCGCGCGCAGCACGTGCATGGCCTCGGTGCCGTACGCGCAGCCGCCGACCTTCTCGACGTTGGCCCAGATCGCCTCCCAGACGGCGCGGCCGTAATCGCTCGGGACGTTGACCTCGTAGCCGAGCTCGCCGGTGAAGCTGACGCGGAAGAGGCGCGTAGGCACGCCGCAAATGCGGCCCTCGCGCATGGCCATGTGCGGGAAAGCCTCGCGCGAGAGATCGATGCCTTCGACCAGCGGCGCCAGCACCTCTCGCGCCTTCGGCCCCTGCACGGCGATGACGGCCCATTGCTCCGTGGTTGAGGTGAGCCAGACCTTCAGCTCCGGGAACTCGGTCTGAAGATAGTCCTCCATCATCGCGAGCACGCGCGGTGCGCCGCCCGTCGTCGTCGTGACGTGGAAACGGTCCAGCGCGACGCGGGCGGCCACGCCGTCGTCGATCACATAGCCCGCCTCGTTCAGCAGCAGCCCATAGCGGCAGCGGCCCGGTTGCAGCTTTTTCCACGGGTTCACGTACATGCGCTCGAGGAACTCGGCCGCGTCCGGCCCCACGACCTCGATCTTGCCGAGCGTCGAGGCATCGAGCAGGCCAACACTGGCGCGCACCGTGCGGCATTCGCGCGAAACGGCGGCGTGCATGTCCTCGCCCGCGCGCGGGAAATAGCGTGCGCGCTTCCAGAGGCCGACGTCCTCGAAGACGGCGCCGTGCTCGACGGCCCAGGAGTGAATGGGCGTGGTCCGGACGGGATCGAACAGCTCACCGCGATTGTGCCCGGCCAGGGCGCCGAAGGTCACCGGCGTGTACGGCGGGCGGAAGGTCGTCAGGCCCACGGTCGGGACCGGTTGCGCGAGCGTGTCGGACACAATGGACAAGGCGTTCACGTTCGACGTCTTGCCCTGGTCGGTGGCCATGCCCGTTGTGGTGAATCGCTTGACATGCTCGATGGAGCGGAACCCTTCGCGGGTGGCGATCTTGAGATCCTTGGCGGTGACATCGTTCTGGAAGTCGACGAACGCCTTCACCCGCGCCGGATCGAGATGGTGCGGACATGCGCCCAGCACGCCGCGATAGGAATGCTGCAGCTCCTCGACGGTGAACGTTACCGCGGGCGGCGGTTGATGGCCCGCCTTCTCTGCGGCATCCCGGCCGGCGGCAGCACCATCCTCCAGAGCAGCTTTGAGCCCGAACACGCCACGACAGGCGCCGGCGGAGCGCTCCCGCTGGACGTGCTCGCCCGGCAGGAAGGCCTGCGCCTCCTCGTTCCAGACGACCTTGCCGCGCG
>ERZ795042.1613-NODE-1613-length-14211-cov-6.321277_pt1 | contig 14211 bp, 11 predicted proteins | sample MGYA00375126_ERZ795042 | MGnify/ENA primary metagenome ERZ795042 (study PRJEB30171, sample SAMN05518105) | compost metagenome | isolation source: Feedstock adapted compost from Newby Island compost facility, Milpitas, CA | place: USA:Newby Island compost...
GAAGGAAGTCTTCGCGGTGGAGAAGATTTTCGATCAGTTGATGGCGGCCATGGAACGGGCCGGAGCGGTCCGCCTCAACGCCGCCGAAATCGAGGCTCTCACGGCCAAAGCCATCACGTACGTGGGAGAAGGCGAACATCGGCACCCGGTCGGGGTGAAGGAGTTCATCGGCCAGGATGCAGCCAAACTGGCGCGTGCCATCGGGAAGAAGATTCCTGATGACGTCGAACTTCTGTTCGGAGAAACGGACTTCTCTAATCCCTTTGTGCACGCCGAGCAGATGATGCCCTTTGTGCCGTTTGTCCGCTGCCGGGACGTGGACGAAGCCATCGAACGGGCACGGATTGCCGAACACGGCTTCCGGCACACGGCCATCATCCATTCGCACGACGTGGTCAACATGACGAAAATGGGGCGGGCGCTGGATACGACGATTTTCGTGAAAAACGGACCGTGCATGGCCGGATTGGGCCTCGGCGGCGAAGGTTACATCTCGTACTCCATCGCCGGACCGACGGGGGAGGGGATCACAACGCCCCTCACTTTCACCCGCGAACGTCGCTGCGCGATGATCGACAGTCTGCGAATCTTGGGCAAGTAAAAAGGTGACTATTGGTGAAGCTCTGAGGTTGCATTCTGGGGATTGGGCCTTGCGCCGATCAGCAGTCAACACAGGGATACGGAGCTGGGCCGTAACGGATTCGCCGGAAGGACACTACGGAATTCATGCTGGCAGGACGAGTGGTGGGTCATGCAACGGCGACGGTGAAGCATCCGTCCATGAAAGGCTGGAAGCTGCTGCTGGTCCAGCCGCTGGCAGCCGATGGTGCTTCGCCGGACGGTGACCCGGTTTTGGTGGTGGATCACCTGGGAGCAGGTCGGGGAGATCTGGTGATTGTGAGTTCCGATGGCAAACACACACAGACGATCATAGGAGATACACACACTCCTGTGCGGTGGTCGGTGATTGGGATTGTGGACTGATGGCCAGCGGCGATTGGAATCCTCAACTGATCGAACAGGTTGTGCGAGAGGTCCTGGCTTCGCTTCAGCAGCGGATCGGGGCGGAGCGGGGACCGAATGAACAGCCCTCTGCTGCGCCATCAGAAGGGCCGGCCAAAGGCCGCGGCCCGCAACAGAGGGCCGAGCCGCAGCCGAGTCCCACCCGACGCGAGGACACCGGCCAGTCCGAGACTTCCCGACCCCTGGCCAGATTCGTGTCCACGCGGGATGGCGAACTCGTTCTTTCGGATAGGGTGATCACCCTGGCCCAGGTCAGTGATCGGCTGGAGGGAATCCGGCGGGTGGTGGTCCCGATGGGCGCGGTGGTAACACCTGCCGTGCGGGATTTACTTCAGGAGAAGGGGATCCCGGTCTTCTACGGCGGCGCGCAGAAGTCTGTCGAAATCAGCGCCGTATCGCCCGCCAGGGCTGCCGCTGTAACAGTTTTGTTAGTGACGCAGAAGATCAATCCCCAGCAACTGGATAATCTGTTGCGTTCGGAGGGGATCACCGCGGACTATGAGACATTGGACTGCCTCATCCGGGCGAGTGAAAGGGCAGGGGAGTTGTGCCGCAAACAGAGGCTGGTTGTGGTGATCACCCGACATGTGGCCGCTGAAGTGTGTCTGGCCAATCGCCAGCGGGGAGTGCGGGCTATCGCGGGCCGGAACCCGCAGGAGGTGGCGGGCGACACAGCGGCCGTTGGGGCCAATGTCTTGGTGGCTGACCTCAACGCCGGGTTGTTCAGCCTCAAGCGGATGATCCGCCAGTTTGTGGCATCGTCGCACGTTTGTCCGGAAGTTTTCCGCGAAAAATTGGAACTCCAGTGAGGTGAGTTTTCTCAGTCGGTAGGACAACCACCGACCCGGTTAGAAAGGATACACGTTGTGAGAGTCGGAAAAGTGATCGGCACGGTCACTCTCAATCGCGCGCACCCGACCATGATCGGGGCGAGGTTCAAGGTCGTGGTGCCGCTGTCCCTGGAAATGCTGCTGGGTGAACGGCCGGCCGACGCGGAAGAGTTGGTTGTGTACGACGAACTCGGTGCCCACGACGGATGTCTGGTGGCCTTCAGCGAGGGGCGCGAAGCGGCACAACCATTCCCGGAACCGAAACCGGTGGACGCCTATCTGGCGGCGATCCTGGATCGGGTGGAGGTGTGTCCGCTCCGGGAGGTGCTGCCAGTGTCGGCGGGTGAGTGAAATCAGTTGGGTGAAAGGACGACCCAAAGAAATGTGTGGCACCCGACAGGGGAAGCCCGAAAATAAATTCGGCAGGTTGGAGGATTGGAACAATGGCATCGCAAATGGATTCTCAACAGAAGCCGAAAACAACCTTACGAGGTGGCGGAACCCCGCTGAACATTCAGCGACTGAAACAGGAAATATGCGAAATCGGCGACCGGCTGTACAAGCGTGGTTTTGCAGCGGCCAATGACGGGAATATCTCCTACCGGATCAGCGAAAATCAGGTCCTGTGCACGCCCACGATGATTTGCAAGGGCTTCATGAAGCCCGAGGATCTGTGCATCGTGGACATGGAAGGACGCCAGATTGCAGGAGTTCGCAAGGCCACGAGCGAAATCAAGCTCCATCTGGCAATCATGAAAGCCAGGCCGGACATTCGGGCGGTGGTTCACTGCCATCCGCCTCACGCCACGGCCTTTGGCATCGCTCGGGAAGCCGTTCCCCTGTGTGTGCTGCCGGAAGTGGAAATCTTTCTGGGCGAGGTACCGATTGCCAAGTACGAGACGCCCGGCACCCAGGAATTTGCCAATACGATCCTGCCTTTCGTGGAAAAGTGCAACGTGATCATTCTGGCCAACCACGGCACTGTGAGTTTCGGTGACACGGTGGAAAAGGCCTACTGGTACACGGAGATTCTCGACGCGTACTGCCGAATGCTGATGCTGGCAAAAAGCCTGGGGCGAATCAACTATTTCACAGAGCCCGAGGTCAAGGCCCTTCTCGATCTGAAACAGCGGTTGGGCTACAAAGATCCGCGGCTGGAACTCGAGAACTGCGAACTCTGCGCCAACGATGTTTTTCGTGAAAGCTGGCGGGAAAGCGGTGTCCGCCAGGAAGTCTTCCAGCCACCTCGATTCCGCTCCGGCCAGAATCCCAGTTGCGGTGTCAACCCTCAGTTGAGCGAGCAGGAACGCGAGCAGCTCGTCCAGCTCATCACCGATCGGGTGATGGAAATCCTCAAGTCGCAATCCTAGGCTCAGCGGCAACCCGGGCTTGCTGCTGGGACCGGTTCTTCCCTTTGGCAGGGGATTCTCCGGAAGTTGGACCCTTGCAGCGTGGCCCTTTTTTCTTCACTACCGGCGAGCATTGCACCGTCTGATGTTGATTGGTTTGAGCGTTTCCAGTTCGGCCGGCGGACCTGATTGGGCGAAGTCACACGAACCGGCAGACATGATAGCCTCCGCGCGAGTGGACCGAGAAGTCGGGTTTCGGATCATAACAGATGAGTGACGGTTCTCGGGTGTGTCTATTATGAAATCTGAAGCTATGAAGAGAGAATTCGCGAACGGGCGGCGACATTCTTGACTGGCAGGGCGGGACATGTATGCTAAGGGCACAGTGATCGTTCCCTTGGAAGAGGAGAGGCACGATGACCCGCCCTACGAGTGTCGGCAGGTGTGTTGTCCGGTGCAATTTACGAAACGGGTTTGCGGGAAAATACGTGCCGGGACACTGGGAAACGCGGTGCATCGTTCTTGCTCTGCTCATCGGGATGACGATATTCCTGCGGGCGCGTTTTCCGTTCCAGGCCTGCGCGGCCGAAACGGGTAGTCCGCCCGATAATGGATCGCCACCTGTTCGCTGCCTGATCGTGACGGGTGAAGATTATCCGGGGCACAAGTGGCGCGAGACGACGCCTGTTCTGAAAAAGCTCCTGGAGGCACGCGGCGATATTGCCGTGGATGTGGCGGAGAATCTGACGGTTCTGCGCACCGAGAAACCTTTTCAATATCAGGTGCTCGTTCTCCACTTCAAAAACTATGATCCCAACGTTCCGGGTCGGGAGGGGTTGAAAACCCTGGAGCGCTTTGTGCGAGAGGGTGGGGGATTGGTGCTCGTCCATTTTGCCTGCGGGGCGTTTCAGGAATTCAAAGAAGATTTCGTCAAACTTGTCGGACGGGTTTGGGATCCCCGGCTTCGCGGACACGATCCCTACGGCACTTTTCGGGTGCGCATTGTGGATTCAGAACATCCCATCACTCGCGGACTTCATGATTTCGATACCGTTGATGAGCTCTACACCTGTTTGACAGGAGACGTCCCGATTCACGTTCTGGCCGTTGCCCGGTCCAAGGTGGATGGGAAAGATTACCCCATGGCTTTTGTACTCCAGGTTGGTAGAGGGCGGGTTTTTCACTGTGTGCTGGGGCACGACGTGAAAGCCTTCCAGAGTGAGGGTGTGCAAACGCTGTATCGCCAGGCCTGCCTGTGGTGTGCGCGACGGCTTGGTGAGTCTCCAGAGGCTGTTACATCTGCACACGAGTGACAGGGCAGGGGCGAATTGGCGTTTTTGGCCTGCGGGCCCCGGGTCAACTTTTGATGGGCGAGGTGGTGTATGCAGATCAGCTTTCATACCGATGCGTTCAATTCGGCCTACTGGGATTTTGAGAAGTGTCTGGCCTGGGCGGAGGCCCATGATGTCCATTACATCGAATGTGGCGTGATAGATGGTGCCAGTTGGATTCACGGATTAGGGTATCAACCCCATGTGGCCCTGTACCAGGATCCGCTGCTTTTGCGGCGAAAAATGGAAAACTACGGAGTTCGTTTTTCCCAGATTGACGCTGCCTTCCCGCTTTCTGGCCGGGAGGGGTTGTTCTATGGTGTGGCCTACGTGCTGAAAAGCATCCCCTGGGCCAAGCATGCCGGGTGTCCGCGAATTGCCACGACCGATGGTCTCCACCGACCCCCGGATATGTCCGACGAGGAGGCCATGACGCTCATGAAGCGTTGTTACGAACAAATCGTCGAGGTCGCCGAAGCCTACGAAATCACCGTGAATATTGAAGTGCATGGTTATTTCACGACCAATCCTGATCGCCTGGCAGAAATGCTTGCCTTTTGTGACAGCCCGTTTTTGCGCCTCAATCTGGACACGGGGAACTCGTTCATTGCGGGACAGGATCCCGTGGATTTCTGCCGTCGTTTCGTTGACAGGATCAATCACGTTCATGTCAAGGACGTTAGTCCGTCGTTGGCGGCGGCCGTTCGGGGGCAGGAAACGGGAATCGCCGTGAGCCACTGCGCGATTGGGGACGGTGTCAACGCGGACAACATTCGTCAGGTACTCACAATTCTGCGTGACAACGGTTACAATGGCCCCCTGAGCATGGAGTGCGAAGGACAGGGAGGGCCCATGATCGAACGATCGCTCCAGTGGTTGCGGAGGACACTTCAGCAGCTTGGGATTCCCGAGGAAAAATAGCGGGCTGGTGGTCACTGTATCCCGCCGGAGTTTTCGCGAAGGATCCCGTAACCCGCGGAAGTGAGAGCAAGACATAACATTCGATGCGTGGAGGGTGCACGGTCTTCGGTGATGGCGTGAGCGGGAGGATTCGAGCCGTGTCGTTGAGTATTTTCGCGATGTAGCGTGAACCCAGTTACCGATCAGACCACGCAGGTAGCTCAGTAAGGGAGGATCTCCATCATGAGGCGCAATTCCGGTAGCGGGAATTCGGGATGGTCACGTCGCGAGTTTCTGGCCCGAACGGGTGCGACAACAGCAGCAGTTCTGGCTGGCCTAGAGTTGAGTCGCGCTGCCCACGCCGCGGGAAGCGATGTGATCAAAGTGGGGATGATCGGCTGTGGCGGCCGATGTTCCGGGGCGGCGGCTCAGGCACTCAATACCGGGCCGGACGTGCGACTCGTGGCCATGTGTGACATCTTCGAAAGCAAAGTGAAAGCGGCCCGGGAAAATCTCAAGAAAATCCATCCCGATAAAGTGCTCGTGGATGACGACCACTGCTTCGTGGGACTGGAGGGTTACAAAAAGGTCATCGAGGCATCTGACGTGGTTCTCATCGCGTGTGCCTCCAAGTTTCATCCCATGTATGCCGAGGAGGCCATCAAGGCGGGAAAACATGTCTTCGTGGAAAAACCCCATGGTATCGATCCCGTCGGTGTCCGTCGGATGCAGGCGGCCTGCGATCTGGCCAAAGAGAAGGGGCTGAGCATTGTCTCCGGATTGCAGAGCCGATTCGATTTCGGCTGGCAGGAGTGCATGAAGCGGATCCACGATGGCATCATCGGCGACATTGTTGCTGTTCAAGCCATGTTCCTGCGTGGTCCTTACAACGTGATGAGCCGGAAGCCCGAACATACGGAGTTACAATTCCAGTTCTGGAACTGGTATCACTTTTGCTGGCTCTCGGGCGACGATGTGCCGCAGTCCCTGGTGCACAACATGGATCGGGTGACATGGGCACTCAAGGAAGAGATGCCCGAGTGGTGTTTCGGACTGGGCGGCCGATCCGCGTCCTTCGGGGAAGGCCTGGGTGACATGTACGACCACGATACGGTCGTGTACGAATACAAAAGCGGGGCCCGCGTCTACGCCATGTGTCGTACGCAGAATGGCTGTTACGGCAACAGCAGCGATATCATCATGGGCACCAAGGGGACCTGCTATCTGGGCCAGAAGCGCATTGTCGGGGAGACAAACTGGCAGTACCAGGGGCCTCGCAACGATCCCTATCAGACCGAACAACAGGCGCTTTTCGATTCCATCCGCAAAGGCCAGCCGATCAACAGCGGCTATCATATGGCCCAGAGCACAATGGTCACTGTGCTGGGCCAGTTAGCCGTGTACACAGGGCAGGCCATGCGGTTTGACGAAGTGGCCAAGATGGACTTCCAGTATCGGCCGGCTCCTGAAGACACGCGAATGGATATGGAGCCTCCCACCCTGCCGGACAGCACGGGAAACTACCCGTTGCCCAAGCCGGGCATCAGCAGTTTGGAGTGGATCGCCGGGCCCCGCCGTCCATGAAAACCGGATTGTGATCCTGCGGAAGTCACCCACTGTTTCCCACGATGGGGAAAGCGGCGGGTTTTGTTTGCTGTCTGTCGATCACACAACCACAAAAGAGGGTGCTTTACAGGCAAAGCCGGACGTTAGAAACCCCGTAAGGGTGACCGGTTGGCGGTCCCCTGTGTACTTCGATCGGGTCCCCCCTCGTAAATCGGTGCGTGCGGCCATTTCATTTCGTTAAACAGACAACGGCTCCGCCAGACCTTGCAATACCGGCCGACCGCCGATCGAGGCCATTTGCAGTCCCACTCTTCTGGCGACTGAGCATTGGGAGGGACCTGCTTGTCAAGTCTGTTTTTTTCCGCAAGCACCCGTTTGTCGCGTCCAATGAACAGCGATTGCTGATCCATCCCTCGTCATCGGGCACGACAAGCGTGCCCCTCCATCCCGGAGGGATCTCTTGCGCCGAAGGTCTTGTTTTTGTGCCCTCAAAACGGCAGAATAGGACCACGTGATTGATCGAAAGTTCAGGGGGCGGTGTTCATATGCTCGCAAAGTTGCAGACATTCACCCTCGTCGGAATTGATGCACTGCCGGTGGTGGTGGAGGTTGACGTCTCACCCACCGGTCTGGCCAAAACCGTGATGGTCGGATTGCCCGAGGCTGCCGTCCGGGAAAGCACTCATCGTGTGGAACGGGCGATTGTGAATTCGGGGTTTCAGCGGGCCAATACGCGCACGGTCATCAATCTGGCTCCGGCGGATGTCCCCAAAGAAGCGGCTTCCTTTGACCTGCCGATCGCTCTGGGGATTTTGGCGGCCAGCGGGCAGATGGCCATGGAAAAGCTGGCCGAGTACGCGGTCGTGGGAGAACTCGCACTGGATGGCACACTCCGCAGTGTTCGCGGGGCTCTGAGCATGGCCATGCGGCTGGCGAAAGACGGCCAGTGCCGCGGCCTGATCGTGCCCGCCCACAATGCCCCGGAAGCGGCGATTGTGGAGGAGATCGAAGTCATCCCCGCCTCCTCGCTGACGCAGGCGGCCGCGTTTCTGTGTGGAGAAGTGGACATCCCGCCCCATCCTTCGAGACTGGAAGAGCTTTTCCAGAAGACCGCCAATTACGAGGAAGACCTGGCTGACGTCAAAGGGCAGGAGATGGCCAAACGGGCTTTGGTGGTGGCTGCGGCGGGAGGACACAATCTGCTCATGATTGGGCCGCCCGGTTCCGGCAAGACGATGCTGGCCAAGCGTTTACCGACCATCCTGCCGGAATTGACCCCCGCAGAATCCATCGAAACGACGCGGATTTACAGCGCGATTGGGAAGGTCAATCCACAGCAGCCGCTGCTGGCGACGCGGCCGTTTCGCGCGCCTCACCATACGATCAGTGATGCAGGCCTGGTCGGTGGCGGTTCCGTTCCAGGGCCGGGAGAAATCAGCCTGGCCCACAACGGTGTCCTGTTTCTGGACGAGCTGCCGGAGTTCAATCGGCGTACGCTGGAGGTCTTACGGCAACCGCTGGAAGACCGGTCGGTGACGATTGCTCGGGCCAATGTCACGTCCACGTTTCCCGCCAATTTCATGTTGGTGGCGGCTCTCAATCCGTGTCCATGCGGCTATCGGAATGATCCCCGTCGCCCCTGCCACTGCACGGTCCCCCAGATTGAACGATACATGTCGAAGATCAGCGGTCCACTTCTCGATCGCATTGACATTCATTTGGAGGTGCCGGCCGTTCCTTTCCAGGAATTGATGGTGCAGCGACAAGGGATGACCAGCGCCGAAGCCCGCCAGATTGTCACCCAGGCCCGAGCCATTCAGACGAAGCGTTTTTCCGGGACACGAACGCGGTGTAACGCGGAGATGACCCATCAGCAAATTCGCCGATTCTGTCGCCTCAACCAGGCGTCGCGATCGCTTCTGCAGGCGGCGATGACAGAACTCGGCCTCTCCGCCCGTGCTCACGACAAGATTCTCCGCGTTGCCCGGACCATCGCCGACCTGGATGGTTCCGACGAAATCAGTGAAATGCATATCAGCGAGGCCATTCAGTACCGGATGCTGGATCGCCAATTCTTCAAGTAGCCGAGGGATTTCGGTACGGCGTCCCGCATGGTCGGAGGGATCACTGGTCTTCTCCTCCTGGCCAAAAGCAACTCACAAGCCTCGTTTGCGCCAGGAGTGGTCCACTTTTTGAAAAAAGAAAACGGCTGGTATAATTCAAGGATTGCAAAGCGGCGAACCGTTCCATCTCTTGTTGCCTCTATCCATTGGGGCTTTTTCTCAGGAAAGTGGGATCAGCACCGCGACGGATCGGCGGCCATCGAAATGTGAAAACGACCCTCATGAACCAACCCAGTGCGGAGGAACCCTCCAACCGAGTGACGAGCGTCTGGAGTTCCCGCCAGTATCGCATCTACGCCCCCAGTTGGTTCGCTATGGTTCTGGCGAACCAGATCGAAATGGTGACACTGGGGATCTATTTGTACACAAGGACGCAAGATCCGATGTCGCTGGGCTGGCTGGGGCTGGCCCGAGCACTGCCCGTCGTTCTGCTCGCACCCGGCGGTGGTCATCTGGCGGATCGATTCAACCGGCAGCGGCTGTTCGCGTTGACGCTGCTGGTACAGGCGTTCTGCGGTGCGATCCTGGCGGTGGCGGCCTTTCAGCATGCCGCTTTAACCTGGGTGTACGCAGTCATCGTGGTGGAAGCGGCGACGGGGGCATTGGGGACTCCGGCGCGGGCTGCGCTTCTTCCGCTTCTCGTTCCGGCCTCGCAATTCAGCAAAGCGGTGGCCTGGAACAGCAGTATTTTCCAGATGGGGACAATGATCGGGCCTGCCCTGGGAGGCGTCATTCTCGGCAAAACCAACGATTTTGCACTGGTCCTGTTCCTGGTGGCGGCTGCCCGCGCCGTTGCTCTGGTGGGAATTTTGCTGCTGCGTCCGCGACCGCAAAAGCGAGAGGCGGGTGGACGTTCCGCTCAGGAGGAGATCTGGGAGGGGCTCAAATTTGTGTGGCGGCATAAACCGATTCTCGGCGCGATCAGCCTGGACCTGTTCGCTGTCCTTTTAGGCGGTGTGACCTACATCCTGCCCGTTTTTGCCGAGGATATCCTCAAGGTCGGTGCAACAGGTTTGGGATTCTTGCGTTCGGCAGAGGCGTTGGGGGCCATCACGATGGCCATGATTCTGGCGCACGCACCCCCCATGCGTCATGCCGGCCGCAATATGCTGCTGGCTGTGACCGGGTTCGGGGTGGCGACGATCATTTTCGCGCTCTCCCGCAACTTCTGGCTGTCGTTTGCCATGATGTTTCTGATCGGGGCGCTGGACAACATCAGCGTGGTCGTGCGGCATACGCTCGTGCAGATGCTGACCCCCGATCACATGCGGGGACGCGTTTCCGCGGTCAACAGTGTGTTCATCGTGCTTTCCAACGATTTGGGAGGTTTGGAATCGGGTGTGACGGCCAAACTCTTTGGGGCGGTGGGGTCGGCGATGATCGGCGGCACAGGGGCCATCCTGGCGGTGCTCGCGGCACTCAAGTTATGGCCGGAGTTGGCCCGAATTGGTCGCCTGGACGAAGTGGAAGCATTGGGCCAACTTCCCAGCCCCGCGGCCGAAGAGAGCCGCGGCGATTTGGCAACGGCGACATCGGCCGCCCCCGTGGTTTCTGGAAACTCTCAGTGGTGCGCAATTGATGCGCACGTGGAAGACAACCCGGATAATCCGGTGGCGGCGCCGCCGTCATAAGGCCTCGTCGCATCGGTGTGGCAGGTGGGTCGGAAGCTGCTTTTCTCTGGGGCGATGGGGCCGCTTTTGCCTTCCAATTTTATCAGTGAAGTGCTCATATTCGGTTTTCGTTAGGGCCGGCCGTTTGACTCGACGGGCACACTGCCGAACCCCGGAGCGGAGAACGCTTGTCTAGAAAAAAGAGGGCCGTGATGGACAGAAAAACCGGCCCACGGTTGATATCCACGTGAAAGTGGGTGGGCGGTGTGTCACGGTTTTTTCGACGCCTCTCGGATTGTGGCGTGGTATAATCAGAAAGTTGGTTGGATCAAATGTCGTTTCGCTTCTGTTGCACTGATGACACATCCTTTCAGATGAGCCTCGCGCTTTCGTTGAACGCCGCCGGGCGTCGGGGCGTAGGACCAAAGTGGCAATTGTGGAGCCCGGTTCCAAGGGGCCATGGCAAGGGAGAGGAGCAATGCGTATCGCGATCGGCAGTGACCATCGCGGCTCTACATTACGGCACCGATTGATTGTCTTTCTGCATCATCTTGGGCAGGAAGTGGTGGACGTCGGTGTGGATTCAAACAACGGCGTGGACTACCCCGAGGTTGGGGCCGAGGTGGCTCGCCGCGTAGCGTGCCAGGATGTGGACCGGGGCATCCTCATTTGCGGGACCGGCGTGGGAATGGCGATCGTGGCCAATAAGTTTCCCGGCGTTCGGGCCGCACCATGCTTTGACGAGTTGAGTGTCGAGATGGGACGGCGACATAACGACCTCAACGTCCTCTGCCTGCCTGCCGACTTTTTGACCGAATCGCTGGCCGACCGACTCGTGGAAATCTGGCTTCGCACGGAGTTTGAAGGAGGTCGGCATGCCCGGCGACTGAACAAGGTCGCGCGGTTGGAGATGGCGCGGCGACACTGCTAGATAGACGGCTAGATAGACGGCGGGCATTCGCCCAAACGCGTCCCATCCCTCGAGTCGTTCTCGCCAGTACCGGCTGCAGCCATCCGGGGTATCCACTCGGTGTAGATGGCCTGGCATGGGCCCCTCACAGTTGCGACGCATCGGAGGAGGTATTTTCCCCAGATTTTTCAGCACCGGCTGAGAGTCCGTTGAACCAGGACTTCATCCAGGCGGGTGCGTGGTGATAGGTGTGGGGAATGCCGGGGAGGGGAATGTTGGCAAAATCGTATTGCTTTCCACCGAAGAAGTTGAGGGCGTAATAAGCGATGAGCAATCCCCCGATTCCACCGAGCACAATGCCCACAATTTCTCCCAGTAGTGATTTCTGTGGCCTGGCTTTGCGCACCCGCTCGCGGTAATCGAGCTGCTTTTCGTCTGTTTCCAGCTTCGGAAAAGCCACGGCCTCCCCGGAGATTTCGCTGTCCAGAGAGCCTGTGATCGCCTCGAAATCGGCGGCGGCCTGGTCCTCTGAACGGAGGGATTTGAGGTACAGTCGGGTGATCCACCGCGCGGCTGCCAGCCCCAACGGTTCGCCGGTTTGCTGGACGACCAACTCACTGAGGGGCACCCACCGGTCGGTGTCTGGCAATCTGACCAAAAGGACCTCGTCTTCTGTTTCCTCCTCAGCCTGTTCTTCCCCAGCGCTGCCTTCTTCGGTCGATGGTGGCGCGGCTTCAACGGACTCGCAGGTGGCCGCGGTTTCCTCGGACGTTGCTTCCTCAGACGGCAGAACGTGGTGCTCTTCAGGTTCGGAAGTCGCCTCCGTTACGGCAGTTGCGGAAGTGTCCCCTTCTGCGGAGCTTTCATTCAACTCGTCGGCGGGCTGTTGGGTTTGCTCTTGCGTCACGTCATCTGGCCGATCGGTGGTGGAGACCAGCCGATAATCTTTGGAGGTAGGCAGATCGAGCAACTCGTCCTCGGGCAATTCAAAGACCTGATCCTCGACGGCCTCAGGGCTTTCAGCGGCTTCAGGAGATGATTCTTCGATCTCCTGCGGGCCAGCGGAGTCACTCGTTTTTGCCGCCTCGGAGGAAGAACCCGCATCCGCCGGCGATTCCTCTGGCGTTTCCGGGTTTTTTAGTATCGAGGTATCAGAACCTGTTTCGCTGCCCGCCTCGGTGAAGTCGAAAACCTCAGGCTCACGGAGGGTTTCGTTCTGAGACGACTGCTCGTCCGCGAAAGATTGGGGCTCGTCTTCTCGCCGAGGAGTTGTTTGATCGGAACTGGCCATCCTCGCACCGCCTCCACGCAAAAACTTTGCCACCCTGGGCATGACCATCGCTTACCACCGACTCACCATTTGAGTATAACCTCCCGTGCTCCTTTCTGGTAATCCGAACGCGGGAAACACGCCAGCCGTTTCTTTACCGCGGGATGATTTGCGTCGTCAAACCATCCGGTCGGAGGAGTCGCCGCTCCGCCCACTGTGGCCCGTGGAATCCAACGCCCTCCTTCGATCCCGGCGGGATGATTGTCGGGTTGCCACGTTCGGATTGGAACGCAGTGAAAAGTGGCCGCCCGAGGTTCATCCCCAGAGCACAACCCCCGGTTGCCAAATGTCGAATGGGTTGGCGGACAAACTGGAAGGCGTGGTCTGTCCGTGCCGATTGCGGGTCGCCAGCCCGCGACCAAACCCATCCCCACCCGTAGGCCCGGAAAGCTGTTCGTTGTATTCTAGGGGTACCGGTGTGTGGCAGCGTGCGCGGATTCGTGTGGTGGAGGAGATCGGCCATGGCGGAAACGGCGTTTCCCCGCTTTGAAAATATCCTGGCCTCGTGTGATGAATCGGATCCGGAATTTGCAGTCCGAGTGGTGGACGAACTCTTGAAATGGGCTGGGGAACTTGATGCGAGCGATCTCCACCTCAACCCCCTGGAGGATGGACTGGAAGTCCGCGTTCGTGTCGATGGAGTGCTCCATCGGGCTGGGATCCTGCCGGCCTTCGCCCAGCGAAAAGTCATCACGCGAATGAAAGTGCTGGCCGACCTGTTGACCTATCGAAGTGACATTCCCCAGGAAGGCCGAATACGCCGACCGGCCGGAGGTCCGGAAGTCCGCATCAGTACGTTTCCCTCTCTTTACGGCGAACGTGTCGTGGCCCGATTTTTCCCCGAGGAGACCCGATTCAAACTGCTCGACGACCTGGGGTTTCCCGATCGCATCACGGAATTGTTGAAAAAGTTATTGGGGGAGACTTCGGGAGCGATCTTCATGACCGGTCCTGCCGGCAGCGGCAAGACCACGACGATGTATGCCTGTTTACGGGAACTGGTGCAGGAGGAAATCCCGCGCAGCATTATCACGATCGAGGACCCCATCGAAGTGGCCATTCCCGGCGTCATCCAGAGTCAGGTGGAACCCCGTGTGGGGCTGGATCTCAGCGTGGCACTGCGGTACCTGATGCGTCAGGACCCGGAGGTGGTGGCGGTGGGGGAAATTCGCGATCGCGCCACGGCCGAGGCCGCGGTGGAGGCTTCTCTGACAGGCCATCTCATTTTGAGCACTTTTC